>Ga0210400_10003863_pt1 | contig 13134 bp, 8 predicted proteins | sample IncBWH26MmetaG_FD_155456 | JGI IMG/M metagenome (GOLD analysis project Ga0210400, IMG submission 155456) | Forest soil microbial communities from Barre Woods Harvard Forest LTER site, Petersham, Massachusetts, United States - Inc-BW-H-26-M | ecosystem: Environmental > Terrestrial > Soil >...
TCACAGGCCGAAATTTTCCCGATCGATGCGCACCCCTGCTCACTTTTCTCAACTTTAGTTGGAGCATTGGAGCCCTCGCCGCTCCGCTCATTGCCGCACGCATCCTCATGCGCTACGACTATCGCGCTGCCTACATCCTTTTCGCCATCGCATCGGCGGTTGCCGCCGTCGCGTGCGGCCTTATCCTTCGCGACGGCCCTGAGCCCGCTCATTTCGCATGCGATCCGGCGCCTGGTTCCACGGGGCTTCGGCTCGTTGCCATTTTTGCTCTTGCAGCATTCTTGCAAGTTGGGATCGAAAATACGGTGGTCACATGGCTGCCTACCTATGCCCTCCGCATGGCCGGCAGCGGAGTAGTCCTCGCCGCGGCCTCTTCTTCGTTTTATTGGGTAGGATTTCTCTCCTCTCGCGGCTTTTCGTCTTTGCTCCTGTTGCGCGCTGCACCCATGCGTGTCTTCCGCGTCGCCGTCGCTCTCGCATTTGCTTCCGCCTTGCTCCTCGAATTCGCCCCATCTGTCATGACTCGCAACATCGCCATGTTCCTGCTGGGAGCTGCGCTCGCTCCTACCTACCCGCTTGTTCTAGCAGGATTCTTCGCGCGCGCTCGCCAAACCGCCGATTCCCGCTGGATACTTTTCACCGCCGGCTTTGGCGGTTCCGTCCTTCCTTGGATCGCCGGTTTCGTCTCAACTCAAACCGCCAGCATCCGCGCCGGCATGCTCACGATTCCCACCGCACTCCTCATCATGGCCTTCATCCTACCGACCCTCCGCGAACCCCTACTGCCAAAAAACGCAAATTCCTAGCCCAGGCCTCTCGCGCAAAAGAAGAAGGGAAGCCACCAAGGCTTCCCTCCCGTAGAACATTGATCTAAGAACTACGAGTTCTGAACGATCGCCGCGCAGAAAGATAATCGCGCTCGGCCGCCCTTTATTCCCTGCTCCCCGAATTTCCCGGCATCACCAGCACCTCAACCCCCGAGGCCGCATCCTTCTGATGAAACACCTGCTCCGTCGCTTTCGTAAACTGCTCCGGCGGTGTGTTGGGAATATCCGTAAAAATCTGCGGATTACGATCCGTCAACGGGAACCAACTGCTCTGCACCTGCACCATGATGCGGTGCCCGCGCCGGAACGTGTGGAACAAGTCCGGCATGGTGAAGTTGATCTCCGTCATCTTCTCCGGCACCAGCGGTTCCGGCTTCTCCCAGCTATTGCGAAACTTCGCCCGGAACGGCTCGCCCCGCAGCAATTGCTCATATCCACCCATGTGCAGCGGCGGCGCATCAAGGACGCGCTTGTTAGGCGCGGTGTCTCCCGTGCCGTCTGGATAATTGTCAGGATAGACATCGATCAGCTTCACATCGAAATCTGAATCCGTGCTTGAGCTAGCCACTTTCAACTTTGGCGAAATCGGCCCCGCGATCGTCACGTCCTCTTCCAGCGGATCGCTCACGTACGTGAGTACGTCTGTCCGTTCGCTCGCGAATCGCTGGTCATCCACCATGTACCGTTGCGGAACCGTATCCGTCGTGTAGCCCACAAAAGGCACCGGGTGATTCGGATCGCTCTCGTAATCATCCCGGCTCTGCACCTCGGTCGGCGGATCGAAACTCAGCTTTCCGCCGGCATGAAAATACAGCATCTTCGCCGTCGCCGCTTTCGGTGGCCACTCATCAAAGTGCCGCCACACATCCGTTCCCGTTTCAAACACTACGGCCTTCGGCTGCGCAGACCCTTTGCCCTTCAGATAATGTTCGAAGAAAGGGAACTGGATGTTCTGCCGGAAATAATCCCCCGTCTTCGACCCGAACTGTACATCGCCCAGATGCGACCCGTCGCTGCGCGCCCACCCACCATGCACCCACGGCCCCTCAACCAGTGTCGTCGGTGTCTCCGGGTTCAGCTTCGACGTCGCATAGAATGTCCGGTAAGGCCCGCTCAAATCCTCAGCGTCATACCATCCGCCCACCACCAGCACCGCGCATTTCACATTCTTCATGTGTCGCGACAAATCCCGCGCCTGCCAGTACGAGTCATATGTCGTGTGCCTGGCCTGGTCCAGGAACAGCCAGTTCGAACCCTTCAGATACAGCTTGTCCAGGTTCATGATGTTCCCGGCTTTCAGATAGAACTGGTAGCTGTCCGGCGTCCCGAAATCAAAGGGCACCGTCGGCTTCGGCGTCTGAGGCCCGTTCTGCGGATGAAAGAACGGCCCATAGAATCCAAAGTTCGCCGACAGCATGAACGCCCCGCCGTGGTACCCGTCATCCCCTAGAAAAAGATCCGTCATTGGCGCCTGCGGACTCGCCGCCACCAGGGCCGGGTGCGAATCGATCATCGATGCCGACGTGTAAAACCCGGGATACGAAATCCCCCAGATCCCCACCTTGCCGTTGTTGTTCGGCACATGCTTCAGCAGGAACTCAATCGTGTCGTACGTGTCCGAAGCGTCATCCACATCCTGCGGCCCCTTCTTGTTGTCGATGTGCGGGCGCATCTCAATGAATTCGCCTTCGCTCATCCATCGCCCACGCACATCCTGGTAGACAAAGATGTAGCCGCTCTTCTCGAACTCCGTTGAAGGTCCGAGGGTCTTTGGGTACTGGTCCTCCCCATAAGGCGCTACGCTATAAGGCGTGCGATCCATCAAAAATGGATACGGCCCGCCCCCCTCGTCCTTCGGCACATACACCGCCGTGAACAACCGTTTCCCATCCCGCATCGGAATACGAAATTCATACTTCGTGTAATGCGACCGAACATAGTCCTCGGCCGACGTTGCCGGTTGCTGCGCTCGAAGACAAGAGAAGGCAACCGCAAACACAGCCAGAACAGTGAAGGGAAGTCTCTGTAGTTTCGTCATTTTTAGGCCGTATTCTCCTGATGGGGTGAGAACTATCGCGTCAGAAAAGCTTCAATTAGTGAACCACACCGGCCCGAGCCCCTCAAACCAGTCGCTCCGTTTCGACTAAAATCGATGCACCCATCATGGCGACCAAAACCGTCTAGTGCTATAGTTTCCAGTCATGCTCGAGGCCCACTCCATGCTCACCATCCGGATCCAGGCTCTCACCCTTCTCGCAATCGTCTCTGTCGCCTTCACCCCCACCACCGCGACGGCACAGGTCGATAACAATCCGCCGACCCCCCCGCTCCAGATCAACGTCCGCAACGTCCTTCTCGACGTCGTGGTCACCGATAAGAAAGGGATCGCCGTCCCCGGTCTCCACAAAGAAGACTTCGAGGTCCTCGAGAGCGGCAAGCCGCAGACCATCGAGTATTTCGAGCCCCACTTCCCCTCCGCATCGGTAGCAACAGCGTCCGCTCCGCCATTGCCGCCAAATACCTTCACCAATGTTTCGGTCGTCGAACCCAATCAGGCCATCAATATCCTCCTCATGGACGCCCTCAACACCACCACGCAGGATCAGGCCTACGCGCGTCAACGTATCGTCAAATACCTTGGCACGATCCCGCCAGGTCTTCGCATCGGCGTCTTCCTCCTTGGCGATCGCCTCCGCATCATCCAGGGATTCACTGACGACGCGACTCTTCTGCGCGCTTCAGTTGAAAAGCTCGCCGGTAAACCCGTCGCGGTCGCCATGGAGGCGACCCCCAACGAACTCGCCACGCAAACAACGTCCCTCAACGATCTACGCACGATGACCGCGGACCCCGGTGGTCCGGGGGCCAATGGCGGTGCTCAACTCGCCCAGATGATCAATGACCTTCAGGACTTTCTGGCTACCTCAACAGGGGAACAGAAAAATCAGCAACTCCTCATCACGCTCGATGCGCTTCAGGCCATCGCTCACTACGGTTCGGCAGTCCCTGGACGCAAGAACCTTATCTGGTTCGTCGGTTCCTTCCCGCTCTGCTTTCCCGACACGGCGGACAACTCAAAAATCGACTGCCCCTACGAGGACCAGATAGAGAAGACCATCGATGCGTTGGCGGCAGCACGCGTTTCCGTCTATCCGGTTGACACCGGTGGCGTATCTGCTCCCAACTCTGACATTGGCGGCGCCGGCACTGACATGGCTGGCAGCCTGGTTCCGGGAGCCACAATGCCCGGACCAAATAGCGCAACCGCATCAAACGACGCGCAGTTTGCGTTCATCAATTCCGAAAACTGGGCCCGCAGCACCGGCGGCAAGGCGATGCACAACAACGACCTAAAGGGTGCTCTCGCTGAAGACATCCAGAATGGCTCCAGTTACTACACCCTCGCCTACACCCCAACCGATTCAAAAGAAATCGGCCGCGAGCGCAAAATCATAGTTCGCATGAAAGACGACAAGTACAAGCTCTCTTACCGCCGCAACTACTTCGAACGCACCCCCGCCGAAATCAAGGCCGCATCCGCGCAGTCAGACAAAGACCCGCTTCGTCCGCTCATGGATCGCGGCATGCCCAACTTTGCCGATCTCCACTTCCGCCTGCATGTTGATGCGAATGACACGCAGTTTGCCGGTGCGCCTCCCAATGGCGACAACCCCGCGTTCAAGGCGCCGTTCAAGCGCTATACCGTGCGTTTCTCTCTCTCGCCTCAGAGTCTAAATCTCGCCCAGGGCCCAGACGGCGTCCGCCGCGCGCCGATTGAGGTTGCGCTCATCGCCTACAGCCAGCGCGGAGAAAGCCTCAACTGGCTGGTCCGTTCCGTCAACCTCGCCATCCGCCCAGACCAGATGGACTTCGCCCAAAGCTCCGGCATTCCATTCCACTTTGATTTCGACGTGCCTCCCGGCGACGTCTATCTGCGCGCAGGAATCTACGACCCCAGCACCAACCGTGCCGGAACACTCGAGATTCCGATGGCGAAAATCCAGCCCACTACACCAGGAGCGACGGGGGGACATTAATGCAATCTGGAAATCGTTGTCGGACGATGCGACGACGCCGCAAAACCGCACGATCAGCAGCCTCATCATTGAACCTCCCGGCCTAAAACCCGAAGTCGTTTAAGACACAGATCGTATATCGCTTTTTGTAACCGTCTTGCATGGTGCGGATGCGGCGTCGAATCGATCGGGTCCAATCTAAATCGCCGAAAATGTAAGCGCGGCCTCGAAATCGTGCCCATGCCGCAAAATTCCGTTCCGCCCGACTTTGTGAATCCGGCCCTTTGCCTACGTCATCCAAGCAAGACGCGTATACGTGCTCTTGCGGCGCGAACGACCCCTCGCAGAGATATTTCACGCTTCAACGGAGACCGGGTATGACTGTGCGGCATCGAGGCAGAACGGGTGCTTTCTCTCTAAATCCCGTAATCACAACTACTTTTCTCGGCATTCTCCTGCTTGGCGCGGGCTTGTTGGCCGGATGCGGCAAAGGTGCGGGCGCCACACCCACCCCCAAACCATCTCCGATGAAGGTGTCGGTTGTGAGGGCTCAGCAGACCGATGTGCCGCTCACTGGCGAGTGGGTGGGCACGCTGGACGGTTACGTCAACGCGCAGATCCAGCCTCAAGCGAACGGGTATCTGGTCCGTCAGGATTACCGCGAGGGTTCGCAGGTCGAAAAGGGGCAGGTCCTCTTCGAAATCGATCCTCGCCCGTTTGAGGCTGCTCTTCAACAGGCGCAAGGACAGCTCGGCCAGGCGCAAGCGCAGCTCGCTCTCGCCCAGATCAATGTGAACCGCGACACGCCGCTCGCTGAAGCTCGCGCTATCGCTAGAAGTCAACTCGACAACGAAGTCCAGCAGAAGGCGCAAGCGGAAGCTGCCGTCGCCACGGCAGAGGCCGCGGTGGCGACCGCCAAACTCAATCTTGGATTCACACAGGTCCGGTCGCTAATTACCGGCGTTGCGGGTCAGGCGACAACTCAAGTTGGAAATCTTGTCAGCACACAGTCCGTATTAACTTCGGTATCGCAACTCGATCCCATCAAGGTCTATTTCTCGATCGGTGACAGCGAATATCTTGCACTGACGAAGCGAGCCGGCGTCGGCGGCAGCGATCTGCTTCACGGGGCTTCCAAGATTCCGCTGACTCTCACGCTCTCGAATGGCGAAGTCTATCCGCGAAAGGGTCGCGTAGTTTTTGTAGATCGTCAGCTGAATTCGCAAACGGGCGCCATTCGCATCGCGGCCTCTTTTCCGAATCCCGGCAACATTCTTCGCCCGGGTCAGTTTGGCCGCGTGAAAGCCGAGACCGAAACGCTTCACAATGCTGTCCTGGTCCCCCAGGTTGCAGTGACTGAGTTCCAGGGGCAGGAACAGGTCTACACTGTCGCCGCCAACAACACAGTTCATGTGAACAACGTGAAACTTGGTCCGCAATATGGCGACAACTGGGTTGTCGAAGGCGGCCTTCCCGGTGGATCTCTTGTGATTGTTGACAATCTCCAAAAGCTCCGCGAAGGTGCGCCGATCAGCCCGCAGCCTTCAGCTCAGAATGCTGGCGCTTCTCTGTCAGCACAACCAGCGGGCAGGTAACTCATGTCAAAATTCTTCATCCGTCGTCCGATCGTAGCGATCGTCATCGCCATCCTCACCGTGGTCATTGGCGTTGTGTCGATGCTCACGCTTCCGATCTCGCAATATCCCAACATCGTTCCGCCCGAAATCCTCGTCACTGCTACGTATCCAGGTGCGGACGCCAAGACCGTCAGCCAGGCAGTGTCAACGCCGATAGAGCAGCAGATGAATGGCGTTGACAACATGATTTACATGGACTCCGTCAGCGCGAACAACGGAGTGGTCCAGTTGTTTGTGGACTTCGATGTCAAGACGGATCCCAACATCGACCAGGTGCTTGCACAGCTTCGCGTTGATCAGGCCCAGTCACAACTTCCCGCGCAGGTAACGACCGCCGGCCTCACCGTGCAGAAGGCGCTCACTTCGCCGCTCATGCTTATCGCCATTAGTTCTCCGGGCGGCAAGCTGAGCCAGGACTTCCTCACCAACTACGCCATCATCAACCTCCAGGATCAGATCGCGCGCGTGAACGGTGTTTCGCGCGTACAGGTTTTCGGCGGACAGTACGCGCTGCGGGTCTGGGTGCAGCCTGACAAACTCGCCAAGCTGGGCGTCACCGCGACTGACGTGATCTCTGCCATCCAGACTCAGAACAACGTCAACCCAGCTGGCCAGATTGGCGGAGAGCCAATTCCGCAAGGGCAGGAATTTACTTACACGGTTCGAACCCAAGGCCGACTGGTCAAGCCCGAGGAGTTTGGAAACATCATCCTTCGTGCCAATCCCGATGGCTCGATTCTTCACCTCAAAGACGTCGCTCGTATCGAACTGGGCGACCAGGCCTACGGAATCTCCGGCCGCTACAACCAGGCGCCCGCCGGCGTCATGGCCATCTATCAACTGCCCGGCTCAAATGCGGTAGCGACTGCTGCCGCTGTTAGTCAACGCATCAAGCAGCTTTCCGCAACATTTCCGCCGAGCATCACCTATAGCATCCCGCTTGACACCACGAAGGCAGTCACGGCCGGCATTCGCGAGATCGTGTACACGCTTCTTGAAGCGCTCGGTCTTGTGGTGATCGTCGTCTTCATCTTTCTCCAGGGCTGGCGCGCCACGCTGATCCCTTTGCTGGCGGTTCCAGTCTCTCTTATCGGCACATTCATCATCTTCCCCGCGCTTGGTTTTTCCATCAACACCCTTTCGCTCTTCGGACTTGTGCTCGCCATTGGGCTGGTGGTTGACGACGCCATCATCGTGGTCGAAGCTGTTGAGCACCATATCGACGAGGGTATGGATCCGAAATCCGCGACTGAGAAAGCGATGGAGGAGGTGGGCGGCCCCGTGGTTGCCATTGCCCTCATCCTCGCGGCCGTCTTCATTCCCACTGCAGCAATTCCCGGCATCACCGGTCGCATGTATCAGCAATTCGCAGTGACCATTGCGATCTCCGTTCTGATCTCGGCATTCAACGCCCTCACGCTCTCTCCGGCGCTCGCCTCGCTTCTCCTTAAACCTCGGGAGGAAGGCCGCAAGCCCGGTCTGCTTGGCAGGGGATTCGAACTGTTCAATAAATTCTTCCGCCGCAACACGGACGCTTTCGTCGGCACATCGCGCGTTCTTATTCACAAATCATTCTTTGCCATGTTGGCGCTTATCGTGGTTGGCATTGTCGCTGTTTACCTCGGCAGCAGTCTTCCCGGCGGCTTCATTCCCACAGAAGACCAGGGCTACATGTTCCTCGCCTTGCAGCTTCCCGACGGTGCCTCTGCGCAGCGCACGGACGCTGCCCAACAGAAAATAACCAGCGCATTGCTCAAAACTCCCGGCATCGAAGGCGTTATCGCCGTCACCAACTTCTCGCTCCTCACGCAGGTGCAGAGCACCAACGCAGGCTTCTTCTTCGTCAATCTCAAGGACTGGGCCGTCCGCAAGAGCAAACAGGAGCAGCTCGAGTACATTCAAGGCAATTTGCAAAAGCAACTCGCGCGCGACCCTGATGGCATCGCTTTCGCATTCCCACCCCCGTCCATCCCCGGCATCGGAACATCCGGCGGCGTCACCATGATTCTCGAAGACCGCTCTGGGGCGGACGATCCCACCACTCTCACGAGGAATGTGTTCACATTTCTAGGCGCGATTTCAAAACGACCTGAGATCGCTGCCGCCATTCCGTCGTATCAACCGGCGGTGCCTCAGCTCTACGTCGATGTGGACAAGGAAAAAGCACTCCAGCAGCAGGTAGATCTCACCAACATCTACACAACCATGCAAACCTTCATGGGCGGTTATCTCGTCAACTACTTCAATCGTTTTGGCCGCCAATGGCAAACCTATGTCGAGGCAGAAGGTACATCGCGAACAAACATCGCAAACATCGACCAGTTCTACGTGCGCAGCGCCAACGGCAGCCAGGTTCCGCTCAATTCACTTGTCAAAGTCAGCCGGATCACCGGCCCTGAATTCATCTACCGATTCAACGAATTCAATGCCGCCCAGCTCAACATAACCGGTGCGCCCGGCTACAGTTCGGGCCAGGTGCGAAAGGCACTTGAAGAGGTTTTCAAAGAGACAATGCCGGCTGGCGCAGGCTTCGACTATTCCGGCATGTCGTTCCAGGAGCAGCAAGCCGAGCAGGGAGTTCCGTCGTGGGCAGTTTTCGGTCTATCACTGATTTTCGTTTTCCTTATCCTTGCTGCGCTCTACGAAAGCTGGACCCTGCCGTTCAGCGTTCTGCTCAGCACTCCTGTCGCGATTCTGGGCGCCTATATCGCGCTGCATGCGCGTCACTTTGAGAACGACATCTTCGCCACCATCGGCCTCGTCATGCTCATCGGACTCTCGGCGAAGAATGCGATTCTGATCGTCGAGTTCGCAAAAATGAACTACGAACGCGGCGAGAGCATATGCGACGCAGCGCTGGATGCTGCGCGCCTCCGCTTCCGTCCCATCGTCATGACCGCGCTGGCATTCATCGTCGGCTGTATGCCGCTATGGACTGCAAGCGGATCAGGCGCGGCTTCCAGAAGGATCCTCGGCACCGTCGTCGTCGGAGGTATGACGCTTTCCACCATGCTCGGCCTCATCTTCATTCCCGTCACGTTTGCGGTGGTCGAGTTCCTATCGCACCGATTCGTAAGAGGAGGGAAGGGAACTACGATGGATTCGATATGCGGCCCCGGAGTCTCTTCGGGCGAACCGGTTGCGCCAATCGGCGCGGAGCCCGGCACCGAAGGAGGTCAGGCATGATGACTTTCTCGAGGTTTGGCAAACTGAGCTTATTTGCACTTGCCGTCGGACTGGTAGCCGGATGTAAAGTCGGCCCAAATTATGCGCGGCCCAACGTCACCGCGCCGCCTACCTATCGTGGCGCGGACAACACCGCCGTTGCAAGCGCAGCAAAGGATTCCTTTGGCGATGAACAATGGGCTGCTGTCTATCGCGAGCCTGAACTCCAGGATTTGATTCGCAAGGCTCTCGCCAACAACTACGACGTACGCATTGCCGCCAAGCGAATCCTCGAGCAACAGGCTCAGGTCAAAATTACGCGCTCGCAGGAGTTTCCGACCATCACCGTTGGGGGAACGGGTATCGGCGCAACCTTGCCATCCTCGGTTGGCACTCAAATCCCGAGTCCGCTGGTCGAGGGAGCATTCGATCTTTCGGCGGCATGGACACCGGATTTCTGGGGCCTCTATCGCAGGCAGACCGAGGCAGCGCGCGCGCAGTTGCTCGCGCAGGTCTGGGCTCAGCGCGCAGTGCAGATGACGCTGGTACAGCAGGTGGTGACGGCCTACCTGCAGATTCGCGCGCTCGATGCCCAGCTTGAGATCACAAGGGCTACACTCAAAGCCCGGCAGGATTCCGTCGACCTGACCAGGACTCTCGAGAGCGGCGGTTCGGTTCCGTTATCCGACGTACGCCAAGCCGAACAACTGCTCTACACCGCAACCTCGGAGATCCCTCAACTCGAGCAGCAGATTCAGCAACAGGAAAATGCTATCGCTTTCCTGCTCGGTGAGAATCCCGGCCCCATTGCGCATGCGGATCCAAATGCCCTTGCGCCGCCGCCGCAGGACTTGCCCACCGGATTGCCTTCGCGACTGCTTGAGCGGCGGCCGGATATCCAGCAGGCCGAAGCGACCCTTATCGCAGCCAACGCGCAAATTGGTGTCGCGCGCGCGCAGTTTTTCCCGAACTTATCGATCAGCGCGTCTGGAGGTGTCGGTGGTGACAGCCTTTCCAGCATCTTCGATCCCGCGGGAAAAACCATCTACGGCTTGGGCACTCTCACACAACCGCTCTTCGAAGGCGGAAAGCTTCGCGGGCAGCTTCAACTCTCGCAGCAAACCAAAGATGAGATGGTCCTCAATTATCAGAAGACAATCTCCGGCGCGTTCCGTGATGTCTCCAATGCGCTGATCGCCCTCAACAAGCAGCGGGCATATCGCGAGCAGCAGGAGAAGCTTGTCGAGGCGGCAAAGGATGCGACACGGCTGGCTCGTATTCGCTACCAGGGTGGCTCCACCGCGTACCTCGAAGTTCTGACCACGGATACAAACTTGTTTGCGGCGCAACTCAACCTCGTGAGCGCGCAACAGGGCGAAGCGCTCGCCCTCGTCCAACTCTACAGTGCACTTGGAGGTGGCTGGCAATCCTGACGCTGGGCATATCGGGCATCAAAGCGAGAATGTCCGGCTTTTTTCTGGGCCCCCGTCAGTCCGTTTCTATATCGGAAACGTTTCTGTAAACGATCTTTGTTTTCTGTTGCTTATAGCCAAGTTAACGAGAACAGAGCTAGGCAATCAGGGCGTCGTCCGCAAACACAGAATTTCGCCATAGGAGGATAAACACAGCAACTCACAACTAGTTGGAACTCAGCTTCAATACTCAGCGACGAGTTCCCTGTAGCTTGCATTGGCTGCGTGGCATTGCCCTTCCGCGTGACCGAATTCGTTCTCGGTCACATCCATAATGAAGCCGGAGATTGGACCGACCGTCGAATTCGTCCCGGCGCTTGTGCCCTGCTTGTATTGCCGTTCCTGGTCTTCGGCTTCCCATCGCAGTCCCAATTCCAGGCAAGCTTGCCGCCGCTGCTGCGCATAGTGCGCCAAGCGGTTCATCTGATGCATTTCCACACCGCTGCGAAATGCGAAACCGCTGTCACCGGCCAGCAAAACCGCCGCCGAACACAGCACCGCCACTTCCACTAACTTCCAGCTTTTTCTCTTAAAGCGCAAACGGCAGATACCACCACAAATAGGGATCAGGGTTTTCGTGTGCCATCAGTATAACGAAAGCTGTGTTCTTTCGGCCGATGAAGCGTACTTGAAGCAAGTGATAGTAGTTACTTGTGGTCGACCGGTCTCAATGATTCGCGGCGGCTCTTCCCAACCCTCAAATTGCGCACGTGTGCGACAATCGATTCACCGGACCGTCCCTTTCCCAGGTGAGGTCAACATGCGATTTCCAGTCGACCGCTCCAAACACCTATTCCGCGCGCTGTTCATTTCTCTTGCTTTCCACGGCGCCTTCTTTGCCTCCGTGTTCTTGTTCGGGACGCGCACCGCCATCAGGATCGTCGAGCCCGTCAAAACCCAGGTCGTTGCGCAGCTCTCCTTCTCCGGCGGTTCGCACGCCATAACCATCGAGTTGCCGGTATCGCAGTTCGCCGCACACACTCGCGAGCCCGCACCGAAAGCCGATGCGGCCAAAAAGACCGACATCCCCATGAAAGTGGTTGCGCTCAAAAAGTCAGGCGGAGGATCAACGCGATCGCCTCATCATGGCGACGGATCGTCCACCGCCATAACGGGCAATGGGAGTGATGCCGAGGACGTTCATCCGGCTTTCCCCGTCTTTTCACCTCATCCGCCTGTCTCCGATCGATCGCTTCTTCCTTCCTCCGAACAGAAAATTGTGGTCGACGTGAGTGTCGATGCGTTCGGCCAGGTGGTGAGCGAAAGCCTCGTGAAGGGATTAGGCAACAAATTGGATAAAATCGTCCTCGAAACCGTCAAAACCTGGCGCTTTCAGCCCGCAACTTTGAATGGCAAGCCGGTCGCCACCGAGGCGGAGTTGATCTTCCCCTTCAACCTGGATTATCCGATCACTATCTCGTAGCGAATGTGTCGCAAGCTTCATTCCTCTCAATCATTTATAGCGAGAGCCTGCCTCTTGTTCAGTTCCCGTTGTTAAGACTGTGAAGGCGGAAAACCATGCCTGAAAAGCGGGGCCGCGCTTCAAGATTACCCAGAATCGTCTGAAAGCGCCGCAGGATCGACTCCCTCGATCACGGATGTTCCTATCTGACACTGTCCGCAAACCGATTGACCATATCGACATTTGTGCCGGGTGAAGTAAGATAGCCGGAACCGGAAATCTGCTACGGTTCCTTCCCCCAAAACCGCGTGTGGTTTCAGTCCAGAGGAGTGTATGGAGAGAGGCAAGAAAGAGAAACATACAACCGATCACCTGCGCGGCGTTTTGCGGGGAGACGCTTTCGAAAGCGATTGCACGGTAGCTCTGGTAACCAAACTGGATCATGAGAAGCCTACCGTCGCGGTGTGGACCAGCTTGCGCATTACTGCGGCGGCCCAAACTCCTCCAGATGGAACCTATCGGCTTGAAGTCCACGGACGGACTTTTAACGTGAAACGCGTTGGTGGCAAATGGCCGACGCTGCGTCTCTAAATCGCCGAGATTCTCTCTCGATTT
>Ga0210400_10003864_pt1 | contig 13132 bp, 3 predicted proteins | sample IncBWH26MmetaG_FD_155456 | JGI IMG/M metagenome (GOLD analysis project Ga0210400, IMG submission 155456) | Forest soil microbial communities from Barre Woods Harvard Forest LTER site, Petersham, Massachusetts, United States - Inc-BW-H-26-M | ecosystem: Environmental > Terrestrial > Soil >...
TCCTAGATATTTACACGTGAAATCGTGTTCCTTGCGAATATCCTCTTCCGTCCGGGTGCTTTCGCCCACCCCTGAACTCGTCCACCAACCCAGAGTGGTGTCGTTGTCGTGTCCGCCCGTATACGCGACCAGTTCCCGAGAATAGTTATGCGGGCGGAAGCTGGGACCTTGTGGATCTTTCCCGAAGGCAAACTGCAGAAGGCTCATTCCCGGAAACCCGAAAGTATTGCGAAGAGCTTCCACGCCTGGAGTAATCACACCAAGATTTTCGGCAACGAACGGGAGTTCCTTCAATTCTGCCTGTAATACCTGGAAAAACTCTGCGCCCGGTCCTTGCACCCACTTTCCTTCTGCGGCCGTCGAAGCTGTCGCTGGAACTTCCCAGTACGCTTCGAAACCGCGAAAGTGATCCAGCCTTACCAGGTCAAACATTCCGAGGGATGCCCGGCAACGATCAATCCACCAACTGTGACCGGAAGACGCAGAGACATCCCAACGGTAAAGAGGGTTGCCCCAAAGTTGACCGGTCGCGCTGAAGTAATCGGGTGGAACGCCCGCAACAGCGGTGGGCCACCCTCGTTCATCCAGCCGAAATAATTCCGGATGTGCCCACACATCAGCACTGTCGTGAGCGACATAGATCGGAATATCGCCCATGATGCTGATGCCGTGACGACTGCACAGACTTCTTACCTTTTCCCACTGCCGGAAGAATTCGAACTGGGTAAACCTGTGAAACTCCAACTCGGACGACAATTTATGCTGCCATTCCTTCAAAGCAGCGGAATCCCGTTGACGGATTCCCGCATCCCAATGCACCCAAGCCACGTCATGATGGACTTTCTTGCATGCCATGAAGAGCGCATAATCCTCCAGCCATTGTCTGCGTTCTTGGCAAAAAGTATCAAAGGCACAGCGGTCGGTCTCAGTTCTGTCTGCAAAAAAAGTGCGAGCAGCTTTTTGAAGGAGCTTTTGTTTGAAGGTGATTACTTGGTCATAGGCGACGTGGTCGTCCGGAAAATCCGGCACGCTGGCAAGATCCGCGCCCGACAGAAGTCCTTCCTCACGAAGAGCTGGCAGATTTATGAAGAGGGGGTTTCCGGCAAATGCCGAAAAACATTGATACGGAGAATCGCCGTATCCGGTGGGATTCAGCGGCAAGACCTGCCAGATTTTCTGCCCTGACCCGGCCAGAAAGTCGATGAACTCATGAGCGGATTCCCCTAAATCGCCGATGCCATGTTCGCCGGGCAAGGACGTGACATGGAGAAGGATTCCACTGCGGCGGGGAAAAATCACCCGATTAACGTAATGCTTCCGATCAAGCTGCGCAATAGGGACGATGCGGGAGTATTGCTTCCAGCAGGAGGCTGGCACGGAAAGCACCGCGTATTCACGTTCTCACTGACGCGGAAACAGCCTGAGACGCAAACCATCCAGCAGACCCGATGGCAGGGGCTGCAGATTCTCCATTCCTTGTGGGGTAAATCTTTGCCCGTAGCGATCGTTCAGAAGTCGATAATCCGGAAGAGCTGTTCCGGCTAACGAATTGATAGCCGTATTGCCGGCGATGATAGTTAGTTCATTCGTTCCCGGCCTCAGCAGTGAGGTCACCTCGAGGGTGTACGGCGGATGCCACACGGCACCGGCTCGCTGACCGTTAACATACACCTCGGCCGCTTCACGCACCGGCCCCTCCAGAAAGGCGCGCAGATTAAACGTTGGTAGAGGATCGGGCTTCGGGACCGGTGTGCCCTCTCCGAAATCCAATACCGCAGATGTTCGAGATTTCACATCTGCTGGCAGCTCGATGACTTTCTTGTATGTGACCTTTCCGGAATAGTATTTGAAGGGCTCTTCCTCGCTCCACGAATGAAGCGTTGCCAAGTGGGCTGTCTGATTCGTTCCGCTGAAGGTCAGGTCCCAGTCGGAAGAGAGATCGATGTCGCGGGAATGAGAATCCTCCGTTGCAGTTGAATTCTCGATCGTTCGAGGCAGCTCGATGGAATGATTCGTTATAAAAATCAGCCGAGACTCGTAGGGCAACAGATTAAGATCGCTCTTGCTCACGTTCGCCTGAACCGAAACCTGCCCGGTGAATGGATCCCACGATTCACCATACTTCGCGTTTTCACGGAATCTGACAGTTACGCGAATTGCACGATTGGCTGTATTCGCGATGAAGTACAAATCTCCCACATCCAGTTTGCGATGAATAAATCCGATGTCCGGAGCCTTGGGGGAGAAGGCTATATCCGGCTTGAGGTAGGTTGAGATCGTACTTCCGAGTAGGCTCTCGTCTTCGACAAAGTGACCCGACGCATTTTTTGAACGAAACAGGCGCTGAGATGTCGTCTGTATTTGCTGCCCTTCTACCTCCGCATTCAGAAATCCCGGTGCGGTGGAAGGCAAACGGCGCGTGGCGATGACGATGCCTCCATGTAACGCGTATTGTTCGATCTTCTGGTAGGTGGAAAGCGGCAGCCGGTCAACGCCGGGCAAGATCAGCACTCGATAAGGAATTCCTATGGTATCGATCGCATCTCCATCGATGAAGTCCAAGTTAAACCCAGCGTCGAGAATCTGCGGGATCACCTTGTTGCCCAGCAACTCTACCATGGACTCGTCAATGCTTACGTCTCCGCCGCGAGTGTTGAAACCACCTTGCGATGTTACCGGTGAGGACAAATGACCATTCACCGTGAAGTTCGCCCAGGCATCGTCGTTCGGCAACAGCAGCGCCACATCATTGGCTGGCTTGCCTTGTCGCAGCGCAAAACTCACTCGCTGCAGGTACGCTGTCAGGTCCGCCATGACGAACCACCACGGATTATGGGAGTTAAAGGCTCCGGCCGCGTACATCCGCCATCCAGGCCCCCCGGTGGTCTCTGGCGAGTAGGGCCAGCCGTGCCCTACCAACTGATTGATGCCTTGAAGGAAGTGCAGATCGGCTTCTGCCTTCAGATCGAGTGGTGTAGCGCGGAAAGCGGGGGAGTGCAGCCACGTCCACGTTTCTGAAGAAATGACAGGCTTGCCAAACAAGTGGCCGGCGGAGGCTGCCCAGCGCGTGTCCGAGAACTGCCGCCACATCAATAGCGTTGCCTTCCCTTCCCCTTCAGGAAGATCCGCATATTGATTACTCGACAAAGTGACGGGGGGATATCCATACGTTTGTGAGCGCAGCAGCGTGTGATGTTGAGTTGCCCACGCATGCAGCGGCTTCAGGTAATGATCGTTAGCGAGTTCGGTCAGCGTCTTTCCCCAGTCGTGCCGAATGCCTGCCGTGTCCGGACCCGCATCACCGATCAGCGCCGGTAGATGCGGCGTAAGCTCGTACCACCGTCGCCGCTGAAATTCTTTCAATAGGTCTGGAGTCCAGTCGGATCCATAGTCCTCCAGGCTGTCACTGAATACGGCATAAGGAGGATGGTCACGGAACCCTTCCATCAAGCGATCTCCGACCGCGTGAAGGTGAGCCTCAATGGCAGTCTGGTCGTAGTGATCGAGGACAAATCCTTCTGCGCCGATCGCCGGACGCTTCACCGTCATCCCCGTTCGACTGGAGATGAAGAAAAGTGCCACGCGAAAAGCACTCAGTTCTGCGGAAATCTGCAAACGATCGTTTTGGATCACCGGATGCTGGACCTGCTTTGCATCGCGGAGCCCGGGAGCTTCACGTGAGCCAGGTGCCAGGAAAACTGCCTCGAGGCGCTCACCGGTCGCGATTCCGGGTATTGCAATCGATTTCGAGCTTGCAGGGATTTCAACGCTCTCAACTCGCATGGCTCCTGCAGCCTGGGTGACTTGAATATGCGGGCCGCCAAACGGCCAGCCGCTGCCGATGGTGACGTCTACGCGCAGCCCAAGCTCTTTGGCTTCCTCTGCCGCAAAGCGCAGGGCATCGATGTGTTCGTCGGACAGGAATGCGAAGTTATGAAATCCGGTTTGAGCATCGTCCAAGGCAAGTGGGTATAAGGTGGCGATCTCAACCCCTCCAATCCCTGCCGACTTCATCTCTTCGAGTTCCCGTGCAATTTCGGATTTGGTCACCGCAGGTCCGAACCACCACCAGCGCACCATGATCCGCGAGTCCCCCGGAGGATGTGCAAACGATTCTGTCAATCGGAGCAGATTGGGATCACTCTGACCAACAATTAGAAGGGGCTTCAGGAAAGAAATAATAAGGAGCAGAGCGACGGAGGCGATCCTAGTCACGGCCCCTCCTTTGCGGCAAATTGGATGGTTGGTCCGCAGAGAAGATTGGAAAAATCGGACTCGCGATTTTACCAGACGGAGTCACTTTGCCCGATAACTGAACGGCGGAAAGCGAGCGGTGCGGCCTTCCTCATGTCCACAACGAGAAAGGCCGCTTAAGCAACATTCGGTCGTGCGCTGAAATCAGAAAGCGTAGGCTAGCCCGATCTTAGGCGCTTGCTTGTGGTGCAGACCCGCTTCATTTACCCGAAATAAAACCTTGGATCACGATCAGTACGGTTCAGAACGTATAACCAAGTCCTACCAACGGCGCCGGCTTAGCGTGCAGGCCGCCGTTATCGAGTCTCACCAGGACGTTGGCCGTCAACACCAGTTTCGACGCCTTCGGGAAGGGACGAATCTTCACACCGGCCGAAGCGTTGGTAACGCTATAAGAGGCATCGGGATGTGGAGATAAAGTGGGGCGGGAAACCGTGCCGGGACTTGGCTCCGCCGCACAACCGGCCATGCATGGGGCGAGGAACTGCTGGGAGGTCACGGTTTCAGTTCCGGCCCGCATAAATCTAGCTCCCACGATATCGAAGGACGCGGTGAGCCACTTCGTCAACCAAGCGTCGGCCCCGGCGGTGTAAAGAAAGTCGCTGGGCATGTAACCTTTCTTCCCGGTGGCGAGACCGTTGACCCGCTCAACATTTACGCCAAAAAGGTTGAACGAACTCAGCCTGCTACTCAAGATTGATTTGCTGTTCCACTCGTAACCCACCATGACATGTGGCGATACTCGCGCGCGGTACGAAAGTACGACGAATGGCTTTACTCCATACGAACCAGATCCGAGATAATTTAGTGCATCGCCTGTCGGAAATCGCACGTCCAGTCCGCTTGCAAACCGGAGACGCTCACCGGACCAGGCATTCCACTTGACGCGTGCAACCAGGTCTCCAATGCCCGAAGAAGAGTTGACGGCAGTACTTCCGTTACCAACATAGCCTGGATCCGGAAAAGTGTGATTCACACACGGAGCGGCGAGAGCGGACAGGCCGCCGGCTGGACTTGTGTCCGGACAATCTTTGAACAAGTGGAAAAAGTAGGGTTGACCGTTCGAGATCCCATTCTGGTTGAGGATAAAGGAATCAGGGCTTCCAGGTGTTGGTGTAAACGAACCGTCTGAACCAGGAATGATCGTATCGTTCGAGTAAACGGACATCGCAACCGTCTCGAAGGGGATCACCATGGAGAGGTCGATGTGACTCGTCAGCCCGAATGTGACGTACCCAGTGTACTGGTTGATCTTGAGGGCGATCGAATTCTGGCTGCTAACGAGGTCGCGAACAAATGCACATCCGCCTAAATGCTGCGCCGAAGGTGAGACTGAAGGATCGCAGTTGATTGGGTTGGGTGTTCCGGGAACGGCGTCGTCTATATTGTCGGGCCGATGGGTCTGGATCGCCGAGATGTTGCGCATATTCACGCTATCAATCTTGTCGAAGTTAAAATACTGGTAGCTGAAGCCGACAAACAGCTTGTGACGACCGATTGTATTGCCGCGCTCACCTAGGATTGGGCCCAGGCTGTTTGTACTGACTACAAAGGTCTTAACCGAAGGGTCGTACGTAAGTAGCACTCCGGAGGATGGAGACGCGATCGGTAACAAGTTTGCCTGGCGGCCAATCGCGCCCGCTAAGGACGCCAATTCACTCGAGAAATCGGACACGAAGTGGCCCGGGTGGCTATTTCTAATGCCTGGGGGAGCAAGCGGCGAGACTGGAGCATCGTACAGAACGTTATTGAAATTGGGTATGTTCTGACCGTTTGGCGCGGTGACAAATCCATATTCTTGCGGAATCACGCAGGCCAGTTTGCTGCTCTGAACCGAGCACGGACCTTGCGCGAAAACGCTCACCCCGCTGAAGATCATAGCGAGGAACCCGACAAACGCGAACGGCTTTCTCATGGCTGAATCTCCTAAACAATTCATAAGGGGGCCCCGGTGCCCGGGAATTTTCACGGTAGTAACTGCCTCGGCGAGACAAGGTCCCTCCGGCCAAAACTTCAAAGGGGAAGATTGCACCGATTGTTATCGAACGTTTCTAATGATCCAGCTTCCGTTCGTTTTCGTCAGTTCAAATACTGCCTGATCTTTATGAGGCGGCGGTTGATTCCCTCCCCCTCCGCTCACCCGTGCACTTTGGGACATAAGTGTGTTCACGGTAGCCGTATCGCCTGTTCCGCTGAACTCGATATCTCGGATCTCTACTTGCATACTCATCGAGCTCAGGGCAGCAAACGTATCCTTGAGCTTTCTATATTCCTTTGTTCCCATACTCGGCCAAATCTTCAGCAGTGCATCCACGTTCCTGGTATCAAAAGCAGATTCATATCCTTTTAGCAAAACGCGTATCGCGGCATCGTCGAGTTCCTTCTGTGACGGCCTTGGAGGCTTCGCACCACCAGCATTCGCGGATGCATGAATCTTGGCAACCAGATCACTGGCTCCTTCCGCGTGCTTACCGCCAGGAAATGCTTTCAGGTACGCATTCAGACTGTTTTCATCACCCCGATTAGTTCGTTGCCAGGCTTCATCGTCGTGAATTTCGCCCAGCCTGCCCTTTGCTTCTCCAACATGGCCCCCGCTTGGAAACGCCTTCAGATAGGCATTCAAGCTGTCCTCGTCAGCGGGGTCAGTTCTCTTCCAGGTTGCGTCATCGCGAAGACCACCGATTTCAGCCCGATGCCGGCTGGATGGATACCTCGAAACGAACGCATCCAAGCTCGCTGGATCCTTCTGACTGTAGGCGTCCAAGTAGGCGAGTTCTTCCGCCGCCGCCCCGGCGTGAGGACCCTGCGGGAAGTGGCCGAGATATTCGCGGTAAGAGCCCGCCGTGTTGGCGTGGGAATCTTTGTCCCAGTACGAACTTTCCAACATATCCCTAGCCTCGGCGCGATGTGTGCCGCTCGGGTATTTCTGGAGAAATTTTTCTAAAGAATCGACTGTGGGGGTGGAATCCAGCACCTTCTGCCAGTCCACATCTTCCGGCGCTAGCACTGTGTGGGGGAAAAACTCGTCTCTCCCCAAAGAGACGACTTGGCCAGCTACGAAGTTGCGCACTACTATTATCGACTTTTCGTTTTTGGCAAGTACTTTCACCCGGTGCTCGCCCGCCTGCACTTGGACCGCGATCTCGCCCTTGTGGCCTACGCGCCCTGCTGATTTTCCGTCCACGTACAATTCGGAGCCGTCCTTGAGACCTCGAACTTGTAGGTCCGCCATCTTTTCGGTTGTGGAGGTGCCTCCTCCAGATGGTGTAGCCGTCGCGACTAACGTTACAGAAAAAGAGTGCGCGCCGTTCGCACCGACTTGAATTGTCTGGGTTGACGGCTCAAAACCTTCGTGTCTGATCTCCAGCGCGTACGGTCCGGGATCCAAATCAAGGCCGCAACGCGGGGTGACACATTCACGCTTAAACGTCGGCTGATTTGGAGCGGTGATCGTCACCGAGGCACCGTCCGGTATGGACGTGACCTGAATCTTGATGGTGTGCGGCACCAGAAGCCGCCAGAGGATGACCGCTACCGCCACAAGCAGGACTGCAGTGCCCGCGAAGATGACCTTGCGAGTCCCAGAGTTCACCGATGCCAGCAGACCCGCTTGCGGAATCGATTCCTGCCGGGCCTGATCGGCGGCCTTGGCAGACGCTTTTGGCGCGGGCTCCGGCGCACTCAGGACCCGGGTCGCCGACATTTCGACATTTTCCTGCGGTGGAACCGGGATCGGAGCAGCCTTCTTTTCCTTCTGCTGGAGCGCCTCCTTGCGGCGTTCTTCTTCACGCAAATGCTTCGCTTCTTGCTCCTGCTTGCGTTTCTCGGCTGCGGCAGCTTCTTTCCGTTCGCGTTCCTTGCGTTTGCGGGATTTCTCCTGTTCTTTGCGCTCCCGCTCTTGTTGCTTGGCGAGTTCCCGTTCCTTCCGAAGCTGTTCCTGCTTTCGAAGCTCTTCCTCCTGCAGGCGCTGCTGTTCCTCGCGGCGGCGCTTTTCAGCTTGCAACCGCTCCTGCTCGAGCCCTTTCAAACGCTCCTGCTCGCGCTGTCGTTCTCGCTCGCGCTGCAGGGCGAGGGCTTTCTCTTGCTCGATCTTCTCCAAACGCTTGCGCTCAGCTTCTTCGGCACGAATGCGCTCGCCTTCAGCAGCTTCCTTCCGTTCTCGCTCAAGCTGTTCGGCGCACAGGCGCTTCTGCTTTTCCTCTTCCAGTCGCTTACGTTCGGCTTCCTCGGCGCGAATACGCTCGCGTTCGCCGGCTTCCTTCCGTTCCCGCTCAAGCTGCTCGGCGCGCAGGCGTTTCTGCTTTTCCTCTTCCAGTCGCTTACGTTCGGCTTCCTCGGCGCGAATACGCTCGCGTTCGGTAGCTTCCTTCCGTTCCCGCTCAAGCTGCTCGGCGCGCAGACGGCCCCATTTCTCCTCTTCTAGGCGCTTGCGTTCGGCTTCTTCAGCGCGCACGCGTTCGAGCCGGGCGGCTTCCTGCCGCTTGCGTTCTTCCCGCTCTAGTTCGGCCTGCCGTGCTCTTTCGCGTTCCTGCGCCTTACGTTCTTCGATTGCCTGTAGCTGCCTCTCGATCTCGATCTTGGCCTGGATAAAGCGGTGCTCCTCGGGATACGACTTGATAGCAAGGTCCAACTCCAAGCCGGCCGCTTCCAGATCGCCCCCCTGTTGCACACGCCGCACTCGATTCAAGCGGTCAACAATGGCCAGTTCCCGCTCGCGCTCCTTTATCTTTTGTTCCAGACCCGAAACTACGGGCGACGAAGGCGCGAGCACGGCCGCCCGGTCTAGAAGCAAACGCGCAGTCTGGTGATCAGTCACCAAGGCAGCCTCGGAAGCTTTGGCTATGGAATTGAAGGATTGATTCTTGACGACTGCATCAGTTGGCGCAGATTCGAGGGCCCGGACTAAGGCCTCGATCCCCTTGGCCCAACGCATTTTTTCAAACGCTCGACTCGCTTCGACCAGGTACTTCTCTGCCTTCTCTCGCGCCTTGATCGCGTCACCCAGTTGCACTTCGAGCAGAACCAGGACTTGATCTCGCGGGAACTGCTGGGCAGCTTCGCGCAGCAAGGCCTGAGTGCGCTCAAAATCGGAAGCGGCGAGCTCTCGCCGGATTTTCTCGACCCATTCCGCCTTGGCCTTCGCTCGCACCTGTTCGCGCAGTCGGGTTACTCGAGCAATGTTGCTGTCGAGTTCCGGCTGAAGGGGATGAAGACTTCTCAGGATGTTCCATTGCGCCAGCGCCTCGTCATACTTCCCGCCAGCTTCAAATTTACTGGCGTCCTCACTAATCGCGGTTAAGCGCAGGACCAGATCGCGCATCGCGCTGGACTGTTGTTGCAATTGCTGCTCTTGAGGAAATCGGGTCAGAGCCTCTTCAATAATCGCGATTCGACGCTCCAGAGAGGGCTCGCGTTCCACACGACTGCTGACGTCGCGGAGAAAGGCCTCTTTCTCGAGCCGCGAGCGTTCTTGTCTTGCCCGCTCCTCTTCCTGCCGGATGCGTTCCAGGACGGACTTCCGCATTTCCAGCAACGTGACGTCGTCGTTGTGAGACTTGAGACCCTCACTCACCTTGTCCAAGGCTTCGTGTAACTTGCCCATCGCGATCAGAGCCTTGGCGTGGCCGAGATAACGGCCGACCGCCTCTTCGCGCTCGTGTTCACGGATCTGCAAGCGTAAGAGTGAAGGGGGATCGTAATCGGGCTTCAACGATGCCAGTCGTTTGAGGAGATGCTCGGCGGCGCGCCAGTCGGTCTCCACCGCGAGGAATGCGGCCTGCACAAATGCGTCGATTACCTTCGCCCGCGCGGCTGGGGCGCGATTCGACGAAGCAAATGCCTCGGCCAGGAGTTCGGTACCCGAATGCCATTGCTGCTCGTCGAATGCAGCTTGGGCCTGTTCGAGTTTTTTCTTGGCGGCACCGCGACGCGTCGTCTCCCCTTCCACCACTTTGCCGAGTTCCGAGAGGTTGCTTTCGCCCGGAAATTGCACGAGTGCCTGTCGCACGATGTTGCCTGCCCGGGTGAGTTCTCCTTTGTCGACCGAGTCCTCTATCTGGCTCTTACGCGAGTCGACCAGCCCTGTCGTCGCCACTTGTCGCAACGAGCGGTATTCTTTCGCCATTGCCTCCGGCAAATCCGCAACTAGTTCGGCGATCGATTGCAGTTTGTCGAGTCCAGCCTGGTATTCACGGCTGGAAACAAGCTCGCGCACGTCGCTGATCGCTTTTTCTGCAATACTGCGCGCGGCGTCGATCCGCCGCTGCTCAATCAGGGCATCGTGCGCGTCGAGTTCTGGCTCCGTACCGTTCCCGCGCCGCCACTCATCGAGCAAACGGTGCGCACCCAGGTAGTCCCGGTTGTCGCATAGGCGTTGCGACTGATCGATAACCTCCCGCACACGGCGCATGCGCTCGGCCTGGCTGCGCGCACTTTCCAACAGCGTGCTGAACGACCGATTTCTGAAGTAGGCCGGTGGCTGAGATTCCAGCAATTTGACCGCTTCCACGAATTTCCGCGCCTGCAGCATTTTCTCCGCGGAAACCAACGCGGTCTCCATTTTTTCGTGGTATTCAGCGGCAGCACGCCGGATTTCCGCGAGCGCGACGCGCAAATCCGGATCGGTTTTTTGCTGCAGGGCGCTTTCCAGTACCCGAATCGCGTCGTCATATTTCTGCTCAGCGACGAAAGCTCGCGCCTTCTGCGCAACCGCTTCCGTCTCACGGCGGCGCTTCTCCGCAGCCGCTTCTTCTTTGACAAATTGCAGAAGATCGTCCACTTCCGGTTCGTTTTTCAGTTCAGCCCGCGCACTTTCCAACGTGCGGATCGCCGAATCGTACTGCTGGTTGCGCAGTAGCTCTCTTGCTTGCTGGAGAGCCTCCGACTTGCGTCGCTCCAGTCGTTCCCTCTGGACGTTCTCTGTGACGATCCCAAGCAGGCTCTGCAGACGAGGCTCGGGTCCTATCTTTGCGATCGCAGCTTCGAGCGAAGCCAGCAGCTCATCATTCCGGTTGACTTGCAGAAGTTTGCGGGCGAGGGCCAGTTGTTCTTCGACCAATTGGTGGCGTTCTTCGATCTGACGCTGCCTCTCAGCCAGCGCTTTCAGTTTGATGATGGTGCGTTCCTCAGGGAACCGCGTGAGAGCTTCTTCGGCCTTCTGACAGGCGCCGCGGTAATCATCGCTGTTGAGTGCGGACTCAATCTCCCGGACAGCCGCCTCGATTTCTTTACGCCGCCGCTCCTGTTCGAGACCTGCTGTGGCGGTCTCCATCAGGGAATGGATCTGGGGAGCGCCGGGATCGAGACCTTGCGCGAGTTTCAACGTCTCCAGCGCGTCGGTGAACTTACGGGCCGAGATATGCTGGCGCGCCTGGAATAAATAGGTCTCGATCTGGCGCTGCCGTGAGCGTTCCAGCCACTCCCGTTGAATGACCCGGTAGAGCGCTTTGGCTTGTGTGTCGTCGGGGGCTATCTGCACAGCCTCTTCAATGGCCTGTTGTGCGATGTCGAGATCCCCGTCCTGATGGGCGGATTCCGCCGCCTTCAAGGCCTCGCGCAGTTTCCGGGCTTGCGCGATCGTGGCTCGGACCGACTCCGCGTGCTGGCGCAAGTCTGGATCTGTGTTGTCGATTTCGAGAGCATGTTCCAGAAAGGCCTGAGCAGCCTCCAATTGTCGCTGGGACAGGGCTTCATCCGCCTGCTGCCGCAGTCGCCGAACTTGCTCGCCGATTTCCTCCTTCTTGATGCGCCGCTCTACATCACGCAAACTTTGACTGGCTGGGAGATGTCGCGGATCCACGTTCAGCACCTGGAGAAGCAGGTCCCTTGCTTTCTGCAACTCAGATCTCTCCAGCAACAGGCCCACTTCCCGCATCTGACGGCCAACAACTTCCTGTCGGAACTGCGACAACAAGTGCCCCACATCAAGCGCGAACTCGTCCGCGGAGTGATAGCGATCGTTCGGATTTTTGGCGAGGGCGCGCTCCAGAATCGCATCGAGTTCTTGCGGATACGAGGGAAGATAAGTTTTCAGGGTTGGAATCGGATCGTACAGAATTTTCAGGAACGTAAGGGCCGGGCTGTCTCCTTGAAACGGAAGATGATCAGTAAGCATCTGATACAGAACGACCCCGACGGAAAATAAGTCGCTGCGTGCATCGACGGTCTTGCCATTGATCTGCTCCGGCGACATGTACGGAGGAGTGCCGACCATCTGTCCTGTCTTAGTGACGCTCTGGTCGCCAACGTGGGCAATACCGAAATCGAAAATCTTGGTTCCGCCATCTTTCTCCAGCATGATATTGGCGGGCTTGATATCGCGGTGCACCACAAAACGCTTGTGGGAATAAGCCAGCCCACCACAAACCTGGATAATGATGTTGAATTTTTCCAGAAGACTTAGCTTTCGGTGTTGCGCCATGGCAACGTCGAGAGTCTCGCCTTCCAGGTACTGCATCACGAGGTAAGGATTGCCCTCATAGTCACCGAGATCGTAGACAGTCACTATGTTGGGGTGTTGCAAGTTGGCCAGAGACTGGGCCTCGCGGAAAAAACGCTTTCGCAAGTCGGGATCGTCGACGAATCCCCCGGTCATCATCTTGATCGCTACCTCGCGATCAAGGCGCGGGTCGATGGCTTTGTAGACGATCCCCATCCCGCCCCGGCCGATGACTCCGACCACGTCATACTTCCCGATTTTCGAGGGCACGCTCGCAGCCATGGAGAGCTAGATTCCGTAAGAAGGAGGGGGAAGCTGAGCGCACGTCCCTGCTGGCTGGCGAAACCCACAATTCCAAGCCGGGACAGGCGTTTCGGAGCGTTAGTTTACTACCAGCGGCGGGCCGGTCGCAACGCCGAGCCCCGCAAAATGGAACAGAAT
>Ga0210400_10003865_pt1 | contig 13130 bp, 9 predicted proteins | sample IncBWH26MmetaG_FD_155456 | JGI IMG/M metagenome (GOLD analysis project Ga0210400, IMG submission 155456) | Forest soil microbial communities from Barre Woods Harvard Forest LTER site, Petersham, Massachusetts, United States - Inc-BW-H-26-M | ecosystem: Environmental > Terrestrial > Soil >...
GACTTGTCAAGGCGACGGCACGGTCACGGTGGAGATGCAGTTTCTGGCCGACGTGGAACTGATTTGCGAGGAATGCAAGGGCACACGCTACAAGCCGACCGTGCTCGAGGTGCGGTATCGCGGGAAGAATATTCACGAAGTGTTGAACCTGACGGTGAAGGAAGCGCTGAAGTTTTTTGCCGAGGCGCCCAAGATTACCGAGAAACTGCGGTCGCTGGAGGAAGTTGGGCTGGGATACTTGCGGCTGGGGCAGTCGGCGACCACGCTATCAGGCGGCGAGGCGCAGCGCATGAAGCTGGCGGCGCATCTGCAGCCGGCGTCGCGGGAAGCGAGCCGAGGGCCGGGGAGCGAGGCGCGCCTGAAACGGCGCCTGCTGTACATTTTCGACGAGCCTACGACCGGGCTGCATTTTGACGACGTCAGCAAACTCCTGGCGGCCTTTCGGCGTCTGATTGAAGCAGGGGGATCGATTGTCGTCATCGAGCATAATCTTGAAGTCATCAAGACGGCGGACTGGGTAATCGATCTGGGCCCGGAGGGCGGTAGCCGCGGCGGCAAAGTAGTGGGAGCGGGGCCGCCGGAGGCGATTGCCAAACTGGCGGGTTCTTACACCGGAAAATATCTGGCGCATATTCTGAACGGCAATGGAGCATCGCGTTCCAATGGTCGCTCGTAGGCTCGTCGATCGCAATCCCGCGGTGGTGGTGCTGGCGGCGTGCGCGCTTCTGGCTTGGGCGAAGTTTGCGAGTGCTCAAGCGGCGAACCCGACTCCGAGTTCGAATCAAGCTCCTACGGAATCTGCGACACCGGCGGATTCCCAATCCCAAGACACGGGCTCGTCTTCGTCATCGTCCTCCAGCGTTCATCACAAGACCGGCAAGAACGTCCATCACACGACGGTGGCCGAAGAAGTCGGACCTCCGCCAGAGATTGCGAAGGCCGAAGAGTTCATTCAGAAGAAAGATTATGCGGCCGCTGAACCTTTGCTGCGTAAGGTGGTGGGCGATGATTCGACGAATTATGTGGCGTGGTTTGAACTGGGTTTTGTGGAGAACGGCCTCGGCAAGATGAACGATTCCATCGCCGCGTACCGCAAATCGGTGGAGGCCAAGCCGGATGTTTTTGAGTCGAACCTTAATCTAGGGCTGCAGCTGGCCAAGGCCGGTCAACCCACTGCCGAGTCTTTTCTGCGCGCCGCCACGCAACTGAAGCCCACGAGTCATATTGCCGAGGGTCAGGCGCGGGCGTGGCTCTCACTTGGGCATGTTCTCGAAGCATCCAAGCCAGACGAGGCGATTGCGGCGTACCGGCAAGCTTCGGCGTTGACGCCGAAGGATCCGGAACCTTACCTCTCGGCTGGCCTCCTTTTGGAAAAAGAAAAGAAGTTTTCTGACGCCGAGCACGAATACAAGCAGGCGATTGCGTTGTCTCCGTCGTCCGATGCCTTGACCGGGCTGGCCAACATTTACATGCACAACAAACGGTTGCCCGAGGCTGAGGTGGATCTGCGCAAACTGGTCGCGATGCATCCCAGGGAGGGTGCGGCGCGCATTCAGTTAGGTCGAGTGCTGGCGGCGGAGGGCAAGAACGACGATGCGATTGCCGAACTGGAGGCGGGCGAGAAACTGGCGCCGGGGGACGTTTCACTGCAGCGCGATCTCGCCGATCTCTATGCAATTGCCAAGAAGAACGACCAGGCCGAAACGGCTTATCGCGCACTGCTGACCGCCAGTCCCAACGACGCCGCGCTCCACCAGAGTCTGGGCAAGTCGCTGGTCGAACAGAAGAAGTTCGCTGACGCGCAGAAAGAGTTTCAGACGGCTGTGAAACTCAAGCCGGATTTCGGGGAAGCTTGGGGTGACCTGGCCTTCGCCGCCAGCGAGAACAAGGACTATCCCCTGACCATCAAAGCTTTGGATATGCGGGTGAAATTTCTGCCGGATAATCCGCCGACTTATTTCCTGCGGGCTTCGGCTTACGATCATCTCCGGGATTTAAAGCGGGCGGCGGTGAATTTTCACCTCTTCCTGAATACAGCGCAGGGGAAGTATCCTGATTATGAATGGCAGGCGAAGCACCGGCTGATTGCGATCGAGCCGAAAAAATAATTCGCCTGCGGGACTGGAATCATGCTTGGGGTGCGGAACGTATTGCGATTCTGGGGAGTCGCCACGCTGCTGGCGCTCGCGGCAGTGACGGCTTGGGGCGCGCCCAGTGCCGAGCCTACGGTCGATGAGTTGAAGGCGCGGCTGGCTTCGGCGAGCGTTGGCGACCGTCCTCATCTCTGTGTCCAGATCGCTCAGAAGCAACTCACCGAGGCCGACAAGTTGTATGCCGCCGACGAAGTCGAGAAGGGCCAGGCGGCGCTGGCGGACGTGGTGGCTTATTCGGAATTAGCCCGCGACTACGCGATTCAGTCGCATAAATATCAAAAACAAAGCGAGATTGCGGTGCGCGCGATGACTCGCAGGCTCACTGAGATGCTGCACTCGTTCGCCCATGAAGACCAGGCGGCGGTGCGCGACGCCATCAACCGGTTGCAGCGCGTGCGGGATGATCTGCTCAAGGCCATGTTTCCGAAAGGCGCGAAATGACTGCTTCCCTGCTTCGGGCTTTCTTCCTTCGCTGGCCACGGCTTCAGTTCTGCGTGAGTGTGGCGCTGTTACTGGCTGCTGGAACGATGGTGCACGCCCAGCGGCATCGCGAGCCGCTGACGCAATCGGAGATCGACCAGATTCGCGACGCCAGTTGGGAGCCCAAACAGCGGCTCATGCTCTATGTTCAGTTCTCCCGGGCGCGCCTGGTAAAGCTGGAGGAGATGCGGAGCGATCCCAAGATCAAAGACCGGCCGCGGCGGACGCACGACATGCTCGCTGACTTCCTGCTGCTGTACGACGAACTCAATGACAATATCGATACCTATGTCGACCGCAAGGACGATATCCGCAAGCCGTTAAAGATGATTATCGAGGCCGACACCGAGTTTCAGGCCAAGCTGCGCGGATTGAAGGATGCAGCCGATGTCCCCGCCGAGGAGCTGCAGCAGTACGAATTTGTTCTGACCGATATTCTCGATACCGTAGACACTTCGGCGCAGGACCATCGCAAGCTGCTGGCGGACCAGGAAGACGCGGCGAAGCATAAGAAGCTGAATGCGCCCGGGAGTGTGAAGACCGAGGGCAAGTAGGAATAGGTCGGGCGTCAGGTCTTGGGAGTTCGGTATTAGGTGATGAAAATGATCTTAATCGCCGAGGTCGCGAAGAAAACCCGCGGAGAACGCCGAGGAATCCTTTGCAGTTGCCCTTCTCAGCGGCCTCTGCGGCCTTCCTCCGCGACCTCGGCGATTAAAAGCTTTCGCATCCCGCGCTCAAGAGCCGGCCTGCTTTCCGATGACTCGGCAGTCGTCCACCGTTTCACGCCTTGGTAGTGCCTGCATCCGTTCGCTCGTCGAGGTCGGCGGACGCTACTACTTCCCGATCGTGCTAATCTAGGCTCACTGTGCGTGACGGGCTGCTCGAAATCTTCCAGGAAACCTATACGGGCCTTCGCCCGGCGACCGCCATCCCTGAATTAAAAATCGAGTTTTTTGCTTTTGCCAATGTGAACAACACCATCCGGCTGCGGGACGGACGCCTGCTGGTGCGGCTGTCGGATCTGCTGGAAGGGTCTCCGGACACGGTTCTGCGGGCCATCGCCCATATTCTGCTGGCCAAGATGTACCGCCAGCCGATTGATCGCAGGCAGGCGGCGCGCTATCGCAAGTATGTGGCCAGCCATGAGATCGTGCGCAAGACGCATCTGGTGCGGCAGATGCGAGGACGCAAGCGGCTACGTTCGGCGCGTGGAATCGTCTACGACTTGGACGCGATTTTTGAAACTCTGAACATACGCTTCTTTCACGGGCTGATGGCCCGCCCCCGCATGAGCTGGAGCCAGACCAAGACTCGGCGGATTCTCGGGCACTATGATCCGGCGCACAACGCAATCATCATCAGCCGCATCTTCGACCATTTCGCCGTCCCGGCGTATGTGCTGGAATACATCGTCTACCACGAGATGCTGCATCTGAAACATCCGGTGCGGCTGCGGGGGAGCCGGCGGTGCGTGCATTCGGCGGAGTTTCAGGCGGAGGAAAAACTCTTCCCGCACATGGCGCAGGCCAATGCTTTTCTGAAACGGATGTGAGGGACTTTAATTCGTCCCAGCCACGGCTCGCGGCGGCGCATTCTTCACGTATTTGTCGAACCAGCGCAGCATCTCATACACCAGCTGTTCGTTCGACTCCAACGCCGTATACCAGTGCGGTTCGTGCGGCAGCATGACCAGGCGCGTGATGCCGCCGTTGCCCCGAATGGCTTCGAATAGCCTGATTCCCTGCAGGGGCGTAGTACCGGGATTCGCGTCTTCGGCACCGTGCATGATGAGCAGCGGGATCTTGATTTTGTCGGCGAAGAAAAATGGAGAGACTTTCAGGTAGACGTCCTGTGCCTCCCACACCGATCGCCGCTCGTTCTGAAAACCGAAAGGCGTGAGCGTCTTGTTGTAGGAGCCGCTGGTGGCCACGCCGGCGCGGAATAAATCAGAATGCGCCACGAGATTGGCGGTCATAAGAGCGCCATGGCTGTGTCCAGTCACGCCGATACGGTCGGGGTCGGCAACGCCGAGGAGCACGGCCTCATCGACCGCGGCTTTCGCGTCGGCAACGAGCTGGTCGAGATAAGTGTCGTAGGCTTTCTTGGGATCGCCGATGATGGGGAACGCCGCGTTGTCGACGATGGCGTAGCCCCCGAGGAGCAGCAGCCGGTATTCGTAGAGCTGGGTGAAAGTGGCCTGCGAACCGGTAACCTGTCCGGCGGTCGAAGGGTCCGCATAGTCAAGAGGATAGGCGTAGAGAATCGTGGGCACGCGCGTGCCCTCTTTATATCCGGGCGGCGTATAGAGAGTGAACGACAAGTCGAGCCCATCGGCGCGCTTGTACTTGACCAGGCGTTTCTTGATGGCGCGCACTTCGGGCGTGGGATCGGGAATGTGGGTGACCGCAACGCTCGATGAAGTCAGTGTGGCTTCTCCCGCGGGGGCGTTGTCGACGGATTTTCCCAGCGTGTGGACGAACGCGTTGGGCGGATCGGTCGGAGTTTGATGCCAGGTGAGGAACGTCCGCGTGTCCGGTCCGGTAAAGGAGAGAAAGAGCTCGAACGCAGTCTTGTCGCTGCGAAACAGGCGTTCGGATTTCAGCGTGCTGAGATTGAGCCGGTCGAGAAATGGGCGATTGCCGTCGGGCGAAGCGCCGGTGCCGGCAAGGTAGATCGAAGCGCCTTCCTGTCGAATCACCCGGACGCCGTTGGCCAACTCACGTTTCACGGGACGGCCGGGGTTGGCATAGCTTTCATCGGTAGAGAGATCCCACAGCAGGCGGGGCTTCTGTTGAGGATCGTCGACGTTAAGAATGAAGCCCTTTCTCCAGTGGCGATTGTTATCGTACTCGGAAAGCAGAGCCGTGCTGGGTTGCTCGCTCCAGTCGAAGCCGGCGTAGCGCTGCTGCATGCGGCTGATTTCGACCGCGGGCGAGGTGAATGGCGACTTCAGCAGCATGATCTTGTCGCGCTCGGGAACATTCACATTCCAATCGCCGCCATCGAGGGCTTCGGCGTAGACCAGCGTTGCGGGGTCCGTAGCGCGCCAGGAAAAATCGCGCGGACCGGTCGGCACGCCGTGGATGGGCACGCGATCGGCCAGCGGCAGCGATGCGATGGTGTGAGCGGCAACGTGCGAGCCTTGGCTTACATCCCAGACTTCGACTTCCTTGGGGAAGCGATCATAGGTGGTGACGTAAGAGTACGGCTTGTGGATGGCGGTGACGAGGACGTGCCGGCCGTCGGGCGCAGGATCGAGCGTTTCGTAATTTGCCGGCTTGCCGATGGGCGTGATTGCCGAAGTGGCGGCATTGACCAGGGCGAGTTGCGAGGCGGCGTAGTAATCGAAGACGTCTTCGTCGTGCTTGTTGGTGAGCGTGTCGCGGTTTTCGTACGTGCTGCTCTGCCCTTTTTCGCCGGTGGTTTCTTGAATGCTCGGGCCGGGCGGCAGGACCGGTTGGGGCGGCGGCGCGCCCATGCCTTTGGGGACGAGTTTGACCAGCAGCGTTTTCTGATCGGGCATCCATTGCACGGCGTCGTCGAACATGGGGTTGAGGCGGGCTCCGGGCACGCTATGAACCGCGCCAGTCTTGGCGTCACCGATCCACAGCTCAACCGACTCGGCGGCGAGATTCACAAAGGCGAATCGTTTGCCGTCGGCCGACCACATTGGCTCGCCCGGGCAGGCGCCGGCGGGAAGCGCGATCTTGATGGGCGCGGACTGATTTTGCGCGGCATCGTTTTGCTCCCCAACGACGACGTGCACCAGATCGAATCCGGTAGCGCAGGGAGTGATGCCGTAGCCCCCCGGAGTGTCGTGCTTGCTGTGATTCCTGGGCTCGACGCGCACGCCCGCGAGGCGCAAGAAAGGCGTTGCGACGCGCAAGATCGACGGGTACTCCTGCAAGGACACGAGCAGAATCGAATCGTTAGTCGGGCTCACCATCGGCCGCGGCAGCGAGGGCGCGAGCATCACATCGAGAATGTTTTTCGGCGGCTGGTTGTACCCGGACGCGGTCTCGCCTGCTTTCGCCGGGGCTGAGGCGGCTTTTGCGGAAGGCGAGGACGATTGCGCCTCCATAGTCGCGGATGTGTAAGTGAAGGCCGCGCTGGTGATGAGGGCTCCGACGAAAAGACGATTCACAGCGATTCGAACTCGCATAAGATGCCTCTGCTTTTTAGAAAATCAACCAGGGTGAGTTTAGGCTTTGCTTTTGTGCCGCGCTGTGTTCGGCAATGATTATCTACCGATCACCGGCGTCAAATCTTACGTGGGGGAAACGGGGCAAGTCAATGAAGGGGCGAATTGGCGACTTTGACTACAGACTTCCGCCCTCGGGCCAGTTTCTCCAATCTGTATTGGGTGGTAGAGAGGGCCGATAAAGCTCAACGTTCCCGCTAGCGAGGACCTGGGCGAGTTGTTGAAACGTTTCCGATCCGCTTGGGCGAGCACCATCGTCCACGACATTAGGGTGGTTCCACTCTTCAAGCTGCAAGATCTGGGTCATGCCGGGCAAGACGCTTACTCGACGTTCCTTCTCGGACGCAAGTACGGGATCCCGCGCAACCTCCGCCAGAAAACGGCAAAGCTCAAATACGCGAACTCGAGGCGGATTTTCAACTGTAATTCCACGACGCGCGTATTCATCAATCGGTGGAATTGGTAGCCTCCGGCCCCGAAGAACGACTTCCTTCGCATCCTCGGCTACGATTTCGCCGTTCTGATCATCCTGCCAGTCGCCCGCCTCTATCGGATGCACAAATCGAGACTCATTGTTGGGATTGTTCTTAAGATAGCGGTCGTAGGCCTCCGGCGTCGCGTAGTTTTCTCCGGCATCGCGATTGTAGAGAGAACTCGCGAAAGTATAGATATGCGTATCCGGCAGCCCAGATCGAGGGGAGAATCCGAATACCTCGATCACGATTGCCCAGTCCTCCTGTGTTCGATAGAGCGAGAGGCGCGTTGCTGCGAGATATACGTACCCGTTGTCCAGCATGGGGAACCGGAACGCGTCGCAGCAACGATCGAGGATCGACAGAATGTGGGTGGCCTCTAAAGGCATGAGCCGATTATCTAACACGGGGACATCTGGTGCCACAGCCCGTTCTCTCATCGCCCTAATTCTTCTCCGCCGACGGTAATGCGACATCTGCGTCGCGGAGAAACTCAAAGCCAGCCCGGTTCTCACGAATGCGTTGTGAGAAGTCGGGAGCGTCGTTCACCGCATTCGCGACGGGATTAATGTAAGCCTGCGCCTTCAGCTCAGAAAAAGGCAGCTTGCCGGCGAAGAAGCCGCCGCGATAGAGCATCTCCGGGGCGCGCCCGTTTAACAGAACCCACCACGAGTAGCGCGAGCTTCCCGCCGGCATGTGCCCCGTGGCGGCCATGTTGGCGAAGATGCCGGTGGTGCAGTTGTTGGTGACGGCATTGAACCATCGTGCGTCGTCCCGCAGACGGTTGGCCTGGCGGAGATACTGCAGAAAGAGATCGCGCGACCATTGCGGGCTGGCCGTTGTGTGGAAAAGGTAGACCCTCTCGCCCGAGCGATAGTTGGTGCGCAGGCGGATGAGATCGCGTTCACTGGCCAGCACGTAAATGATGGTGAACTGCCGAAAAAACGAGCGCAGGGGCGAATAGCCCTGCCCGGTCTGGTATCGCGCCTCGATCGAGGCCGCCACATAGTCGTTGTCGCCGAACTGGAAACTGATGATGGGATGCGCAATCCAGGGCGAACTCCAGTAGTCCACGAAGAAGTCAACGCCCCGGATTTGCGAGAGAAACACTTCCTTGGTGAGCCACTCGCAGGTGAAGTCCGATTCGCCACGGTAGTAGCATCGGCGAAAATTGTGGATGGTCACGCGATCGCCGCTGATTTCGGCCCAGGGCGTATGAGAAAGATTCGACTGCCAGTCGTGATCGTTGGATGGCTTGAGCGAGAGCCAGCAGATCAGCACGATAAGAAAGCCAGTGAAGCCGGCGCCGATCCTGAAGGCTCGCCTTTTTACGATCAGAAGAAAAAGCGTGAGCACTATCAGATAAATAGCCGGGAGCAGCCATTCTCGGCCGGCGCGCGAAAAGTCAAAATACAGCGCGGCCAGAGCCCATGCGCTGAGGCAAGCCGACAGTAGCCAAACGGCCACGATCCCGAACAACCGCAGAGAGCGCATCAGGCGGTCCGCCGCAGGGAATACGGAAGTGTCCCGGCGGGCTTAAACAGCGTGGAACGGTCTCGTGCGGCTGGTTGCTGGTAGGAATGCAACTCGCGTTTCCTTTCCACTCGCAGAGGGATTGTACACTCCGGTTGCCGAGTCCCTTAACGACAACCGACGCAGTCAGCGCTAGAATGCAGGACCATGCAGATACCGGGAGCCTTGCCAAGGTTTCTTAAGGCTTGGTGGGCCGCTGCTTCACCATTTGCCTTTTTGTTTGCGGGACGAATCCTGTGGGAGAAAACAATATGGACATGGTCACGGGGACCGCAGATGGTCGGGTTCTCCCTATGGCATATTTATCCCGGCCTTGCGTTGGTCGGAGTCCTGTGTTGCTTCGCACTCGCGCTGTGGCTCGTGATTGCGGTTCCTTACGCAATCGTGCGTCGTCGCGAAATTGAACCCTGGATTGGTTGATGATGGCAGTTTCGGTGATGGTCATTGTCGCGCTGGCTATTCCCGACGCCTTCTTCGCCTCTTCGGATTAGCTATGACAGCTCGCCAGCAATCCGGGTAGAGAGGGAAATGCCATGTTAAGAACGCTAATGGAGAAAATTCGGTGTCTAAATCGTGTATGCGGCCTTTTGTCATCACCGTTCTACTCATAGCTGTTTTATCGGGTTTGGGTGCGGCACAGGACAAGACGGAACCCGAAGGCGAATACGCTGTGCAGAAATGTCGACCAAAGGCGATAAGCCGCAGAGCCGGCAGATCTCCGGAGTTCCACGTTCGAAAGGGAGACACATATAGAAATTCGCCGGTTGTCGCTTTCGAGATTCTGGAGTCGGGCGAAGTAGCTCAGGCAGTCTTAAAGCGAAGTTCTGGCCTCGCTGAGATGGACAATTCCGCGTTGAGGTGGGTGCAGGGACTAAAGTTCAACAGGCGCCCCGGATGCGGTGTCATAGAAAGCAGCCTGGACATCGCAATCGACTTCAAGTAACTGAGAAATCTCGATAGCGCTCACAACGAAATCAAACGGCTTGTAATTTTCCGACTGCTTCGCTGCACCCCCGCGCCGTTCAAGGGCGAAAATACACCGTGTGATCCCGATCACATGCGATTGTGATGCCGCGGATTGACTGGCCCGGAGGCACGGGACTATCCTTGAAGTTGAAATTGAAATTCATTTTCAAAATGGCGGGCGTTCGTTATCTCGGCCATTGGTTTGAGGCACTCTTAAAATGCTTGAAGCTTTCATCATTACGCTGCGCGAAGGGGTTGAGGCAGCGCTCATTGTCGGCATCACCCTGGCCTACCTGACCAAGATCGGGCGGCAGGAACTGCGCAAGACCGTGTACGCGGCGCTGGCCGCCGCTTTTCTGGGCAGCATTGGCGTCGCCATTGTGATTTCCCGCACTCACCTGAACGAAGACGCCTTCGAGGGATGGGTGATGCTGGTAGCCGCCTTCTTCGTCGCCACCATGGTCGTCTTCATGATGAAGACGGGACGCAAGCTAAAGGGCGAGATTGAGGGCAAGGTCGGCCTGCTGGCGGGCAACGATGCCTGGTTCGGGCTGTTCATCTTTATTTTCCTGATGGTATTGCGCGAGGGCGCGGAAACCGTGCTCATGCTGGCCGCCGTCTCGTTGAACTCGACCGCGCTGCTGAGTTTTCTGGGGACGCTGCTGGGCGTGCTCGCCGCGGTTGCCTTTGGCGTGATGTTCGTCAAGGGCAGCGTGCGCATTAACCTGCAGAAGTTTTTCCGGGTAACGACGGTCATCATGTTTCTGGTGGCGGCGCAGTTGCTGGTCTCCGGGCTGCATGAATTGTCGGAGAGCGGCGTCCTACCCTCGTCGAAGCGGGAGATGGCGATCATTGGGCCGATCGTCAGCAATGACTGGTTTTTCTTTGTAACTATTTTTGCGCTGGCGGCTTTGATGGTGCTGTTCGAAGCGAAGCGGCGCGAGCCGGTGTTGGTCGCGGTTTCGCCAGCCGAGCGGCGCAAGGCGGCATGGAGCGCGCGCCGCGAGCGGCTGTGGATGGTGTCTGTGATGACGTTCTCGTTTGTGTTCATCGCGCTGATCACGGCGGAGTTCGTGTATGCCAAGAGCGTCAGCAGCCTATCGCCGGCGGCTGAAGTGACGTTCACTAACGGGCGGTTGAGTATTCCGCTGACGCAGATTTCCGACGGCGACCTCCACCGCTTTCAGGCGCAGGAGAATGGGACGGCAATCCGTTTCTGGCTGTATCAGAAACCGGATGGAAAGATTGCCACGGTATTCGACGCCTGCCAGATTTGCGGGGCGGTTGGGTTTTACAAAGGCGCCAATGGAGTGGTTTGCAAGAACTGCTCGGCGCCCATCAATTCGCAGTCGCTAGGGATGTCGGGCGGGTGTAATCCGGTGCCCCTCAAGGCCACGCAGACGGCGGACGCGGTCATCATCGAGGAGGCGGACATTGCGGCCGGCGGACGCATGTTCGCGCAACCATAACCGATGTTCGTGCGAATGGTTTACGAATCCTTCCGGCGCCAGAAGCGGCGCAAGTTGCTGGCTGGGGCGGCCATCACGCTGGGCGTGACCGTGGCGACAGCGATGATTGCCGTGGCCACCGATATCGGCGACAAAATCAATCGCGAACTGCGCACCATCGGTGCCAACCTGGTTGTGACCCCCGAGGAAGACTCGCTTGACGTAGAAATCGGCGGAGTGAATCTCAAGCCTCCGACCGACGGCGCTTTTCTCAGCGAGGCGGACCTGCCCAAGATCAAAGGAATTTTCTGGCACAACAACATTACGGGTTTTGCTCCGATGCTGCCCGTCGACGTGGTGATTCTTCGCGATCGTAACGTGCTGCACGTGACGCTTCTGGGGACATATTTCGCGAAGCAACTTTCGTTTGGGAAAGAAACCTTCACTACGGGTGTGCGCAGCACGCATTCTTGGTGGAGAGTTTCTGGGGCGTGGCCCGACGATAATTCCGTCCTCGAAGTATTGCTCGGGGAGCGGTTGGCCGCTCGTCTTGGCAAGAAAACCGGAGACGACATCGAGTTCGACGCTGGTTTGTTCCATGTGAGCGGGATTCTTTCCACGGGCGGAGCGGAGGACGACGAGATCGTCGCGCCGCTTGGTCTGGCTCAGGGAATCCTTCGCCGGCCTGGCGCCGTACGCCGTGTCTACGTCAGCGCACTGACCAAGCCGGAAGATGCCTTCGCCCGCCGCGACCCGAAGAGCTTGTCGGGGGCGATTTACGATCGCTGGTACTGTTCACCATATCCCCAGTCGATTGCGTTTCAGTTGGCCGAGGCGATTCCGCATTCGCACGCGGAGCAGATTCGGCAGGTCTCGCAGAATGAAGGCGCAGTGCTCACCCGCATCGAAGGGCTGATCTTCCTGATTACGCTGGCCGCCTTGTTCGCGTCGGCGCTGGCGGTCTCGGCGGCGATGGCCACGACGATGTTTGAACGCCGGGCCGAAGTTGGGCTGATGAAGGCTCTGGGCGCGGGGAAACTCGCGGTGGCCTCGATCTTCTTTGCCGAGGCCACGCTGCTCGCATTGATCGGCGGCCTCGCAGGGTTTGTCGTAGGCGGCGTGCTCGCTCATCAGATCGGGCATTCGATTTTCAATTCCGACATTTCCATTCCGCCGGTGCTGCTACCCGTGATTCTCTCGATCGCGGTGATGGTTACGTTTGCGGGCAGCGCGACGGCGATACGGCGCGCGGTTGGAATGGATCCGGTGTTTGCCTTGCGAGGTGAACTGTGAGCGCTCCGATTTCACACTCAGCTGGTTCAAGCCCAGCTGGTTCAAGCCCAGCAAGAGATGTTGCCTCCAGCCGGGAACATGTTCCACACACATCGATGTTTCTGCGCATGCTGGTGCGGGCGGCGGTTCTGCGGCGCGGGCGTGCCGCGTCTGCGCTCTTCGCCATGGTAGTGGCGGCGGCGGTGGCTACGGCCATGCTGAATCTTTATGTCGACGTGCAGGCGAAACTGCGGCGAGAGTTTCGCAACTATGGCGCGAATATTATCGTCGTGGGGAAAGACTCAGGAAAAGACGGCGCTTCCCTGCCCCCCGATGCGCTGGAACGCGTGGATGCCGTTCTTGCCGGGCGCGGCATCGCAGCTCCGTTTGGGCTGGTCGTAGCCCGCAGCGCAGATGGGCAGCCGATTGTGGTGGCCGGGACGGATTTTGAGCGGGTGCGGCAACTGGATCGCTGGTGGTCGGTGAGTGCGTGGCCAGCGGCTCCGAATCGAGCGCTGATCGGAGTACGCGCGTTGCCAGCTGTCTCTCCGAAGAATCAGGATTTCGATCTTAGCTTTCAAGGACACACGATACACATCTCGCC
>Ga0210400_10003867_pt1 | contig 13124 bp, 12 predicted proteins | sample IncBWH26MmetaG_FD_155456 | JGI IMG/M metagenome (GOLD analysis project Ga0210400, IMG submission 155456) | Forest soil microbial communities from Barre Woods Harvard Forest LTER site, Petersham, Massachusetts, United States - Inc-BW-H-26-M | ecosystem: Environmental > Terrestrial > Soil >...
TCCCGCTTCGCCGAGGCTGGTATCCCCTCAGAGAAGACGCGAACCGTGTCTTTGCGCTGTCCCGTATCTCCGGGCGTAGTATTGCCGCCGACGATGTCGTTATTGAGAACGACCTCGATATCCCAGCCTTGCTCGCGTGCCATCTGCGCGAAATGCTTGGCGCCGTAGAGGCCCTGCTCTTCACCGGCGACGCTTAAGAAAATGAGCTCGGCGGGAAACTTGTACTGGCTCAACACGCGCGCGCATTCGAGGCTTACCGCCGTGCCACTGGCGTCATCATTCGCGCCCGGCGCGGGATCCTTGAAGTTGTTGTTGTCGGAATTGCGCGAATCGTAATGGCCGGTGACGAGATAAATCCGCGTGGAATTCTGCGGATCGGTACCCTGCAGAACCGCATAGACATTGGTGAGCGGCGTAGGGCTGGGCACCCGCCGGGAAACCGGCTGAACAAAAGAGTCCGTCTTCACTTGCAGACATCCGCCGCAAGCTTGTGAATATCGCTCGAATTCTTGCTGGATCCAATTGGCCGCGACTGTTGCTCCCAGACCTTGCGAAAGCATCTCCTGATCGTTAGAGGAAAGCGTGCTGCGATTCTTGAATGTCACCAGCTTTTCGATCGTCGCCTGGATGCGTTGCGAAGAAACTTGCTTGAGGGCAGCCACAATCTGCGGATCGGGAGAGCCCGCATCAACGCCGACTTCCGCCACACTCACCGCAGGCGGCGGAGCAGGGGCAGAATTTTGCCAAGCAACACTCACAATTGAGCTGGACATCAGAGATGCGAACAGAACAGCGCGAACCTTCGAGCTGAGCACGTAGGGGATGCTCCTTCTTAGGATGGGCCTAGACTTGACGGCGAAAACAAATAGATTCTAAAACTACGAGAGAGGCATCACCAACCGGCAGTCATAAGAATCTTGTAGATTGATGCTGCTCATCAACGGAGGGCTGAAATGGTTTTGTGTCCTGAGTGCGAAACCGACCTGGACATCGAAGAGGACGATATCGATGAGGGCGACGTGGTCACCTGCGCCGAGTGCGGCAGCGACTTCGAGGTGATTACCACGAATCCGCTCGAGCTGAACAAGGTCGCTGACGAAGAGGAAGACGAAGACGACGAAGAGGAGGAAGAGGAAGACGGTGAGTAGTGATCGCCGTCGCGCGGCAGCAGCCTTGGCGTTTTCGGTGCTGCTGGCATCCTGCGTTCCACTTCGCGCCGCCGCTCAATCTGATCTCCACGATGACTATGCGCTCCTCTTCGGTACCGTCTATGGGCCAGACGACCGCCCCGTGTATGGGGTGAAAATCACGATCCGGCGCGCGGACCAAAAGAAAGCCAAATGGGAGCTGGTTTCCGACCATTCGGGCGAATTTGCCCAGCGCGTCCCTACCGGCGCCGCTGATTACTTCGTTACGGCGGATCTTAAGACTCCCAAAGGCCAGCCCAAACCGCAGATCACTGTTCATATCGACAAGAACGAGCGCAAGGAGTTCTCTGTGCATTTGAAGTAACTCTTCCGAAAAAGCCCGTTTCCCAACGGAGACACGGAAGTCACGGAGAACAGCCGGAGAAATTGAACACGAAGGCCGCGAAAGTCACAGAGTAAAGGCAAGGCGTCTTTCAAGGGAAGCATTTGCCTGGTGGGACGAGCAAAAGGCCCAGCCATCAACCTTGCAACACTCCACCCTTCTGTCCTTCGTGGCCTTCGTGTTCAACCCTCTAGCTCGTGTTCAACCCTTCTAGGCTGTTCTCCGCGAATTCCGTGCCTCCATGCGAAATGGCTTTTCCATCGCAGCCTAAGTGTCTGACTCTGTATGAGTTATAGGACTAAATTGGACGCGACTTTCTGACGCTTGCATGGTCTGCATACAATAGGGAGAAGTTCTCCTCCCCAAGGTGGCGAAAATGAAACGGCGTCTCGCAGTTCTGATTCTTGCTCTTGCGAGCTTGGCATGTGTCGGTATGGCCCAAGCGGTATTTCTGGATGGCGAAGTCGTGGCCGACAAGAATCAGGAGCAGGGACGCAGCGTAGTCGGTCAGGTGTTTACGAAGTCGGATTCGCCGATTGCGGAAGCGGTCGTATACCTGAAGAACACCAAGACCCTGACCATCAAGAGCTTCATAACCGAAAAGGATGGCGGCTATCGCTTCCACGGGCTTTCGCCGAATGTCGATTACGAGATTTATGCTGACTATCAGGGTCAAAAAAGCCCTGTAAAGACCATCAGCTCGTTCGATAACCGGTCCAACGTCACGCTCAACATCCACATCGACGCGAAATAGGGGACAGGTCACAGGGAACAGCCTGCCGGTTCAGACTCCTACCCGAGGTTCATCCACAGATTGTTGGTTTGGGGTTTGCCTTTCCCTTTCCCCTGTAACCTGTCGCCGGTTCCCTATCTTTACGGGATGAAATCTTCTTCATCTCCGGTTTACACATTCAAATCAACTTCTCCGGCTGGATTTCAATATCGCGCTCCGGGAGGAAATGCTGTGCGCCTCTCGTAATTGGCCAGGAAGTTTCGATTTAACGTCAACCTTTATCGAGGGCTTATGGCCACCTCAACTGTGAATTCCTACGTGCCGAGCGACGGAAACCCAATGGGAGAAACTTCGCGGGACTTTCCCAAGAAGCTAGTCATCCGGTCGCAGAACCGCATATTTCTTCAAACCGTGGGCGAGATCGACTACCTCACCGCAGCCGCCAATTACGTCCATATCCATGCGAAGGGACAGATGTTTCGCATTCGATCGACCATCGCTCTGATCGAGCAGCGCCTGGATCCGAAGAGCTTCGGCAGAGTTCACCGCTGCAGCATCGTGAATTTCGAGCGCGTGAAAGAATTCCGCGCGCTCCAACGCGGCGATTACCTGCTGACCCTGGAGTGCGGCACCGAACTCAAGATGAGCCGGCGCCATCGCGACCAACTCGACAGAATCATGGCGCTGGGTTGTGCCACCGGCAAGCATCTGGTGAAATACGAGAGTGCCGGTAAAGAACAAGGCGGAACTTCTTCGACAAATCCCGTCGGTGGACGAGGTTCTTCGTTGGTCTAGTCTCACTTCTGTTCTGCAACGCGAAGGCCGCGCGGCTATCTGCGACGCGATCCGCGCGGTTCTTGAGCGTCTGCGCCAGGAGGTCAACGCCGGCACCCTCGACGACTCTGGAGTGCGGCTCGCCGTCGCGGGCATCGGCGAAGCCGTGGATCGTGAGCTTCGCCGAACACTCGCGTACTCGCTCCAGAAGGTCATCAACGCCAGCGGCGTGATCCTCCACACGAACCTGGGACGCGCTCCTCTCTCTCCCGCCGCGCTTCGGCACATTTCGGATATAGCCGGCTGCTATTCCAATCTGGAACTCGATCTTGAAACCGGTGAACGCGGACGGCGTGATGGGCACGTGCAGCGGCTCTTTGCGCGCATCTTCTCCGAATACAAATACGAATCCATCGAGGAGAGCACGCCCCAAGCCATCGTTGTCAACAACTGTGCTGCCGCCGTCTTGCTCGCGCTGAATACACTGGCCGAAGGTGGCGAGGTCATCGTCTCGCGTGGGGAACTGGTCGAGATCGGCGGCTCATTCCGCGTGCCGGAGATCATGGCCAAGTCGGGCGCGCAGCTTCGCGAGGTCGGAACTACCAACCGGACACGTATCTCCGACTATGAGAACGCAATCACCGAGAACACCCGGCTGTTGCTGCGCGTCCACCGCTCAAACTTTGCGATGGTCGGTTTTACCGAGCAGCCCAGTTCGCAGGAATTGGTGGCGCTCGGGCGCACGCGTAGCATTCCCGTAATGGAAGATCTCGGCAATGGCCTGCTCGTGAATCTCGCGGGCGCCGGCGTTCACAGCGAGCACGGACTGCATGAGAGTCTCGGCGCCGGAATCGACCTTGTGTGCATGAGCGGCGACAAGCTCCTGGGAGGACCACAAGCCGGGATCATCGCTGGCCGCAAGGAATTGGTGAAGCGTATTCGCGCCAATCCCCTCTTTCGCGCTCTGCGCGTGGACAAGCTCACATACGCCGGGCTGGAAGCGACCTTGCTCGCCTACGTTCGGCAGGACGTTGCCGCAGTTCCTGCGCTGCGCATGATCTACGCGTCTGCGGAAGAGATTTGCCGCCGCGCAGAATCCTTCCTCGCCCAACTCGGAGCGCTGCCGGAAGTGACGGTTGAACTCATCGAAGGCCAGTCGCTCATCGGCGGCGGCACGGCTCCAAACGCGACTCTGCCGACACTTCTGATTGCAGTTTCCTCCGATCGTTACGGCGCAGAAGAACTGCAAGCTCGTCTGCGCGCGCAGTCTCCGCCGGTGATTGCAAGAATTGAAGATGACCGCTTGATGCTCGATCTGCGAACTGTGTTCGAGGAAGAAGAGGGCGTGCTGCTAAAGGCCATGCATGAAGCCATGGTTGGTAAAGCTCCAGGATAGAGACGTAAAGGACCGCCGCGCCCTCGCGCGGGTGTCGTTTCGTTTCCGACCGTCCCAGGATGAATGAATCCGGTTGCTAGGGAACCTAGAGATTGGAAATCTACGGGAGTGTAAACGGACGTGCGCGCCTACTTTTGGAAAACACACGCAAGAGAGTTTCCGTAAGCCCAATGAAAAACCGCGCAAGGGCGCGCGGTGATCCTTTGTTTCGTCGGTTCCGAATATCGGCAATGGCCACCATCTTCACCATCGGGCACTCGACACGCGAGCTGTCCGAGGTTATTTCCGTGCTCCAGGTCCACGGGATCAAAACGCTTGCGGATATTCGGGCATTTCCGATGTCGCGCCGCTTGCCCCACTTCAACCGTGAAGTCCTCGAGGAAGAATTGCCCAAAGTAGGAATCCAGTACGTCTGGCTGCGCGATTTGGGCGGACGGCGCAAGCGCCAGACCAAGGATTCTCCCCATATCGCCCTCCGTAATGATTCATTTCGGAATTACGCGGATTACATGCTTACGAAGGAATTCGAGCACGGCATTGAACAGCTTCTCGAGATCGACGGGCGCGGACCAGTGGCAATCATGTGCGCGGAGCGGGTGCATTTCCGCTGCCATCGCATGCTGGTCTCCGATTATTTGATTGCCCGCGGCCATGAAGTTCTGCATATCGACGACGAGAAGCCACCCCGGCAGCATAAGTTGATGCCAGAAGCGCGGCTGGTTGAGGGGCAACTGCATTACATTGGCGACAGACTTTTCTCATGATCATCGGCACCGGAGTCGACATCTGCGAGGTTCCGCGCATTGCTGAGTCCATCGCGCGCTTTGGCGAGCGTTTCCTCCAGCGCGTGTTTACCTCGCAAGAAATCCGGTATTGCCAGAGCAAGAAGAATTCCGTGGAACGTTTTGCCGCGCGTTTTGCCGCCAAAGAGGCAGCCATGAAGGCGCTGGGCACCGGCTTCTCTCGCGGCGTGAGTTGGACCGGCATCGAGGTTGCTCACGCGCCTAGTGGCCGTCCCATTCTGCGCTTTTCGGGAAAAACAGCGGAGATTGCGAATGGACTAGGCGTGAAACGTATTTCTCTATCGCTAACGCACACGCAGAACGTTGCCATGGCGATGGTGATCTTCGAGGATGAGCATTAGTTCAGTGTTCGTCTTTTGACTGAATGGTGCTGCTTTCGCGGCGCCATTCGCTAATTTCGGGGTGTAGAGTAGTCGTCGATGAGAGGGTTCTCCAGGGCAGCCACGCGGCTCACTTTGTTTTTGCTGTTGTTTTCGCACGCTTGGTCCTCATTGACCGCTCAAACCGCTCCGGTCCCTCGGTTCTCCAGCCCTTCCCCTTCAAATCCTTCTTCTCAACTTCCAACTTCCTGTCAGGTGCAAGCAAGAACCTCGACGCAGACCAAAGTATTGCTGGAGAGTTTAGGAGAGCATCCAAGTGCCGGAGCGTACGGCGGTCTTGGTGCCTGGTATGGACAACAGGGGAACTTTCCTTGTGCCGTTGCAGCCTTCAAGCTCGCACTCACGCTGGATACTTCGGCCACAGAGGCTCGCTACGATCTCGCGCTCGCGCTGATCCAGGATCGCAAGCCGAGCCAGGCAACGGAGCAGTTGCACGAGGTTCTCCGAGCTGATCCGGAGTCGTTCAAGGCTCACGATGCCCTGGGACTCGCGCTTCAGGATTCTGGTCGCGCTGAGGAGGCTGCGAATGAATTCAAGAGTGCGATCGAAATCAATCCTGCTTTTGCCAGAAGTTATTACGACTTCGCGAGATTGCTTGCCGTGCGGAAGAATTACTCCGCCGCGATTTATTACCTGAAGAGCGGTCTGGCTGCGTCACCTTCGGAGGAACTTGCTTCCGAAATGAAGCTGGCTTTGGCATTCGCCTGTGCACAGCAAGGCGCGTACTCGGAGGCAACTCCCATTTTGGAGGAGCTCGTGACGGCGCACGAAAACTTGCCCGATCTGCATTTCGATCTCGCCACTGCCTATGCCCATTCCGGCAAGTACCTGCAGGCGGTTAAGGAATACAAAGAGGTACTCACGCTCGATCCGGCGCGCCTCGAAGCCGAACTTTTGCTGGCGAAAGCATTGCTAAACCAAAGTGCCGTGGAGGATTCTCTTCCTTATCTTCGCGACTACGTTCAACGCAAACCCGCCGATGCCGAGGGACTCGAAATTCTTGGCGACGCTCTCAAGGAATCTGCGCACCTGAGCGAAGCCGAGCAGGTTCTTCGCCGCACCGTCCGCGCAAATCCATCGAGCTATAAGGCTCATTACGATCTCGGAGTCGTTCTGAGTCGCTCCGGGCACGACCGCGAGGCCATTCGTGAGTTGCAGACCGCCATTAAACTCAACCCCGATGGCGCAGAGGCGAGATATCAACTCGCGCGACAGTTCGCGAAGTCCAAAGACGAGGCAGCAGCAAAAGAACAATTCGCGGCCTTCGAGCAGTTGAAGCATGAGGAGGAACTCAAGACCACGGTCAACCTCCTCAGCAACCAAGCCAGCGATTTCCTCAAGGCCGGGCGGACAACGGAAGCGCTCGAAGCCTACCAACAGGCACTGCTCCTGGCGCCCAAAGACGCGAAGCTGCACTACAACCTCGCGATCGCCTTCTCGCGTGTCCCAGACTCCGCGAGCCAAGAGCGTGAACTTAGCAAAACGATTGCACTCGATCCCAAACTCACTGAAGCCCGCAACCAGCTGGGCTCGCTGTTTTTAGCCGCAGGAAAGCTCGCAGACGCCGAGCGGCAATTTCGAGCGGCAGTTGCCAGCGAGCCGCAATCCGCGGAATTCCTGAATAATCTCGGAACCGCACTGGGCAGGCAGGGGCACAACGCGGAGGCTGAAGCGCTCTTTCGTAAAGCCATCATGGCCGATCCTCAGGGAGTACAAGGCCTCGTCAATCTCGGTTTGACGCTCGCGGCCGAGGGCAGCTTTCCCGAAGCGGAACGACAATTCCAAACCGCTCTGCGTCTCGATCCTGATAGCGCCGGAGCCCTCACAGGTCTCGGCATGCTGCAAGCTAAAGCCGGCCATCCCACCGAGTCCGTACAGACGTTTCGCAAGTTGGTTGCTCTCAATCCGAAATCGGCCGAGGCCCATGTCAACCTTGGCATTGCTTTGGGTGACTCCAACGATCTTGACGGAGCACTTGCCGAGTTCTCAGAGGCGACTCGTCTGGCTCCGAACTCGGCGCTCGCGCAGTACAACAAGGGGCGCGTGCTCTATGCGCTCCATCGCACTGAGGATTCGCGGCAGGCGCTCGACACTGCCGTGCATCTTTCTCCAAACTACGTCGACGCCATGATGCTGTTGGGTTCCATCGAACATTTCTCGCCATACGCAACCGAACTTTTTCAAAGAGTCGTGAAGCTGGAGCCCGGAAATTCTCAAGCCCACTTCTACCTGGGCCGAAACCTGCTCCAGGAAGGAGAAAAAGATGAAGCCATCACTCAGTGGAAGAAAGCGGTCGAGCTAGATCCGGATAACCTCTCCGCTCTTTCCAGCTTAGTGCGCACACTAACGCAGGCAAAAAGCCCAGAGGCCCAGGATTACGCGAGCCGCGTTGAGGCGCTCGAAAAAAAGAAGCAGCTCACCGATCGGGTAAAGGAGCTCAACAACTTCGCGCTGCGCGCTGCGGACGAGAAGAACTGGCCGCAGGCCGTGGGACAGCTGCAAGAGGCGATCACTCTTTGCCACGAGTGTGCGCAAATCGGCACCTTGCGCAAGAATATTGGCTTGATCTACGCGCAGGCCGGAGATGTTGAGCATGCGAAAGAACAGTTGCAACTCGCGTTGAAACTTCTTCCCGCCAGTCCGGATACCGCCGCGATCACGCAGGTGCTGCAACGGCTCAACTCGCAAGCGCCGTCTTTGAATCATTGAGAACATTCGTGATTGGCCGGATATATCCGTTTCCCCTTCCTAATGTCGGAAAGCCGGTTGTGCAAGGGTCAAAGGCGCGCAACAAGAATGTGGCAAAGGCGCCCTCGCCTGTGCTGGCAGTGACGCCCACAGCCGGGGGCGGCTGCGTTACAGCTTCTAACTAAGAGCCCTCTGCTCGGTTTCGTCCTATAACCCTAGCCGGGAAGCGAATACCAAGACGTTCAGATGCTGAATTCTTGATGGAACGCCTACTGGGTGAGTCTGGCGAAGTCGCTGTAGGTGCTCTCCCGCTTCATGCGAATGGAACTCACCAGCTTGCGGCCGTCGAGCGAGAGGTCCTCTTTCTCGGTCATCCAAACGTTCCCGTCGACTAAGCGGCGCTGCAACATGAAATCGAGTTGCCGAAGAGATCCGAGAATGCCATAGAATGAAGTCGGTTCGCTCAGGTGCAGGTCGCATTTCGTGAGCGAATAGTCGCGAGTATCGACCCAAACTCGTCCTTGCATGTGGGTAAAGATCTTCTCGCTGTTGTTCCGAACCGGGAAATTACTTGGCCGAGGCAGGACCGAAATGATATAGGAATCGCGATCGTTGAGCTGCTCGCGCCCGACGATCTCAAACCTGAAGTGGCTCATGAATTGATCGTCGAGTTTCAAATCATCGTCATCCGCTTTCTTGTCTTCCTTCTTCTCCGCTTTCTTATGCTGCTCTTCCAGGAACTTTTTCTCTCGCTCCGTCTGCTTCTGCCGATCGTCAGCCGATAGCGGCTTGCCGTCCTTGGCAATCGTGCGCAGGAAGGGATGGCCGTCCAGAGTCACGAGTTGAAAGGTACGGTCGAAATGCTGCTTGACCGCGCCGTTCTTGTCGAGGTCATCGCGCAGGCGATGTTCGATGAAGCTGTATTTCTCGTCCAGCTTTTGCTTGTCCTCTTCTTGCATGCGCTGGATGAACTTCTTCATCACGTCATCGATGTTCGGGGGCGGCTCATCAGCGGCAAAGCTCGCCTGGGAGGCAAGGCCGAGCGCGAGGACCAGCAGTGCGTGGAAAGCCCTTGTTTTCATGGTATTTAGCACGAAATCATACGGCATTTGGAAGCCTTGCCGCTTTCTGGATTTTCGGTTACAAACTAAATAATTAGTTACTTTTTTATCCCAGCTTCGTCCAATTAAGAAACGGGGAGGATGGATGCCGCCGAAGCGGTCGGAAACGCTTACAGAAGCAGAGCTGCGCGTGATGAACGTGCTCTGGATCAAGGGTCCGGCGAACGTTCAGCAGGTGCTCGACGCCCTCCCCGAGAAGCCGGCGCTGGCTTACAACTCCATCCTGACAACCATCCGCGTGCTCGAGAAAAAGGGCTACTTGAAGCATAAGAAGGATGGCCGCGCCCATATCTATGAGCCCCTGATTGCGCGTGACCAGGCAAGCCGCTCGGAAGTGAAGCATTTGGTGAGCCGGTTCTTTGCGAACTCTCACGAATTGCTGCTCCTGAATCTCCTGGAAGACCGAGACCTCGACGAAGGTGAACTCAAGAAGTTGCGCGACATGTTGCTGGCCAGCGAGAGAAGCAAATGATCATCCTTCATTCTCTTCATTCCATTGCCGAACTCGCTGGACAGCGCATGATCAACGGTGTACTGGAGGGGGCAATCACTACTCTCCTTGCATACTTCGTCATTCGGCTGATGCCTCGTTCCAATTCTGGAACGCGATTCATCATTTGGTTCGCTTCTCTGCTGGCGATAGCGGCGCTCTCTCTTCTCGGCGGAAGTGAAACCAGCAGCTGGGCGGCCCGCGTTGCGCCTCGCCTCACGCTGCCCGGCTCGTGGGCGCTCTATGGATTCGCAGCTTGGCTGGCGATGGCTGCGCTCGGATTGGGGCGAGTCGCGATCGGCTTGTGGCATCTTCTGTCGCTGCGGCGGAGTTGTCGGGAATTGGAAGCCAGCGAACTGAATCCTCTCTGGCGAAATACGCTCAACGAGTTCGATCACGTTCGCAGGGCAAAGCTCTGCCTCAGCGACAGCGTACGCGTTCCCACCGCGATCGGTTTCGTGCGTCCGATTGTAGCGATTCCAAGTTGGGCGTTGTACGAGCTTTCTGCTGTCGAGTTGAACTCGGTTCTGCTGCACGAACTTGGGCATTTACGCCGTTGGGATGATTGGACGAACCTTGCCCAGAGATTCCTCGCGGCTCTCTTGTTCTTTCATCCGGCGGTGTGGTGGATCGATTCGCGCCTCACGCTCGAACGCGAGATGGCCTGCGACGACCTGGTGCTCGCGGAAACTTCCGATGCGCGCGGTTATGCGCAATGCCTGGTTTCTGTGGCAGAGAAGAGTCTGCTGAGAACTGGCACGGCGCTGGCACTCGCGGCCGTCAGCCGCGTTCGGCATATGGCACTTCGGTTGTCGAGGATTCTCGACCAGAGCCGGCGCGGTGGGACGAGCGTGTCGCGACCCGCTCTGGCGATGATGACTGCGGTGAGCGCTGGGGCCCTGCTGATCGCTCCCCAGGTTCCAACCGTGGTCGCGTTTCAGGAGAGTCAGCCGGCGGGGCACGTTGCCGGGATTGCCACCAGCGTTCCGATTTCCCCGCTGAAAGTCGGCTCGCGTGTTCAAACGCAGATCGTACAGGCTGTCGCGCATGAAGTTTGCGCCACTCCGGTGAACGCGGTAGTGCAGGCCGTTTCGGATCGAGCAGTGAAGCCGCAGCACAGAAAAGACCTGATGCGGAGCAGGGCGCAAATTCTCGCGAGTGGCCCGCCCAGGCTGATCCGCGCCAAGGCAAACGTCGATCAACCGTCCGGCCCGACGCTGCTGTTTGTCGTGCAGACGCAGGACTACGACGGCGACGGAACGCCGGTTTGGACTCTTTGCGTGTGGCGTGTGACGTTCGTTCCCGATCCGGGACAAACACAAGTTCGAAGCCAAGTGGTTTCGAAGTCAATTTAGGGGGGCTCGTTTTTTTGAGTTCATTAACTAAACAATTAGTTGTAGAAGGAGAAATAAGACAATGAAAAGTGAAAGCTTGAGAGCAAGGGTGTCGCGACGTTTGATCGCGCCCGTCGTTGCTCTGGCAACCATCGCCTCGTTCGGCGCGTACGAGTTCGTGAAGCCGACTGTGGCGAAGGCCGCGGTAGCAGCTCCGGCCCCGGCGCCGCTCGACGATAACAGCGTGAGCGCGCTGCTCGCGCTCGATAACGCGATGGAAACTCTGGCCGCCCGGGTGACTCCGGCGATCGTCAACGTGACCGTCACGTCCAAAACCGGAGTAGATCTCTCCGATGAGCAGGGCGAGGAGCAAGGAGATGGGCAAGGAATGGAAGCCTTGCCTCCGGGCATGCGCGGATTTGGCCAGTTCTTTGGACATCCCATGCAGCCGCAGAATCGCATCGAGCACGGGCTCGGCAGCGGCGTGATCATCTCTCCGGACGGATACATCGTGACCAACAATCACGTAGTAGATGGCGCGATGGATGTGCGCGTCACCATGAGTGATCGCCGCATCCTGAAGGCGAAGGTTGTCGGTAACGATCCCCTGACCGATCTCGCTGTGCTCAAGATCGACGGCTCGAACTTTCCGAGCGTTCCGTTGGGAGACTCCACCAAGCTGCATCCGGGACAGACGGTGCTGGCGTTTGGAAACCCCCTTGGATTCCGGTTCTCTGTGACTCGTGGAATCGTCAGCGCGTTGAATCGTCCGAACCCGGACTCGAGTGACGCGCGCAAGCCTGGTCAGTTTATCCAGACGGATGCCGCGATCAACCAGGGCAACTCGGGCGGGCCGCTGGTGGATGCTCGTGGCGAGGTGGTGGGCATCAATACCTTCCTGATCTCGCCATCTGGAGCTTTCTCGGGCATGGGATTTGCGATTCCCACGCAGATCGTTCGCCCCACTGTGAATTCCATTATCCGCAGCGGCAAAGTGACTCACGCCTACATGGGCGTCGGCATCACCGACGTGACTCCGGAAAACTCGAAGTTCTTCCAGATGTCCAAGGCTGTCGGCGCAGTGGTCACCCAGGTGCAGTCGAACTCTCCGGGAGCGAAGGCTGGACTGAAGGTTGGCGACGTGATCACCAAAGTCGACGGACGTGAGGTCACCGACGCAGGCCAGTTGCAGGTGGAAGTTGGCCAGCAGCAGCCCGGCACGACCCTTCGCGTAGAAGTAATGCGCGAAGGCAAGACCCTCACGCTTCCAGTCAGGGTAGAAGAACTCGGCGGCGGAAAACACAGCGAAGAACGCTCCAGCAATGCTCCAGGAAAAGCCCGCTGGGGTATTGGGCTCGCCGATCTGAGCGACGATGCCCGCGCGCAAATCCAAGCCGGCAGCGATGTTCAGGGAGCGGTGATCGCGCAAGTGCAGCCGGGCAGTCCGGCAGATAACGCCGGCCTCGCGAGCGGCGAAGTGATCCTGCAGATCAATCATCAGACGGTGAAGTCTGCGGCAGACGCGAAGGAAGCCCTCTCCAAGATTCCAAATGGGGAAGACGCTCTCGTGCTGATCTGGGCCAACGGCGGCAGCACGTTCCGTGTGATGCACTCCGGCGACAAAGGATGATTTTCCAACGATAGATGCCCCATGCGCCTCGTCTTCGGACGAGGCGTTTTCTTTGCGGGGGAGTTCACGGTATCCCTCTGCGGTAGATGGGATCAAAAGATTGGGAGCAGCGGCGAAAACAAGCCTTCTTACTATTGACATCGACTCGATTAGAACTACAATGTGGTAGTAATCATGTTAGGCGAATTTGAATACGTGATGCTTACCGCGGCGGCCCGGCTGGGCGATGAGGCTTATGGGGCCGC
>Ga0210400_10003868_pt1 | contig 13124 bp, 12 predicted proteins | sample IncBWH26MmetaG_FD_155456 | JGI IMG/M metagenome (GOLD analysis project Ga0210400, IMG submission 155456) | Forest soil microbial communities from Barre Woods Harvard Forest LTER site, Petersham, Massachusetts, United States - Inc-BW-H-26-M | ecosystem: Environmental > Terrestrial > Soil >...
CTTCTTCTCGGAACCGGTCGGCTAAACTGGCTAACGACCGCAAGGTCTCCACCAGGTCAAGCTTGCCCTGGCCCCCAGCCGGCGGGGGCGTCAACATTGCCCCGGCAGCGGTGCCATCGCCTAAATCAAAATCTCGCGCCACAATCTCCACCACTGCTGGAGCAATCGTTTTCTGTTGGTCCACGAATGCGCTAACCAAACAGTGCTCGCACAACAAATTGATCACCCGAGGAATGCCGGTGGCATAGCGGTGGATCGCGGTCACTGACTCGGGCTCGAAGATCTGCTGCCCGTTCGACCCTGCAATCCGCAAACGCTGCTGGATATACGCCCTGGTCTCTTCCAGCGTCAGCGGATGGGTCTTCGCCCGCAATGTCAACCTCTGCCGCAACTGCCGCAACTGCGGCTGCTTCAGCTTCTGCTCTAGCTCCGGCTGGCCCACCAGGACGATCTGCAGCAACTTCTCAGTGAACGTTTCCAGATTCGTCAGCATCCGGATTTCTTCCAGAACTTCGTCCGTGAGGTTCTGCGCTTCATCCACAATGAGCACTGCGGTTTCGCCCGCCCGGTACCGATCCAACAACCAGTTGTAGAGCCGCAGGAGGATTTGGCTCTTGGCCTTCGACTCGCAGGGAATGCCGAAGTCCGCCATCATGTAGTCAAGAAACTGCGTAGTGTTCAGCCGCGAATTAAAGATGAACGCGGTCGCCACCTGCTGCAGTCGCAGCCACTCCAGCAGCTTGTTGATCAGAGTAGTCTTGCCGGTTCCCACTTCGCCCGTCAGCAGCACAAACCCTTTGCGGCTCTGGATGCCATACGTCAGGCACGCCAGCGCCTCCTCGGTATGCCGCGTCAGGAACAGATAACGCGGATCGGGGTTCACGTTAAACGGATTTGCCCGCAGCCCGTAGAACTCTTTGTACATATCGTTATTCTTTGTTCTTTAATTCTTTGCTTAAAACTTCGCCTAGTACCTGACGGTTTCTTTTTCTATCGGTTGCTTATTTCGTTTCCAGAAATGTCCTTTGCCATTGCCATTCGGGATTACCGTCTCCGCGATCCAAGGCACAGCCACCAACATGGGAAGGTCCAGAGCCGCCTCGGCATCCGCCTGCGTGCGAATCGACTTGTCGCGGAATTCCAGCCACAGCGCCAGTCCCAATCCCAGTCCAAGTCCTGCCCCCAGGCCTCCACCGGCGAATAACAGCCGGTTGGGAAAACTCGGCAGCTCCGGCAGATTTGCCGGATTTAACAGGTGCATCTGTTCTCCCTGTTGTTGCTGCTCCATTTTCAACGCCATGTCCGACTTGCTCTTGTTGGCCAGCAAATCCTGGTACACCTTCTGTGTGTTGTCGTAATCGCGAGCCAACTGCTTGTACTGTTCTTCGATCGCGGGGCTCAGCGCCACCCGGCCTTGGTACACCGATATCTCCTGCTGAAGTTTTTTCTGATCGCGAGTCGCCTGCCCGATCAAGTCTTCGTACTGATGCACTTGCAGCCGAAGCTGCCTAATCTCCGGCGGATCGGAACCGGATTCCTTATCCGGCGTGGCGCTCGGGGTTTTATTCGAGGCGTTGTTGATCTCTTCGAGCCTCTTCTTGACTTGAGCAATATCCGCCTGAGTCTTGATCACATCGGGATGATCGGGGGTATAGCGCGCCTCAAGATCAATGAGCTGCGCCTGCAGTTGCGCAAGTTGCTGTTGCAGAGTTTGCGGGTTGCTGGCCGACTGCGAAGCCTTCCATGACGCTAACTGCTGGGCCAGCAGCGATTCCGTGTAGGCTTTATCCTGCTGCGCGCGGCTCAGGGTTTGGGTGTTGGCGTCCAGCTGCGAGTTCAACCCCATCAGGATTTTCAGGTTGTTGTCCTCGTCGCCAGGAAGCTGTCCCATGTATTGCTTCTTGAAGGCCGCCAGTTTGCTGTCGAGGTCGTCGAGGTTGCGTTTCGTATCCTCAACCTGCTTGCTCAGAAAATCCGTGGTACCACGAGCCACATCCTCGCGCGATTTCAAATTCTCTTCCAGCAGTAGCGACGTGAGCTCGTTGCAAATCTGCTGCGCCTCCCGTGCCGTGGACGCCGTAAAGTTCACATAAAATCCGGGAACCGCGTTCTGCCCCGGCTTTCTCTTCGCGCCCATCTGCGAAATGTCGGTCAACACCGGTTGCACGGACATGCTGTTGCGGATGCTTTCGATCACATCGTCCATGTTCTGGCCCGGCCTCGCCAATCCCGACCGCTCCAGCATCGGCTGCAGCCGGCTCTGGCTCAACACCTGCTGCTGCAGCGTGGCAATGCGCTCGCTCAAATCGGCGGTGACCACCGGTTGCACAATCCCCTCCGGCACCTTCTGTCCTTCCACCAACACCAGCGATTGCGATGTGTACTTGGCGGCAAAGAAATAAGAGACCAGAAATCCGGCCAGCGGCGCCAACAGCGCCGGAATCAAAATCACTTTCATCCGGCGCCGGAACATTGCCAGATAATCGTCCATCGTTAATTCGCGGTTTTCCATAAATTTCTACCCATCCGCCAGCGTTGCAGGCTGGCTCAAAATTCAATCAAGCCGGATCGGCCGGGGAGTCCAGTCCAGTCCAATCGTTCCTACTTGTCTCTGTGAAATTCGATTGCACGGCCCGGTCGTTCCACAAAACGAACTGTCAAAGGCCAGGTCATTAAACTGGTAACTGGCATAAGCCTTGAACTCGCGTCCAAAACTGCGCCGCACTCCTACTCCTGCAAAACCATACTGATAAGTGTTGGCCGCAACGCCGTTGACGGGACACGGAGGAAGTAATGGATTGTTCCCGCCTGGTGGGTTGCAATTTAGCACCTGCAGCGGGGTCAGCGGCGAAACCCGGCTGTTCCGCGAATATCCTATATTCGAAAAAGCTGTCCAAATTCGTCCCAGCGGCCGGCTTATTTCCAGATGCGCCACGTCGCTCTCCGCACCCGCAAAGAATCCCGCACCATTCGTTATGTAGTGATCGTAGCCAAGGTCGGCGCTGAACTTCGGGAACCGGTAACGCAGCGAGGCCCGCCCGGCCGCCGTTAATCGAAGACTTCCATTGATCTGCGTAAATTGCGGCCCTGCGGCAATCAGAAAATCCATGCGTCCGGACACCCGATGTCCCCACATCACTTGAATCACGTGGCTATGAAACGTGGTACCCGTCGAGAAGTTGAATCCCTGATAGCCATACACCAGCGCCCCTTGGTCGTGCGGCCTCAGCACCCGGTTGTATCCCACTTGCCCCGAGACTTGGCTGTTTCCAATGAACGCGTTCCCGGTACCCAACTCATTCGAAAGAAAGTGGACGAACCCATATCCTCCCGTCACCGTTACCGATGACCGCGGCGTCAGACTTTCCACCACGTCAGCCAGAGCCAGATTCATGATCCGCGGCACCTGACCCAACGCGCCCAGTCCCGACCCGCCAAAAAAAGTGCCTTGCCCGCTTAAGGCCGCGCCCGCCGCACCGATCGAACCATACCCGCTTCCAAACGTGCCCTCAGGCTGGTAGCTGAACGCATCCCGAATCCCAAGCTGCCCACGCTTCCAGCTAATCTTCTGATTCAGCCCTAATTCTTGTACTTGCTTAAGCCCGATCCCTCGCGCCTGGTAATACCCCACGCCTCCAAGGTATTCGAGGGATAGATCGTAGTTGCTCCACAGCCGCTCCAGATCCAAACTCCCCAGGGCGTCCGAGATCGTATGGGTCGCCGACCCCCCCAAAGCGTTTTGGATATTCGAATCCACCGCCTCGCTGAAGTGTGCCCCGGCCTGCAAATAACTCAAGGGCGCGGCATGTGGCTCGAGGTTCGGCATATCCAATCCCGAAATCGGAGGGTTCTCGCTAATCGATGGCACCGTATTGTCTGGCCCATACGCGGGCACCGGCTGCTGCGGATTGCTTTGCGCAGTATCTGCCGGCTGCTGCGTGGAACTATCCTGCCCCCAGGCCGCAGTGAGCGCCAGCAGCAGCACAACAAGTGCCCAAAGGCTTTGGCGTTTGCTCATCGCAGTTCCTCAGGGCACCACAATTGTGTCGCCCGGTTTCAGCATAATGTTTTGCTCGGGATTATGCCCCTTCACTACTTCTTTGTAGTTGAATGGAATCTTTCCCGGCCGTCCGTTCTCGGTGCGCAGCAGGTAGATCCCCTTGAGGTTGGCAAATTGCGTGAAGCCCGCGCTGGCCAGGGCCTGCAGCACAGTCATATTCGGCAGCAGAGCCATCGCTCCCGGATGGGCTACTTCGCCGGTCACAAACACTCTCCGGCTGTTCATCGCCGTCACTACAACCGTCACGCGCGGATCGGAAATATATTTTTTCAGCTTCTCGGTGATCGACGCCGCCAATTGCATCGGGGTCATGCCAGCCGCCGGAACGTCGTTCAGCAAGGGCAGCGAAATCTTGCCGTCCGGCCGTACCGGCAACGTGGCCGTCAAATCCGGTTCTTTCCAAACTGAGATGTGCAAAGTATCATCCGCGCCAATCACATAATCGGACGGGGTATCCGCAGCAGCGGGCGCTTCCGCCGCGGGCGCCTTCGCGGGCTTCCTCGGACTTTGGTCCGTATCGCTCTGAGCCCACATGCCCGTCGCCGCCAAACTCAGCAGCGCCAAGCAGGCAAGCTGTCTTGCTCTGTTCATTCCGTCTCCTAATAAAGCTAGGACGCCCGATACTCGGAGCACCCCATCTGTTTGAGCTTATATAGCAAAGCCTTGTAACTGATCTGTAAATCCTCAGCGGCCCGGCGCCGGTTCCAGCGCGTACGCGTCAGTGCCCGCAAAATCAATTCTTTTTCCATTTCCCGGGAGGCCGCACGCGCCGCCTGCTTGAGTGAAACCCTGCCCCCATTGTTCCCGGCGTCCGGCCGGCGCAACATCGCCCGCAAACCACCCATGGCTACGGCTTCGTCTCCCAAAGCCACAATCGCCTTGGCCGCATTCTCCAGCTCCCTTACGTTCCCCGGCCATGAATACTCTTCGAACAACCGCCACGTCTCTTCGCTCAACGCCGGGACAGCCCGCTGAAAATCGCGCCCAAACTTCTTCAGAAAGTGTTCCATCAAAATCGGAATGTCTTCCCGCCGCTGGCGCAATGGCGGCAGCCGCAAACACACGCCGCTGATCCGGTAATACAAATCTTCGCGAAGATTTCCCGCCTTCACTTCCGCTTCCAGGTCCCGCGCACTGCCACAAATCAACCGCGCCAGCGCTTGTCCGCGCCCATTCTTCGCACTGCTTTCCGTCAACACCTGCAGCAGCTTCGCCTGGCCCTTAGCGCTTAACTCCGCCAGTTCCGGCAGAAAGACCGTGCCTTCGCCCACCAGACTATTTTGCCCGGCCGTATTCTCAAACCGGCCTCCGAGCGTCTCGTCAAAACAAGAATCAGAACACGAAAAAGACCGGAAAGGTTGTGCTCCCCGTTGCGAAAGTTCGTGAATCCGGCGCGCCGTCGCCCGCTTGCCAGCTCCCTTTTCCGCCAGCAGCAGAACCGGAACTTCACTGCGGGCTACCTCCCGCATCACTCGCTCCACGCTCCGCATGCTCAGGCTCAGGCCTTCCACGAACTCGCCGGAACCAGTCGCCGCGGCCTCCGCCGTTGCCGAGCTTTGGCGCAAATCCATTTCCATCTTACGGCCTCTTCCAGGGATGACCAAACACAACTTGCCCTCCGCGGAGATAATCCCTCCCACAACGGAGCACGGGAACTACCATCCTTGCCCCTCACCAAGAACCTGGCCCAGTGCGAGTCTAGAGCTCTGTTTTCAGATGTTTATACGCCAGAACCCGGGCTCGTGAGGGAGAAAGACCTTCCGATCTTACCCTACATCGTCCTGCACAAAAGGGAAAGTATTTACCCAATCGAAGGTAACCCTCTATGGCGGCCGTTGCCTAACCCAGAGGAATAGTTCCCCACGGCTTTCCTTTCGAGCCCGCGTTCACCTTACACAAGTCAGCCCCCGCCAAGCTTCTCGTACCCGGCCAGACAACTTCCGTTACCCGCCCTCCGCCAGTTTTGATTTGCGGACGATTATTACTTCGCTTATGCTGAGTACGTCCCCCCTGAGGCAAAACATAAAGCTGCGCCATTGAGCCAATTGTTGCAAGTCGAGCAACCAGTTGCGCGTCCCAAGCTCGCCGCCGAGCCGGCGTGGCTCCCCGTCTGGCAAATCGCTCTCCTCGTCGCTCTTTTGTTCTGGCTCTACCTCGCCACCCTCACCCACCTCGTCGGACAATGGTGGAACGATCCCAATTTCTCCCACGGATTTTTTGTTCCGCTGTTCGCGGGCTTTGTAATCTGGCAGGAACGGGCCAAGCTGGCTGCGGTCAAGCCGCACCCTTCCTGGTCGGGACTCTTCGTGTTAAGCCTTGGCCTCTGCGTACTTGTTCTGGGTCAGATGGGCGCCGAACTTTTCCTGTCTCGCTTTTCCTTGCTCATCGTGTTGGCGGGGTTGATCGTTCTATTTCTCGGCTGGAACTTCTTTCGCGCGGTTTTTTTCCCCTGGGCCTTTCTGGTGCTCATGATTCCCATCCCCGCCATCGTTTTTAACCAGATCACCTTCCCTCTGCAACTGCTTGCCTCTAAAGTTGCCAGCACTACTTTGCCGTGGCTGGGAGTGCCCGTCCTCCGCGAAGGCAACGTAATCATCCTTCCCGCCATGGCCCTGGAGGTGGCCGATGCCTGTAGCGGCATTCGCTCCCTGATGTCACTCGCCACCCTCGCAGTCATTTACGGGTATCTCATGGAAAGCAAGACCTGGCTCCGCGTCGTGCTCGCGTTGGCTTCGCTTCCTATTGCCGTAGCCGCCAATAGCCTGCGCGTCGTCGGTACCGGACTGCTCGTTCAATACTGGGACCCCGACAAAGCTCAGGGATTTTTCCACGAATTCCAGGGCTGGCTCATGTTTGTCGCGTCGCTGATTATGCTTTATCTTCTACATAAGGGCATCCGATTTTTCTGGCCTGAGCCGAAGGCTGCACGATGAACAAAGGCTCATGATGAGCGTATCCATAAAACCATTCGGCGGAATGCGCTTTGTGCTCGCTGTCATTGTCATCGCGCTGACGGCGGCTCTGCTGCAAGCTCGCGGTCGCAACGAGATCATTCCGGCTCGTACGCCGCTCTCTGCTTTTCCCGCTCAACTCGGCGGCTGGAAAGGCCGGGACATTGCCCTCGATAAGGAAACGCTCGACGTTCTGGGGCCGGGAGATTTCCTGGTGCGCATCTACGGCGATCCCGCAGGCCGGCTTCCCTACGTCGATCTTTTTCTCGCTTATTTTCCCAGCCAGCGCGCCGGCGACACCATCCATTCTCCCAAACACTGCTTGCCCGGAGCCGGATGGACTCCCGAGGAAAATGACCGCATCACAGTTTCCTTGCCCGGCCACTCTCCCTTCCCCGCCAACCGCTATGTAATTTCCAAAGCGGGCGCACGCAAGCTGGTGTTGTATTGGTACTGGGCTCACGATCGCGGCGTGGCCAGCGAGTATTGGGCAAAGTTTTATCTGGTCAAAGACGCCATTCGCATGAACCGCAGCGATGGCGCACTGGTGCGCATCACCACCGACATGTTTCCCGGCGAGACTCCCGACGCCGCACAGCAGCGCCTCCAACCCTTTACCGCGGACGTAATTCCCCTGCTCGATACCTACATTCCGCGCTGAAATGGGTGATCGTCCGCACCGACGAAACGAAGAATAAGCCTAAGCCTACCCTTGCACTCGCGAAAATTTCTGCCGTGTTACACTCTATGTTTCACAACAAACCCCTGCTGACACAGGAAATTCTATCCGCTCATGCTTCTTTCCAAGGAATATGTGGGCTATCTGGCCCGCGAAGTTACCAAGAAATTGATTGCCGGCAAGGCTATCGAAACCTCGGCTGTGCCCAAGGTTACGGAGCGCGTGCACGCCGCATTGCTTGACGAACTCACCCTCGAAGACCGCATCAACGATGAAGTCCGGGTGATCCTCGAAGCCTACTCGGACGAGATGAACAAGACCGGCGCCAACTACCAGGAGATGTTCCGCAAAGTAAAGAGCGAACTGGTCCGCAAGTACAAGGCGGTGCTGTGAGACTGAGCCGCGACAAAGTAAACGTGCTGGCGCGAGCCGTTGCCGACGCCCTCAAGGCAATGGATGAAGTCGACTTCATCGAAGACCCAAATACCATCCGCCAGGAAACCCGCAAGATCCTCGAAGACCTTCTCAACCACGAAGAGAGAATCGACCAGGCCGCCCGCCTGAAGATCGAGAGCCAGAAACGAACCATCCTCGAAGGCTCGCAGGAGTGGGACATCCTCTACCGCAAGTACTACAACGAGGAAGTGAAGAAGCTCGGGATCTGATCCCGCCCTGGACGAGCCAGCCTACTTGGCTATCCGTTCCTCTTAATCTGAATAAAAAGCCCCGCGCTTTCGCGCGAGGCATAGTGGGGGAGGGACCACAGGAAACTCTTAAGCTGCTTCCCGCCGCTTCTGGATAGTCTGGAGAGTCTGGCGGTACTTCTGCGCGTTGCCGGCGATCTTGCGTTGCGGCAGGCTGTTGATCCACAGTTCGTGAGGAATGTTGCGGCGTTCGCGGCGAGTGCCGACAGCTCCGCGGTGCAGAACGTTGGAGGGACGCTTCTCCGCGGTCTTTTGCGTCCAGCCGCTGCCGGAGTTCACGGTGAAGATCCCGATATAGCCGTTCACCAGCAGTTGGAACGGGGTCTGGATCTTGTTCATGCGGTCGAATTGCGTGGAGCCCTCGGTGCGGAAACTCTCGAACCATGCGGGATAGACGAAGTCGGACAACAAGACGCCGTCGATCTGGTAGCCGAGGCTATCGTCCTCACAGGCATCGCAAACTTCGTAGGCGTAGAGAACCCCGGCGGTGTCGTTGTTTTGCACGAAAACGGTGAGATTGACGTTGGGATCGCCGAGCATTTCCATCAATTCATGGCTGGCAGTCACGGTCCAGGAAGTGCCGGCTTTCAAATCGCTGGCGGCGAAAACCTTGCCGATGGGCAGGCCTTCGGTGGTGAGGTCGTGGTAGCCGAGAGCGTTGGCCTGGTCGGAGTCATCGAGCAGAACCAGCCACCAGCTTCCATTGGCAGGTTGAGCGCCTTTGGGCACGATGGTGAGTTCAGCGTCCGTGCCCCAAACCGGGCGAAAGTCATTGGTGACTTGTTTCTGCAGCGCGGCGACGACCGGCGTGACATCGGCGTCGGCCAGAACCGTGCTGTCATTGATCACTGAGATTTGGATTGTGGGGGTTTGTGCATGCGTGGTTTGCGGCATATCACTTATCTCCTGGGAAACAAATTCGGAGAACGCGCAGCTTTAAGGTTGCGTGACTCTGTGATGAAAAGCTTATACGCTGATGGGAAGAGTCGAGCGTTTTAGCAAGGAAAAAAGTGAAGTTGAATTCCAAAATGGAACTGGCACTTTTGCGACGATCGTGGGATAAATTCAAATGGGTTTGCAACCGCAGTGCTCATATCTGCTGAAATAACGGCGAGCGTGATGCAATCCGCTCGGGACGCGGGTTTCGAACTCGTGGGGATTGCCCCGATCGGCGAGTCGCCGGAGCTGGAGTATTTTCCCCACTGGATCGCCGAAGGATATGCGGGCGAAATGAAGTATCTCGAGGCACGCGATGAGCGAGGCCGGTTGAATCGTGCATCGCTGGCAAATGTTGCGCCGTGGGCTCGCAGTGTCGTGGTGTGTGCCATCAATTACAACACGGCGCAACCATATTCCACGCAGGCGCAGGACAAGACGCGCGGGTGGATATCCCGCTACGCCTGGGGGCGGCAAGATTATCACGACTCGGTGATGCAGCGGCTGCGGAGAGTTGAAGCGGCGCTCAAGACCACGTGCGTCGGCGACGACCTCGTCACTCGGTGCTATGTAGATACCGGGCCGATTGTCGAACGCGTGGTCGCTAAGTACGCGGGCGTCGGATGGATCGGGAAGAACACGTGCATCATCAATCAGAAGCTGGGATCGTGGCTCTTCCTCGGAGTGATCCTCACTTCGCTTGATCTCACACCCAGCCTGCCCGCGCCCGACCGCTGTGGCACTTGTACGCGCTGCATCGACGCCTGCCCCACCGATGCGCTGATCGCTCCTTATCGGTTGGATTCCAACAAGTGCATCTCTTATCTCACCATTGAAAAGCGTGGAGCGATTCCTGAGGAGCTTCGCGAGAAAATGGGGCGACATGTTTTTGGCTGTGACATTTGCCAGGACGTTTGTCCGTGGAACCGGAAAGCTCCGGCAACGGATGCTGCTGAGTTTCAGCCGCGAGCGGAGTTGGTGAATCCTGCTCTCGACTGGCTGGCGGAGATGAGCGCGGAAGAATTTCGCAGCACGTTTCGCGGATCGCCGGTGAGGCGCGCGAAGAGCTCAGGCCTGCGGCGGAATGCTGTCATCGCCATGGGCAACAGCGGCGACCGGAAGTTCCTTCCTCTGCTTCACAAGTTGGGGGACGATGAGGACGAAGTCGTCGCGGAGAGTGCCGCTTGGGCTGTCCGAAGGCTGTGTGATCCGGATTAAATTTTCTTGGCGGATTTGAGGTCCAAATCTTTGGAGAATAAGGACTTACTGTTGAGGACCCCGCCTGAACCCCGCTAAAATATTGGAAGCAGGTCACTTACCCGTAAATTATTGTCTTCTCAGCACTTAGCGGATTCCGCTTTTAGCTAAGTGCTTTTGAATCAGCGAGCCGCCTGCAAAATATTGCAATCGCGGGAGTTATCTTATTGCTATTATTATGTGAAAGAACTAATGCGTATAGAATATGGTTGCACCGTTGGGACTTGGAGTCAAGGGAATTCGGAGTCGTCTGGACGTATCTCCTTGGCCGTTAGCAGTCAACTAGTTCCGCGAAGACATGGAAACGGCGGCATTTCTGGGAAAGCACCTGCAAGTCGGTCTTCTGGGCGATTTCGCGACACAATTCGGCGGTGTAGCCGGCCTTGTGATCAGTGAGAAGCTTGCGGAACCACTCTTTAGGATCGAGAAGGCCTTCGGGATCGTCGTGTGACTTGGTTACGGGTTTCCCGCCCCAGCCTTGAACTGCGGCGCTGATCGCGCCAGCGTCTGCAAGCAGCCACGCGTCCATGGCTTGCGGCACAGCGTAGAAGCGTACGTTCAAAGGGAACGGATAGTTCCGGCCTCGAATCTTCATCCGCATCTTGTCTTCGACCACACGCGGATCTTTGCCGTCCGCATCCCGAATCACGATTGCCATTTCTACGGGGTTACCCTCAACCTCATACTCAAAGGCCCGGAGCAGCCCAGGGAATTCTTTCATGAGGTTAGTTTTTCCCCTGCAAACCAATGGCTTAATATGAACATCAGGCGAGGTCAATCTTCGAATGAGGGCGTCGAAAACGGCTGAGTCATAATCGCCCTCAACGATGATGCCATAACTACCTGCTGACATCGCTCAGCGCTCCGGTGTAGACGAGATCGCCTAGGCCGATCTCTTCATCCTGAAGGAGTTTCCGCAGGTGTGGCTTGTCACTTGGGCGGCTGCAGACGGTCGCACCGTCTCTTTTTTCGACGAATATGATCTCATCAAGTTTCATTTTGTCGACGACTAGGGGTGAGTGTGTCGTCATTATGATCTGGGGCGCCTCATGCTTGCGTTCCCATTCTTCCTGGGATTGCCGCAATACCTGCAAAAGAGTCTCTATCAGTGTTGGGTGCAAGTAATTCTCCAAGTCCTCTATGCAATACAAGCTGCCGGCTCGGTCGGGCGGAGCGTAGATGAGCGACAGAAAAGCGATGAACGCGAGTTCACCCGCAGACATTTGCGACAAGGTTACCGGGCGGGTCAGGTGCTTTTCACGGCTTCCCAGCGCTACCGTCGAATGCTGCGTGGGCGAGTTGAAGAGGCCGGTGACTTGTGGTAATGCGTCACGCAACACCTGTTGGATCCGTGAGAAGGAATTGTCGTAGTGTTCGGCTTGCAGGTTTAGGAGCCATTGCGAGAGATTCTCCCCATGCTCTTGCAGGAACGTTGCCGCCGCGGTCTGATTTGGAGTGCGCATAAGAGACGGGACCAGTTCGTAGAAGCGCCACCTTGCAATTGCAGAGCGTAGGAAATTGCCAGGCCAACTGGGGATCTCGAATTCTAAGATCGACCTTGTGGCGTCGGGCACGGATGAGAGCCTCTGGTGTTGAGGGTCACAGAAGTACCGTTCAGAGCCGGTGGTTTCAATGAGGTCGGTGCCCGGAGAATCTGGACCTCGCCGGATGGCTAGCCGCTCACTACCAACTCGAAAGTTTCCACGAGGATCGCCTCCCATCGAGATCTCATAGTCCCAGATCCGTTCGGGGCCGCCATCAGAGGTCGTTCCGGACAGCGCGATTTCAATAACCTGCTCATTTCCTCCCTTCCACAATAGCTCGCCAAACCCGCCTCGTCCGAAGACCGCGTTCGAAAGCGCCCCGCTGCCGGGCTGCCGAGGGAACGTCATGTCGTAAATGAACCTAAACAAATCAATCACGTTGCTTTTCCCGGCCATGTTCGCACCAACCAGGACATTGCGCGGGCGGACATCCAGCGTTACATCCTTCAATGATTTGAAATTGTGGACGCGAATCTTTGTCAGCATGTCGTCACACTTCTTGCCCTAACGCTACCAATCTCCAATCGTCCTTGCGGAATCTGTGGGTCAGCCCGCGCGTATCCGTCTGCATTCTACAGCGTTAGTCCCAATACGGGGCAAATAACCATGTGGGGCCTAGCGCATCGTTCGAAACAATTCATACCGCAAAGGGCGCTCCGGAGGGCGTCGCTCTGGCAAGAAGCAGCAGGTTCCTCCGCTCCGGTCGGCATGACAAAGTTTTGATCCAGTTGCCGACTACCGGCCAGGGTCAAACTCCTTCTTGTACGCTTCCCAGCGTTGCCGGACGCCCGCCATGATTGACTGGTACTCGGGATCGGAGCGCAGGCTGTCGTAGTTCTTGTCTTGTGCAAACCAGGGGTAATTGACATCGCCGAGTTCGACCGTGCGTTTCAGCCAGGCGACGGCGTGCTGGCGGTCGCCGAGCAGGGCGTAGATCCCTCCAATCCAGTAGGCGACATCGCCATCGATGATCTGTCCGGGCTCGTATTTCCA
>Ga0210400_10003869_pt1 | contig 13123 bp, 13 predicted proteins | sample IncBWH26MmetaG_FD_155456 | JGI IMG/M metagenome (GOLD analysis project Ga0210400, IMG submission 155456) | Forest soil microbial communities from Barre Woods Harvard Forest LTER site, Petersham, Massachusetts, United States - Inc-BW-H-26-M | ecosystem: Environmental > Terrestrial > Soil >...
GCTAAATTGTTTTGAGCGCAAGCAGCGGATAGCCGGTGTTCTTCGCAAACCGTAGAGTGGATTTGCGGAGAAAATACAATGCAACTACAAATGACATCAGGAAGCCCCAATCAGAAATGGACCCTTGTGCTGGCACGCGATGCCAAGGCTGACGGCCGGTTCGTTTATGCGGTGAAGTCAACCGGCGTTTTCTGCCGTCCTTCATGCCCCAGCCGACGGCCAAAGCGCGAGAACGTTGAGTTTTTTGACTCGCCCACGCAGGCTCAGCAGGCGGGATATCGCGCCTGCCGCCGCTGCACGCCGCTCGAACGCAATCCGCAAACGCAGAAAGTGGAAGCGGCCTGCCGGTACATCGACCAGAATCTGGACGTCACGCTGAGCCTGACGGCCATATCGCGCCACGTTGCCATCAGCCGGTTTCATTTTCAGCGGCTGTTCAAGCGAATTTTGGGCATCAGCCCGCGGGAATATCAGCAGGCGCGAAGAGCGGGGAAATTTCGCCAGGCGCTGCTTGGCGAAGGCAGCGTGACCGAAGCGATTTATGAAGCTGGATACAGCTCGAGCAGCCGCGCGTATGAAAGTATTCCGGCGCAGCTCGGAATGACTCCATCGGCGTTCCGTAGAGGCGGCGAAGGCGTTAAGATTCGCTGCACCGTAATCTCAACCGAGCTGGGCAAACTGCTGGTCGCCACTACGGCGCGCGGCGTCTGCTCCGTGCGGTTTGGAGAAAACGAAGCCGCCTTGCTGCGTGAACTTAAGCACGACTTTGAGGCCGCCGAGATCCATCGCGACGATGCAGGCCTGGAGCCCGTGGCAAATCAGGTAAAGCAACTGCTGAAGGGATCAAAGGCGCCTATCAATATTCCGCTCGACCTGCGCGGCACCGCGTTTCAGCAAATGGTGTGGAAAGAACTGCAACGCATACCTTCCGGCGAGACGCGCAGCTATACCGAACTGGCGAAGACCATCGGACGACCCAAAGCGGTGCGCGCCGTTGCCAATGCATGTGGCTCGAATCCCATTGCAGTGGTGGTGCCATGTCATCGCGTGGTGCAGAAGAACGGCAGTCTGGCTGGATATCGATGGGGCGTGAAGAGGAAGGCGGCGTTGCTGGAAAAAGAAGCAGCTAGATGCTAAACATGGCCGTTGCCGCGTGACCTCTATTTATTCAGCAGAAATGAGAATCCATCAAATTTGTATTCCGACCAGTGCTCAGCCTTGACCGGCTTCATCTTTCCGCTGCGGGCCTGTTTGATCGCGGCCAGAACGCGAGGTAGGTCAGCCGGGTCAGCCACCGGTACGTTGTGTGCGGGGAGCAGCATCCTGGCTCCCAGCGCCGCCATCTTTTTTATCGACGCTTCATAGGCATCGAGGTCCGTCTCTGGGCGAAACAGGAAGATAGCCCCTGGATAGTACATATCCCCGGTGAAGAGCAGTTTGTTTTCCGCGTCCCATAGCGAGATGGAATCGGGCGTGTGGCCTGGAGTTGCGATCACTTGCAGCACGCGCCCGCCGATGTCGATCTTTGAGCCGTCGCGGATCCAGTCCGTGATATGAAACGGTTTCACGGCGTAGGTCTTGGGATCGAAACCGGCCGGCAGCTCGCCGCAGATTGCTCCAGGCACGATCTCTTCCTGGGCTGCCGCGACTGTGCCCTTGGCATGTTCGCGCGTGAAGGCGGTGTCCATGCCGTAGATTCTGCTGAAGCGCCAGTTGTCGCTCACGTGATCATTGTGGGTGTGGGAGTTCATCACGCTTATCGGCAGACTAGTGAGACCTTCCACCACCTTCTTGATGTTGCTGATGCCCATGCCGGTATCAAAAAGCAAAGCTTGTTTTTCGCCGACGATCAGGTAAGAAATAATTTCTTCCTGCTGGTGCGGTTCGTAAATAGCGAACAAGCCGGGGCGTATGCGATACACCTCAAACCATTTGTCGGACACGTTTAGGCGTTCCAGTTTGCTGTAGGCGGCTCGAGGCAGATCGCGGCACCACTCTGGTTTTTGATCAGACTGCGAAGCCAAGAGTGCAATCAGAATGCCGGCGGCGAGATGCATTGGTTCTCCTGAGGAACGATATTTTCAGCCAAGGATACCCGTTCCGACAGGTATGAGGTAGCGGCAAATAAAAAGGCGCCCTTCCCAAGGCGCCTTTTTCGGAGGAGGCTCGCTGCTTATTGCTTGGGTTGTGGCGGCGGCGCCTGCTGGTGCTGCTGCTGGAAATGCTGATCCTGCTGCCCCACCAGGACATCGAACTTTTTCTTCTGCTCGTCGTTCAGGGTACCCCGGACCTTGCTGATGGTGCCTTCACGAATCGCGTGGATCTTCTGGATCTTGTCTTCACGCGCCATGGAATTGTCCTGCACAATGGTCATCGCCTGGGTATGCTGGTCTTCCAGAGCGGTCTTCACCTTCGCCTGCTGATCGGCCGAAAGGTTCAGTTGCTGGGCAAGAGATTGCACCTGCTCGTCAATGCTGGGGCGTCCGGCAGCGGATGAGCCCTGGGGTTGAGTTGCTGCTCCAGGCTGCTGCTGGCCCGGTTGCGCGTTTTGATCTTGCCCCGGCTGTGATGGCTGGGTTTGAGAAGGTTGGGAAGGTTGCATGCCACCCTGCTGTGGTTGCGGCTGCATCGGTTGTGTCGCTTGGCCGCCTCCTGGGTATTGTGCGAATAACCCCAATGCGAACAAGAATGTGCAGGAAATAAATGCGGTCCTGATGGTTTTCATCGGTACTTGGTCTCCTTAGCGCGTGGTGCGGCCAGTTCTTTTTGAGATGCTTCTTTTCGTCCTGAGGAGGGCAGATCAGCTCACGATAGCAGGAAAGATTTTCGGGCAGAGACGCTGCTTCAGCAGCACGGAATTTCCTGGGCAGCTGCTCTGCATCGTGATGTTTTCGGACAGACGAAGAAGCAAGAAATATGAAAAGGGCGTCCGCGATGCGAACGCCCCTCAGACAAACCTTTTAAGCTTTTTATTTGTGGTCTTTATCGTGGTCTTTGTCGCCGTGGGAGTGCATGTTGCTTTCCATGTCTTTCACCATGGCATCGAATTTCGGCTTCTGATCGTCAGTTAAAACTTCGCGCACTTTAGCGTGCACCGAGTCATGCATGCCCTTCATCCTGGCATGTTTGTCTTCTTTTGACATGGACTGGTCATTCATCATGGTTTCCATTTTCTGGTGATGTTCTTCCAGGATGGCCTTGACCTTGGTTTGCTGATCGGCGGTCAGGTTCAGCTTGGTCGTAAGTTCCTTGACGTGATCGTCAACGTTGCCCATGCCAGCGCCCATGTGCGCGCCATGCTTGTGGTCTCCGCTTTCCTGCGCCGGAGGATTTTGTTGAGCCAGAGCCGCCATGGCAAACAGGCAAATCGCAATTAAAGTTGTGAGTCGCATCAGTTTCATGTGTGAGTCTCCGTTTCGCTGCTTAGGGGCGCTTCGGTACGCCGGTTGCGGTGATGGGCCAACCCCATTGACCGCGCAAAGCCGTACCATATGAGAACACAAATGGGCGCACGTGTGGTAATTCGGGCGGGCGAGCAACCTGCTGCCGCTATATTTTATTCAGTTTCGGGGCGCTGCTAGTCGCCAAAACCCTGCTTGCGCATGTATTGCAGCGTGGAATTCAGGCGTTCGTAATCCTGATCACTGAGCGCAATAAAGCGGAAAGGATAAGTACAGGATCCGACCTGAGCCGGAAGAAATTCCACCAGCCCGCTGACCGGGCCGGAGAGCGTGTTTACCTTGGCCTCGGCAATGGTGGCGCTGCCGATGCTGCCAGTAAATTCGGCCAGGCCTCCGGTAAGGGAAATCTTTTGCAGCACCGCGGAAACCTGCTGGCCGCCGAGGTTGAAGCGAATCGATTCGTTGTTGGGCACTCGTACTCGCGGAGACCGCGTCTTCGTTGGCGTTTGGGGAAAATGTGGCATAAAGACATCATCGTCTCTTCGTGCCGCGCCTGAAAGATTACCGAAGCCGCTGCCCAAAACCACGCGGTGATAGTGAACTAATATAAATGTCGCTTCGCTCCAAACCGCTTGAGGATGTCGCTTGACCAGAAAGTTGTCTCGCGCTTGAGGCTGGCGGCTCGGCGAGTCGGCCTCGCCGCTTGGGCCTTACCGAAATAAAAATGTCGCTTCGCTCCAAACCGCTTGAGGATGTCGCCCGAGCCGAGAGCTAATTTGCTCCCGAAGCCGGCGGCTCGGCGCGTGTTCGGCGTCCCACCCCACCACGCGAACACCGCGCGCGTCGGGGGGCCCCGGCCTCGCCGCAGGGCCTTACCGAATAGAGTGTCCTTGCTCCAAACCGCGTGGAAGACGAATGTAAGACTCATTAACCTGTTGACCGAGTTGTGTGCGTACATGCGCAGCAGCCGGCCGGTACAATGGACGGCGACCCAATAGATGGCGAACCAGTGAATCTTCCTATCGACAAGCTTTTTTCGCTGATCGATTTTCTTGGCGTGTTCGTCGGCGCGTTCGGCGGAGCTTTGGCTGCGGTACGCGACACACGCTATAAGTACGATCTGGTCGGCGTGACCGGCCTGGCGCTGGCGTCGGCGCTAGGCGGGGGCATAACGCGCGATCTGATCCTGCAAAAAGGACCGCCGCTGGCGTTTGCCGATGCACGCTATCTGATCACTGCGCTGGCAGGCGCTGTGATTGGAATGATGTTTGCGCACCGCATCGGCAAAAACACGGAGCGGGCCATCGTCTTTATTGACGCCGCTGCACTCGGCCTGTTTGCCGTAGCCGGCAGCACGCGGGCACTCAACGCTGGAATGACCCGCCTGCCGGCGTTCCTGCTAGGTACCACCACGGCTGTGGGTGGAGGCTGTATCCGCGACGTGCTCAGCGGGCGCACGCCGAAGATTTTCGAACGCGGCGAACTCTACGCGATTGCCGCGGCATTTGGAGCGGCGACTTTCCTGGCCTGTGACGCGTTCAAGCTGCCGCGCGAGGTTTCGACCATTGTTGGTTCCGCGTGCGGGTTCGGCTTGCGGTTGCTGGCTTTGCGCTATCACTGGGAGACGAGATCGATCAGGACGGAAGTTTCTGAAACCCCGAAGCGCTAGCGACGGGACCCTATCGGGACAGGGAATTGAGGGAGATTAAGGTTAGGGGCAATCTCTCGCTTCATTCCAGGCACAAGGTCCCTCGTGGCTACTCGCCCGCTGAAGACAACGCGGGCTCGCTCACCTCTTCGGGATGACGTTGTTATTAAGTCAGCCCTGGGTAATATTTTTTGAAACATGCTCTCGTTTGCTTAGTGCAAGTCAATTGCATAGACTTCAGGCGTTTCGCCACGGAGGTTTCCATCTGGCAAGAATTACAGTTGAGCAGCGCAAACATCCTTCGCTAACATTTTTTTGTCTCATGGCTGTAATGATCGCCCTGGCCACGTGCGCATCTGCGCAGGATATCAAGGTGACACTGCTGGGTACCGGATACCCGGACCCCAGAATGGACCGTTTCGGGCCGAGCATCCTGGTGGAAGCCGGGAAAGAAAAGTTGCTCTTTGACTGCGGCCGCGGCGCCGCCCAGCGCCTCTACCAGCTCAAGGTGCCGTTTCCGGAAGTCACCTCTTTATTTCTCACGCACCTGCATTCTGACCACACGGTTGGAATTCCGGACGTGTGGCTGACCGGCTGGATTCGCGGACGGAAAGTGCCGCTCCGGGTCTGGGGACCGCCAGGCACGAAAAACATGATGACGCACCTGGCCCAGGCCTATGAGTTCGATATCCACATCCGGCGCGACGTGGATGAAAAATTTCCCGGCGCTGCGGTCGAGGTTGCGGCCAAAGACATCGGCGAAGGTGTTGTCTACGAGAATAATGGAGTAAAGGTGACTGCCTTTACTGTTGATCATGGGGTGGTCAAGCCGGCGCTGGGCTATCGTGTGGATTTTGGCGGACGCTCGGTCGTGCTCTCGGGAGATACGCGTTACTCTGAAAACCTCGTGCACTTCTCGCAGGGCGCGGATGTCTTGATCCACGAAGTGATCGATTCCGAAGCTTTTCGAGCGCAAACCCCTTTTCTCAGCGACGAACAGCGGAACAACGTGATCGCGCATCACACCACTCCGGAACAGGCCGGCGCCGTTTTCACCAAGGTGAAGCCAAAACTGGCGGTGTACTCGCACATCGTGCCCGGCGATGCGCCCAACGTGCTGCGCCTCACAAGAACCACCTATTCCGGTTCCGTGGAACTGGGAGAAGACCTGATGGTCATTGAAATTGGGGACAAGGTAGAGGTCCACCGTGCTCAGCCTTGAGTGCTACCATATTTCCGCCCGGTAACGTTTTGCCCCGAATCAGGTCAAACATAAGTTCCCGGATCAAATACAACCTATGAGAAAACTGCTCATCGCTTGCGTACCGTTGGTCGTCCTCGCTCTGATTTCATTTTCCGCCGCGCAATCTGCGCCGCCTGCTCCCACGCTGCCGTATTCGCCCAGCCTGGACCTGAGTTCCATGGACAAGACCGTAGATCCGTGCGTGGACTTCTACCAGTATTCCTGCGGGGGATGGCAGCAGAAGAACCCCATTCCGCCGGACCAGGTCTCGTGGGGCGTCTACGGCAAGCTCTACCAGGACAACCTGATTTTTCTGCGCGGGATTCTGGAGCAGGCTGCTGCCACGAAGGGCCAGCGCGACACGGTGACGCAGGAGATCGGCGACTTCTACTCGGCCTGCATGGATGAGCCAGCGGTAGAGAAGCTGGGCCTGGGCGCGCTGAAGCCGCAACTGGCGGCGATTGCGCAATTGAAGTCATCGCGCGACTTGGCGCCGGTGGTGGCACGGATGCAGCTTGATCTGGGCGGCGCGGTATTTTTCGGCAGCAGCGCGCGGCAGGACCCTGACAACTCAGAACAGCAGATTGCTGGAGTAGACCAGGGTGGAATTGGATTGCCTGATCGCGATTACTACATCAAGGACGATCCAAAGTCGAAGGAAACGCGCGAGCGCTACCTGCAACACGTGCAGAAGATTTTTGAGTTGTTGGGAGACAAGCCGGCTGTCGCAAAAGAGAATGCCGACATGGTAATGCGGATTGAGACCGCGCTGGCCGCGGCTTCGCTCACGCGGGTGGAGCGGCGCGATCCTTACAAGCGCAAAAACAAGATCAAGCTGGCCGATCTGGAGCAGATGGTGCCGAGCTTTGACTGGGCGGCTTACTATCGAACGCTGAAAGCGCCACAGTTTGAGATTATCAATGCCGCTCCGCCAACGTTTTTCAAAGAGCTGGAAGCGCGTCTGAAGGCCGAGCCCATCGCCAACCTGCGCAACTATTTGCGTTTTCATCTGGCCAACGGCTATGCGGCGTATCTGTCTTCCCAGTTTGTGCAGGAAAATTTTGATTTTTATCTGAAGTATCTACGTGGCGCGAAAGAGCTGCAACCACGCTGGAAGCGCTGCGTGCAATACACTGACCGCGATCTGGGCGAAGCGCTGGGCCAGGCATATGTACGGAAAGTCTTTCCTCCCGAACTGAAAGCGAGCACGCTGGAGATGGTGCGGCGGATTGAAGACGCCATGGCGCAAAGGATCGGGCTGCTGGATTGGATGAGTCCGGAGACGAAAGAGCAGGCCATGGCGAAGCTGCACGGAATCCGCAACAAAATTGGTTATCCGGAAAAGTGGCGGGACTACAGCCCGGTAAAGATCGCGCGTAATGATTTTCTTGGCAATGTGCAGAGATCGACCGAGTTTGAGCGTCACCGCAACTTCAACAAGATCGGCCAGCCGGTGGACCACGGCGAGTGGGGAATGACGCCGCCAACAGTCAATGCCTACTACAGCGCTTCATTGAACGACATCAACTTTCCCGCCGGCGTGCTGCAGCCACCACTCTATGACGCAAAGATGGATGATGCGCCTAATTACGGCAATACCGGGGGGACAATTGGCCACGAATTGACGCACGGTTTTGACGACCAGGGCGCCAAGTTTGACGCCAGGGGAAACCTGCGCGACTGGTGGACCAAAGAAGACAAGCAGAAATTCGAGGAGCGCACGAAGTGCATCGCCGACCAGTACGCGCAGTACGTAGTGGTGGACGATTTGCACATCAACAGCAGGCTCACGCTGGGTGAAGACGTGGCTGATCTGGGCGGAGAAATCCTTGGCTACATTGCTTGGAAAGACGCCACCAAAGATAAAGACCTGAAGCCGGTGGACGGGCTTACACCGGAGCAACGCTTCTTCATCGGCTTTGCCCAATGGGACTGTTCGAATAATCGCCCGGAAGACATGAGAGTGCGCGCACTGACTGATCCGCATTCGCCATCGAAATACCGCATTAACGGGGTGGTAGTGAACATGCCGGACTTTGCCAATGCATTCTCCTGCAAAGCGGGACAGCCGATGGTGAATCAGCCAGAGAAGGTGTGCAAGGTGTGGTAGGGGAACTTATCTCTACACGCAATCACTTTCTGACAGCATAGAACCCGAACAGCTGGTTTTGCCACCATGTTGTGCCTGCCATGGCATCTTTGGTCTGAGTGAACAGGTACGCCTCGAACTTTTGACCTCCGGTAGCGTCAGAGTTTTCGCCACCTAAGCCGATCACATAAAAGACAATTCTGTGATCAGGGAAAAAGCGCGTCAGTACCCGATATCGCTTGCCAGCGCTGTCCACGTATTCGCCTGCCGGGCCGCGGAGAAGGAGTTGACCTTTCCAGCCATCATGCACCATGCTGTATTCGCCGTCATAGACGGCTCCGACCGGCCTGACCACCGCACTCCGCTTTTCCGCGATGGAGACCCGTTTCTGAGTTTTCCGCGTTTTCACCGCATCCAATATCTGCTGCTGCGACCGGATGTCGATGTTCTTTTTCATGATTGAACTCACGCCTGGACCATGCGGTTGGGAATCCCCGGTGGCTACACCTGCAAGAACTGGATTGCAATTTCGTAGTGCATCTCTCAGGGAGACGCTATGTCCGTCGAATATCTGAGCGGACAATGAAAACTTTTGCTGTGTTCGATTCAGGTAAGCCCGGCCATCGGGCTCATAGCCGCTCAAATTGCAAAGTGTTACTCCCATCATGTAGTCCAACTCGAAATCCGCGTTTCCGGCGAGAGAGGACGTGTAATTCAGTAGCGGATCGAACAGGTCCCCGTAATTGCCAGACAGGAACAACTGCTTAAATTGGGCCACATTCGACTGGGCCGTTAAGCTCGCCGATGCTATCCCCATCGCCAACATGAGCAGTATTACTCTGTTCATATACCCTTCATTCTGTTAGTGAGCCGGACCTTTGTTATCTTTGATCCGGTCAAGAATTTGCTTCTGGCCAGCCTTCGCGGCATCAGTAGCGGAATCGTGTCCTGCTCCAGGCTCGCTGGTTTGAACCGTGGTTCCTCCCAGATTGGTCTGCCGCTCAGTTGAAAATTCCGCCGGCCCTGCTGTGTAAAGAGACTTATCGGTAACGCTGACCTCGGTGCGCGCCCAGATGGTAGCGAGCATAAGCACTACTCCAAAGAAGGCAAGCATCAATCCCGGCGAGGTGGACACAAAGGAAATCTTGAGCGCGGCCCCTTCCGTGCCCGCAGTAGATGCGGTTTCACGAAGCTTTCCCAGAATGAACGTTGCGCCGACCAGGGCAAGCACCATCCCGGTAGTAAAGCCAAGAAAGACGATGTAGATTCGGGTCATCAGCATCAGTCCCGCTTCGTGGTAGCGGCTCTCCAGCGCGCTGCTTTCCAGCGTGGCCAGGCTCTGCCAGCGGGCAAACGCAAGGCGTTCAGATGCCGTCTCATTCCCACTCACCTTTAAACTAGCGAAGGATGGCCCAAGATCAACTTCATGCGCCTGCTGAATGTGTTGTTGCACCACGTGCACCTGATAGAGGTTTGCAGCACAGCAAAACACGGTAAGAATCAGGAGAATGGAGACCATGAGGGGCAGCAATTTGACCTGCCACGCGTCGGTCCTTCGTGCCTCTTTTACGTCGCTTGCCGATTCGATTGCTGCTGCTTCCATCTTTAAATAACCTCAAATGCCATCACTCATTGCAAATGAAACTTCCCTCACACTAATAATGTGCTCGGGCGCAAGGAAACGTTTCGTTTTTTTAGAACTTTCCGGTGACGGAGTCCGATTTTCGGCCATAGTAAACTAGTGACGAGGTTCAGGACCTGAATAAACAACAAAATGCCACTGCCCATTGTTCAAGCCGGAGAGCCTGTCCTGCGCAAAGCTGCGCGGGCGTTGCGTCCCAATGAAATACACAGCCGCGAGATCCGCGAGCTGATCCAGCAGATGAAAGAGACCATGTATGCCGCGCCCGGAGTCGGGCTGGCCGCGCCGCAGATTGGACAGGGTATTCAGCTGGCGGTGATTGAGGACCGTCCGGAATACGTCAAGGACTGGACGCCGGAGCAATTGGCGGAACGCGAGCGCCAGTCGGTACCGTTTCACGTGATCATCAATCCCAGAATCGCGCTTCTTGGCGAAGAGCGCATTGAATATTTTGAAGGTTGCCTGAGTTTGGAAAACCTGATGGCGCTCACGCCTCGTGCGCGCCGCGTGCGCGTGGAATGTGTGGACGAAAGAGGAGATCCGAAAGTCATTGAAGCCAGCGGCTGGTACGCGCGCATTTTGCAGCATGAGATCGACCATCTTGCCGGCACGATGTATGTGGACCATATGTATCCGCGCACTTTGATGACGGTGGAGAACTTTACCCGGCAGTGGAAAGGCAAGACACTGGCGGAAGTGAAAGAAGGATTGCTGGCGGCCCGCGTGCACCGATAGATGAGGACGCTTTTCGATTCTGCGCCAGGATCATTTACACTTCCCGTTCTAAATCCACGCGAGGAAACCGCATGCACAAAGCATTCATTCATACGTTTTATGCCGCGCTGATCGCGATAGCCGGTTTGTCGATCAATGCCCCTTACGCTAACGCGCAACACGCTGCCGCTCCGAGCGCCACTCCATCGGCGGCAAACCATCCCGGCGCAAGCCAACCGGCGTCTGGCGATGCATCGAAGACCGCGGAGCAGGTCTTCAAAAATATTCAGGCGCTGAAAGGCACGCCCGCCGACCAGGTGCAGCCGGCCATGCAGTTCATCAGCAATTCTCTGGGAGTGGAGTGCGAGTTCTGCCACGTTCAGGGCGCCTTTGAGAAAGACGACAAGAAGCCCAAGCAGACCGCGCGGCAAATGATCCAGATGCAGTTGGCCATTAATCGCGACAATTTCAAGGGTGAGCGCGAAGTCACTTGTTTCTCTTGCCATCGCGGAGCGCATGATCCCGTGGGCGTGCCAATCATTGCGGAGGAAGGGCCCAAGCGTCCGGAAGAAGGAAAGGCTGAATCGGCTCCGCCGGCATTGCCCACCGCCGACCAGATTATCGATAAGTACATACAGGCTACGGGCGGTCCGGAAGCGGTGCAGAAGATCACCAGCCGTGTGCAGAAAGGGACGATCAGCTTCGGCGGACGGCAATTCCCGGTGGAAGTTCTGTCGAAAGCGCCGAACAAACGCATTTCCACGGTGCACACCCCGAATGGCGACAACATTACTGCATTTGACGGCCATGCGGGATGGCTGGGCAATCCTGGCGGCAGGCCTCCGCGCGACATGACCGCACAGGAAAATGACGCGATTAACTTTGACTCCACCTTTTACCTGCCGACGGAACTTAAAAAGATGTTTGCCCAATTTCGCGTGCGTCCCGCAGAGAAGATCGGCGGCCGTGACGTGTTGCAGGTAATCGGCGTAAATCCCGGAAAGCCGCCTCTGCGCCTGTTCTTTGATAAGGAATCTGGCCTGCTGGTGCGCAGTATTCGTTACGCGGACACGCCGCTGGGGCGCAATCCGACGCAAGTTGATTACTCCGACTATCGGGCCCAGGACGGAGTCAAGGTTCCGTTCCAATGGACTCTTGCTCGACCTCTGGGCCGCTTCACCATCCAAGTGAGCGAATTGCAGCAGAACGTGCCGGTGGATGATTCGAAGTTTGCCAAACCGACGGTGGCAGCTGCACCGGCGCCAACCGAACAGAAGGAGCCGAGGAAGTAGAGACAGTTGCCAAAATATCTTTCGCCGCAGATCGGCGTAGATTTCCGCAGATAAATCCAAAATTTAATTGATTATCTGCGCTCCATCTGCGTAATCTACGGCGATCTTTTTTCTGCCTGCATGCCCTCTCCAACCTATTGCAAGCAAAGGCCCTATTACCTCAGTAATCTTATCTTCCCTGAGTTTCCAACATAAACTCGCAAGTCATGAGTATCGGACGCCGAATCTGTGTCTTGTTTGTGCTCGCCGCGGGCCTGGTGGCTTCATGTGAAGCCAGGCAGTTGGCGGTCATCGTTGACAAGACCAACACCACGGGTGGCTTGTCGAATACAGACCTGGCGAAGGTGTTCAAGTTTGACAATCACAGATGGCCAGACGGGCGGCCGGTGATTCTTGTTCTGCGTGACCCTTCCACCCCGGAAATGAAGACGGCGATCGAGAAGCTTTACCACATGCAGCTGGACGAATTTAAGGCCTTGCTGGCCGCGCATGCAAGCGGCGTTATCGTTGTGCGATCGGAAGATGATCTTTTGAAATCGGTGGAAGCCATTCCCGGCGCGGTTGGGCTGGTCGATGTTTACTCCATTAATAGTCGCGTCAACGTTTTGAAAGTTGACGGCAAGCTCCCGCTGGAGCAGGGATATTTTCTTAAGGGCAATTAGCCACAACTGCCGAGCGCTTGGATCAGCACGATCTTCGTCGGCAGAAGCGTTCAAGGAGTTACAGATGAGGTCGATCAAGGTTTCCATTCTGGCACTGCTCACGATTTTTACACTCCATGCCTTTGCCCACGACACAGCCACGGGTATGCATATTTCCACGAAATCGCCGCAGGCGCACGTCTTCTTTGAAAAGGCCATGCACAAGATGGAGATGCTCCACACCCAGGACGGCCTGGATAATTTCCGCAGCGCCGTGCAAGCCGATCCGCAATTTGCTCTGGGACACATCTTCCTCACCTTCTTCTCGCAGGATCCAACCGAACAGGTCGCCGAGCGTGAAAAAGCGCTGGCCACGCGCGCTTCCGCCGGTCCGGAAGAAAAACTGATCATCGACTGGCTGGCCAATGCCAGTCAGGCTAAATGGGCCCCCGC
>Ga0210400_10003870_pt1 | contig 13122 bp, 11 predicted proteins | sample IncBWH26MmetaG_FD_155456 | JGI IMG/M metagenome (GOLD analysis project Ga0210400, IMG submission 155456) | Forest soil microbial communities from Barre Woods Harvard Forest LTER site, Petersham, Massachusetts, United States - Inc-BW-H-26-M | ecosystem: Environmental > Terrestrial > Soil >...
GACGGCCGGCCTGATGATGTTGGCCGAGCCGATCATTTCCGTGGTCTATCAGCACGGAAAATTCAATGCCTATGAAGCCGCGCAGGCGGCCGGCGGGCTGCGTTTCTACGCCATCGGCTTGGCCGGTTATGCCTCGCTCAAGGTGCTCGTCAATGCCTTTTATGCGTTGGACCGGCGCAAAACGCCGATGCTGGTGAGCTTCCTTGCCGTGGGCCTCAACCTTCTGTTCAACTGGATTTTCACCGTTCGTTTGGGGTGGGGCCATCGCGGTCTTGCCTTCTCGACGGGATGCATCGCGACGTTCAACTTCTTGCTGCTGTATCTGTTGATGCGCGTCGAACTCAAAGGCCTCGAGTCGCGCCGCCTGCTCTTGTTGCTGCTCAAGGTCGCCGTCGCGAGCGGGGTGCTGGTCGCCGTGTGCGCGGCATCGTCGCATTGGCTGCTGGCCGATTGGCGGGAGCAATCGCTGTGGATCAAACTGCCCGCGCTCATCGCCACGGTGGTCGCGGGTGCCGCGGTCTTCGCTGCCTGCGGCGTCTTGTTGCACATCGAAGAACTGAAAGAGCTGCGCGACGCATTCATGAGGCGCGTGCGCCGGCGGTCTTGACGGAGGGGCGATGCCCTGAAGGAAGGGCGGCGTCCTTATGGATGGGCGATGCCCTTATGGAGAGGCGATGCGTTGCGGAATGGCGATGCCGCGAATCACCGCCGGCCGCAGCAAGAAGGCATGCAGTGCGCGTCTGACATGGACGAAGTCGGCAATGCCGACCAGGTCCGCGGCATTGTAAAACCCAATGAGGTTGTTGACCCAGGGAAAGGTGGCGATGTCGGCGATGCCGTACTCATCGCCCATGATCCATGTGCCTTCGCTCAAGCGCAGGTCGAGCACGCCGAGCAGGCGCTTCGATTCGGCGACATAGCGCTGCAGCGGGCGCTTGTCCTCGTAATCCTTGCCGGCAAACTTATGGAAAAAACCGACCTGGCCGAAGATCGGGCCGATGGCCGACATTTGGAACATCAGCCATTGAAGGGTCTGGAGGCGCCGCGCCGGATCGCGCGGCAGCAACAGCCCGCTCTTTTCCGCCAGATAAACGAGAATGGCGCCGGATTCAAACAAGGGCAGAGGCGCGCCGGCCGGTCCGTTGGGATCGAGGATGGCCGGTATCTTGCCGTTGGGGTTGAGCGCTAGAAATTCCGGCGACTTCTGATCATTGGCGTCGAAGCTGACCAAGTGCGGCTCGTACGGCAGGCCGGTCTCTTCCAGCATGATCGAGACTTTGACGCCGTTGGGCGTTGGCAGCGAGTACAGCTGGATGCGATCGGGATGCCGCGGCGGCCATTTCTTTGTGATGGCAAAGGAAGCAAGGTCGTTCACGCTCAATCCCTCCGACTACTGTTAAATAACCCGCCGCGCCTAATTAACCCGCCGCACCGCGCAGGCGAGCCGCGGCTTAGGATGGGCTATGATAGCCGCGAACCTAAGCGTCAACCGGAGGGTGCCATGAAGTTACAGCTGCCACTGTCAGTCTGGCCCATGCTATTGGCATGCGCGCTTTGCGCCACGGCCGCCCAAGCGGTGCCCGTGTCTCGTCTCGAAGTTCGAGTCGTCACCGGTGCTGCCGAACTGAGCGCGGGCAGCAATTTGGAATTGCGAATCTATGAGGCGGGCAAAAACGTTCGGCGGCTGCCGCTCGTCCACGGTGAAGCCTGGCTGCCGTCGTCGACGCATCTCATTCCGCTCAAGCTCAACGATGCGCTGGATCCGCGCAACGTACAGCGTTTCGCGCTTTACTATCGCGCCGGCAGTCCCTTGGCGCCCGCCTGGGAAGTCGTTGCCGCGGATGTCGAAATACCCTCGGGCCAAGCGGCGCCCGTTCGGCTGCTCGATACGACCTTGTCGGGCATCATTGCCAAGCAAGGAGAGCTCGCCTCCGTGGAGCGCGATCAGTCTTCCATGGCCTGCAGCAGCGATGCGGATTGCGACGATCACCGGGCCTGCAACGGCAAGGAACGCTGCGCGCCGCATACCCCGGGTGCCGATGCGCGCGGCTGCGTGAAGGGCGCGCCGGTTGTCTGTCCGGTAAATCAAGTGTGCGGCGAAGGTGTCGGATGTCATGGGACGGACTCGCTGAAAACCTTCCCGCCGGACGCCAATCCGCCCAAACCGTGATCGATCTGCGCAGCGACACGGTTACGCGGCCGACGCCGGGAATGCGCGCGGCCATGGCGGCCGCGGAAGTCGGCGACGATGTGTTCGGCGATGATCCCACGGTCAATCGGCTGCAGTCCGTGGCCGCTGAACGCTTCGGATTCGAGGGAGCGTTGTTTTTTCCGACCGGCACGCAGAGCAATCTTGCGGCCCTGATGGCTCATTGCGGCCGCGGCGATGAGTTCCTGGTCGGGCAGGAAGCGCACACCTATAAATATGAACAGGGCGGCGCGGCCGTCCTGGGCAGCATCCAACCGCAACCGCTCGAGCATGAACCTCACGGCGGAATCGCGCTGGAACGCATTGCCGCCGCGATCAAGTCCGACGACTATCATTTCGCTCGTACCCGGCTGCTGGCGCTCGAGAATACGATCGGCGGCCGCGTGCTGCCGATCGACTATCTGCAACAGGTCACGGAATATGCGCATTCCCGCGGACTCGCCACGCATCTGGATGGCGCGCGCATTTTCAATGTCATCGTCAAATTGAATCTTGACGAACGCACCGCGGTTGCGGGCTTCGATTCAGTGTCCGTGTGTCTGTCGAAGGGCTTGGGCGCGCCCGCCGGATCGATCTTGCTGGGCTCGCGTGCGCTCATCGCCAATGCCCGGCGCTGGCGCAAGGCGCTGGGCGGCGGCATGCGGCAAGCCGGCATGCTGGCGGCGGCGGGGCTGTATGCCTTGGAGCATCACGTGCAGCGGCTGGCGGAGGATCATGCAAACGCGGAATATCTTGCCGCCGGTCTGCGTGAGGCCGGATTGAAGGTCACGCCGCCGCAAACCAATGTCGTTTACGTTGAAGTGCCTGCCTCGCAAATCGAAGCGCTCAGGGCGCATCTCAAACACCATGGCGTCATCGCCAGTGTTGCGCCCCGGACGCGCTTGATGACGCACATGGACGTCACTCGCGCGAGCATTGACGCAGCCATTCGGGCGTTTCGCGAATACCCGCATTGGGCGGCATGATTACCGGCCGCCCGGGCGTGATTAACTGCCGGGCCGGGCATGATCAACCGCCGGGCCGAAAGCGGCGTCGGGCATTCCTAAGATCTTGCGGAGTGTCGACGTCCTGGGCAGCCGACGGCATCTCGACGAGCACGCGGCTCTCGGCCGGCAATTGCCCCACGAGTTCGCGCAGACCAACATCGCCCGTCAGCGTCAGTACGCGTGGGTACAACCATCGCGGCAATATCAACGGTGTCGCGCCGGCGAGATCGATGCGACGCGCGATCAGCCGTCGCGGGGCGGACTGCCAGCACCGCACCAGCCGGCGCAATTCGCGGCTCTTGAGCTGGATCAGATCCGCCGGCATCAACAAGACGGCGGCGGAGTAGCGTGCCGCTGCAACACCCACGCGCACGGAACTCGATAGGCCCTGCGCCCGCCGGGAATTCACCGCCCAGCGCACCTTGATGCCGCCGGCTTCGACGCGGTATCGCGCGGCGTTGCGCGGCACCACGACGTTGATCCGTTCCGTTCCGAGACTTGAAGCCAGCTTAAGCGTTCTTCGCAACAGGCTGACACCGTGCAGGCGCGCAAGGGCCTTAGGCCGGCCGAATCGACCGGAAAATCCGGCCGCCAGCACGACAACCTGCAGCCTGCGCGGGTAAGCGGTATTCATGCGCGAGTAAGCGGCATTCATTGATATTATGTCCGTATGAAAAGCGAGCGTGCGAATCTTCAGCACAGGCCATTCTTGACACCGATCTGGTTATCCGCCATCGGGGCGTTCGCGGTCTTCATTGTCGCGCTATTGGCGCTTTGGGCAGTGTGGGTGTGGTTCACGGCGAACTCGACCACGGTGATCGTCATCCGTCATGCCGACAAGGCGGCGGTCAGCGAGCCGGACCCGCCGCTCTCGGCCGCCGGGGAGGCGAGGGCGGCACTGCTGGCGCAGATGCTCGGCGATACGCGCGGCCCGGGCCGGCTCGATGCCATCTACATATCCTCGGCGCTGCGCAACCGAATGACTGCGGCTCCGCTTGCCTCGCGGCTTGGAATCACGCCCATCGTCGCGCCCACCGACGATCCGACAGGACTGGCGCATCGGGTGCTGCGCGAGAACAGCGGGAAACGCGTGATGGTGATCGGACACGTCAGCACGGTGCCGGACATTGTCGCCGCCTTGTCCGGCAGGAGCGACATACCCCAGCTCGACGAGAAGGACTTCGGCACCATGTACATTGTAACGGTGCCTCGCATCGGCCACGCCAACTTGTTGCGCGTAACCTATTGAGGATTCGAGGCCCGCAACATGATGGCGTTGCGCACGAATTGCGCATGCTTGGCGATCATGAAATCCGCCAGTACCGAGTTGCGAATACGGCGGCCGCCGTCAATCAGGTAGGACGCTCGGCGAACGCCTATCCCCAAGGGACCGTTCACTCCGTACATCTTGATGACGGCTTTGTGCTGATCCGACAGCAGCACGAACGGCAAGTTGTACTTGGCGCGGAATTTGGCATGCGACTCCGGACTTTGGGGGCTGATGCCGACGACGCGTAGGCCGGCTCGCTGGATTTCCTCGTGCAAATCCCGCAATACGCACGCCTGGCGCGTGCACCCCGGTGTGAAATCCGCGGGATAGAAGTACAGGACGATCGCTCCGGTGCTCAGCAACTCGGTCAGAGTTCGGTCAGTCGCCGTTTCATCCGGAAGCGTGAATTCGGGCGCACGTTCGCCTGCTTTCAGCATATTTTTTTCCTCCCTGGCAACATCCTAGCCTTCTTGGGATTTCCGCGCGCGATACTTTGGCATAACGGAGCTTTGCTGCTAGTATTCTTCGCCCTTTTAGGGGGAGTAGCTCAGTTGGGAGAGCGTCGCGTTCGCAATGCGAAGGTCGAGGGTTCGATCCCCTTCTCCTCCACCATCAAGAGAGGCCGGTTGTCCGACTCCGGCCTCTGCTTCCTGCCTCGGTAGCTCAGTGGATAGAGCGAGTGCCTCCTAAGCGCTAGGTCGCCGGTTCGATTCCGGCCCGGGGCACCAATTTTCGCCCATGTGCCCGCACGCACAGCCCCTTCGCGCCGTCAAATGCTGGCGACTTGATATGGGCTACCATATCGAATAAGATGGGTACCCATATCATATGAGATGGGCGCCCATATATGAAGACCACCCTTGAAATCGCCAGCCCACTGCTCAAGGAAGCAAAAGCCGTCGCTCGCAGCGAAGGCACGACTGTTCGTGCGCTCGTCGAGCGCGGGCTACAGCTGGTATTGTCGCAACGTCGCGGTGGCCGCCCCTTCAAGCTTCGAGATGCATCCGAGGGCGGCAAGGGCCTGCATCCCGACGCCGTTGGACGTTCTTGGGACGAACTTCGCGGCAGCAGCTACGAAGGTCGCGGCGGTTGATCGCCGTTGACACGAATATTCTCGTCTACGCTCACCGGCGCGACAGCGAGTGGCACGAGCCCGCCGCAGCATGCGTGCGGGAGCTAGCGGAAGGCGCAGCGTCGTGGGCCTTGCCGTGGCCCTGCCTGCACGAGTTTCTGGCAATCGTCACACACGAGCGTATCTACACGCCCGCCACGACAGCGGCGAAAGCCCTTGAGCAGATCGGCGCATGGCTCGAATCTCCAAGCGTAGTGCTCCTCTCCGAAACGGCGGGCTATTGGGATGTGCTCTCAAGGCTGGCGGAAAAATCGAAGGTCACCGGCCCGCGATTTCACGACGGAAGAATCGCGGCCTTGTGTCTTCATCATGGCGTGCGGGAGTTGCTCAGCGCCGATCGAGACTTCTCGCGGTTCGGCGACCTGCGAACACGAAACCCGCTCGTGGCCGGAGCGCGGCGCTGAGGCCAGAACTTCGTTCGGCGAAGAGCTGTGATCACAGGTTCATCACCGCGGGTTTCACCACGTAGAACACCACGGCGACGATGATCAGATAGGCGAGCAGAATGAATGTCCAACCCATGTTGTGGCGGATGACATCGCCTTCCTTGCGTACGAACTTGCTGGTCGACACGCCCACGCTCGCGGTTTGCGGTGCCACGGGCTTGCCGATTTCCGCGCCGACGGAGTTGAGCGTCGGCAGCAGCAGCGGCGGCATGCCGAGCTGCACGGCGACCAGCGCCTGGAACTTGCCGAACATGGCGTTCGTCGAGGTATTCGAACCGGACAGCGCGACGCCGATGAAGCCGAGTATCGGGCAGACAATGATGAAGGCCGTTCCCATGCTCGAAAAACCCTTCGCGAGCGAGGCTGCCATGCCGGAATAATTGAACACGTAGGCCAGTCCAAAGATGAAGAAGCCGACGAGGCAGGCACCCCACATCTGATGGAAGGTTTTGCGGAATATCTCGCCGATCTGGGCGGCCTTCAGCTTACCCATTGCCAGCAGCAATGCCGCAACGAGCACCCACGAAACCAGGATTGCGCTGCCGCCGATGTAGGGCGCGAATCTGAACACCGCGCTGACATCATTCTTGGCCGCGCTGCAGGCAACCGCGGTCGCCGAGCAGGCCACCGCTTTGGCGCTAAACCAGGTGATTTTCGGCAACGGCGACCACGGACCGGTCCACGCGGCGACGACGATCAGGAGCACGGCAAACGGCATCCAGCATTGCAGTACCTGGCCGAAATTGAGTCCGTGTCCCTGCGTCTGCTTTGCCATCGCTGCATCGACCGGCACACCGCCGTAACCGAGTACCGTCTTCGGTTGCCAGAATTTGAGCAATAGCAGCAAGGCGATGAAGCAAACGATGGAGCCCGTGACATCGGGCAAATAGGGCCCCAGATAGACCGCGACCGGATACTGTCCGGCGATGTAGCCCAGCGATCCAACCACGGCCAGCGGCCAGCCGCCCTTCATTCCTTCCTTGCCGGAGACCAGGTACAGCAATACCCACGGCGGCAGCAGTGCGAGCACCGCCACCACGGTGCCGACCGAGGCCGAGAGAGCCAGCAGCGGATAGCCCGTGACCGCGGCCAGCGCGATGATCGGTGCGCCGAGGGCGCCGTAAGAGACCGGTGCGTTGTTCGCAATCGCGGCGACTCGGATCGCGTTGAGATCCGAGATGCCGAGCGAAATCAGGATGGGCGCGACCACCGCCCAGGGATAGCCGAAACCGACCAGGCCTTCCAGCAGTGCGCCGAACGCCCAGGCAAACAGCATCGTCTGCACCCGTACATCCATGCTGCCCTGGGCGATCAGCCAGCGGCGGAAATTCTCGAACACACCGCTGACCCCCAGCGTGTTGAACAGCACCATGCCCCAGACGGTAATCCAGTCGACGTTCCATACCCCGGTCGCCGCGCCATAAAGATATGCTTGGCTGCCGTTATCGGTGGGCATCTTCCAGACCCACATCGCGAGCACGAAGGTGATGATCGAGCCGGCCAGCACCGCCAGCCACGCCGGCCAACGGAAAACCGCGAGCAGAACCAGCAGGGAAACGACGGGAATCAGGGCCACCAGGCACGTGAGGGTCAGGTTGCCGAGCGGGTCGATCAGTTGCGTGAACATGGTTTCTCCTGCGATCGTCTGCACGGTGTTCGCGTATTAGAGGGTCGGCGTCACCGCAGTTTGAGTTTTTCTTGGATTGCTCCGGTCGATACGACAGCCGTGTTCCCGGCGCGCCTGCGGCCATAACCTAACATGGGTGCTCGACCATCTCAAATCGTGCGAAGCCGTCAGGTGGGCACGACCGTTGGTGGGATGCATAATGTACGAATGCATACCGTCAAGGACACCGAACCGGCAGCGGCGCATCCATCGCGCACGATGCGCCAGGCGGACGTGGTCGCCGCGCTGGCGGAGGTTTTACCGCGGGCCGCGATCTTATTTCGGCATGAAGACACCGCTCCCTTCGAGTGCGACGCGCTGACCGCGTACCGGACCTCGCCCATGGTGGTGGTGCTGCCCGAAACGCACGCTCAGGTCGCCGCAATTTTGAAGATCTGCCATAAAATGGCTGTGCCGGTCGTGGCACGCGGTGCCGGCACGGGGTTGTCGGGTGGGGCCACACCGCATCATACGGGCGTCGTCCTGTCGCTCGCCAAATTCAACAAACTGAAAATCGATCCGGCATCCTGCACGGCAATCGCGCAATGCGGCGTGCGCAACTTGGCGATCAGCGAAGCGGCCGCGCCCCATGGTTTGTACTATGCGCCGGACCCCAGCAGCCAAATCGCCTGCACCATCGGCGGGAACGTGGCCGAAAATTCCGGCGGCGTGCACTGCCTGAAATATGGCTTGACCTTGCACAATGTGCTCAAGGTCCGTGGATTCATGGTCGACGGCGAGCCGGTGGAATTCGGATCGCAGGCCTTGGACGCCCCCGGTCTCGATCTGCTGTCCATTGTCATCGGTAGTGAAGGCATGCTGGCGGTGACCACCGAAGTCACCGTGAAGCTGATCCCCAAACCTTTGTTGGCCCGCTGCATCATGGCGAGCTTCAGCGACATCGAATCGGCGGGAGCGGCCGTGGCCAGTGTGATTGCGCACGGCATCATTCCCGCGGGTCTCGAAATGATGGACAAGGCAATGACGGCCGCCGTGGATGCGTTCGTGCACGCGGACTACGATCTTACGGCCGCCGCCATTCTATTGTGCGAAAGCGACGGCACGCCGGAAGAGGTGGAGGAGGAGATCACGCGCATGGAGTCGGTGCTCAAGGAAGCCGGCGCATCGCGAATCGAAGTAAGCCGCGATGAGGCGCAGCGCCTGAAATTCTGGAGCGGCCGCAAGAATGCCTTTCCGGCGTCCGGGGGCATCAGTCCCGACTACATGTGCATGGACTCCACCATACCTCGCAAGCGCTTGGCGGAGATGCTGCGGGCGATTCAGCAAATGGAGGTAAAGTACAGTTTGCGCTGCGTGAATGTATTTCACGCGGGCGACGGCAATTTGCATCCGCTGATTCTTTTTGATGCCGAGGACGCCGATGAAATGCGCCGCTGCGAGAAGTTCGGTGCCGATATTTTGGAGACCAGCGTCAGGCTCGGCGGCACTGTCACCGGCGAGCACGGTGTCGGCGTGGAAAAATTGAACTCGATGTGCGTGCAGTTTTCCGAAGCCGAGCGCGAACAATTCCTCGGCGTCAAACGCGCTTTCGATCCGCTCGAGCTGCTCAATCCCGGCAAGGTGATTCCGACGCTGCATCGCTGCGCGGAGTACGGCAAGATGCACGTCCGCCGCGGGATGCTGCCGTTTCCGGAGTTGCCCAGATTTTGATGGACGCGCACGACGCTGCGCTGGCGCGCCTCATTGATCAAGTGAAGAGCGCGCTCTCCGCCCGAGCGCCGCTCGACATTTGCGGCGGCGGCACCAAGCGCTTCTATGGTGAAGCGCCGGCCGGCGCGCCCCTCGATGTGAGGCCGCTTTCAGGCATTACCAGCTATGAACCCACCGAGCTGGTCGTGACGGCACGGGCGGGGACGCCGCTTCGGGACCTGGAGGCCGCGCTGGCGGAGCGCGGACAGTGCCTGCCATTCGAGCCGCCGCGCTTCGCACCGGGCGGCACGGTCGGTGGAATGGTGGCCGCCGGATTGTCCGGACCTGCGCGCGCCGGCGTCGGGTCGGTGCGCGACCATGTGCTGGGCGTGACACTTCTGAACGGGCGCGCAGAGATTCTGACATTCGGCGGGCAGGTCACCAAAAATGTCGCCGGCTACGACGTGTCGCGCCTGATCGTCGGATCGCTCGGGATCCTGGGCGTCATATGCGAGGCGTCGCTGAAGGTATTGCCGGTCAGTGTTGCCACGGAAACCTTGAGCTTTGAATGGGACGAGGGGCGCTCGCTCGACACCGTCAGCCGCTGGGCCACGCAGCCGCTGCCGATCAATGCCACCGCCTGGCATGCGGGGCGCCTTAGCGTGCGCCTCGCCGGCGCGCGTGCCGCTGTGGAGGCCGCGTGCCAGCGGCTGGGCGGCGAGCGGCTGGAATCAGGCGCGGCCCATGCTTGGTGGCTGAGCGTGCGCGATCACAGCGCCGAGTTCTTTTCGCTTGGCGAAGAGCGTCTCGCGCGCGGCGAAGCATTGTGGCGATTGTCGGTACCCTCGGTAGCAGCCGCGCTGGCGCTCCCAGGAGAGCAATTCATCGAATGGGGCGGGGCGCAGCGCTGGTGGAGGACCACCGCTACGCCTGACGTGGTTCGTGAGGCCGCCGCGCGATCGGGCGGCCATGCCACGCTGATCCGGGGTAAGGATCGAGTCGAGGTGTTCGCGCCATTGAGCGCAGTGCTGATGCGCGTCCATCAGGGATTGAAACAGGCCTTCGATCCGGCACGCATATTCAATCCTGGCCGCCTGTACGCGGGTCTTTGACGCCTGTGCAAACGCGACTCAGCCCGGAATTTCGCGATAGCCACGAGGGCAAAGAGGCGGCCGCCATCCTGCGCAAATGCGTGCATTGCGGTTTCTGCAACGCGACCTGTCCCACCTATCAGTTGCTGGGCGATGAGCTCGACGGCCCGCGCGGCCGCATCTATCTGATCAAGCAGATGCTCGAAGGCGCCGAGGTCACCCGCAGCACCCAGCTGCATTTGGATCGCTGCCTGACTTGTCTGAATTGCCAGACGGCCTGTCCGAGCGGCGTCGAGTACGGTCACCTGGTTGATATCGGCAGAAAGCTCGTGGAAGAGCGAGTGCCGCGGCCGCCCGTCGAAAAGGCGGTTCGCTGGTCGCTCAAGGAAGGGCTGACCTCGTCCTGGTTCGCTCCGGCGCTGCGGCTTGGGCGGGCGCTGCGGCCGCTATTGCCGCGGGTGTTGCGGGACAAAGTGCCGGCGCGAAATAAAGCGCCGGCGCGAAATGAGGTGCCGGCGCGAAATGAAGTGCAGGCCGGACAAGCCTCGCGGCATGAAGAGAAGCCTCGCGGGACGCAGCCGCGCAAAGTGCTGATACTGCAAGGCTGCGTGCAACCCGCGATGTTGCCCAACATCGATCGAGCAACCGAGCGTGTGCTCGATGCGGCGGGCATTCAAGCCGTGTATGCCGCCGGGGCCGGCTGTTGCGGCGCGCTGCGCACGCATTTGAGCGACGGCGAGGGCGGCCTTACGGACATGCGGCGCAATATCGACGCATGGACTCCTGTGCTTGCCGCAGGCGGAATCGAAGCGATCGTTTCATCCGCCAGTGCCTGCGCGCTGGCGATCAAAGAGTACGGCCATGCCCTGGCGAACGATGCCCTCTACGCGCAAAGAGCGCGGCAGATCAGCGCGCTGGCACGGGATTTGAGCGAACTCTTGCCGTCGCTCGTGCCCGCACTGAAAGATCGGCTGCGCACCGCGTCCGCGCCTCGAGCCGCGTTTCACGCACCCTGTACGCTGCAGCACGGCCAGCGATTGCGCGGCACGGTCGAGACGCATCTACGGGCACTGGGCTTTGGTGTCTCGGCTGACTGTGATGAGAGCCATTTCTGCTGCGGTTCGGCCGGAACGTATTCGGTCCTGCAGCCGCAGCTCGCGACGCAATTGCGCGACCGGAAACTCTCGAACCTGGCCAAACTTGAACCGCAAACCATTCTTTCCGCCAATGTGGGATGCATACAGCATTTGCAATCCGGAACCGCGACCCCGGTGATGCACTGGATTGAAATGCTGGATCAGGCGATGAATTGATGGACCCGACTTCGATGATGGACACCACTCGGATGATGGACACCACTTCGGCAGAGTTGCTCGCGGCGCAGATCAAGGCCGAAGCCCTGTTTGCCGAGGTCGTGGCCGCTCGTCTGGTGAGCGCCGGCAAGCTGGAAAGCGAGCTGACCGCCGAAATCCACGCGCTGGCGCAGGCGCGTTTCGGGGTGCGCCGTCATTGGCACAAGCGAATTGCACGCTCGGGACCCAATACCCTGCTGACTTACCACGATAGGGACTCCGACCGGCGCATCGGCAACGACGACATCGTGTACTTGGATTTCGGTCCGGTCTTCGAGGCGTGGGAAGCGGATTTTGGCCGCACTTACGTGGTGGGAGGCGATCCGGACAAGCATCGCCTGGTCGGAGACCTGGCCGATGCATTCGACCGCGGCAAGAATTTCTACCGGCAGTCGCCGCACGTCACCGCAGGGCAGCTGTACGACTACACGGCCGGTCTCGCGGCCGATTACGGCTGGGAGTTTGGCGCTCAGACCGCGGGGCATGTGATCGGTCAGTTCCCGCACGAGACTCGGCCGCAGGATCCCGATCACTTGAGGATACGGCACGGCAACCCGATCCCGTTGCGCGAGCCCGACGCGAACGGCCGGCCGCGCCATTGGATTTTGGAAGTCCACTTCGTCGATCGCGGGCGCCAAATCGGCGGCTTCTTCGAGGAGCTGTTGACGGTCGATGCGCGCGCGTAGGAACTCGCGCCCGTAGGACTGCGCGTAGACGACTGATTCTCGGGCGAGCTCCTATTGCGAATTGTCGGGATGATTCAACGCCCAGACGTAGGCGGACACGGCCATCACCTGATCACCGCTGAGTTGTGCACCCCCCATGGCCGGCATCGGAGAGCGATAGCGCTTCGGTTGGGCGACACCGCCGGCGATGGTGGCGGCGATGCCCGCATAACTGCCGTTGCTCCACAGCCATTTATTGGCCGTTAAATCAGGACCGAGCGGCGTGCCCTTGGCGTCGGCTCCATGGCACCCTGTGCACGTCGCGCCGCCGACCTGCCCGTGATACACGCGATTGCCCAGGGCCACCATGGCCGGGGTTGCGCCGGGCGGCGCGAGCAATTTGGCAGTCTCGGATCCCGCATCGGGATGCGTGCCCTCGGGCGGCCGCGCCTGCGCCGCGGCGTTCGGACCGGGCGGATCGGTTGCGCTGGGACAGGGCACTGTCGGGCTTTCGGCATTGGCGCCGCCGCGATAGACGACACGATAGATACGGCCGGCGACATCGTCGGACACATAGAGGCTGCCGTCCGGTCCCACCGCCAATCCGCTGGGACGATGCGCCGCCTTGCCCGGCGATTTATCGGCGCCGGCAAAT
>Ga0210400_10003871_pt1 | contig 13119 bp, 9 predicted proteins | sample IncBWH26MmetaG_FD_155456 | JGI IMG/M metagenome (GOLD analysis project Ga0210400, IMG submission 155456) | Forest soil microbial communities from Barre Woods Harvard Forest LTER site, Petersham, Massachusetts, United States - Inc-BW-H-26-M | ecosystem: Environmental > Terrestrial > Soil >...
CGTAGTAGTCGTTAGTTTGGGTGGCCATGGTCCAGGTGTCAGGTCTCAGCCCTTCATCGTCCGTGCCGACCGCTTTCTAGCAATCGATTCTCACCTAGAGCATAATCTGAGAACTGAGAACCGGGAACTGGGTCCTCAGTTCACCACTTCCTTCGCCTGCTCATCCATCGACACGGCAAACTCCTCAAATGGCGAGGCATCTATCGACACGGGAATCCGCTGCACTCCCGTTGCAGTCGGAGCGGAGCAATACCAGCGTCCCTCTTCCGGGACGAAATTCACGAAAAACATTTGTCCATTGACTTCGAATCTCAATTTACTTTCCTCTCTCATGGGCCCGACTGCAAATCCCCAATCTCGCTCTGGATAACAAGCCCTTACTTAGTTTGATGCAAAGTGGGGGCGCCATTAGCGCCCCCACCCAAGTGCCATGCGCAAACCGAGCTTCGCTCGGCGGACAGCCGAGGGCGGCTGTCCTATGCGTTACTTTTTGTCTTCGACATCCACGTACTCAGCGTCAATCACGCCTTCGTCTTTCTTCTTGCTCTCTCCGTTAGCGCCGGAAGCCCCATCTGGCCCGTCGACTGGGCCCCCACCGTTCGCTCCCGAGGCCGCACCCGCAGTTGCCTGCGTTGCTTTGTACATCTGCTCCGCCAGCTTGTGCGACGCCGTGGTTAGCCGCTCGCGCGCCGAATCCATCTGCGACTTGTCGCCGCTTTCGATGGCCTTCTTCGCGTCCGCCAGCGCGTTCTCCACGTCGCCGCGCTCCGTGCCCGAGATCTTGTCGCCATGCTCCTTCAACATCTTCTCGATGTTGTAGACCATCGAGTCGAGCTGATTCTTGGCTTCGATCTCTTCGCGCCGAGTTTTATCTTCGGCCGAGTGCGCGTCGGCTTCCTTCGCCATGCGCTCCACTTCTTCCTTCGACAAGCCCGAAGACGACGTGATCGTGATCTTCTGATCCTTGCCCGTGGCCATATCTTTCGCGGTCACGTTCAGGATGCCGTTTGCGTCAATGTCGAACGTCACTTCGATCTGTGGAACGCCCCGAGGCGCCGGTGGCAAACCGGTCAAATGGAACTTGCCCAAGGTGCGGTTCTGCGCCGCCAATGGACGCTCGCCCTGCAGCACATGGACTTCAACCGAAGTCTGACTGTCGGCTGCCGTCGAAAACGTTTCCGTCTTCTTCGTCGGAATCGTAGTGTTCCGCGGAATCATTGGCGTCGCAACGCCTCCGAGGGTTTCAATAGACAGCGTTAACGGAGTAACGTCCAGGAGCAGCAGGTCTTTCACCTCGCCCCCAAGCACTCCGCCCTGAATCGCCGCGCCCACTGCCACGACTTCATCCGGGTTCACGCCTTTGTGGCCTTCGCGTCCAAACAGTTCTTTTACGATCTGCTGGATGCGCGGCATGCGCGTCTGTCCGCCGACCAGCACCACTTCATTAATCTTGCTGGCATCCACGCCCGCATCTTTCATGCACTGCTTCGACGGCCCTACCGACCGCTGCAAAATGTCTTCGACCATCGATTCGAGTTTGGCTCGCGTGAGCTTGATGACCAGGTGCTTCGGACCGGAAGCATCCGCCGTGATGAACGGCAGATTGATCTCGTGCTCCATGGTGGTCGAAAGCTCAATCTTCGCCCGCTCCGCCGCGTCGCGCAGACGCTGCAAAGCCATCTCGTTGCCTTTGCCGCGCAAGTCGAGGCCTTCGTTTTTCTTGAACTCATCAATCAGCCAATCCACCAGCCGCTGGTCAATGTTGTCGCCGCCGAGGTGGGTGTCGCCGTTAGTGGCTTTTACTTCGATCACGCCTTCGCCCACTTCGAGCACCGAAATATCAAACGTGCCGCCGCCGAAGTCATACACGGCGATGGTCTCGTCCTTACCTTTGTCGAGCCCGTAGGCCAGAGCGGCCGCGGTCGGCTCGTTGATGATTCGCTTCACGTCAAGCCCGGCAATCTTGCCCGCATCTTTAGTAGCCTGCCGTTGCGCGTCGTTGAAATACGCCGGCACGGTGATGACCGCTTCGGTGACTTTCTCGCCGAGATAGTCTTCCGCCGCCTTCTTCAGTTTTTGCAGAATCATCGCGGAGATTTCGGGCGGGGTGAACTTCTTGCCCTGCGCCACGATTACCACGTTGTCGCCGTCGCGCTCGACTTTGTAGGGAACCATCTTCAGTTCTTCGCTAACCTCGTCGTAGCGGCGTCCCATGAACCGCTTGATCGAGTAGACCGTGTTCTCAGGATTGGTAATGGCCTGCCGCTTGGCGACCTGCCCTACCAGTCGTTCGCCGGTTTTCGTGAAGCCGACGACCGACGGCGTAGTCCTCCCGCCTTCTTCATTAGGTATAACCTTGGGCTCTCCGCCTTCCATAACGGCTACGCAAGAGTTGGTCGTACCTAGGTCAATTCCAATAATCTTTCCCATAGCTCATCCTCCAAAACAAATAAGTGCTTTATAATCAATACGATGATGATTACGCTCTGGGACATCCTATAACCTGAGCGAATCGTTGTCAAGGTTTAGATGCCAGAAAAGGGAAGCTGGATGCGGCTTAATCTCTTCGTGGATTGATGCAAAGCCCGACCTTTCTCAGGCGGTCGGGGGTGCCCAGGTCTCGCGTTTTTTTCGAGACCTCAGAGAAGATCAAACTTGCCCATGGCCGCCCGTCTCTATAATCTTCCGTAGCCATTCCGGGGACTCGTTCCGTGCCACTTCCTCTCTTGCCTCGTACAGGGCAGCCTCCCCGTTCTCCAGAGACGTGCCGATCCCGAACGAAAAATCCGTCCCTTCGATGGTTTGGATGCGACCCTCGGCATAGACCTGAAAAGACCCCCTAAAAATCTGCCTGGCTTGAGAAAGTTTGGCGTTCAATTCCTCGCGGGACTCTCCCTTGCATAGAAATTCATCCCCTTGGTCGTGGTATGCGTCCAACCCAACGCCGGTGAGTATGTGGGCAAGCCTGCGTAAGAGCGCATCACCGGCGATTTGGCCGTAAGAGTCATTGAAAACCCGCATGAGGTCAACGTCGACGATGGCTATGAACGGACTCGCTTTCCCTTCGTCAAAGGCCTGACGGTTAGGTAATCCTGTGAGCGCGGAGACTAACACGACGCGCCTGACAGGTTCCACAATCTGCGCAGCCGGCTGAACGTCTCGATGGACCGAGATCGTAGCTTTCGCCTCTTCCAGGCTCGAAGAGATACCACTCTCCACCATGAACGCGGCGAGGAAGGGTGGGGAACGCGAGATACCGTACTTGCAGTGGATCAATATCCGTTCACGTTTGTCCGTCTGTTCCTGCAGCCAAACCAAAGCTTCCTTCACATGCTCGGGATAGATGACTCCTGTGTCGGGGGCCGGAATCCACTTGTACGCCTTGCCGGGATGTTCCGAAGCTTGATCTCGTCCCGGCGGCTTATAATCGTCGGGGCCGCGAACGTTGAGGATTGCCGTGATCTTCTCTGGATTGTTGCGGACGAGTTCGTCGGCGTCTTGCTGGCTGCCGAGCCACAGGTTGTTAATGATGTGGTCCATCATGAGGGTCTTAGTTCAGCCTGTACTGAAATCGCGCATAACAATTCTCACTTAGTGTAAAACGCGACTGCTCTGGGTTATATGCTGGGCCAGCTACCGACCTCGTGAGACCGCTCGTCGGTAGTCGTCTGCGGTTGTGCGATAGCAGGGCAATGCGTTGTTGCGGTCGGGGGCGGTCGATGCCAGCGCATCGCCTGAATGGTGGGAGGCGGGTGGGCCGTTTTCGCCTTCAGGCCACGCCATTTGCATGAGGGTTTCGTCGCATGTTGAATCTCTTTTGACCCGGAGCTTATGGACTTTCAACTCATAGGAACCGTACTCCGACAATCGTTGTTGATAAGGAAGAAACTCGTAAACAAGCTTGATCAACTCCGACTCATTATTGTTCAGCCACTTTTCTGCAACGAAAACCTCGAAGCTGGAGAAGTAGGACGAACGGGAAGGTGCCCATGTCAAACTAATCACGCGGAGCTGCACGTCTTGGAAAATCGGATGCTTTCGGTCGCCGCCGGCCTCCGGCACCGACGAGGTAGATATATCTTTTGCGACTGTCGTGCCGCCTAGTTCGCCGCCTGGTTTAGAGTTACCGTCGCTTTGGGCCGACGCGGGGGGCAACACACCTTCTGCACGAGCGCCAGCACGCGAGCTATCCCGTCCCCGTCCCGTGGCACCCGAATTGTCTCCGGCTCCGAACTGGACTGATGGCGGAGGGGGCACAACCTGGGAACCACCGTAGGGTAGTGAATTAGCTCGTGCTCCTGCAACAGAATTGCCTGCGCCCTCGAGCGACGGAGGAGGCGGCACAACCTGTGAAACCCCGTTGCCCGGCGAAATACCACTGGCCCTTGCATCGAGCTTATCCCGGTCCTGAATTGACGATGGAGGAGCCACGACCTGTACCCCGATCTTGGAAGGGACACCTGTCGCTCCGTGGATGAGGATTGCACGATCGTTGAGAGATGGCGGAGGCGGCACGATCGAGATGTCAGCGGCTGGTGCAGAACGACCTCCGAGCTGAGTGGCGTCGATGAGCCCGGCGCTCTTCATCGAGCCACGTACGTCGGGAGGCGGCGGGACAACTGCCGCTCTGGGCGCGTTTATTCTCGGTAATCCAGGACCGCCGCTGAGATCCGGAGGAGGTGCAACGACGGAAAAATCAAGCTGATGGGACTTGCGAGTTCCGGCTTCATCAATCTCGGGGGGCGGCGGCAAAACCGCAACCCCGAGTTCCGGTTTTCGGGAACGGTTCGTCGCTACCATCGGCATCGAAGGGGACGGCGTAGTCAAGGCGTGTGTCTCTTGTCCATCGTTTGCACCGCGAGTGCCTGAAGCCGCGAGTGGCTCATGGTTACGACCAGCCCTGATGACTTCCTGATGTGCAGGTGTGTGCTGCCGCTTCGGATGCACTGCCGGAGGACTACTTTCCTGTGCGGGAAAAGACTGGGAAACGGGATAGTACACGACGTGTGCTGCGCGAAGCGGTGGCGGGGACACGAGCAGTTCTCGCGGCCAGATTCTTGACAAGCCTAACAACACTCCCACCACCACGACGTGCAAGAAAACTGACTCGATGAACCGTTTCCATGGAATATGAGACTCGACGAGGACGTCGTTCCAACCATGCATCTGGCTCGATGAGCCAGCCGCCCGCGCCGATGAGCGTAATAAAACGAGGTCGGCTAAATTTCCGAAGAAGGCGCGGTATGCGGGCTCCAAGGCGACCAGCAATGTGACATCAGGATGGCCATGGAGCTGAACATCTACATTCGAACCGCAGATGGGTGCCTCGCTCGGCATGTTTGCCGCAGAGCCGACCCAGGTGGCCAGTTGCTGCAACGTCTTGAGATGGTGATCAGTGAAAACACCGGGAGTGTTGGAAAAAACTTCCAAAATTCCACAGATGTCATCATTATTATCGCCATTGCTATAGACAGGAACGACTGCCAGCGCGCGGATTCCGATTGCCTGGGAAATCTCAGAGTCAACACGGCCATCGGTTGCGATGTCATCACAGCGTAGCGAGGCTCCCGAATCCAGACACTGCTTAGAGATTCCGGAGGTGGTGTCGACCAGCGCACCGAGAGGCGGCGCTCCCTCGCCCGATCTTGCGCGGCAAATTGTTCCTTGCTCTCCTCGGAACGCGATTGCAGATCCCCTCGCGCCTGTCAGAATCTTTGCCAGCTCCACAATATTAGTAACAAGTCTCTGGAAGTCTGAGTCGTGGTTGGAAAGGTCCGGCCGCTGGAACGGCAACAATTCTGCAACATGTCCGTCGCGGGCCACGGACTCGGCCACTGACACAGATGGGCTCCTCGGGACTGCGAACTCGCGAGCGGACAGGCGTTGACGGGCCATAGGGTGTAGTTGTTGTTCGATCCGAGCGCCGCGCCTGCGCCCATCCTGGGCGAGCCCGAATTGACTTATTCTATTCCAAAGGTTGCCATCTCAAGGTTAGCTCCTTGTGCCCTAGTTAGTAGTTGCGCCAGTATTGGGCTTCGGTTCCCGAGCATCTATCGAAGCCAAGAAATCGATACCTCCTTCGTTCTGAGAGTAAAACCCCACTGATGCGCGATAGCATTTCAGGAGCGGGTAATCGGCTGCTTGGAAGTGTTCAGCCGCTACTGGTGGCAAGACCAACGTCACTTCTGGATGGTCGGCAAACCAGAAACTATGCCAGCAGAATGCAGCCCCACATCTGACTTGCGATAGTTGTTGGCATCGCCATTTCAGCAACAACTGGGTCGTTGGTGTAAAACCTCTGCGGAGGATCTCTGAACGTCACGCTCCAGTTTCGCATCCGTCCGCCGACGGACGCACTTCTCTTCATTGTGTCGACCGTGATGAACTATTGTCCCAGCGGCCCGCTCACGGTGCCGATAAAGCCGGTTTTGTTATCGAGCACGGCCAGACGAAGTTCCTTGCCACCGGCTGGAATGTCCATGTCGATCGGTACCATCATGCCGTGATCGACGATCTGCTGATAGGTTGCAGCGTCGAAGGTTCTATCCACCTTAATCGTGTGGGCTCCCAGACTCTTGCCGTTGCCCCACACCGTCGCGTATAAGCTCACATTCATCTTTTTGCTGCCGCCGGAGTCTTCCGCCGTTAGAGTGTGGGCATCCACCAGGAAAACGACCCGAATCTTGCCTGGGTCGGTCGGCTTGGCCTGCGCCATGAACGAGACCTGGGTGGCGGGAGCATCGACCTCGATAGCTGCGGCCACGTCCTGCTCGTAGTTGTGGTCTTTCACCGGCCCGGGCTCAATCGCAAAATATCCCTTCCGGTAGCGGAGCTGGGTATCGCCCTGATCCACTTTCACTTTGATGTTGCGCATCTTTCCGTCCCACTTCTTATTCTCGGGATAATAACCCAGCGAGTAAGAGGCTTTTTCGTCGGATGCTGCGAGCGCAATGCCCTCCTTGATCTCGTTTTGATTGATGTAGGCCTTGCCGCCGGTCTGTGCGGCCACCTCTTCCATGGTGCCCTGACTGGCTTGCAGGGCCGAAACTTGAATTATGGCCTGGTTGCTGATGGCGCGGTCGCTGTAGACAGAGCCTCCAGCGGAAGAGGAACCTTCCATACCGCTGACCAGGCCATTGAGGTCCACCGGGTAGATCGCGATGCTGGCGCTCGCTAACTGCGCTTCTGCTTCGCGGATTGCCTGGCCATGCAGGTTGCGCTGCTCACCGGCCATGGCACCGGCAGCATTGACACTTACCGACCGCTGGCGGCCCTGGCCGGGAAGATCCGCCATCAGTTCCGCGTCGGTCATGCTGCGGTCTTCCGGGATCAGATCGAACGGCAGGTTCGCGGTGAGCCACACCACATTCTTCCGGCCCGGCAGACCGCCCAGCATCCGGGAGAGCGCGCGCATGGCATCGAGCGTGATCATAGTGCGGCGCTCGATGTTATAGCCGATCTGGAGATCGGCAAATGCCTGTAGCGCCAGCCCAGCCTGCGCAATATTGTCTGACACAGCCGTCCCTCGCGGTGAGTCCGCCACGCCATGGGATTCCGGCGCTGACGCTCCGGGCCCGAGAATCTGTTCCTGGGGCCTGAAATTCTTGATGGCGGTGAGAAGCACCTGAGGATCGCTCGTGAACTGCTGCAGCACACGCAAATGATCCGTCAGCGTCACCACGGCCATCGGACGGCCAGATTGTCCCTGCTCCAACACATACTTCAGCATCTGGGAACGTCCGTAGGACTGATCCTTAAAAGGGGAATTCGCCGCATCGATAAGCAATACAGTTGGAATGCCACCCGGGGTCAAATTTTCGGGATGGTTGGACAAAACTCCTGCGGGCGTGGGAGTCGCGGCGGTGCGATTCGCAATGCCCGGCGGAACGAACACGGAGATCTTCTGCTTCTTGCCGTTTTCTTCGAGCGTGAAGTCTTCGGGCTTCAAGCCGGTGACCGGTTGGCCGCTCTTGTGGGTTACGACGACATCCACGACGACGAGCCGCGTATTCGCGCGAATAGTGATGGTCGGCACATCGGCGGGTGCCTGCTGAGCACTAAGAATCGTGGGGCCAGCTGCCAGGTTCAGAATTAGTGCTGAAATGGTTACGATCCGAAAGGGCAGGTTACAGAACATAGAGCCTCCGCGGGTGCACCGGAACTCGGGGGAATACCCGGAATGTATCGCGTTTCAGACCCTTTGGCAAACCTCGCTTTGGGAGGCAGAGAGTCGTTGGGGGCGGCGGAAACATTTCGTCCGCTTTACTTCATACCGAATCAACATTTGCCTGATGTCTGCCTGCTCCCTACAATAGAAGTTCATTCCAAAATCCTATGATCCATTTTCCAGTCCCCGAGGCTCTCACATTCGATGACGTGTTACTCCTGCCCGCGCATTCCGGAGTGGTGCCCGTCAACACCAACACGCAGACCCAGATCTCGCGCAACATTCGGCTGAACATTCCGATCATCAGCGCCGCCATGGATACGGTAACCGAGTCGCACATGGCGATTGCCCTGGCGCAGCAGGGAGGCCTCGGAATCATTCATCGCAACCTGACGATTGAGCAGCAGGCCAATGAAGTAGACAAAGTGAAGCGGTCGGAGAGCGGCATGATCGTGGATCCGGTCACTATGTCGCCGGATGCGAAAGTTTCCGATGCGCTGGAAGTGATGCAGAAATACAAAATTTCGGGCGTGCCGATCACATTGAAGGATGGAAAACTTGTCGGCATTCTGACCAATCGCGATCTGCGCTTCGAGACCCGCTTCGATATTCCAATCAGCAAGGTGATGACGAAGGAAAATCTAATCACGGTGCCGGTGGGAACCACGCTCGAACAGGCGGAAGAGATTCTCCACGAGCACCGCGTCGAAAAGCTGCTGGTGGTGGATGACAAATACAACCTTAAGGGCTTGATCACGGTTAAGGACATCCAGAAGAAACTGAAATATCCTGGCGCTGCCAAGGACGATAAAGGACGGTTGCGAGTAAGTGCGGCGATCGGAGCGACGGGTGATTTCCTGGAGCGGGCTCAGGAACTGGCGAAGGCGAAAGTCGACGTATTGGCAATCGACAGCGCGCATGGGCATTCCACGCTGGTAATCGAAGCAGTCAAGAAGGTGAAAGCGAAGTTGCCGGAGGTGGAACTGATTGCCGGTAACGTAGCCACATTTGATGGCGCCTGCGACCTGGCGCGCGCGGGAGTGGACGGAGTGAAAGTCGGCATTGGACCAGGTTCGATTTGCACCACGCGCATCGTAACCGGCGTGGGCGTTCCGCAGATCACGGCGATTGCGGAGGCGGCGCGAGCCACACGCGATTCGGGTGTTCCGGTGATTGCCGACGGCGGGATCAAATATTCCGGCGATATCAGCAAGGCCCTGGCAGCCGGAGCTTCCGCGGTGATGATCGGATCGATGTTTGCCGGAACAGATGAAAGTCCGGGCGAATTGATTCTGTATCAGGGCCGCACCTTCAAATCGTATCGCGGCATGGGCTCCCTTGGAGCGATGGCGGCGGGCTCGAGCGAGCGTTATTTCCAAAACTCGGACGGAGATGCGTCGACGGCGATGCCGGTGATAGGCGAAGACTCGAACCGCTTGGGCAAGTTGGTGCCGGAAGGAATTGAAGGGCGCGTGCCGTATCGTGGTTCGGTGTCGATGATTGTCCATCAGATGGTGGGCGGACTGAAGTCGGGCATGGGTTATTGCGGATGCCAGACGGTGGCCGAACTGCAGCAGAAGGCGCGCTTCGTGCGCATCAGCGCGGCCGGCCTGCGCGAAAGCCACGTGCACGATGTAATGATCACGCGCGAAGCTCCGAATTACGCGGCGGAGTAAAGGGACGAGGCCGATTGACGACCGATTTGACCCCGTCCCGTCCCAATCTTCTGCGCGCCTGGTGGCCGGCGCTGGTTTGGATCGGCCTGATTGCGTTTGAGTCAACCGACTTCTTCTCGGCGCAGCATACCGGCAGTGTGCTGTATACGCTGCTGACGCGCCTGTTCGGCGACATCGATTTCTACAAGTTTCTCGTCTTCCATCATTATCTACGCAAGACCGGGCACGTCATCGGGTACGGCATGTTGAGCCTTCTGCTCTTTCGCGGCTGGCGGGCTACCCTTGTTCAGAATCATGCTTGGTCGTGGCGTGTGGCGCTACTGGCCTGGCTGGGGACCGTATTCGTTGCCGCAATGGACGAATGGCACCAGAGTTTAATTCCGTCGCGGACGGGAACTTGGCGGGATGCTGTCCTCGACAGCGTGGCGGGTTTGGCATTTCTGCTGGTCGCGTATTTCTGTCAGCGCAGGGCGCATGAAGTTGCACCCGACTACCGGTAGAGACGCGGCTTGCCGCGTCTCCGGCTGCGGACAAACTCTGATGCACTCAGGTTTTTAGAAGGGCAGGACTTCACGGGCTGCGGACAAAGTATCCTCCGGCGTCGCAGTCGCACCTCGGCGGTTAAAGCCGGCTCTGAAAATAAGCTCGTTATCGCAGCGGTGAACCGCTGCGCCACCCGAAATCAAGTGCAACATCGACCCTTTCCGCAGGCTGTTCGGTCGTGCCATGGGCATTGGCAATGCCGAGACGGGGGCAAGCCCCGCCTCTACCGATCAGTTTCGCTCGGGCGAACGATGGGCAAGCAAGGCGAGCGCCGAGAGGGCCGCGATCCCTGCTGAAAAATAGAATGGAACCGCTGGTCCATAGACCTTCCACAGCGCTCCGGTGATCACGCTCGAGAGCAGCGTGGTGACGCTAATGCAAAACGCATAAATTCCCAGAGCACGGCCGCGAACGCCGCTGTCCACGCTTTCGACGATCAGTGCCTTCAGCACGGCATTGGTTAGAGCATAGAAGAGTCCGTAGAAAGCCATGCTCAGCCAGATCGCCAGTTGTGAGGGCGCGAGTGCAAAGACAAAATAGACAATGGCGAAAACGAGATATCCCGCGGCGGCGATGGTCGAGCGCGAGAAGCGGTCGCTGATCTTGCCGGCCGGCCACGACACTAATGTGAACATGATGTTGAAAACCAATCCCAGCAGCGGCGCCTGAGACGCTGGAATACCGATATTTCCGGCGCGCAGAACGAGGAACATGTCACTGGAATTTCCCAGCGAAAATAGTGTGACCACTGCCAGCACGTAATAGAAACCGACAGGCAATTTTGGGAGCCAATCGGATTGGCCGGTGGAGAGAGGGGCGCTCTCGCCCGTCCGCGTAGGGACAGCCGCCCTCGGCTGTCCAGCCGAGCGCAGTTCGGTAGCCGCCCCGGATTCGGTAAGCGAGTTGCCGGCGCGGTGAACCTCGCGGATTCCAAGCCATGCAATGACCACGCAGAGAGCTCCCGGGATTGCGGCGGACGCGAACACGCCGCGCATTCCGAAGCGCCCGATCACCGCCAGCGCCAGCAGCGGACCGGCGATAGCGCCGGCGGAATCCATGGCTTGAATCAGGCCGTAAGCTGAGCCGAGCGTTGACTTGTCGACGGACTCCGCAACCATCACGTCGCGGGCGGTTCCGCGGACGCCTTTGGCAAAACGATCGGCAAAACGAATCCCCAGAATTTGCCACCACGATGAAACCAGCGCCAGTAAGGGCTTTACCGCGTTGGCTACGAAGTATCCGCCGACCACGATGGGTTTGCGGTGCGAAACTTTATCGGCCAGATAGCCCGAGAAAAGCTGGGCAAAGGAAGCCACACTATCCGCGATGCCTTCGATGATCCCAAGTTGCGCCGCCCCCGCGCCGACCGATGCGAGAAAGGCGGGCATGACCCAGTACGCCATTTCGCTGGCGGTGTCGTTGAGGAACGAAGTCAGGCCGAATGCGTATATATTTCGGGGGGTAGATTCGGAACGTGCTGGGGGCAGCGTCTCCATATCCGTCTGTAAAAAATAGCATGGCGCAGCGAGGCGGACGTGGTGTGCACGATGAGTACATGCTTGTAATGAGTATGGATTAGTTCGAGAGAATCTTTCAGCGCTGCCATCAATGCCCAGGCCCCAGCAGATCGACTTTAATGAGTCCCATGTCCGCGCAGTCTTCTTTATCCCACTGCACGACCACGCGGCCGGGTATGGAAGCGGGCTCCAGCGGAACGACGCAATGCACTCCACCTTCACAAATAACCATGCTGTCTGAGTGCTGCTCTAAGTGCAGCGGCAGATCCTGGGCGGCAAGACACAGCTCGACATATTTGCGAATCCGCGGATGCTTGAGATCGAGTCCGGCATCGCGCAGACGGCGATCGAGCCCATCATTCTCGTCTTTGAACTCCCAGGTTGACACCGCCGCTGAAATTCGTGAAGCGAGCTTTTGTTATAATCGGATTTCGTCGCAATCCAACCGAGTGGCGCTATCGTCTAGGGGTTAGGACGGAAGATTCTCAATCTTCAAACACGGGTTCGATTCCCGTTAGCGCTACCAAAGTTATCAAGCAACTTATTCACTGCGCTCGGCTGAAGCCTGCTATATTCCAGCGGTCCTTACGTCTCCACTGAAGTGTCTACGGGAAAATTCAAGTGTCGATAACCAGCCCCTAAAGGGGCATTTGATCTCGGACTTACGGTATCGCTAAAGCGATACCCTGATACGAAACCATGAAGCGGCACCTGATGCGAAACCAGTGGGCGCGACAGCCGGCATGTGCTTGGTGGAGTTTCGCGCCGGTTCCACGGAGCACATCCACCGACTCATTTCACAAAATGAGCGATTTTGAACAGACATCCGATTGTCACCGTTGTAACGTGTTCGAATAGAAAGACACGATGTGGAGATGAGAAGGAGCCATTCGGCTTCCCCCCACCCGGGTCGCTTTTGCTCCTCATAGTGGCGCAGCAACTGAGCGTGCTGCGCCACTTCTTTTTTGAAAACCACGTCCGGCGCCCGTCCACGAGACTTGAACAATTCGAATTTTCAGGCATAATTCCGCAGGTTATCAATTGCGTAAAATCCGCAACCGGGTCGCTTTGAGGGTTCATGGGCCGTAAACAGTCTCCTATTTTGAACAACAACAAATTGAAGTTAGGCTTCTTCTCTCCGAACTGCTCGGGCGGAATGTCGGTCACGAAAGTTCCCGAGCGCTGGGTTAATTCCTGGGACAACATCCGCCTGGCG
>Ga0210400_10003872_pt1 | contig 13118 bp, 8 predicted proteins | sample IncBWH26MmetaG_FD_155456 | JGI IMG/M metagenome (GOLD analysis project Ga0210400, IMG submission 155456) | Forest soil microbial communities from Barre Woods Harvard Forest LTER site, Petersham, Massachusetts, United States - Inc-BW-H-26-M | ecosystem: Environmental > Terrestrial > Soil >...
GGCCGATAACAGCAGCCGGGCCCCAGCCGCCGAATAAGCATATGCGAGCGCCTCGCCGATCCCCGAGGAAGCGCCGGTGATCCAAACAGTCTTATCCATGGCCCAAAAATAACGCCGCCGCGCGTATAAACGCGCGGCGGCGACCAATTATCAACAAACCTAAGTATTACTTGCTGCCCGTCCCGGTTCCCGAACCCTGATACTCCGGTCCATCCCCCGAGGAAGAAGAACCGTTGTTATTATTCTTCGGCTGCGACTGCGGCTGATTCTGCTGCGGATTATAGTTCCTCCGGCTCCGGTCGAAGTAATCATGACGGGCCTGAACGATCGTATTCTCCTTGTCCTGCTTCAGCTGATCCACCTTTGCCCTTCTCTCCTGCCGCGTAAGCGACTTGTCATGCTTCACATCCTTGATCTGCTGATCGAAATCCCGCCGGATATCCTGCACCTGCAGCTCCAGTTGTGACGGCATCGCGCCATATCCATAATAGTAAGGCGGGTAAGGCATACCCCAGGGACCATACCAGCCATACGGATAGCCCCACGGATAACCATAGCCAAAACCAAAACCCACATACGGGCGGGAAACAACTACCACGTGACCGCCCCCATGATAAAATCCACCCCCGCCGGCAAAATGACCCCGCTGGGCCGAAGCACCAACCACGAGGCCAAGCGACAACAGTAAAACAAATATCCTTTTCATAATCTTGTGTTTTTTGTGTTCTACTATAAGAACGCAAAAAGAGTACGAGGATTAATCTCAAAATGCCGCCATAACCAATCGATAACGTAAAGGTTTGTTAAAGCCCCGACACCGCCACAGCAATCTCATAATCAACCACATCGATTCACCCTCAAAAGCCATCTTCCCGCCGCTTTTTCCTACCGCCCGCGGCCACCCGCCCCGCCTGCCGAACCTGTCTTCCTTTCCTGTCCCTTCGTCATCTCCTGCCAACCCGTCCCTCCCATTCCCTCCGCCAACGCCAGCCCGAAGCCCCGGTTGCCTTAACCCATCCCATTCCGGAACTCCCGTTCCTATAAAAAATTTCCCCGCCTCTAAAAATTTCGGTAACTTTCTCGACCACCAACGCCGTCACTGCTATGCCAAAATACACTCTCAACATAAACGGAAAACCCACCCCCATCGAAGCAGACGATAAAATGCCCCTGCTCTGGGTCATCCGGGACATCGTAGGCCTCACCGGCACAAAATTCGGCTGCGGGATCGCTCAGTGCGGCGCCTGCACCGTCCTGCTCAACGGCAACCCCATCCGCTCCTGCTCCGTCCCCGCATCGGCCGTCACCAACCAACCGATCACCACCATCGAAGGACTATCCCCGGATAACTCTCACCCGGTGCAAAAAGCATGGATCGCCGAACAGGTACCCCAGTGCGGCTACTGCCAGAGCGGCCAGATCCTCGCCGCCGCCGCCCTCCTCAACAAGAACCCCCACCCCAATGACCGGGACATCGACATGGCCATGCAGGGCAATATCTGCCGCTGCGGCTGCTACCCCCGCATCCGCAAAGCCATAAAAACAGCCTCCGCCTCCCTCAAACCGGCCGCCACACTCAAATAACTAACCATGCAACCCAGAGTTCTCGCGAAATCCCGCCGCCAATTCATAAGAGAAACCGGCCTCACCGGTATCGCACTCGTCCTCGGCGCCTACCTGCCCGGCTGCAACACCGGTTCGGCGCCCAAGGTCATCAACGCATCCGGCGCCCTCCCGCAAGCCTTCGAACTCATGACCTGGATCTCCATCGACAAGACCGGCAAGGTGACCATCCTCAACCACCGCGCGGAAATGGGCCAGGGCTCCTGGCAGGTCGTCCCGCAAATGATCGCCGAAGAGCTCGAGGTCGCGATGGACCAGATCAATATCGTCTTCGCCCCCGGCAACCAAAAGAAATACGGCAGCCAGATCACCGGCGGAAGCTCCACCGTCCGCGGATCATATAAACACCTCCTCCATATCGGCGCATCGGCCCGCGAAATGCTCGCCGAAGCCGCCGCAACGAAATGGAACGTCGACCAAAAAGACTGCTACGCAGAGAACGGCCACATCTTCCACAAACCCAGCGGAAGATCGTTCAGCTACGGCGACCTCGTCGAAGCCGCCGCAAAACTCCAGCCGCCAAAAGACATCCAACTAAAACCAAGAAAGAACTATAAACTCGTCGGCAAACCGCTCCCCCGCCAGGATACCCCGCTAAAGACGAACGGCACAGCCATCTTCGGTATCGATAAACGCATCCCCGGCATGCTCTATGCCGTCGTCGAACGCAGCCCCCGCATCCGGGGCAAGGTCAAAAGCTTCGACGACACCCAGACAAAGACGATCCCCGGTATCCGCCACGTCATCCTCGTAAAACGCACGGTCTTCGACAATATGTTCGAAGGCGTCGCCGTCGTCGCCGATAACCTTTGGGCCGCCATGCAAGGCCGCAAACTGCTAAAGGTCGAATGGGACGACACGGGCTTCGAACACCTCAGCACCGAACAACTCTTTGCGCGTATGCACGAAGACCTGAAAAAGCCCGGTCTGAACGACCGCACCGGCGGCAATTTCGAAAGGGCCTTCCAAAATGCGTCCACAAAGATCGAAGCCGTCTACGAGGCCCCCTACCAGGCCCACGCCTGCATGGAGCCCCTCAACTGCATCGCCGACGTAAAAGACGACTCCATCACGATCTGGGGTCCGATCCAGGGACCCGACTGGATCCAGTCCGACCTCAGTCAACGCATGGGCGTACCCCTCGACAAGGTCACCGTCAACATGACCTTCCTCGGCGGCGGGTTTGGCCGCAAAGCCTTTCTCGACTACCCTCATGAAGCAGCCGTCATTTCAAAAGCCATCAAAGCCCCGGTCCAGGTGGTATGGACCCGCGAAGACGATCTGACCCAGGGCCCCTTCCGCCCCGGCGCCGCCTACGCCTGCAAGGCCGGCCTCAGCAAGGAAGGGCATGTCGAAGCCTTCCAGACAAAAACGGCCACCCAGAACATGGGCCTTCAAAACCCCGGCGCCGACCTCCATTCCTACAACGGCGACACACTCGACGGATTCTGCAAGCCCTACTACGACTCCTTCAGCAATTATAGCTTCGCCGATATCCCCACCGTGTCCCCCATCCCCGTCATGTGGTGGCGATCGGTCTATGCCTCCACAAACGGCTTCGCCTACGAGAGCTTCATCGACGAAATGGCTCACGCGGCAGGCAAAGACCCGCTCGAGTTCCGCCGCCAACACCTGGACAACGATCGCTACCAGGCCCTCATCGACCAGCTCTCCATCCTGACAAACTGGAAAAATCGCGGCAAGAACGAGGGCTGGGGCGTCGCCATCACCGAGTGCTTCAACAGCATCGTCGGCGAAGTAGTAAAAGTATCCCGCAACGCGGATGGGAAAATAAAGGTCGATAAGGTCATCGCCCTCATGGACTGCGGCTGGTACGTCAACCCCGATATCATCCGCCAACAGGTGGAAGGAAGCATCGTCATGGCCCTCGGCGCCGCCACAAAACACGATACCCGGTTCAAGGACGGCATGGCCGTACAAAAGAATTTCGACACCTACAACATGCCCCGCATCCACGAGATTCCGGAGATCGAAGTCCATATAGTCGATAACGACGAAAAAGCCGGGGGCGTCGGCGAACCCGGCCTGCCACCCCTGGCCCCGGCCCTCTGCAACGCTATTTTTGATCTAACCAGTAAACGTATTCGAAAACTGCCTTTCAACCTGGACGAGATATGACGAAATACCAAAAACAATTGCTTGGCCTGACGACTCTTACCTGCTTGCTCCTGGCCCGTTCCCCAGCCTTCTCCCAACCCGCCGATTCCGGCCCCCGGCTATCCGAAGCGGTGCTGGCCTACACCGGCAGCGCGGCCGCCGCAACGCGGCTCTACAACGGACCCCTCTACCTGGGCTATGACCGCCACGCCCAGGGTCACCCCTTCTTTCTTTCGGATTCCGCGCTCCCCGGCAGCGCCGACTATGACGGCATCACCTTCCCAAACCTCGCCCTCTCCTACGACCTTGCGAAAGACCTCGTGATCATTCCCGATAAACAACATTCCACCTGGCTGCAACTGCTGAGCGACAAACTTCCCGGCTTCACCATCGGCGACCACCGCTTCACCTGGCTTGCACCCGACAGCAACGCCATCAACCCACCCGAAGCAGGGTACTACGAACTCCTTTTCGCCGGTAAAGCAAGGGCCCTGGTCAAACACCGGAAACTGGTACAGAACAATGGTAAGGCCGAAGAAAACCTCAGCATCTACCGGCAATACGACAGCTGGTACCTGGAAATGAATAACCGCTTTATCACCATCCATAGTCAGAAAAGCCTCCTGTCCGCCTTCGGAGCGGGCGACAAGGGTCTGCGAAACCTGCTTCGCACGAGAAAACTACATTTCAAAAAAGACCCGGACGCCGCCATGAGCGCGGCCGCCGAACTGCTAAGCCAATCAAACTACTAAATCGCATGGGATCCCGCCGACTGCTGCCGTTCGCCCTGGCCTTCCTATTCCTTACCCGCGCAAACGCCCAGGTACAACCCCGGATCGATGCGGACTTCAACGACAAACCCTTCCCGGAATTCGTCCGCCAGATAGAATCCATCACCCACTACCATTTCTTCTATGATCCCGATGAAGTGGATTCCCTCGTCGTCAACCTGAAGGCCCGTCATGCCCTCCTCGCCGAGATTCTCGACGAAGCCTTCAAAAACACCGTCTTTCATTATGGCATCGATCAGAACAACGTCTATATCACCCGGCTCAACGCCATCAAAACAACCCTAAAACCCGCCGACTCCCGCGACAGCCTTCCCTCGGACACGACCGAATATCCCGGAGCGCCCGCCGCCCGAATACTAAGGACTTCCCTCGAGAACAAACTCTTCGAGATCGGTTCCCCGGCCGGCCATACCCGCCAGGGTAACGCCACCCTCGTCGGCTACGTCCGGGATATCCGCAACGGCGAAGCCCTCGTCGGGGCAGCGGTATACCTCGACAAACCGGCCATCGGCGCGATCACGGATCAATATGGCTATTTCTCCCTCCAAATTCCGGTGGGGCGACACGTCCTGCAGATAAGCAGCGCCGGCATGAAGAATACCCACCGCCAGATACTCCTGCATTCCGACGGTAAACTCAACATCGAAATGGAAGAGTTCATCCCGAGCCTAACGGCAGCCACCGTCGTGGCTGAAAAACAATCCAATATCAAGGCCCTCCAGATGGGCGTGGCCAGGATCAATATCCGATCGATAAAACAAATGCCCGCCGTACTGGGCGAATCGGACGTGCTTCGTGCCGTCATCACCCTGCCGGGCGTCACGACCGTAGGCGAGGCCAGCACGGGCTTCAACGTCCGCGGCGGTTCCGCCGACCAGAATCTCATCCTCTTCAACGACGCTACCATCTATAACCCCTCCCATTTATTCGGGTTCTTCTCCGCATTCAATTCGGACGTCATCAAAGGCGTCGAACTGTATAAAAGCTCCATCCCCGAAAAATATGGCAGCCGCCTCTCCTCCGTCCTCGATGTGACGACAAGGGACGGTAACAGCAAACAACTCTCGGGCAACGCAGGCATCGGTCCGCTTACCAGTAAACTGACCCTCGAAGGCCCCCTGGTCAAGGACAAAACAACCTTCATCATCAGCGGCCGAACCACCTATTCCGACTGGATCCTAAAAACACTCCCGGATAAGGAATACAATAACAGCAGCGCATCCTTCAACGATCTCACGCTGCACATCGCCCATACCTTCAATGCAAAGAACAGCCTCTATCTCACGGGCTACCTCAGCAACGACATGTTCCGCCTCAACAGCGACACGACATACAAATACGGGAACCGCAACGCCAACATCAAATGGAAACACATCTTCAGCAACAATTTCTTCAGCGTCTTCACCGCCGGCCTGGACCATTACCAGTATTCGCAGTCCGCAAACAAAAACCCCGTCACGGCCTATGATTTCGGCTACAAGATCGACCAGGCCTCGGCCCGCCTCGACTTCAACTTTAACGCCTCCGCCCGGCACGCGCTGGACTTCGGCCTCAGCTCCATTCACTATACCTTCCACCCCGGCTCCATGCAGCCCTCGGGCAGCAAGTCCATCGTGACACCCGATATCGTTCCAAAAGAACAAGCCCTGGAATCGGCCGTCTACGCCGGCGACCGCTATTCGATCACCGATAACCTGGCCCTCGACATCGGCCTGCGCTATTCCCTCTACAACTACCTGGGTCCCCACGACGTCTACGGCTATGAACCGGGCCTGCCGCTCGAGACCTCGACCATCCTCGACACCACCCACTATGCATCCGGAAAGAATATCAAGACCTACGGCGGAATGGAATACCGCCTCGGTCTCCGGTACAACCTCGACGGGAACTCTTCCATAAAACTCAGCTATAACACCCTCCGCCAGTATATCCACCTGCTCTCCAATACCACGGCCATCTCCCCCGCCGATATCTGGAAGCTGAGCGATCCGCACCTCCAACCCCAGCTGGGAAAACAGCTCAGCCTGGGCTTCTACCGGAACTTCCAGAACAATACCATCGAAACCTCCATCGAAGTATACTATAAGACGATCGAACATTATCTCGATTATAAGAGCGGCGCAACCCTCCTGCTCAACCCGCATATAGAGACCGATGTGTTCAACACCCGCGGCAAGGCCTATGGCGCAGAACTCCTGATAAAAAAATCCACCGGGAAAATGAACGGCTGGCTAAGCTACACCTGGTCCCGTACCTTCCTCAAACAGGATGACCCGCTGGCAGGCGAACCGGTCAATAACGGCAACTACTATCCCGCCGACTTCGACCGGCCCAACAACGTCAACCTGGTCGGCAACTACCGCTTCTCCCACCGCTATAGCCTGTCCCTGAACGCGATCTACACCACCGGCCGGCCCATCACCCTTCCCATCGCCACCTTCGACCTCGGCGGCGGCCAACGGGTCTATTATTCCGACCGTAATCAGTACCGGATACCGGATTACTTCCGGACCGATATTTCCTTCAACATGGAAGGGAATTCCCGTGTCCACCAGCGCTTCCACAATTCCTGGTCCTTCGGCGTCTACAACGTAACGGCCCGCAAGAACCCCTATTCCGTTTATTTCACCGAAACGAATGGCGTGATAAAAGGCTACCAGTTGTCCATCTTTGGCACGGCCATCCCCTTCGTATCTTATAATATCAGATTCTGACGGCCTTGCGAAACTTTCTAACGATATCGGCACTGCTCCTTATCCTGTCCGGATGCGAGCGGGTCTACAATCCGCCCGTCCTCCGGACAAATCCCAATCTGCTGGTAGTAGAAGGATTCATCAACACCGGCTCGGGCTCGACCACCGCCTTCGCCCTCTCCCGGACCCTAAAGATCGGCGACTCCATCGGAGCCTTTATACCGGAACCACAGGCCCAGCTTTCCATCCTCAGCAGCTCCGGGAATGCTTATTCACTCCTGGACCAGAACAACGGCACCTACCTTTCTCCCACCCTTTCCCTTGACCCCTCGCAGGAATATCGGCTGAAGATCACCACCCGCGACGGCAGCCAATACCTCTCCGACGCCGTCCTCACCAGGACCGCCCCGCCCATCGATAGCCTCAGCTGGCTCCAGAACGACAGCTCCGGCAACGTGATCGTCAGCGCCAATACCCATGACCCGTCAGGCAAAAGCCAATACTACCGCTGGTTCTACACCGAAACCTGGGAATACCATGCCCCCCTGCAGAGCGAACTGCAACTGATAAATGGGCTCATCTTCTATGCCATCGATTCACTCACGCAACAATATCTCATCTATTATTGCTGGCGCTCGGACAATTCCACCGACATCGTGCTGACCAATACCACTGCTTTCAGCCAGGACCGCGTCAGCCAGCAAGCCATTGCCATCATCCCCCGCGGCGCTCAAAAGTTAAGCGTCCGGTACAGCATCCTGGCAAGCCAGTACGTCCTCACGCCCGATGCATACCAATACTGGCTGATCCTCCAAAAGAATACGCAAAACCTGGGGACGCTCTTCGACCCTCAGCCCTCCCAGCTGGCAGGCAACATCCACTGTCTCACCAACCCAAAGGAACCCGTCATCGGCTACCTCAGCGCCAGCTCCATCCAGCAACGACGCCTGTTCATCGACAACAAACAGGTCAACAACTGGGATACCGCCGCCCTGGAATGCCCCATCATCCAAATCCCTCGCGACCCGAATGACTTCCATACCTACAACTATCCGGATACCCTTTGGGGACCCTATTATTTCAGCACCACGCCCCCGGTCCTCTTCCTTAGCAAAAGGACTTGCCTGGACTGCCGGGAACAGGGTGGCACAACTCAAAAACCTTCATTTTGGCAATAACAATGAACCGCATCGTCTATATACTCATCCTCCTGATCGGCTTCGCCTGCAAGCGGGACTACAATCCGCCGGCCATCCAGAACAACCCCAACCTGCTGGTGGTCGACGGATTCATCAACACAGGCGCCAATTCCACCACCGCCTTCGCCCTCTCCCGGACCCTAAAGATCGGCGACTCCATCGGAGCCTTTATACCGGAACCACAGGCGCAGCTTTCCGTCCTCAGCAGCTCCGGCAATGCCTATTCACTCCTGGACCAGGGCAACGGAACATATCTTTCTCCCGCCCTCTCCCTGGACCCCTCACAGAAATATCAGCTGAAGATCACGACCCGCAACGGCAGCCAATACCTTTCCGACGCCGTCCCGACAAGAACCGCCCCGCCCCTCGATAGCCTGAGCTGGTTCCAGGACGACAGCTCCGGCAACGTGATCGTCAGCGCCAATACCCATGACCCGGCCAACAGCAGTCACTACTACCGCTGGTTCTACACCGAAACCTGGGAATACCATGCCCCCCTGCAAAGCGAACTGGAGCTGATCAACGGCCTGATCTTCTACGCCATCGATTCCCTGACCCAGCAGTATCTCATCTATTTTTGCTGGCGATCGGACAATTCCACCGATATCGTGCTGGGCAACTCCACCGCCCTGGGCCAGGATCGCATCAGCCAGCAACCCATCGCCATAGTTCCGCGCGGCGCCCAAAAGATCAGCATCAAATACAGCATCAATGCAAGCCAGTACGTGCTCACACCCGACGCCTATCAATACTGGCTGATCCTGCAAAAGAATTCGCAGAACCTGGGCACCCTCTTCGATCCCCAGCCCTCCCAACTGACGGGTAACATCCACTGCCTCACCAATCCCAAAGAGCCTGTCATCGGTTATCTCAGCGCAAGTTCCATCCAGCAGAAACGGTTGTTCATCGATAACAAACAGATCAACAACTGGGATACCGCCGCCCTGGAATGCCCCCTTCGGCAAACCTTCCGGAATCCGAATAACTTCCAGATCTATACCTATCCCGACACCCTCTGGGGCCCCTACTATTTCTCCGGCGACGCTCTCTACCTCAGTAAAAGGAACTGCCTGGACTGCCGCGAACTGGGCGGAACGCTGCAAAAACCCCCCTTCTGGCCATAACAATCTTTATCGAACATGAACCGCACCATCTATATTCTCTGCCTCCTCATCAGCGCCTACATCAGCCACGCACAACCGCTGGAGAAGATTTTCGTCCATACGGATAAGGACAGCTATCTCGCCGGCGAGATCCTTTGGCTAAAGCTATATGTCGTCGACGCGGCCAGCCGGCGCCCGCAAACCCTCAGCAGATCGGCCTTCATCGAGATCCTCTCCGACGATCAAAAACCCGTTTTGCAGACCCGCGTGGCCATCGATACCGGCCTCGGCAACGCCTCCTTCCAGTTGCCATTCTCCCTCCATTCGGGCCGCTATCGCCTTCGCGCCTACACCAGCTGGATGAAGAATGCCTCACCGGAAACATGGTTCGAGAAACCGCTCGTGATCCTCAACACCCTCCGGTCCAATCCGCCGCCTGCCGCTACCCCGCCCGCCCCGCCTTACGATATTCAGTTCTTCCCGGAAGGCGGCAACCTCATCGCCGGCATCCCGAATCACATCGCCTTCCGCATCGTCGACAGCACCGGGAAAGGCATCCCCTGCTCCGGCTCCGTCTTCGCCGCCTCAGGCGATACCCTCCTGCGCTTCCAAACCCAACGTTTCGGCATGGGAGAATTTACCCTTACCCCCGGTGAAAACATTCGCTATACCGCCATTGTATACACTGCAGGTCAGCCCGCCATCACGCATCCGCTCCCCGCTGCCGAAACAACGGGCTATGCCATGCACATCGCCGACGCCGGTAACGGTACCCTCCGCATCGAAGTCCACACCGGCAGCCCCTCCCAGGACCAAACCATCCGCCTCCTCGGGAAATACGAAGCCCCCCTCACCGCCGGCAACGCCTCCTTCACCATCAATAAAGACAGCCTTTCCGACGGCGTCACCTGGTTCACCGTCCTTGCCGGTAATGGACTCCCCCTCTGCGAACGAGGCTGGTTCAAAGCCCCTGTCCTCCTGAAAATGACGGCCGGCACCGACCAGCCCACCTATACTAAAAGAGAAAAGATCACCCTCGACCTGTCCACTCGCGGTAACGACAATCAGCCGCTCCGGTTATACGGCTCGGTTGCCGTAGTCCTCCAGGACAGCGTCCAGACCAACAGCGGTCAGGATATCCTCAACTACCTTCTTTTATCATCCGAGCTAAGGGGAACCGTCGAATCCCCGGACTATTATTTTTCCCCCGATAACCCGGATCGCGACGCGATGGCCAACCTCCTCCTGATGACCCAGGGCTGGCGCCGCCTCCACGTCTCGACACCCGCTCAGCCGAAGACGGCCCACCCCGCCTTCCTCCCGGAATACGGCGGTCTCCTCGTCTGGGGACATATCACCGATCGCCAGACCGGCGCCCCGGCGAAAAATATCGCCGCCTGGCTAAGCGCCCCCGGCCAGCACTTCCAGCTGGCCCGCTCCATAAGCGACAAAGACGGCAATATCGTCTGGGACATGGGCGATCTCTACGGCGCCCGCGAACTCGTCGTCCAGACCGCAAATGGCGACAGCAGCTACCACATCGAGATCACCCCCCCCTTCGCCGACCCCGTGGCCACCAATGCGCCGGCTACCCGCCTCCCGCCACCACCGGAAACAGCCCAGCTCCTCCACCATAGCATCGGCGCCCAGGCCCAAAACACCTATCGCCCCACGCTCCGCCAGCACTTCACCCGCCCGGCCCCCACCGACTCCACCGTCTTCTACGGCCGGCCGGATAAACGCTATAAACTCGACGACTATACCCGCTATACCACCATGGAGGAGGTCATCCGCGAATACGTAAAAGAAGTAAGACTCCGGGCAAAAAAAGACGGCTTCGAATTCTACGTCCAGTCCGACCAGGCCAACCAGGTCTTCTTCGACGGATCACCTCTCATCCTGATGGATGGAGTACCCACGGCGAACGCCGCCAGCATCATCCGTTACGACCCAATGAAAATGCAGAAGATAGAGGTCGTCGCAAAACGCTACTTCGTCGGCGGAGCCCTGTACGACGGCATCGTCAGCTGCAATACCTACCAGGGTGACATCACGGGCTTTACCCTCGACGGCAACGCCTATACGCTGGACTATGACGGCTGGCAGCTCCACCGGGAGTTCTATTCCCCCGTCTACGACACAAAAGACAAACAGGAAAGCCGCATCCCCGACCTCCGGAACGTCCTGTACTGGTCCGGCGATATCCTCACGGACCAACAGGGAAAACAACAGCTGTCCTTTTACTCTTCAGATATGCCTGGACGTTACCTGGTCGTCCTCCAGGGTATCACCGCCGACGGGAAAGCCGGCAGCGCCATTGGCAATTTCACCATTCGCTGATCCGCCCTGCTAAAATTTACCCTTACGGAGCATGTAGCCCTAACCGTCAGATTTTATGGTCCCGGCCGAAACGTAACTAAGCGAAAACCCCTACAGCGGCCAAATACACCCAAACCCCCAAAATACAACCACCCTGCTACCGTTAACCTATAGACCCTGAGGTCCTATGAAACCGAGGCTTTGATTATTGTTAAGCTCTGAAACCCAAGCCGATGCCGTCCATGCCCCTAAATTCCGCAGTGCTGGCCTGCCTCTTTCTGTTCTGTCTGACTTGCTGCCTGACCCTCATCAGCCGTCTGAGTAAAAAGACCAGGCAATTGCAATCCCTCGCAGACCACCAGGCCCGCCTGGCCGAAGAAGCAACCCGCACAAAAAGCCTTTTCCTGGCAAACATGAGCCACGAGATCCGCACCCCGATGAACGGGATCACCGGTATGTCCTCCCTCCTCGACCAGACGGCCCTCACCCGCGAACAACGCGGCTATATCGATACCATCCGCAGTTGCAGCGACACCCTGCTCACCGTCATCAATAATATCCTCGATTTTTCGACAATGGAATCCGGGAAGATCATCCTGGAACAAAAGGAGACCGACATCCGGCTCTGCGTGGAAGAAGTATTGGAGGTCTTTATGGCCCGCGCCCTCAAAGCCGGCATCCTCCTGCATAGCCATATCGACGAAGACGTCCCCACCCGCATCCTCACCGATAACGGCCGCCTGCGCCAGATCCTGATCAACCTCGTAGGCAACGCCATGAAGTTTACCGACCAGGGCGAGATCCTCGTTCGCGTCTTCCTCCCCTCCACCCCCCTGCCCCCGGAAACCCCGCCCGGCCATACCCAGATCGGCTTCGAAATAAAAGATACCGGCATCGGCATCGATCCGGAAAAATTCGGCCACCTCTTCCAGTCCTTCTCACAAGTGGACCCTTCCATCAGCCGCAGATACGGTGGCACCGGCCTGGGCCTCACCATCTCCGACAAATTGGTACAGCTGATGAACGGGCATATCACGGTAGAAAGCAAACCCGGCAAAGGCTCCACCTTTACCTTCACCATCCTGGCCCACCCGGTGTCATTAAAGACCCTCCCCTCCAACGCGTCGATCCCCGCCATCGCCGACAAATACCCGCTCTGCATCCTGCTGGCGGAAGATAATCCCATCAACCAACAGCTGGCCCTGATCATCCTTACAAAAATGGGCTATAACCCCATCGTGGCCGCAAACGGAAAAGAGGCGCTGGAACACC
>Ga0210400_10003873_pt1 | contig 13116 bp, 10 predicted proteins | sample IncBWH26MmetaG_FD_155456 | JGI IMG/M metagenome (GOLD analysis project Ga0210400, IMG submission 155456) | Forest soil microbial communities from Barre Woods Harvard Forest LTER site, Petersham, Massachusetts, United States - Inc-BW-H-26-M | ecosystem: Environmental > Terrestrial > Soil >...
GATGACGCCAACCGCCTCGACGAGCGCGTGCGTCAGACGCCGGAGCACGCCTATGACGCCGAGTTCTACCAGAGTTTTGCCGCCGAGGTCGGCTGGCGGCTGGGTTAGCGTCCGGTCAATATCCCGGGGGTCGCCCGAGCCGAGTTCACGCTGCGCGAACGCTGTCCAGGAATTTCTCGACCTCGTCCCGAAGGTGAATGCTCACTTCGGACAGGGCTTGTGCGGATCCCAGCATCTGACCTGATGTCGCTTCCGTTTCGCCGGCCCCCCGGGCGACACGCTCGACGTTCTCGGCGACATCGAGGGTGCCGCTGGCGGCAGCCTCGACGCCTTCCGCGATGCTTTGGGTCGCCGCGCCCTGTTGCTCGACCGCGGAGGAGATTGACGTGGTGATTTCGCTGATGCTTTCAATCGTCAACCCAATTGCCTTGATGGCATTTACGGATTCCTCGGTCGCGCGCTGCATGTTGACGATGTGCGCGCTGATCTCGTCGGTGGCCTTTGCCGTCTGTCCCGCCAGCGTCTTGACCTCCTGGGCGACCACCGCAAATCCGCGGCCAGCCTCGCCAGCCCGCGCAGCCTCGATGGTCGCATTGAGCGCGAGGAGGTTGGTCTGCTCCGCAATCGATGTGATCAGCTTCACCACATCCCCGATCCGGTCGCCCGCCGCCGATAACTCCGCCATCCGTTCATCCGTCGCGTTGGCTTGCTTGACCGCATCGGCCGCGACACCTTTCGAATTCTGGACCTGGCGGCTGATTTCTACGATCGATTGAGATAGCTCGTTGGAAGCCGCTGCGGCACTACGAACGTGTTCCGAGGCTTGCCGGGAGGCATTGGCAGATCGACCGGACATCTCCGCGGTTGAACGCGCCGTGCCGGAGAGCTGCTGCGCATCCTTTTCGAATTGTCCCGAAGAATGCAGCACCCGCTCGATGATTACGCCGATCTTGGCGCGGAAATTCTCGACGAACTGATTCAGTTCTGCCTTGCGCTGATCGACCGCCAGCTTTTCGGCACTGATGCGTTCGGCTTCGAGTTGGTGGCGCTCGATGCGGTTGCTCTTGAAAACGTCGACGGTGCGCGCTATCGCGCCGATTTCGTCGCGACGATCGGCATATTGAATCTCGACGTCGGTCCTTCCCTCGGCAAGAAGGGTCAGCTTTTCCGTCACAGCCCTGAGCGGCTTGGTGACGCGGCGAACCATCATCATCGTGATCCCGAGCGCGAGCAAAGCGGCGATGGCCGCGGCAATGATCATGGCCACGATCGCCTGCCACAGCATGCCGTCGAACTGCGTCATCGGAATGCCGACATAGACGATACCGATCACTTTGCCGGCGGCACCGAACACCGGCTGATAGGCCGTATAGAAACGGTTGCCGAACAGCATTGCCGGTCCTTTGTAGGCCTGGCCGCGCCGTAGTGCGGCCTGGGCGGGATGATCCGGCGCGAGTTGCGTGCCGACCGCGCGGTCACCGTTTTCTTTTTTGACATTGGTCGTCCGGCGAACGAACTGCTGTGACGCATCGTCGTACACGAATAGCGTGGCGTTGCCCCCAACGTAGGAAATAGCGCGGTCCACAATCCGGTGATCGCTGAATTCCGGCATCTGCGGAATTTCAATACGCTCGACGATGCCGTCCCGGATGGCGATTTTCGCGTTCTCGAAAGTCTCGCCAAACGCAAGGCTCAGGGTACGGAGGCTGACGTCGATATCGTGCTCGGCGCGGATGTCGAAGTCGCGCGTCAACGACCAGTAGCCCGCGGCCACTAAAAGCGCAGTATTCACGGCGATCAGCAGCGCGGCGCTGATGATGGCCTTTGGCCCGAGGTTCAGTCGCAAAAAAGCGAGGCCGCTGCCCTTAAATCCAAACGCCATGAAATTTCTCCACAAATATGAAATTTCTCCACAATATATCGGCAAGATACCGGCTTATTTTTAAGAATTCCCTTAACCCTCGGCGCGGAGGCGACCTTGTCGCGTCTCGCTTGTATTTTACAATACCATAATACCACGCAGTCCGCGTGAAACGGTCAGTGTACACCGTCGACACATCTGCCGTGATATCGGTCAGAAAATCGTCTCAGGCCGCGGATAGTGCTGGACTGCCGGCGGGGATTCTTCAACGGATTCCACCAATGGCGGACATGTTGTCCGGCTGCCGTGCTGAGGATAGTAGTGTCCGGTTGGCGCCGCAGCGTGCCCGGTGATATGAAATCGAAAGGAGGGAGCATACGCATGAGAGTTTTCAGAGCCGCAGCGATCGTCGCCTTGGTACTGGCCGGGCCTGCCTATGGGCAGAAAGGCGCCCCCGCAGCGCCGGTGGATCCCCCCAAATCGCCACAAGAGATATCGAACGAAAAAGCCGCCGACAGCGCCTATAAGCACTCGCTCAGCAACATTCCCGACCAGCCCCCCGCGGATCCCTGGGGCAACGCACGCGGCACGGATGCGCCCAAGGCGGCGGCGAAGGTCCAGACGAAACGGACCAAAACCGGCAGCACCACTCCGAATTAGGAGGAGGTCCTTGAACGGCCAGGTCGCGGCGCCCGCCGCTGACCTGAAGGGAGAGTTCTCGAATTGCCGAGCCGGCTTATGAAAGTATTCGCATCGATTCGAAAGGAACGAGGCTTTTGAAGAAGCGAATTTTTGGACGAGGAGCCACCTTAGGGTGTGCCCGAAGTTTTGGCGGAATTCGAAACTGTGTCAACCGACGAACTCACGAACCCCTTTTGGGGGCCCTCTGAAATCCGAACCTAGGCGGTGCGCTTCGAGGCAGGCTCAATGAGAGTCAATGTACTCGAGGGTACCCCGGCTTTCAAAAGCCCATCTCGATAATGGGCGATGTCGGCCGGAGCTTTCCAACGGAAATTTTTGAGGTGGCGTTCGACGGTCAGGGTCGGGAAGCTGTTTAGCAGGACTTCGGTCGCCTTGGCGGCTTCCTCGCTGCGTCCCAATTGCGCCAGTGCCGCCGTTCGTACCGCGAGCACTTGAAGGTGATTGGGATTCATGTACAGGGCTTCGCGCGCCCAGGACAGCGAAGCGTCATATTTTCCTAAAAGGTAATGACTGAACGCGTTCAAGGCGGCCCATTTATATCGGGGGTCGCTGTTGCCGCGTTGCACGGCTGTTGAAAATAATTCAATCGCCTGTTGATGCTCGCCGCTAACGAGGTGACATATTCCAAGCACGCCGCGGGCGCCCATGTCGTAAGGGTTTAATTTAACCCCCCGTTTTGCGGCCTCCATGGCTGCCTCGTAACTTCCCTCCATCGCATGCAAATAGGACAGACACGCAAATGCGAATGAGGAGCGAGGATCAAGCCGAACACTGCTTTCCGCCAGGCTCATGGCCTCGGTCCACAATTGGCTGGTACTTTTGATCCATCCGTACTGCACGCCCTGCACCATCATGGTGGCAAGATAGGCGTGGGCAATTGAAAGCGCGGGATCGAGCGCGATGGCCTCCCTGAACAAACCGATCGAGGCTTCGAAATCTGTTTTTGTTTGCCGATAATAGTGGGAAAGCCCTCGCAGGAACCGATCCCACGCCGTCAGATCGGTCGACGCGCGGGCGGGGGCGGACGCTTCCGCGCGATATATCTCCGGAGCCAATGCGGCGCAGAGATTGGTGGTGAGCTCATCCTGCATCGCGAACAGATCGCCGATATCCCGGTCATACCTGCCGGTCCACAATTGCTCGCCATTCTCCGGGGCTATCAGTTCGGCGGTCACCCGGATTTTCGTTCCGGCGCGCCGTACCGAACCCTGGATCAGGTAGGTCGCGTCGATCTCCCGCGCGATCAGGCGCGTGCTCAGGTTTCTTCCCTTGAACGAGAAAGTCGAATTCCTGCTCAGGACCCGATAAAACGATTGCAACGAAAGCGCGTGGATCAAATCCTCGGTGAGCCCATCGGAAAAATATTCGTCGGCGCTGTCACTGAGATTGGCGAAGGGAAGCACGCCGACAATCGCGGTTCGATACTGCGTCGGGAGGTTTGACGCGTTCCTTGTCTCCCGAGCGCGGGCGTCCGTGCCACCGGGCTCCCAGCTCCAGACATTTATTGTCTCGTCGATGTTCTTGAAACGATGGCTGCCGGCATCGACAAGGGGCACGCTGAGATGCTTGCTGGCCTCCTGATAGGCCTTGGCCGAAACGGCCACGCCGCCGGGGATCGCCACTGATTCAAGGCGAACGGCGATGTTCACGCCGTCCCCGAACACCTCGTCTTCGTCTGCGATCACATCCCCCATGTGGATGCCGAGACGGAATTGCATGAGCCGATCCGCGGGAAGCTGGCTGTTCCGTTCCGCCATCAGCGTCTGGATCGCGATGGCAGACTCGATCGCCCCCACGACGCTCGGAAACTCCAGCAAGAAACCGTCACCGGTGTTCTTCACAAGCCGGCCGCCGTGATTGAGAATGATCGGGTATATCGCGCTTCGATGGGCTTTGAACGCGGCGTGCGTACCTTCCTCGTCGGCACCCATCATGCGCGAGTAGCCAGCGACGTCAGCGCAGACTATGGCCGCCAAGCGTCTTTCCATCTCCTCTTTCGTCCCCCGTGCCGCTTAGCTGGCAGATCCCTTGGCTGGCAAATACCACGCTACGTGGTTGGCCAGCCGAATCCAATCGTTTTAAGGCAGATGCTCTCTGACGGAAACCGGTCGGGACGACGGGGTAAGCCCATTACTTTTTAGTAATGATTAAACCGGTTTCTTGCGTATGGGACCGAGGCCGAGATGGCCGTTGACGCCATCGCCGCCGGGAGCCGAGCACGAGATTTAGGCTTTCTGCAACGTTCCTAGCCATGCGCGACAGCCTTCGAGATCATGCAATGGATGCCCTTGGAGCCGTTCACGGTCTGTGTCACCCGCAGGTCCGCAGCCAGGCTGCAGAGCGTATAGGCATCCTCGCGCGAAAGGTTCCGCTTTTCGCCGAGCAGCATGATCATGTCGCGCAGCGCCCGCACCACGCATTGATCGAGATCGGGGTCCATCGCCATCGTCATGTAGTGCGTCGGCGTCTCGGCGCGGGGATAGTCAAGCCGCAGATCCTTGCGCACGGTCAGGCGGAAACGGCCCTGCAATGCGGTTTCTATTGCGGTGACACAGACCTCGCCGTCGCCCTGGACGCCGTGACCGTCGCCGCAGGAAAATAGCGCGCCCGGCACAAACACCGGCAAATAGAGTTTTGCTCCCGGCGTCAGCTCCTTGTTGTCGAGATTGCCGCCCATGGCGCGCGGGATCAGCGAAGTGATACGGCCCCAGGCCGGCGGTGGCGCCACGCCCATGACCCCGAAAAACGGTGCCAACGGCAGATCGAGCCCCCATGGCAGCCGGCCCACCATCCGCGTCTGATCGAGCGGAATGTTCAACAGCCGGGGCTCATGGAAATCGTCCGGCAGCGTGCCGGCGAGAGGCCGGATCAGGTTGTAGCCCCAGTCCTGCCGGAGCCTGACGTCGAGAATCTCGACTTCCAGCACGTCGCCGGGCTCGGCTCCTGCGACCGCTACGGGCCCGGTCAGGATGTGGCCGGGAACCATCCGCTCGCTTTTGGCATGAACTTCCGCAAGCTCAGGCGGGACGTGAAACCGGCTGCGATCGGGCACCACCTCCGGGCCACCGCTGATGGTGTCGATGGTTACTTCGTCGCCGCTGGTGACGGTCAGCGCCGGTTTCAGCTTCGCTTCGAAAAATCCCCAGTGACAGGTCTCGGGACTGGAATGCAGATGATGATGGGTCATGTCGGGGCTTCTGGTTGGGGCAGGGCTCGCGTATGAGGCTGTACCAGACATTCCAAGGGGCCTCCCGTGTTTTTTTTGCTCTCCAAGACGCTCGGCTTCATGCTGTTGCCGGCGAATTTCCTGATCGGCGCCGGTGTGCTCGGCGCGGTCCTGCTGGCGACGCGATGGGCGTTCCTTGGCCGCAGGCTCCTGATCGCGGCCGTGGTGGTGCTGGCGATATGCGGATTTTCGCCGCTGGGGAATTGGCTGCTTTATCCGCTGGAGCAGCGATTTCCGCCATGGGATGCCGAGCGCGGCGTGCCGGATGGCATTATCGTTCTCGGCGGATCGATCGAACCCGAGCTTTCGGCTGCGCATGGCCGGGCGGCGCTTACCCATGCAGCCGACCGCATGATCGCCGCGGCAGCGCTGGCGCGCCGATATCCCAACGCTCGCATCGTGTTCTCGGGAGGAAACGCCAATCTGGTTTCGGATGACACCGCGAAGGAAGCCGATTATGCGCTGTCGCTGTTCGAGAGCCTCGGCATCCCCAGGGAGCGATTGACGATGGAGCGGCGCTCGCGCAACACCCAGGAAAATGCCGAATTCTCGAAAGTGCTGGTAAATCCAAAAGACGGCGAGCGATGGCTGCTGGTGACCTCGGCCTATCATATGCCGCGCTCGGTCGGTCTGTTTCGCAAGGCCGGATTTGCCGTGGAGCCGTATCCGGTGGACTGGCGGGTCGGCGAGTCTTCGGATCTGCTGAAGTTTGCGCCCGTCGCCGTGGACGGGCTGGAACGCACGGACATTGCGATGCGCGAATGGATCGGGCTTACCGCCTATTGGGCCAGCGGCAAGATCGATCAATGGTTTCCGGGGCCCAGCCGAAGCTAGAACCACGGTCGCAACCGCCGTGCAATCGGGCTAGGATCAGGCCAAGCGGCGCGCACGCCACGGCCGCCGATCTCGGGAGTTCACGCCATGCAACAGCAAACGCCGCCGGAACAGTTCGACTTGCCCGGCCTGGTGGCTGATCTGAACAGCCTGCTTCGGCTGAAGACCACCGTGATCGGCATGAAGATGTTCGCGACGGCGGAGGAGATGGCGGCGATACCGAAAATCAGACGGCCGACAGCGGTTCACACCACCGACCAGATCGTCAGCATGGCCTCGCGGCTGGGCTGGACCGTCGGCATTACGTCAGACGATCTCGTCGGCGCGCAGTGCCGCGCCGTGATCGGGCTCGCTCCGCAGGACGAGAAGTGGCTTGCCGGGCAGGCCTATGTCGGCGTGTGGCATGAGAATGCCGAGGACGCGCGCAAGCGCCAGGAGGCGCTGGATGTCGTACCATTCGGCCAATATCAGGCCCTGGTGGTGAGTCCACTGGCCTCCGGCCGGCTCAATCCGCCGGATATCTGCCTGGTCTACGCGACGCCGGGCCAGATGATCATTCTGATCAACGGCCTGCAATATACCGGCTACAAGAAATTCGAATGGCGTGTGGTCGGGGAGACCGCCTGCGCCGATTCTTGGGGACGCGCACTGAAGACCGGCGAACCCAGCCTGTCGCTGCCGTGCTATGCGGAACGGCGCTACGGCGGCGTGCCGGATGAAGAAATGCTGATGGCGCTGTCGCCGGCGCATCTCGCCAAGGCGATCACGGGTATGAAAGCGCTTGCGAAGAACGGCCTGCGCTATCCGATCGCGCCTTACGGAATCCAGAGCGATGTGCGCGCCGGCATGGGCGTTTCCTATGCCAAAAAATAACACGATAACGAGTCACCGCGGATACGAACCTTCCCGCAACACCTACAGGAATTGAAGATGAAGCCCTCGTCGAAATTCGACATCATTGTCTATGGCGCCACCGGCTTCACCGGCCAGCTCGTCGCCGAATATCTCGCGGCGCATTACACCGGCAAGAGCGATCCGAAATGGGCGATGGCCGGACGCAGTCTGGACAAAATGGCATCGGTGCGCGACGCCATTGGCGCGCCGGCCGATACGCCCTTGATCGTCGCCGATGCGGGCGATCCCGCATCGCTGAAGGCCATGATCGACCAGACCCGGTCGGTTCTGACGACGGTCGGCCCGTATCAGCTCTACGGATCGGAACTGGTTGCGGCCTGCGCCGCCACAGGCACGGATTATCTCGACCTCTGCGGCGAGCCGGTATGGATGCGTCAGATGATCGACGCGCACGAGGCCGCTGCCAAGGCGAGCGGCGCGCGTATCGTTTTCTCGTGTGGATTCGACTCGGTGCCGTTCGAACTCGGCGCGTTGTTCGTGCAGGAGGACGCCAAGCGCGTGTTTGGCGCCCCGGTCTCCCGCGTCAAGGGCCGCGTCCGCGACATGCGTGGCACGGTATCCGGCGGCACGGCTGCGAGCGGGCGCGCGACGTTCGAGGCCGTCGCCAGGGATCTAAGCCTTGTGGCCATCCTGAACGATCCGTTCGCGCTGACGCCAGGTTTTGGTGGCGCGAAGCAACCGAAGGGCAACAGGCCGGCCTATGAGGAAGACCTGCAATCCTGGACCGCGCCCTTCATGATGGCGTTGATCAATACGCGCAACGTCCATCGCTCCAATATGCTGATGGGCTTTCCCTATGGACGCGAGTTCGTCTACGACGAGATGGTGTTGACCGGCCCAGGTGAGAAGGGCGAGGCCAATGCAAAACGCGTGATGGCCGCAAACTCCGAGAAGACAGGTCCGAACGCGCCGAAGCCGGGCGAGGGACCGTCGAAGGAAGAACGCGAGAACGGCCGCTACGATATCTTGTATATTGCGATAGCGCCCGATGGTCGGCAGGTCCGCGCGTCCGTGAAGGGCGACCGCGATCCCGGGTACGGATCGACCTCGAAGATGATCGCGGAATGCGCGATCTGCCTGTTGCGCGACACGCCGGAAGTTCCAGGTGGAATTTGGACTCCCGGCGCGGCGATGGGCAACTCGCTGATCAAGCGGCTGGTCGATCATGCCGGCCTCACATTCGAAGTCGAAAAATAGCCCCGGGGCTCACGCCGCCGACTTGCGCTGCCAAGGCGATGATCAAAGAGCCCGCGGGCAAGCGCGCTGGCGCTAAGAAACCTGCCCGGGCGCCATGATCGCCTGATCGGCGCTGGCCTTGTAGGGCTGGGCGGCGGCAAACATGCCCCACATCGCGCCCAGCATCATCCAGAAGTGCCGCCAGTGGTCGGTGTCGATGACGAAGCTCTCGCCGACCGTCCCCAGGAACGCCGCGAAGATCGCGAGATAGGTGCGCTGCCAGGGTACGGGCACGAAGACGTGCCGGAATCCGAAGATGACCGTAATAAACGCCAGCGCCGGATAGCAGATGCCGGCGAGCCAGCCGCCGGACATGAAGGCATTCAAATAGGAATTGTGGGTGTCTTCCGGGAAGTAGTTGTGGAATTGCAGCGGGCCGATGCCGAAGGGCAGGTCGAGCGCCATGTCCGCGCCGAGGATGTGCCGTCCGAACCGTCCAAAGCGGCCCTCGTCATAGCTCTGATCGAAGCTTGCGCGCTGCTGGAACATTTCCCGGATGGAATCGAACGACAACAGCACAGCGATCAGCAGTACCACGAGAATGACAGCGACCACCGACATCACGATGATGCGTGAGCGTTGCGCGCGCGACGGGCTGGTCAGCACCATCAGCGCCAGCATGAAGGCCGAGGTGAGGGCGAGCCCGCCCCAGGCCGCGCGTGAAAACGCCAGCAGGATCGCCAGCGCCATGATCGCGAGCGCGATCGTGCTGCGGAACGATTGTCCAAAGCCATCGGAAACGACGCTTTGCAGCACGAACAAGGCGGGAAGGATCAGGAATGCGCCGAGCACGTTCGGATCCTTGAAGGTGCCGCGGGCGCGCTCGTACAGCGTCAGCAGATCGTGACCGCCGGGGACAAGATTGAGATAGCCGGCAATGCCGGCCACCGCCGCAATCAAGGCGCCCACGATCAAGCCGCGGCGAAGCATGTCGAGCCGGGCCGCGGTGTCATCGGATACGACCATCGCGAAGAAGATGACGGTGACAGCCATATACCAGGAAGTCGCGATCCAGTTGCCGACCTCAGACTTGTCCAGGAAGGGGATGGCGCCGATGCTGTAGCCGACATTGAGCAGGAAAAGCAGCAGCAGCAGCGGCATGAAAACCAGCCGCAACCGCAGGCCTGTGGCAAGGAAGATCACCGCGGCGGCAAGCGTCATCAGCTCGTAGGGGCTGGGTTCGACGAACACGATCGCGCCGCTTGCACCGACCAGCCACACCAATGCCCGTTGCAGCGCGAGCACGCGCGGCGCGGATGTCACGGATGGAGGAAATTCCCCGGCTGTCGCCGAATACGCCATGATGCGCTCGCAAACTTACCCAAAGCCAACGCCCGACCGGCGTTAATAGGCGTTCTCGTTCTTCGTCATCAGCGCCAGCGGCGTCTTGAGAAGGATGAAGAGATCGAACAGCACCGACCAGTTCTCGATGTAGTAAAGGTCGAATTCGACGCGCTTCTGGATCTTCTCTTCGCTGTCGACTTCGCCGCGCCAGCCGTTGATCTGCGCCCAGCCGGTAATGCCGGGCTTGACGCGGTGACGCGCGAAATATCCGTCCACCGCTTCGTCGAACCGCTGGCTTTGCAATTTGCCCTGCACCGCGTGCGGGCGAGGGCCGACCAGCGAAAGATTGCTCTTGAACACCACGTTGAAAAGCTGCGGCAGTTCGTCGAGGCTGCTCTTGCGGATGAAGCGCCCGACCCGGGTGACGCGGCTGTCGTTCTTGGTCACCACCTTGGAGGCCAGCGGATCGGCGTGATGGTGGTACAGCGAGCGAAATTTGAAGACGTCGATGCGCTCATTATTGAACCCGAACCGCTTCTGGCGGAATAGCACCGGTCCCGGGCTGTCGAGTTTGATCGCGATCGCGACGATTGCCATCACCGGCGCGGCCAGCAGCAGAATGATGGTGCCGACGACGTGGTCGAACAGCCACTTTATCACCAGGTCCCAGTCGGTAATCGGCGCCTCGAAGACATCGAGGGTCGGAACCTTGCCGAGATACGAATAGGAGCGGGGACGGAAGCGCAGCTTGTTGGTATGGGCGGAAAGCCGGATGTCCACCGGTAACACCCACAGTTTCTTCAGCATTTCGAGGATGCGCGTTTCGGCCGAGATCGGCAGCGCGAACAGCACGAGGTCGACACGGGTGCGCCGGGCGAATTCGATGATGTCGTCGACCTTGCCGAGTTTCGGCCTGCCTGCGCAGGTTTCGAGCGCGCGATTGTCGTTGCGGTCGTCGAACACACCGAGGACATCGATATCGGAATCGTATTGGTTCTTGAGCGCCTCGATCAGCTGTTCGCCGTCCCGGTCCGAGCCGACCACGATGGTGCGGCGGTCAAGCCGGCCCTGACGCGCCCAGCCGCGCACCATCGCGCGCAGGAAGAGGCGTTCGGCAACAAGTGCGGCCAGGCCGACAAAGAAAAATGCCGAAAGCCAGAGCCGCGATACCTCGCCGCCGAGCTTTGCGAAGAACGATGCGCCGATGAACAGCAGGAACACCAATGCCCAGGATGAAATCATTCGCGTCATCTGCCGCAGCTGACCGCGAAATACCTGTACTTCGTAGATCTCAGCGGCCTGGAAGCAGACCACCGCGGTCGCGCTCATCGTGCAAATGGCCGCGATATATTCCCAGTGAAAGCCGCTGAGAGGCGTCACATATCCGAGGTAGATCGCGATGCCGACGAAACTCAACAGCGCAAAATCGGCGATGCGAACCGCGCCAGCGATGACGACCGGTGAATAGGCCGGGCGCACCTTCTGATTGGTGACGGCAAGGGCGGCCTGCGACAACCGCCGGCGCCGCTCGATCGGAGGGCGGTCCGCCACGGTGGCGGCCGCGGTCGAAGCGGCGGCATCTAGCATGGAGCGAGGGCTGATCGGTTCCACTGTATCCAAGTCCGTTCTTGCACGGGCATTTAGGCATGCGAGCGCTGAGGCGGAATTCCCCGCCTCATGGCTTAAAGGACAAATCGGAAGAAACGGTTATCGTCGGTAAAGAACGGTTAACGGTCGGCAAATGCGCCGCGGTAGCCCGCCAACACCCCTTCGACCATCGCCTTCTGCGAAAAATGCATGAAGATTCTTTCGCGCAGAGCTTTTGCCCGCGCCAGCGCGGCGGCGGGATCATCGAGCGCGGTCCTGATCGCGTCTGCCATGGCGCCGGCGAGGTTGGGCGCGAACAGCGCATCGGTATGCGTCCCAAATATCTCGGGGATACCGCCGACATTCGCGGCGACCATTGGAATTCCTGCCGCTGCCGCCTCGATCACGACATAGGGCATGGAATCCCCGCGAGAGGGAACGACCAGCAGTCTCCCCTTGGAAAAGCCATATCGCGCCTTGACGTGGCCGATGAAGCGCACCACCCCGGTGAGGTCCAATCTCCGGATTTGAGCCTTGAGAGGCTCGATTTCCTCGCCGTCGCCGGCAAGCGTCAGCGTGACCGGTTTGCCATCGGCGCGCAGCTGCGCAACGGCATCGATCAGAAGGTCCGCGCCCTTGATGTGTCTGAACTCGCCGACGTAGACGATGTCGGTAGCGTCATCGGCGGTCACGACCGGGTCGAACTCGTCTGCCGTCACGCCATTGAAAACGCAATGTACCAGCCCTTCAGTCGGCGTACCAACGGTGCGCTGATAGGTATCGCGAGCGAAGGCGCTTTCGAACAGGAAAAGGTCGGTGTTGTTCATCAGCGTACGTTCGATACGGCCGTAGATGGCGCCCTTCCACGTGTCCAGCGGATAATGAAGGGAGCCGCCATGCGGGGTATAGACGCGGATGGCCCGCTTTGACCGGGCTCGCAGGCGGATGAAAGTGCCGGCTTTGGCACCGTGTCCATGTAACACATCCGGCTTCAGCCGCGAGATCAGGTACTTGAAATGCGTCCACACCAGAACATCGGCGGGGTGGGGTTCGCGGTGGATGGCAAGACGCCGAACGCCGAGCTTGAGCCGGGACGCAATCTCCGCCAGCGCCGTCTCGGCGCGTTCGCCGCCGGTCAGGCTGTCGGCGATAATGCCGACATGGTGGCCGCGGTCAGCCTGTCCATTGGCAATGTCCAGGATGTGACGGAAAATTCCGCCGACCGGCGCGCGCACCGCGTGCAGGATACGAAGCGGCTGATCGACATTCTCGGACATGATCAGAACCAGCGTTCGGCGACGAGGACGGTATCGCCGGGGCTGACGGCGGTGCCGAGCGGCACCACGACCCGCATCGGGTCCGAACCGTCGGTGTGGGTCAGCGTCACGCGGTCGCGCCGGGCGCGCGGCGAGAAGCCGCCGGCGATCGCCACCGCGCTTTCGACGCTCATATTGGGCACGTAGGGATATTG
>Ga0210400_10003874_pt1 | contig 13115 bp, 11 predicted proteins | sample IncBWH26MmetaG_FD_155456 | JGI IMG/M metagenome (GOLD analysis project Ga0210400, IMG submission 155456) | Forest soil microbial communities from Barre Woods Harvard Forest LTER site, Petersham, Massachusetts, United States - Inc-BW-H-26-M | ecosystem: Environmental > Terrestrial > Soil >...
ACTGTGACCGCACCTCGAAGAGTGTTTCCAGTTCTCGGCTGCCGAGGGAGCGAGCGCTCCCGAGTTGGCGGGTGGTCATCGCGTGCAGGCGGGCGAGGAGCCGATGTAGGCGATGGTGGACGCGGATGCGCGGGCAGCCGAGTCCTTAAACATGCAGAATGAGATTGGCGCGATCGAGCCGCGAATGCAGGCCGATATTATCGCGCTGGATGGCAATCCCCCGCGGACATCACGTCGGTACGAAGAGTGGTGTTTGTGATGAAGGGTGGGAAGGTTTACAAGAACGAAGCTGGGAGGCGGTAGCGGGTGGCTGCCAGTTATCCCACCCTTTGCTACGAAGCGCAAAAAAACAAACCGCGCTTCTCCGCAAAGGATGGGGCACCCCGCGCTGTGGTGAAGGACAGAAAAAACAGGGGAAAGGCGGGGCCACCCGCCCTTTGCGATCACCGCATAGCTGCACGACCCACATGCGCTACCCTTTGCTGCTCGTATTTCACATGATTTGCCATCGAATCCATTTTCAATATGGAATACTCGCGAAGAGAGATGCGGAGGAGTCCTAATGCCTTTTCGCGCATGCCAATCTTTGCGAGGAGCTTTCCTTGCAGGTAATTAATATTTGCCTGCCCCAACGGATCTTGCTCTTGTTCATACAATTTTCGGGCATCATCGTAGTCCTGGTTGGCTTCAGCATAGTGGCCCAGGCGGCTGGCCAAAGTCCCTAGACCTTTTAGGACATTGGCTTCGCCAAGCGTATCGTGGTTAAGAACATAAAGCTTCCTGGCTTCATCATAATGACGGCTGGCCTGATCACTATTCCCCACATTGGTTTCCAGAACACCTAAATCGTACAATACGTTGGCCTTGCTCAAACCAGATTCCTCCTTGGCATAGAGGGCGAGCGCTTTTGAAAAGTGGTCCCGCGCTTTATCAACTTCACCAACATTACGCTCCAGATTGCCGAGGCCACTCAGCACATTTGCTATCCCAAGAGAGTTTCCCTCTCTGTTAAGGAGATCTAGAGCCTCTGAGTAATCCTTACGTGCCTCATCATATTCACCAAATTGACTCTCGATATCGGCCAGACTGCTTAGAATGTTAGCCTCTCCAAGCGCATCGCCTTCGGCCCGGTAAAGTTCGCGGGCATCCGCATAATCTTTGCGAGCCTGATCATACCTGCCGACATTAGCTTCCAAGTCGGCCAAGCCGGCTAAAGTATTCGCTTCGCCCAATTGATCTGCTCCCTTTTGGAAGAGCTTGCGGGCCTCTAAGTAATCTTCTATCGCCATGTCGCTTTGGCCGAGCCTGCTCTCTAGATCGGCGAATCCGCGTATGGCTTTCGCTTCGTCCAGCCAAGCTCCTCCCTCGTGGAATATTCCGCGTGCATCCAAATAGTCTTGGCGCGCCTCTCCATCTTTTCCGAGCTTATTCTCTAGATCAGCCATGCTGCGCAACACAATCGCTTGCCCCATTGGAGAGCCTTCAGCTTTGAAAAGTGCTTTTGCTTCCAAATAATCCTGCCTGGCGGCATCGTTATTTCCTAACTTGCTTTCTAAATCACCAAGGCAGCTCAACGTATTTGCTTCTCCCATGCCATCATGTATGTTTTGAAAGAGAGCGCGCGCTCGCCTGTAATCTTGCTGTGCCGCATCATTATGTCCCAGCTTATTCTCTAACTGGCCTAAGCCATGCAGGACGCTGGCTTCGTTTTCGGAGTTTCTCGCTTTCCTGAAAAGTTCACTGGCGCGAATATAGTTCCTTCTAGCCTCATCGTTATGACCTAATTTATTTTCCAGAAGTCCCAGGCCACGAAAGACTCTGCCTTCTCCCAATGGATCTTCTATCTTTTGAAATATCTCCATTGCCTGTTTATAACTTTGACGGGCTGTTTCATAATCACCCAGAACATTGTCGAGATCTCCTAGGCTTCGTAATATCCTAGCTTCGCCACGTTCGTCGCCCGCTTGGTGATAAAATCCCCGCGCGTCCCTGTATCTTTGGCGCGCCAAGTCATTGTGATCAGCTCTGTAGTCTAAGTCCGCCAAACCCGTGAGAGCTAACGCCCGGGCCGCAGGATTTCCCCGCGTAATAGACAACGACAGACAGGACTCCAATGTTTTTCTGGCTTCCGCGGGCGGTCCAGCAAGCACTTGATAAGCCCCGCGCAAGCAACTACATTTAATTTCCTTCTCCTCGTCCCCAATATCGTGGGCCGTGGTGCGAGCGCTCTCGTAGCTCGCAGCCGCTTGTTCGTACATTTCGTTGTCTGCAAGCTCATCGGCTGCTTGCATGATCCGCTTAAGGTGTCGTTCCCCGGCCGTGGCCTCAAACGCGACTCCAAAAGACCAAATCATAGAAGCCAAGATTGCTCCCCCAAGCCAAAAGCGTCTAAGTCCTGGCTTGAAACTGTTTTTATAGGAGATCCACACATACCAGAGCGCCATGACCAACCAGATGGAAACTGGGAGGACTTCCTGCATTGTGGTTCGCCGTGCCAGCAAATAGGCCGTGGCCAATCCTCCAATAAGAAAAACCATCAGCTCCAGAAAGTGCTTGGGGCCTATTGTCTTTGGGAGTGTTTTTATTAACCAATCAATGATCTTCTCGAGCATGGTACTTCCCTCCCTGTTGTTTCACGCGGAGAACGCGCACGTTGAGGACTGTCGCTATTCAAGTTAAAAGAGGTTAGAAATAGCAATCCTTATTTTTTGTCTCCTTCTTTTTCCATCGGTTTGCCATCACTCCTGCATTCGCCCTTGCCCTTGCAGTCATTCTTGCCCTTAGTACTGCCGCAGCCCCCTTTGCCCTTGCAAGAGTTTTGGCCTTTACAGGCGTGTTTTTCCTTGCGCATCTTAATAGTATGCTGGTTATCTACTGTGTTGTCTGGCGGTGGAGTAGGGGTTGGAGTTGGAGATTGAGCTCCATTGCCAACACCGGACAACAATCCCATCAGTGCCGCACTCGCCAACAAGGCGTTGGTTGATTTGGACATAAATCTATTGTCTCCTCTGAGTTTGCGGTTGGGTTTCGGGGCCTAGGGGGTGTGCCGCGAATAATACGACGATGGTGTGCAAATGACAACCATAATTGAGAGCTGTTGAAGTCTTAGAGCCGCGGGGCACCAAACGGTGTACTGCGATCCGTTATACGAGAGACTCACCGCCGAGAGTGGCGGTGCCACCCGAGCATCGGCCAGGTCAATGTGCCGATCAGTGGCGGCGTGAGAGTGGACAATCCAGAGTTGGCCTTTGGGAGCAGATCGTGCGCGGCCAGAAGGACAGGGCAGGAATCTTTCAGCCTGCGAAACAGGACGATGAACTGTTTCGTAATTGATTCGTGGGCGAACATTGGGCTAAAGTAGGGCTGTGGAAGTTTGCCCAAAAATCGGAAAAAGTGCTTTTCCTGCGGCGGAAAGCTCAGTGGAAAGCGGAAAGTCCAAAGCTTTTCACCGCAAAGGACGCAGAGGAAAAACAAGGCTTACCACTGATGAACACTGATGACACTGATTTTGGGGAAGCAAATGGAGAGGATGGCCGCGATCGGAACACAGCCGATGGCGGCTGGCACACGAGCATGCTGAAGTGCACGCCATTCTGGGATGACCTGGGATGAAGTGGGATACCTAGGTAGGGGGTAGAGATCGGGACATCGGGGCATCGGGACATTGCAATCCGAGGCAGAGTTTGGAATCGCTAAATAGAAAGCCTGCTCAGGCGGGTGTGGTAGCAAGGTTCTTTGACAATCGAATACGGTAATCGCCGAGATCGCCGGACTCGCGCGGAATGGCCGAGATCGGAAAGGCCGGACGACCGCTGGACGCAATCCTTAGTGACCGTTCGTGACGGTTTTTGCGTACTGTGACCGGAGCTCGAAGAGCTTTTCCAGTTCTCGGCTGCCGAGGGAGCGAGCGCTGCCAAGTTGGCGGGTGGTCATGACAATCTTGGCATAGTGCTCTACCGCTTCCATCCTCATATAGGCACGGCAGAGATCTTCACCATAGGTAACGACGCCATGGTTCGCCATGAGGATGGCGTCATGGAACGGAATAAAAGGACGCAGAGAATCGCTCAACTCCATGGTGCCGGTAGTGGCGTAAGGGGCCAGCGGAACGGCGCCGAGGGTGATCACAATCTCCGAGCAGAGTGGTTCGTCCAGCGCGATGCCGGCGGAGGCAAAACCTGTGGCGGTGCAGGGATGAGCATGGACCACGGCTCCCACATCCGGGCGCATGCGGTAGATGGTCAGGTGCATTACGATTTCGCTGGAAGGATTGTAGGCGCCGCTGAGCTTCTTGCCGTGAAGATCAACCACAACCATGTCTTCGGGACGCATCATGCCTTTGCTGAAGCCGGTGGGCGTGACCAGGACGCGGTCCGAATCCAGCCGGACAGAAAGGTTGCCGTCAGTCGCGGCCACGAAACCCATGCTGTGGAGCATCTTGCCGAAACGGGCAAGGTCCCGCCGCAGCGTGCGCTCCTTGCGAGTTGGATTGCCGGCAAATGGTAGAGCTGCGGTCGATTTGATCAGTTCCCTGAAATAGCTCATCACTGCACCTTTCAAGTCGGTAACATCTACAACGGTTCTAGGCTGCGCGCTTGTTTCGTGGCAAAATCTTGCCGATAGAGTTTGAAGCCCAATAAATGTCGCCGGCGGTCAAGCCGAGCGCGAGTTTGTGATTGCCCACAGCAGCCAGGCCCATGGAAGCAAAGCAGCCGCACTGCGAGCAGTCCGGAGTGCCGCCGAACTGGCAGGGCGTAATCTTGCTCTTTAGATCAGCAGAAATCGTGTGGGTTGTCTGCGCAAAAACGCACACTTCCGGAGATTCAGGCGGGTGCAGGAACTCCTGAAGCAGGCCTTCAGGCATATCCAGTTTCGGAAACAGCCGCCGCAGGCCAAGCAGTTCCTTCACCGCCAGCACACGTTCCTCCCGTTTAAGGATTTCTGGCCCTGTGGCGCCGACCTGAGGCGTGAACATGCTCATCCAAATCTTCCGTATCTCGGATTTGGCGCTCCAGAACGCAACGAAGTCCCGAAGGTATGAAGGCCGCTGCATCATCTGGCCGGTGATGGTGCAATGCACGGTTACCTGGTGACCACGAATGCTTTCCAGAATCCGGGCATAGGTGGCCGGCTTGCGGCGCTCATCGTGCTCCGGTTGCAGACCATCAATCGAGACCACGATATTCAACCGATCGATATTGGCCCACTCCGGAGGGATCTGCCGGAATGCACTGGTTACAACCTGGACGTAAATGCCACGGCTGCTTAGGATGGGGAGCAGCCGGGTGACCTCGCGATGGCGCACCAGGGGATCGCCACCTACGAGCGAAAGATGCAAGGGGCGGTGCTCATCCACCAAGGCGAGCACGCCCTGCACCAGATCGTCACCCCGTTTGTCTTGAAGCTGCCGCAGATTTAATCCTCCGACATGCCCTTCTTCGTATGCGTAACATCCCGGACAACGCAACGGACATTCCCGAGTAATCTCGATTGCAAGGGACGGCCGGCGACCGCTCAGGACGCTTTTCCAAGCTTGAATAACTTCGCTCGTCTTCATATAACCTCTTCAGTTGAGCCAGTGATCAACACGAGATCCGCACCACTTTGGCTGAATGCCTTAAAAAATCCAAGGTTGCCATGCAGGTGCGAAGGACTGTTGTACCCCAGTTCAAGAAGACGACTAACAAAGCCTGACACAGATCAGTTTGAGAACATCACTGTGTGCGGTGTCATTCCAATTTATTGGCCGGAAACGCATCAACAACGTGAGAAAGAACAAACCCAATAAAGCCTGCGCTACGAGGATGAAATGAGTAAGAGCGGATTTTCCTGAGAACGTGGCGTCCATTTCCGGCAGAGGCGAGATCAGCACGTAGAGAATGCCGAACACAACAGCCAACGTGATTACGCACTTGAGGGCGGTGGACACGCAGTCATATTATCCGATTTTCAACTCAGGTAAAAGCAATTAACTGAACAATTCAAGTCAGTGCTGCTGCAGAGACAAAAGTGTCCGTTGAGAACCGCAAAATTTGCATTTCTTTTACAAAACGCATGCGAAACGCAGATTTATGGCACCTTATTTGCGCATCTCAATGGGGGAATAGCCAGGGTTGTCCTTTTCGTCCGTCCCACGAGGGTGGTACCAACTTCGCAGGCGCCAGGCGCATCGATTACCGTTACGGCATTTTTCCAGCAGCGCTTGTTGTTCAAAATTGCACACTTTTATGGCCCTACTTTATAAGAGCTCAGACACCATCCCTGAAAGCGGAATCTACCGGGTGATTCACGCGAACCATCGTTTACCGCATGAGGTAACGCTGATTGGAGGACAGGTTTTTCCGCCATGTGCCAAGTGCCGTGAAGAGGTCCGGTTTGAGCTCGTGCGAGAACTGCCGGAATTGGCGCGCGAACGACGCGGCCATGTTTCTCTCTACAGCCTGCCAGTGCTCGACGACGAAGACGGACCGCCAAGCTAGGTCATTATTCCTGCGCAAAGCCACCAGAGGATCGACATGGGTCGCCCGTCGAGCGGGAACATAGCCTGCAGCCAGAGCGACCAGCAACACAAGTAGCGCTACGCCAATCAACGAAACCGGGTCGGTTGGCTTGATATCGAACTACTGTCTCTTCAGCAGACGCGTGAAGGCCAGCGATCCCAGTACGCCTGCAATCGGGCCAATTAGAGTCAGCCGGTTCAACCTAGAAGAGGTTCGGTGGTTTGTTGTCAGTCGCCGGAGGATTGGAAACCGGTGGTTGAGATGATCCGTTCGATGGACGCGATTGCGGTCCCATGGTTCCTGCCGGAGTAGAAATGCTTCCAGGTGTAGCCGGCTGCGCAGAAGTTGGACTGCCCTGCGTCGCCCCGGAAACTCCGCCGGCGGAACCAGGAGCTTCGCCGGTCGCCGTGCCTGTTGCGCTGGTGCTGCTGCCGATGGCATTGCCGCTTACCACCAATTCAACTCTGCGGTTCTGCTGGCGTCCTGCGGCGGTTGCATTGCTGGCTACGGGATTGGATTCGCCAAACCCTTTGGTATTGACGGCGTCAGCGCCGACGCCCTGGGCAATCAGGAAATCGCGCACAGCCTTGGCTCGTTTGTCAGACAGAGTCATGTTGTATTGGGGCGTGCCCTTGTTGTCAGTGAAGCCGTCAATCTCCAGCTTCAGGTCAGGATAGGCGAGAATGATGCCTGAAACTTTTGCCAGACGCAGCTTGGCTCCCGGCTTCAGCGTGGCCCGATTGAAGTCGAAGAGTACATCGGACATGCTCACGATCAGCCCGCGGGCGCTGTCACGTGTCTGTAAAACCTGATTGAGTTGTTTGAGCAGGCGCTGGCGTTGCTCTTCCGCCTGTTGCACGGCTTGAGCCCGGGCCTGATCAGATTGCTGTGCCTGCAAACGGGCCTGCTCGGCTTGTTGCGCGGCGGCCTGTCGGGCCTGTTCGGACTGCTGTAATTGCTGCTGAGCTGCGGCCCTGTCTTGCGAAGCCTGTTGCGCGGCCTGCTCGGCTTCAAGCCTTGCCTGTTCTGCGGCCTGGCGCTCCTGGTCCGCCAGTTCGCGTTGCTCTTTCTGGTGTTGCGCGTCCAGGCGGGCTGCGTCTGCCCGAGCTGATTCAGATTCAGCCTGCGACTGCGCCTGCTGTATGCGGTCCCGCGCGCGCTGCCGTTCCGCTGCTGTCTGCTCTTCCTGCTTCTTCTGGAGCGTAAGCAGCCGCGCGTCCTCGGCTGCCTGAGTGGCCGCACGCGCTACCGCGCCGATAGGAGTAATGTTCTGCTTTTGCTTGAGGTAATTCTGGCCCTGGGCCAGATAGGCCTTGGCTTTTCCCAGCGTATCAGCCGCATACTGGTCGGCCCCGGCGGCCTGCGCGATGGCAATGGCATTTTGCGCTTCCAGCAACTCCAACGGCGTCTTCTTATCCGCCGTGGTCGCGGGCAGTTGGTCTGGCGACAGGTTGACGGTGTACTGGCCTTTTTGTAGCAGGTCAAATCTGGCTGAGATCGGATGAATTCCGCCGGCTGTATCCTGGCGCACAATGTTTTCGGCAACCACCACGTCACTGGGACGCGTTACCGCGAAATACGGCTCGGCGGTCACAATCATTCCGAACTCCTGCAATCCGCTGGTGACTTGCAGCCGTGAATCTCCGTCGTCATTGGGCCTGATTTCGCCCATATTCAGCGGACGGCCTTCCGGCGTGATGGCCCACAAGACATAGGTCAGGTATTCCGGACCAAAACTGCGAGGTGGCGCGAGATGGCGCAGAGTGGCATCGATCGCCAAGCGACCGGTGTGCCCGGTAATCTTGGCATTTCCATCCACGGCGGGCATAAGCGACGTCCCTTTGAAATCTACCTGGGTTGTGCCCCCGCGATCGCGATAGTCGATCGCCTGGGTGGTGCGTTCCACCACCGTTACTCGATACACAGGAACTTTTCCGTTCGGCTGGTCGTCAGCATTGGGCTGGGTGTCTGGCTTTTGCGCGTCGGGAGCAGAATTGCTGTCGGCGGGCTGCCGGCTTGGTGGAGGTGGATTTTGATTGTCCGGCGTGGATGGGGTGGCCCCTTGCTGGGCAATGAGCGGCAAGAATGCAAAAGCGGAGAGAGCCAACGAAAGAACCAGATTAGTTTTCATACGCGAGTTCCTGCTTGAAGTGAATTCATGTGGGTACATAGATGATGCCGTTCGTTCCGGCGTTTTCCACCCTAAGCTTTAAGTTGTAGGTGAATAAGCGCGGAATGGGCAATCTGCGTTCACGGACTCAACGCACATGGAAGGTAATGTCGGCGTAGAAACGGTCGGGGGCGCCTTGGTTGATATGAGGACGGAAGCGCCACTGCTTCAGGGCCGCCGTTCCGGCAGCATAAAGTGCGGGCGCGACATTGTTCTGATTCAGGACTGCCTGCACCTTGCCAGCTTCGTCCACAGAAGCTCGCAGGCTGAATTTGCTTCCCTTGCGGGCCTTGCCGGCCGGGAGCACCGCTTCCACCACATGCGTGGCCAGGTTGCGCGCCTCCGGATCACTCAACACCGGTATGGGATTTTCAATCCGGGTGTTAAATGCGAAGGTCAGCACCGCTTCCATTTGTGAGGGGCCGCCATTGCCGTACGGTTTATATTGCCAGTGCAGCAACTGCTCGCGGGCGGCTTCCGATAACTCTGGGCTAGTCGAGGCCAAGGGCCACACCTCGCGCACCTGTCCGGAGCGGTCAATGGAGACATAGAAGCTCATTACGCCGGCAGTCTTTCCTTCTCGCACCGCGGGCCACACGATGGGCGGCGTATTCAAGGCCAGCGCCCGGGCGGAATCTTCTCCCACCTGGCTGGTCTTCATCTGCTCCGCGGGAGGTGTGACGGTATCGATGCTGAACAGCTTTTCGTCCGGGATGGAGAGTTCCGCAAGCTCGGTGATCTTTTCTGTAACCATCAGGTCAGGCGCAAAGTCAGCTTTGATGGTCCGTGCAACCATCTTCTTTTTGAATGGAAGATAGTCGGCAAACCGAGCCTTGTATCCCGGAGTGAGCACCGCCTGAAGCAGACCGCCCTTGCCGCCGAAACAAAAAGCATACGTGAGGCTGTTTTGCGTTGGGGCGATTCCCGCCTTGAACTGCATGTTCAGGCAGGAGTTTGATTTTGCTGAATCCTCCGGGATCTCCAGTACTCCCCGCATGGTTTTCAGTTGGTCCGCCATGGGCAGCGGATCAAACAGCGCGGTCACCAGATCATGCAGCCAAAAAGGATAGTAGTCGCCGATGAGTTTTTCAGATACCTTGCCGCCATTGGCAACCAGAGTCTGGGAAAAGCCGGCGGATTGCACCGTGCGCCGCCATTTTTCCGGCGAGACCCAGAATTCTTCTACCTCGGCCCAGTACTCGCGCTTCGGCGGGGTAGCGTTGGCGACTGCATTAGTAATGTGCGCCTTTAAATGGAACGGAACGCCGCCGGCCAGCGTGAGCTTGCTCTGCTGTATGGCGTGATCGGCAGCCTCACCGATGGAGATAACTTTGTCGGGGGCTTCCTGGGCCATTACACTCACGGCCAGCAAAGAAAGAAGCGCCAGGCAGAGCAGCGGCCTGGTCTTCATGCCTTCTTTTCTTCCAGCGTGGAGAGAAAGTGCCGGGCTTCGCGCGCATTGTAGGTCTTGTTATAGATGGGCGATTCCGGCTCCTGCAGACGCCCCCCTTCGCGCAATGAGCCGGTATCGATCGCGGCAAAGCCGATTTCCTCAATCAACCGTGCGACCAGTGCTTTCGCTTCGGCATCATCGCCGGCCAGATAGATCGTGTGGCGTTCTTCGATTGGCAGGTCTTTGCGTCCACGGCTCGCCAGATGCACGTAATAAATGGTGTTGAAGGCTTTCACCAGCCGCGAATCAGGAAGGCGCTTGAGAACTTCTTCCGAAGAGGTGGATCCGCCCAGATCGTAAAAGCCGCCGTCGGGGCGGTAGGGATTCATGGCGTCAATGACGATCTTGTTGCGCAGCAGCTCTGGCTCGGGCAGCGCCTCCGGCGAACGCCAAGGAACAGCGAGCAGTACTATGTCGCCAAAACGGGCTGCGTCGCGGATGGTCATGGCATGTGCCTGGGGACCGAGTTCTCTGATCAGCTCGCGGAGCGAGTCCGGCCCACGTGAGTTGCTGACGGCCACGTCATGTCCGGCGGCCACAAACAGCCGGGCAGCCGTCGCGCCAATGTTGCCCGCTCCCAGGATTCCGATCTTCATGCCTGCTCCTGTGAAAAATCCTTCCTGTTTCCAGTTCCGAAACTTAAAGCAGAATTATATATGTTCAAAAGTGAACAGTTTTGAAATCATCTGTCTGCGTAAATCATTCAAAATATTATTCTTGAGTCTGGAGTCTGCGGATCTTTCAAACGCAACTTTACAATTCTTGATTTTTTTCTTGGGAATCATGCGCAGACGCGTATAATCGCCGCATTCTAAGTTGTAAACCATGTGGGGAAAAAACTGCGTGAGTGTGACTGAGTTGGCTGGAGCGCCAGGGGCGGCTCCGGGAGGGTCAACCAGATCACAGAAATGTGTCCGTCGGAGCGGCTAGATTCTCACATTCTTCTGCCCGAAGAAAGCAACGCCTATTCATGTGTGGCATCCTCGGGTATACGCACGTCCGCAAACGTTTGCCGCGCGGCGTGATGGACGCGGCTCTTGCGTCTCTCACACATCGCGGACCGGACCACCAGGGCCGATTCACGTCAGAACTTATCTCCCTGGGCGCGACGCGCCTGCGCATTGTTGACCTGGAAAGCGGCGACCAGCCGCTGATCAGCCCTGATGGCGACGTGATCGTCGTCTTTAACGGTGAAATATTCAATCACCAGGAGTTGCGGCTCGAACTTGAAGCTTCCGGCGCGGTTTTTGAAAGCCGTTGCGATACTGAAGTCATTCTGCATGCGTTCATGAAATGGGGGAGCGAATGCTTTTCCCATTTCCGTGGAATGTTTGGCATCGCCATCTGGGTGCAGTCAGAGCGGCGGCTCATTCTGGCCCGGGATCGCATGGGCATCAAGCCCCTGTATTACGCGCACCACGAGGGCGAACTCTATTTCGGGTCTGAGCTGAAATGTATTTTTGCCCATCCTGAAGTCCCGCGCAATATATGCATGGCCGGGCTGAACTGTTATCTCAGCCTGAATTATGTCCCTGCGCCTTACACGCTGGTGGAAGGCATCCGGAAGGTGCTGCCGGGACATGTAATGCAGTGGCGCAATGGCAACGTGAATGTGCGCTCGTATGTAGAGAAGGACGCTACGGCTCCGGCTCCGCGCTCGATTTCTGAAGCCACGGAAGAGCTTGACGATTTGCTGCAGAAGTCGGTGCGCGAGCAACTGATGTCGGACGTTCCCGTCGGCATATGGCTGAGCGGCGGACTCGACTCTTCCACCATCCTGCGCTACGCCGCACACGCGGGCACCGCACAGCTCCGGACTTTCTCCATCACGTTTAAAGGGCGCTCGTTCGACGAGAGCGCGTCCATTGCCGAAACTTCCCGCCACTACGGCAGCCGCCACACCGAGTTTGACCTGGATGAGACTGCCGATCTGGAAGACGCCATCGGGAAAATGGCCTATTACTCTGACGAGCCCAGCGCCGACGCGGGCGCGCTGCCGGCATGGTTCCTGGCAAAGATGAGCAGTAAGGATGTTACGGTAGTGCTGTCCGGCGAAGGCGCAGACGAACTTTTTGCCGGCTACCTTACTTACAAAGCCGACCGCTATTCCGCCGCGGCAAGGCGGGTGCCCGCCGGACTGCGCCGCGCCGCTCTCTGGTGTGCAGACCTTTTGCCTGTCTCTGATGACAAGATCAGCTTTGAATATAAGTTAAAACGTTTTCTTCAGGGCTCGCTGCTTTCGCCGGAGATGGCACACGTTTTCTGGAATGGGACATTTACTGAAGCGGAGAAGAACCAATTCTTCCGTTTTGCCGACGCGGATCCGCTGGCCTCAGTTCTGGGAAACATGAATGCGGAGCCTGGCTTGCAGCGCTATCTGGAATTCGACCAGCGCTACTACCTGGCGGACGACATCCTTTATAAGGTCGATCGCATGAGCATGGCGCACTCACTCGAGGCGCGGCCGCCATTTCTCGATCCGCGCATCGTAGATTTTTCCGCGCGTCTGCCGGAAAAGTTCAAGCTGAACGGATCGCAGTCGAAATACGTCTTGCGCCGGCTGATGCAGGACAAATTGCCGCCCCATGTTCTGCGGCAGCCAAAAATCGGTTTTGACATTCCTGTCCACGACTGGTTCCGCAGCGTGTTGCGGCCCATGCTGCTGGACACGCTTTCCGAAGACGCCGTGCGGGCCACCGGGTTGTTCGACTGGAACGCCGTGAAGCTGCTGCTCAACGATCATCTGGAGCGCAAAGTAAATCTGGGGTATCACTTATGGGGTTTGATGATGTTGTTGTTATGGATGAAACAGTGGAACATAGCGCTGGGGAGCAGCGAACCGGCGCCGAGCGAAGCCGTCCCCACGGTGCTCGACCAGGTTGGATCGTTGTAGCCGCTGCCTGCTTCGTCTTCCTGATGAATATTGCCAGCCCGCCGCGCCTTATGGACGACGTGGATGCCGTGCAAGCGCAGATCGCGCGCAACATGCTTG
>Ga0210400_10003875_pt1 | contig 13115 bp, 10 predicted proteins | sample IncBWH26MmetaG_FD_155456 | JGI IMG/M metagenome (GOLD analysis project Ga0210400, IMG submission 155456) | Forest soil microbial communities from Barre Woods Harvard Forest LTER site, Petersham, Massachusetts, United States - Inc-BW-H-26-M | ecosystem: Environmental > Terrestrial > Soil >...
CTCGGCGTCGGTGTGGATCACTTGAATGGTGGTGCCGTTGTAGGCGCGCACCAGGTCTTGTGGCTGGTAGGCGAGCGGCCCGATGCGATTCTCCGTGATCGCCAACCAGCAATCGACCGCGAGCGGCATGCGCAGGGCGTGCATCGCATACAGGCTGCCGACCGCAACGGCGCTGCCTTCCATATCGGTGTGCATGTCCAGCATGCTCTTGTGCGGCTTCAAGTTCGTCCCGCCGGTATCGAAGCAGATGCCCTTGCCCACCAGGCTGAGCGCGGGCGCCGCGGCGCGCGTCTTGGCGACGCCCGGCCGGTACGTGAGCCGTACGATGCCGGCATCGCGTGTGGCGTTGCCGCGTGAGACAGCGAGAAACGCGCCTGCACCAAGCCGCTTCAGATCGGTCTCGGAGTAGAACTTGAAGCCGAGCTTCAGGCGCTGCGCGATCTGCTCGAGGAAGCGGCGGTAGCCGCGCGCATCGAGGATATTGGGTGGCAGCGCCGTGAGCCATCGCGCCAGATTGTTGCCGGCGCAGGTCGCGAGCGTCAGGTCGAGTTCGGGCAGCCTCCGTCCCGCGATGTCGACACGAGCCAGCCGCGTGCGCGGCTTCGGCTTGCTCTTGAACGATGCGAAGCGAAACGCCGCCGCTTGCAGAGCGGCGACGGTGGCGCTCAAGGTCGCGTGCGCCGCGGCGGGCGGGCATCCTTGCTGCCACAGCAGCAGCGACTGCGGGTCGCCGTCCAGTGCGCTGCGCGCGAGCTTGCCGGCCGCCTGCAGCCTGTCGAACGTGGAAGCCTCATCGGCCAAGCAGGCGACGATCAGCAGGGTCTGCGCGCGCGTGCCGACCCGCAGGTGGAAGCAATCACCGGCCTTGCGGACCTTGTTCGCGAACAAGCCGCGCAGGACGGCGCCGTGCGGCAAAATCTTCCAGTCCGCATCGGTGGGCGCAAGCGGCAGAAATAAGATGGCGCTTGAATAACCGGCCAGCCGCGCTGCGGTGATCCGCGAGCCGATTTGGCGCACGGGTACGAGCAGCTGGTCGAAGGGCAAGCGAGTGGGCATATCGTGGAACCGCAGGCCTATCCCTTGCTTGACCGTGAAAAACCAAACCCCGAAGATAGTGCCGGTTGATAACGCAGTGGCAGTTAGCGCATCGGCGCTGTAACGTGTCCGCCATCTTAACAGGACACGTGGGCGTGTGCATTTTATGACTCAACAATCGCCGTTCGAAGACATAGATCCGGTCGAGACGCAGGAGTGGCTGGAATCGATCGATTCCGTCTTGCGCGCGCAGGGTCCGGAACGCGCGCACTTTCTGCTGGAGAAGTTGGTCGACTTCACGCGCCGCTCCGGCACCTACCTGCCGTTCAAGCCGAATACCGCCTACCTCAATACGATTTCCAAGGCGCAGGAACCTGATTATCCCGGCGATCGGTCGCTCGAACGACGCAACGAGGCTTACATCCGCTGGAACGCGCTCGCCATGGTGGTGCAGGCGAATCGGCAGAATTCGGAATACGGCGGCCACCTCGCTTCGTACGCATCGGCGGCGACCCTCTACGAGGTGGGTTTCAATCATTTCTGGCGCGCCAAGAGCGCTGCGCATCCCGGGGACATGGTCTTCGTGCAAGGACATTCGAGTCCCGGCATCTACGCGCGTGCGTACCTGGAAGGGCGCCTGGACGAAAGCCAGCTGCTGCGCTTTCGCCAGGAGGTCAAGGGCGGCGGACTATCCTCCTACCCGCACCCCTGGCTGATGCCGGACTTCTGGCAATTCCCGACGGTCTCGATGGGATTGGGTCCGATGACCGCGATTTTTCAGGCACGTTTCGTGCGCTACCTCGAGCATCGGGGCATCGTTCCCGCATCGGACCGCAAGGTGTGGGCATTCTTGGGCGACGGCGAAATGGACGAGCCCGAGTCGATGGGCGCACTCACCATGCCGGTGCGCGAAAAGCTCGACAACCTCATCTTCGTCATCAATTGTAATTTGCAGCGGCTCGACGGACCGGTGCGCGGCAACGGCAAGATCATCCAAGAACTCGAAGCGGCATTCCTGGGTGCGGGCTGGAACGTCATCAAGGTTCTGTGGGGTTCGCGTTGGGACCCGCTGCTCGAGCGCGATCAAAAAGGCCTGCTCAAACGCTTGATGGAAGAGTGCGTGGACGGCGAATACCAGAACTTCAAGTCCAAGGGCGGGGCCTACACGCGCGAGAATTTCTTCGGCAAATACCCCGAGCTCAAGGAAATGGTCGCGAACATGTCCGATGAGGAGATTTGGCGGCTGAACCGCGGCGGTCATGATCCGCAAAAGGTCTATGCGGCCTACGCTTCGGCGGTCGCCAACAAAGGTGCGCCGACGGTGATCCTGGCGAAAACCGTCAAGGGGTTTGGAATGGGCAAGGCGGGTGAGGGCCTGAATTCCGCGCACCAGCAGAAAAAGCTCGGCGACGAGGCGCTCAAGGAAGTGCGTGACCGCTTCAATATTCAGATTACCGACGAAGAGATCGCCGGCCTCACGTTCAGGAAACCGAGCGAGGAAAGCGAAGAATTGCGCTACCTGCAGGAGCGGCGCGCGGCTCTCGGCGGTTATCTGCCGGCGCGCAACTCCTCGGCGCCGCCGTTGGCGGTGCCCCCGCTCGAAGCGTTCAGCTCGTTGTTGGAGGGCACGGCCGATCGGGAGATCTCCACCACCATGGCGCTGGTGCGCATGCTCACCGCGCTCGTCAAAGACAAGAATATCGGCAGGCACATCGTGCCCATCGTTCCCGATGAGGCGCGCACCTTCGGCATGGAAGGCATGTTCCGTCAGGTGGGCATTTATTCGTCGGTCGGACAGTTGTACACGCCGCAAGACGCGGACCAGCTCATGTTTTATCGCGAGGACAAGCAGGGCCAGATTCTCGAGGAGGGCATCAATGAGGCGGGCAGCTTGTGCTCCTGGCTGGCCGCCGCGACTGCCTACTCGAACCATGGCGTCAGCATGGTGCCGTTCTATGTCTACTACTCGATGTTCGGCTTTCAGCGAGTCGGCGATTTCATGTGGGCGGCGGGCGACAGTCAGGCGCGCGGCTTCCTGGTGGGCGGTACTGCCGGGCGCACCACGCTCGCCGGAGAGGGTTTGCAGCATCAGGACGGTCACAGCCAGCTGGTGATGACTGCGATTCCCAACTGCGTGGCGTACGACCCCACCTTCGCTTACGAGCTGGCGGTGATCGTGCAGGACGGGCTGCGGCGGATGTACCAGGAGCAGGAAAGTGTCTTCTACTACATTACCTGCATGAACGAGAACTACGCGCATCCGGCCATGCCGGCCGGGGTGGCGCAGGGAATCTTGCAGGGCATGTACCTGCTGCAAATCGGCGGCCGCGGCAAGGTCCGGGTGACTCTGTTCGGGTCCGGCACCATTCTGCGTGAGGTGCAGGCGGCGGCGGAAATCCTGGAAAAGAACTATGGCGTGCCCGCCGATGTGTATTCCGTCACGAGCTTCAGCGAACTGCGCAAGAATGCGCTGGCCATCGAACGCCGCAATATGCTGCATCCTCACGAACCGCGGCAGCAGAATTACATTCAGCAGGCGTTGGCGGATCGCGAGGGCCCGTTCATCGCCGCCACCGACTACATGAAGATCGTCGCAGATCAGATTCGTCAGTGGATACCTGGCCGCTACGCGGTGCTGGGCACCGATGGCTACGGCCGCAGCGACTCGCGGGCGGAGCTGCGGCGTTTCTTCGAAGTAGACCGGCACTACGTGACGGTCGCCGCCCTCAAGGCGCTGGCCGACGACGGCAAGATCGACAAACAGACGGTGACCGAGGCCATGCATTCCTTCGGCATCGACCCGGAAAAGCCCAACCCCCTGTCGGTCTAGAAAGTGACTAATCCAACCGAAGTTCTGGTTCCCGACATCGGCGGCTTCAAGGATGTCAGCGTCATCGACGTGTTGGTCAAAGACGGCCAGCAGATCGACAAAGAGGCGCCGCTCATCACGCTCGAAACGGAAAAGGCGGCGATGGATGTGCCGGCGCCCATGGCGGGCCGCATCACGCAGGTCAAACTCAAGCAGGGCGATAAGGTTTCCGAAGGGTCGCTGATCCTGCTGATGGAGCCGGCCGCCGCGGCGGGCGGAGCGGCCGGTCCGCAGCCTGAGCCCGCGCCGAGCGCTGCGGGCACAGCGAGCGCTGCGGCCACGCCGAACGTTGCGCCCACGGGAACCTCAGCATCGCCCGCCCCGCCGCCGGCAGCCGCAGCTCGGGCCGCTCCAGCGCCGGTCGCCGTCCCCGCGCCCGCAGCTGCACCCAGCACCGTCAAGATCGATGAGCAGGCATTTTCCAAGGCCTACGCCAGTCCCTCGGTGCGTAAATTCGCGCGCGAGTTGGGCGCTGACCTCGGTCGGATCGCCGGGAGCGGCGCCAAGGGCCGCATCACGCAGGAGGACGTGAAAGCCCATGTGAAAGGCATTCTGACCGCGGCGCCGGCCGCGACGGCGTCGCCGTTGCCCAAAATCCCGGTCGTGGATTTTGCATCGTTCGGCGCCATCGAAATCAAACCGCTGTCGCGGATACAGCGCATTTCCGGGGCGCGTCTGCAGGCGAGCTGGATCAATCTGCCGCATGTGACTCAGCATGAGGATGCGGACATCACCGATCTCGAGGCAGCGCGCACCGCACTCAAGGGCAAGGCATCCCAGGAAGGCGTGCGGCTCACGCCTCTGGCCTTCATCATCAAAGCCTGCCTACTGGCGTTGCACGAATTTCCGCGTTTCAATTCCTCGCTGGACGCCGCCGGCGAGAATCTGATTCTCAAGAAATACTTCAACATCGGCTTCGCGGCCGACACGCCGAACGGCTTGGTCGTGCCGGTCATTGCGAACGCCGATCGGCTCAATATCTTCGAGATCGCGCGCGTCCTCGCGGCCATGTCGGAGAAGGCGCGTGCGGGCAAATTGAAGAATACCGAAATGCAGGGCGGAACATTCACGATCTCGAGTTTGGGCGGCATCGGCGGCACGGCGTTTACGCCCATCATCAACGCGCCGGAAGTCGCGATCCTGGGGGTGTCGAAATCCAGCCAGAAGCCGGTGTATGACAAAGGCGCATTCCTGCCGCGCCTGATGTTGCCGCTGTCGCTCTCGTATGATCACCGGGTGATCGACGGCGCCGAAGCCGCGCGCTTCGTGGTCTATCTCGCCAAGGTACTGAGCGATGTGAAGGCCCTGTTATGAGCCTGGTCGAAGTACGCGTTCCGGAACTCGGTGACGCCAAAGGCGTGAACGTCGTCGATGTCCTCATCAAAAAGGGCAGCGAGATTCGGGTCGACGATCCGCTGATCACGCTCGAGACCGAGAAGGCTTCGATGGATGTGCCCTCCCCGGTGAGCGGCGTGGTCAGTTCCATCGAGCTCAAGAAGGGCGACGAAGTATCGGCAGGCGCGTTGATCGCCACCGTGCAAGTGGCGGACACCGCGGCCAAGCCGGCTACGCCGGCTGCTCCAGCCACACCGGCTGCGGCGGCCACACAAGCCGCGGCGGCCACACCCGACCCTGCGGCGACGTCCGCGCCCGCCCTGAGGCCGTCGACGGACGCTGTTGAATCGGCCCCGTCGGGGGCAGTCGACCTGGTGGTGCTCGGGGCCGGTGTGGGCGGCTACACGGCTGCATTTAGAGCCGCCGATCTCGGTCTCAAGGTGACGCTGGTTGAACGCTGGCCGATGCTGGGAGGCGTGTGCTTGAACGTAGGCTGCATTCCCTCGAAGGCTTTGCTGCATGCCGCCAAGGTCATCGAAGATGCAGCCGACATGGAAGCGTGCGGAATCGTATTCGCCCCGCCGCAGATCGAGCTCGACAAACTGCGCGCGTGGAAGAATCGCGTCGTCACGCGTTTGACCAACGGGCTCTCGCTGCTCGCCAAACAGCGCAAGGTCGTAGTGATTCAGGGCGAGGCCAAATTCTCCGGCCGCCATTCGCTGGATGTGCAGACCGCAAACGGTGCCCAACGCGTCGATTTCAAGCAGTGCATCATGGCGGCGGGCTCGGAGTCCGCACGCCTGCCCGGCTTGCCTGATGATCCCCGCGTCATCGATTCGTCGGGAGCGCTCGAGCTGCCGGCTGATTGCAAACGGCTGCTGGTGATCGGCGGCGGCATCATCGGTCTTGAGATGGCATGCGTCTACGACGCGCTCGGCGTGCAAGTGTCCGTGGTCGAATTGAGCGACGGCTTGATGCCGGGCACGGATCGTGACCTGGTGCGGCCCTTGCAAAAGCGCATCGAAAAGCGCTATGAGCGCATCATGCTGAATACCAAGGTGGCGAAGCTCGAGGCCACGCCGGCCGGGTTGCGCGCGACCTTCGAAGGACCGGAAGCTCCGGAAGCGCAACTGTACGATCGGGTGTTGGTCGCGGTGGGGCGTTCTGCCAACGGCAACGCGGCCAATGTGGCAGCGGCCGGCGTCGCGGTCAATGCGCGCGGGATCATCGCTGTCGATAAGCAAATGCGGACCAACGTGCCGCATATTTTTGCGATCGGCGATGTGGTGGGCGCACCGATGTTGGCGCACAAGGCGAGCCACCAGGGGAAGGTCGCCGCGGAAGTTGCCGCCGGACAGAAGAGTTCATTCGACGCGCGCTGCATACCATCGGTGGCGTACACGGATCCGGAAATTGCATGGGCCGGGGTCAACGAAATCGAAGCCAAAGCCCAAAACATCGACTATGGAAAGGGCCTGTTTCCCTGGGCCGCCAGCGGCCGTTCGCTGGCATTGAATCGCGACGAGGGGTTTACCAAGCTGCTGTTCGACAAGCAAACCCACAGAATCATTGGCGCGGGCATCGTCGGCACGAACGCCGGCGACTTGATCGCCGAAGTGGCACTCGCGATTGAAATGGGCGCCGACGCCACGGACATCGGCTTGACCATCCACGCCCATCCAACCCTCTCAGAGACCGTGGCATTCGCCGCTGAGGCGTTCGAGGGTACATTGACCGATCTGTACATTCCGAAGCGCAAGTAAATTCCCATGCAGGCGAAACGCAACAAGATATTGTCGATCCTTCTGGCGCTTGCCGCGGCCAATCTCGCGCTGCCGGCCGGGGCGGGCGAGGCATGTGTGGATTTCAAATGGGACGTGCGCCATGAGCGGGCACTGTTCGCCGGGACTCCGACCGCCCTGACCGCCGGCACCGATCCGAAGTCGGCACCCATGGTGAGGCCGGACCGGCTGTACGCGCTGCGGCTCGCGGCGCAGGGGCACATGACGTTCGCAGTCGGACCCGGCGGGAAACCGGCGAATCCACAGGCCCATGCCGGTCTGGTAACTCTGAAAATCCCTGCCTCCGGCAGTTATCGGATCGCTGTCGACCTGCCGATTTGGATCGACGCGGTCTCGAACGGTTCGTTGCTCGCGGCCGAAGACTTTCAGGGACAGCACGAATGCAGCGCGCCGCATAAAATCGTGGTGTTCGCACTGACCGACAAGCAGCCCTTGGTGCTTCAGTTCAGCAATGCAGCGAGCGAGAACGTCTTGTTCACCGTCACCGCGGCGCCCGCTCGGAAGCTGTGACGAGGGCAGCCGCCGCGGGAATGACCTCACGGTGCGGCGAGACTCCGGCTCAGGGCGCGGCGATACAGGTCTTGAGGAATGCGGTCTTGTCGGCGCCCACCAGCTTTCTTGCCTTGGCATCCTTGAGGCATGCGGTGCGTTTGGCGTGCTTCGCCGCGGCATCGCTCGCCGGCGACGCAGCCCCCGGGGTGCCGGCGACCACCGTGGTCGGCGCCCCGGCCGCGGTGCCCGGGACATCGGTGCTCTGGGCACGCAAGGTCGCTAAAAGACTCAGGCACACGGCGGCGGCCACAGTTGCAAAACGCATACATCGAGAATAGCGCCGGCGAATGGCTGGACCGATGAAGCGCTGATGAAGCTTGCTTAACGTTTGCGAGGAGCGCCGCGGCCGGACGCTTCAAGGCGTCGGCGTGCCAGCGCCAGATAGTGTGCCTCATCGGGGGGGTGGCCGCTGCGCTGCGCCTGCCACAATGTTTCGCCGAGCGCTTCCATGAGCGCGTGTTCGGCGCCGTGCAGGTCCCCGTACCGAGCCTGCAGGAGCTTGTGCAGTTCACGCACGCCGGGCGGCCGGTCGATGGACACCTGATCGCGCACCGCCAGGTGCAGTCCCATATGTAAAAAGGGATTCTCATTGCCCAGCGCGTTCGGCTCGAATGCCACCGCCAAATTTGCGTCGCTCACGATGGCTTGATATTCGGGATGCGCCAGGATGACCTCGGCAATCGTGGACTCGAGTGGCGTGAGGGGGGAGGCCGCCAGATGCTTACGCCAGGCTTGCGCGTAGGTTTGCCGCAATTGATCGCGCGTCTCGGAATCAAACAGCGGCATGGGTTTTATTGCGATATTCGCAGAGGTCGACGATCAGGCAGCCGGGGCATGCGGGAGTGCGTGCCTTGCACACGTAACGCCCATGCAGAATCAGCCAATGATGCGCATCCTTGAGAAATTCGGGCGGCGTGAATTTCAACAGTTTCTCCTCCACCGCTCGAACCGTCTTGCCTGGCGCGAGTCCAGTGCGATTCGCCACACGGAATATGTGCGTATCGACCGCCATGGTCGCTTCGCCGAACGCCGTGTTCAGGATGACATTGGCGGTTTTCCTGCCGACGCCGGGCAGCCGCTCGAGTTCCTCGCGCGTCGCGGGCACCGCCCCGGCGTGCCGCTCCAACAAGAGGCGGCACGTCGCAATGATGTTCTTGGCTTTGCCGTTGTACAAGCCGATCGACTTGATATAGGGCGATAGACCGTCGACGTCCAGCGCGAGCATCGCTGCCGGGGTGTTGGCCGCGCGAAACAGCGGTGCCGTGGCCTTGTTCACGCTCTTGTCGGTCGCCTGGGCCGAAAGGATCACCGCCACCAACAATTCGAACGCTGACGCGAAGTTCAATTCCGTGCGCGGCGCCGGATTGGCTGCGCGAAAACGCTCGAAAATCGCGTGCCGCTTCGCGGCGTTCACGGGTCGCTCGGACGCCGCGCGGCGGCCTTCTTGGCGTCGAGTTCCCGCTGGCGCTCGATGCTTCTGTTCAGCAGGCGAGCGTTGTGCGCGTCGAACCGCAGGCGATTGAGCGACGGCTGATTCTCCGCGGGCGCGGGGCCGGCTTTCAGTTCGATGCAGTCGACCGGGCACGGTGGTAAGCACAGCTCGCACCCCGTGCACAGCTCGCTCAGAACCGTGTGCATGAACTTGGCGCTGCCGACGATGGCGTCCACCGGGCAGGGCGCGAGGCATCGTGCGCAGCCAATGCAGCGCGTTTCGTCGATCCAAGCGACGCGCGGCGCCGACTCGACGCCGTTGACGGGATTCAGCGCCTGTACCGGGCGGCGCAACAGCGCCGCCAGTGCCGCAATGGTCGCGCTGCCGCCGGGCGGGCATTGGTTGATCTCGGCCGCGCCGCCCGCTATGGCTTCGGCGTAGGGTTTGCATCCGGGATAGCCGCAGCGCGTGCATTGCGTCTGCGGCAGCAACGCATCGATGCGCGCCGCGATATCAGGCGCGGTTGCGGCGCCCATGCTATTTGATGCGCATGCCGGGTGTGGCACCCGCGTCCGGCGAGAGCACGAATATGTCCTTCCCGCCGGGCCCTGCCGCCAACATCATGCCCTCCGACGTACCGAAGCGCATCTTGCGCGGCTCCAAGTTCGCGACGACGACGATCAGTCGCCCCACCAGAGTCTTGTGATCGTAAGCCGCGCGGATGCCGGCGAATATTTCACGCTCGCCGAGATCGCCGAGATCGACGCGCAACTTCAAGAGTTTGTCCGCGCCCGCCACCAGGTCGGCGTTCAGCACCTTGGCAACGCGCAGGTCGACGCGCAGGAAGTCGTCGATCGAAATCAAATTGCCCTCGACCGCCGCCGCTGCCGCCAACGTGGCGGCATCCGATGCTCCCGCCTGATGTTGCGCGGCCGGCGGCGGGACTGACGCCGGCTCGGCCTGTGCTTCAACCAGGCGCGCCACCAGCTTGGCATCGAGGCGGGTCGCCAGCGGCTCATACGGCATGATCGGCGTACCGAGCAGAGGCGCCGCGGCGTCCCGCCAACTCCATGCGGATTCCTTGAAGAAATGCCGCGCTTTTTCCGCCATGGCCGGCAACACCGGTTGCAGGTAGATCATCAGCACCCGGAACAGATTCAGGCCCTGCGTGCAAATGCTCTGCACCTGGGCGGAATTCTCCGCGTGCTTGGCGAGCGTCCAAGGCTTCCGCGAATCGATGTATTGGTTGGCGCGATCGGCAAGCGACATGATGTCGCGGATCGCGGCGGCGGTGTCGCGGACCTCGTACGACCGGGCGATACCGTCGCCTGCCGCCGCAAACTCCGCATAAAGCTCGGGGTCGGGCAGGACACCCGCCAAGGTGCCGTCGCCCGCTTTGGCGATGAATCCGGCGCAGCGGCTCGCGATGTTGACGAGCTTGCCGACGATGTCCGAATTGAGACGTGTCGCGAACTCATCCAAATTCATGTCGATGTCGTCGATGCCGTCGCCGAGCTTGGCGGCGAAATAGTAGCGCAGGTACTCGGGGGCGAAGCTCTCCAGGTAGCGGCGCGCGGTGATGAAAGTGCCGCGCGATTTGGACATTTTCTGGCCGTTGATCGTGACGAATCCGTGAGAATGCACCGCGCTGGGACGGCGCATGCCCGCCGCCTGCAGCACCGCCGGCCAGAACAAGGTGTGAAAGTACAGGATGTCCTTGCCGATGAAGTGATGCAGCTCGGCGCGCGAATCCTCGCCGAGAAAGTCATCGAATTTCAATCCCGTGCGCGCGCACAGCTGCGCAAAGCTGCCGAGATAACCGATGGGCGCGTCGAACCAAACGTAGAAAAACTTACCGGGCGCGTCCGGAATCTCGAAACCGAAATAGGGGGCGTCGCGCGAGATGTCCCAATCTCGCAAACCCTGCGAAAACCATTCCTCGAGTTTACGGGCGACGCTTGCCTGCACGGCGCCGCTCTTGACCCAGGTCGCGAGCGTTTGTTCGAATGCGCTCAGGCGGAAGAAGAAATGTTCCGATTCGCGCCACACGGGCGCGCTGCCGCTGACCACGGAGATCGGATTCTTGAGGTCCGCGGGCGTATAGGTGGAGCCGCAATTCTCGCACGAATCTCCGTACTGATCGGCGGTGCCGCAGACCGGGCAAATGCCCTTGACGTAGCGATCCGGCAGAAACATGCGGGCCGTCTCGTCGTAGGCCTGACGCACGCTGCGCTGGACGATGTATCCGGCGTCGCGCAGTGTCAGGTACATCCGGTCGCAGATCGACTTGGTCTCGGGCGAGTGCGTCGATCCGAAGTTGTCGAGGCCGATCAACATGTCGGCCAGATCGCGCCGGTGTTCGATGTTGACCTGCGCGATCAATTGTTCCGGCGTTATGCCCTCGGACTGCGCCTTGAGCATGATGGGAGTGCCATGGGTATCGTCGGCGCAGACGTAGTAGCATTCATGGCCGCGCTGCTTCTGAAAGCGCACCCAGATGTCGGTTTGGATGGCCTCGAGAATGTGACCTAAGTGCAGAGGACCATTGGCGTAGTAGAGCGCGCTGGTAACCAGGATTCGGCGGCGTTGAGTCATGCCGAATTATGCCATGCCGGCGCCGACCCTCTAAGAAGCTTCGCGGAACTGCTCGAAACGCGACTTGTTGATGGCCTTCTTGAAGGCTTCTTTGCCGGTGATCTGTCCCTGATCCATCAGCGCTTGAATGGCGGTATCCATCAAGCGCATGCCGACCGCCGAGCCGCTTTGCATCGCGTTCTCCAGCTGGTCCATCTTGCCCTGCCGAATCAGATTCGCGACCGCCGGCGTGTTGATCAGGATCTCGAGTGCGGCGACGCGACCCTGTTTATCGGTCCTCGGGATGAGCTGCTGTGAGACGACGCCGCGCAGGCTGGTGGAGAGCATGGTGCGTACATGAGGCTGCTTGTCGGCGGGAAACGCGTTCACCAGGCGATCCACCGTGGCGGCGGCGCCGTTGGTATGCAAAGTGCCCATCACCAGGATGCCCATCTCGGCCGCCGTCACCGCGATGCTCATGGTTTCGAGGTCGCGCAACTCGCCCACCAGAATCACGTCCGGATCCTCGCGCAATGCCGACATCAACGCGGACGAGAACGAAGTTGCGTGGACGCCGATCTCTCGTTGGCTGATGAGGCAGTTCTTGCGCAAATGCACGAACTCGATGGGATCCTCGATCGTGAGAATGTGGCCTTTTTCCCTGCTGTTGATGTCATCGACCATCGCGGCAAGCGTGGTGGACTTGCCGGAACCGGTTTTGCCCGTCACCAGAATCAGGCCGCTGTTGATCTTGCACAGGCCCATCACGGCATCCGGCAATTTGAGTTCCGCGGCCGACTTGGCCTTTGAGGGAATCGCGCGGAAGACGGCGCCCATGCCGTTCAGCTGGCGCATCACATTGACGCGGAACCGGGCAATGCCCGGCATGCTGTACGCGAAATCGGTGCCGTCCTTGGCCTCGAAGCGTTCCACCGACAGCTTGGGCATGATTTCGTACAGCGTTTTCTTGACCATCTCGGCGTCGAGCGGCTCGGGACTCAACGCCTGGAGCTCGCCGTACTGGCGGATGCGCGCCGGATCGCCCGCGATGAAGTGCAGGTCGGAGCCGCTGCGCTCCAAGATCTGGTTCAAATAGCTGTCGATGGCCGGCACGGGATCATCTCAAGGCGGTACGGGTTCAGCCGTCGGCGCGCCGGCGTAATCGGCCACATAGCGCTGGAATTGGCGCTTGTCCGATGCATAGGAGTAGGCGTGCTCGGGATCGACTTCCTTGGCCGTGATGGCCGCGAGCAAGGCCTGATCCAACAGTTGCATGCCGTATTCCTTGCCCATTTGGAGTTGGCTGGGAATCTGGTGCGACTGATCGGTCATGATGAGTTTGCCGATGGCCTTGGTGAGCACCATGATTTCGCAGACGGCGCGCCGCGCCCGCTGGTCGGGACTCTTGATCAACACCTGCGTAATCACGGCGATCAGACTCTGCGAGAGAAAGCTCTTGGTCTGCTCGCGCTCCTCGGTGGGCAGCGCATCGATGATTCGGTCGATTGTCTTGGTG
>Ga0210400_10003876_pt1 | contig 13113 bp, 7 predicted proteins | sample IncBWH26MmetaG_FD_155456 | JGI IMG/M metagenome (GOLD analysis project Ga0210400, IMG submission 155456) | Forest soil microbial communities from Barre Woods Harvard Forest LTER site, Petersham, Massachusetts, United States - Inc-BW-H-26-M | ecosystem: Environmental > Terrestrial > Soil >...
CGGACAAGACCACCGCCAGCTTTACGATCAGCCAGTTTGTCGCCCCCGACGGCACTACGGCGATCGGCCCCGGCGGCGGCACCATCACCGGTCCAGGGCACATCGGAATGATCATTCCCCAGGGAGCGCTCCCGAAGGGCACTACGTTCAAGCTCGCCTTGCTGGATCAGACGGCCTTCCCGCAATTGCCCGCCTGGCCCAACGCAAACTTTGGCAGCGGGATACAGATCACCGCGCCAGCTATGCCGTCGTTCAACAAAGAGGTGAAGCTGGCGTTTCCTGTCCCAGCAAATGCGCCCGCCGGTGCCTTCTTCTACGTCTTCCGAAGACTCGTGGACCAGAACAACAACGTGCTCTTCGAAACCATCGACCACGCTTTCGTTCAAGGCACTGGTGCGAACGCCCAAGTCGTCACCGCATCGCCGCCGTTCTGCGGCTACATGAACAGTTTCGGAAGTTTCCTTGCGGCAGCCAATGGGGGCTATCAGCCGATTCAGAGGGCGATCACGATTACATTCATGATGTGGGACTATGACCCCAATCAGGCGGGAATTGCCTCCCAAGGGCTGGTTGTTGGGCACGTCTATCAGAACGACTCATCGGGCAATCCCGGACCTCTGCCGCCAGGGGCCGTGGCCACAATCGGTTTAACGAATAATCCGCAATACGTGACGACCACAACGCAAGCTTGCGGCACCTATTCGCTTTTCGATCCGCAACGTGGTGGAGGCGCTCGCAGCCTCACCGCGACCGCTGTTCTTCCCACTTACAATCCAGCAACGAACCAAACAACGACCCAGACGCAAACAATCGTTGCCACAGCTGACGAAGTCAATGGAATTCAACCCGATGACGTGCTCTTTTCGGTGACTGCGGGACTTGAAAACCAATACCGCGACATCGGACGTCTTAATTTCACCTTCAACCCGTCTGCGCCACCGCCGCCGCCGCCGCAAATCGCGATTCGGCTCTTCACTCTCGACCCCAATAACAACGACCTTCGAGTGCCCGTGTCCGGCATTTTGCAGGGCGGAACGCAAGTTGTTATCGCCTTCAAGTCAAATCTCACCGTCCTAGGCGCCTCAATCAACGGCACGCAGCTAACCGTTGTGAAGCCTGACGTAGGCGACACCACGAACGGCGTTGCGGAGCCTCGCCTGCTCGATGCTCGCGCGCAAGGACTTTTTCCGCTCGGTAATCCGGGCACTTACACCATCACCGCTACGGCCGAAGATCCGATAAGCTTCGCGCCAGTCTCCGCTTCTATCAGCATTCTTGTGGTGGCGGCGGGTGGCAACAACAATAGCGTCATTCCCTGTTCGCCGACCCTGCCAGCAACAGCAGCTTCGTGCTCCCCGCCACAGGTTGTCGCGGTGAGTCCGGAAAATGCCACTACGGGTGTGCCGCCGAGCGTCTTTCCTCAGATCACCTTCGATGAGCCTGTAACCCAGGTCACCACGAAAAACGTAGTCCTGACCGACAGTAGCGGAAAACAAGTCCCGATTCAGCTCCTCGGAATCAGACCGGACGGCACCGTCGCCAATCCAGTGAAGGCTACCGACTTTGTTACGTCCTTAACTATAGAACCGCTTCTTGGCTTGCAATTCAGCCAGACCTATTCCCTCACACTAAATGCCAAGAATACGGCCGGTTGCATCGACAGCAACGGCCGGCCGTCGACGACCACAGCGCCAGATGGCTCGCTGCTGATCATAGATACGAACACTTCACTAAACGGTCCCTTGTGCCTGCCCCCATTTCCCGTTCCGCCGGACTCAACCCATGCGGCCCTACCCTATATATTCACGACTTTTGGGCCGCAAGAGCTCGGCGGCACATCGAGTCAATACCCGGCCATCACTCGTCCGGTTGTCGTTGGACAGATGGCTTATGCCGGCGAGATTATCGGTTCCGTAAACAGCGGTTTGGGGATGTTCGATATCTCGAACCCCTCAAATCCCGTGGATAAGGGCATTGCAGGTTCGTTCATCGGACGCGCGCTAGATATTGCTGGCGTCGAGCAGTCGCCGGTCACCAGCGGGCCGCTTGTGGCGATTTCTGCTGCGCCTACGCAGGACATAACCCTGCCCGGAAACGTTTGGTTGTACAACGTATCTTCGACCCCTGAACAATTGCAAACGCAGCCGCCCACGCGGGCTGGCGGCGTCAGCCTTACCTCCAGCGCGACACAAGCCGGCGTTCCGACGCGCCTTGCGATGAAAGATAGCTATCTCTATGCATTTACGTTCTTGCAGGGCTTGCAGGTAGTTGATCTGAATCAAGTCATCGCCGAATACCAGCAAGCCACTCCCACACAATTTGGCGAGGCGATGACCACAGAAGGTCAAGGTTTTGCGACTGATGCCGTAATCAACACCATTCCGCTCCGCAACTCTGTGGGTGGGACCTTCACGATGTGGGACCTGAAGGCCGACGATTTCGCCATCAGCAATTCAGCTGGTACCACCGCCACTCAAACGCTTTTGGCGGCCACAGGGCAGCTGCCGTTTGTGCTGGCCGACCCCACGCTGAGCGGATCGCAGGCGGTGCTGTATCCTTCCTCGACGGGCGGTGCGTTCACCAGCAATCCGGTGCAGCCGCTGCTGATGACCAGCGCGGATGGCCAGACGAACTATCTGCTCTGCTATGGCCGCGCCGTCGCGTTGGGCACCGTCGTGGGCACAGACAGTTCAGGAAACCCTGTCAGCAACCACATTGCCGTGGTCGTCGGCAGAGGCGTGATGGGACCAGTGGTTAGTACAACCAGCTGTCCGGTCTCAGGGGCCCCGGTGTCCTCAGTTTCCTTGCTGGCGGTCGTCGATCTGACCGGGGCCTATGCCCAGGGAGCAACCGTTACGTGTGATCCGAAAGCGACCTTAGGTAGCCCGAACTGTCCCAAGGCGATCGGCTTCACGCCTTTGCTGGATCAAAACGGAAATTCCGTCACCGGTACGGACGTAAAGGTGAATGGCAACGTGGCATTGGTGGCCACGGGCACAAACGTGCTCCTCGTCAATCTCGAGAATCCTTCCCAGCCGACTCTCGCTGGCCAAATCACCGGCACTTTTGGAAACTGGTTGGGGCTAACGGATTCGGGAATTCTCGTTGGGTTAGCTAACACCACTTCTGGCAGCGGGCTTCAAACTGCGGCCCTTGGTTCTTACATTCTCATTCAGCAAGTCACTCCCGAAATAGCAATGGTAGATGATAACGGTAATACGATTGAGCCCATCCAGCTAAAGCTTGAAGCGCACGGTCAGAGTGAAGACCTCACGAACGCCAAAATTACGTATAGCGAAGATGGAGTCCAGAAAGCTGTAATTCCAGTCGGAAATTTGCAGCCTGGCGTCCAGACGGTGACGATTCCTGCCGGGTTGCACGCGACTTCTCCTGCGGAACTCGTAGAGATGTCGTTGATCAAGCCAGACGGAACCGAAACCCCATCCGTGGTGTTACCACTGAATAGTCAAGATTTCGCACGTTCCCAGTCGTCGAGTTCGAGCACGTCCGGGGGCCAGGGGGGCTCTGGGCAAGGCGGATCGGGAGCAGGAGCAGGTGGATCGGGACTGGCAGCTTCTCTGTCATCGTTCGACAGTATTTATCCCTCTTCGGTCCAAGCAGGATCTCCCGACACGGTAGTCACTGTGCAGGGAGCTGCTGCTGGTGGATTGACGCAGGTTTTTGTCCGAGGATTAGACTCACAGTGGAATAGCCTGACGGCTACCTTGCCTTCAGGCAAAGCCGCGCAGTTCACAATTCCGGCCGCTCTATTGGCCCAGCCAGGATTCCTTGAGGTAGCTACAACTCAGGATGACGCGAGTTCCATTCCGCTAATGGTCTACAACCCCGCGCTGCCGGCCGTCATTTCGGCGGGAACGCAAATCGAGGCAGACTTTGCTGATGCAGACAGCGTTGATACCGTCGCCCCTGAGGGAATTACGGTAATCGGAACAAACTTCGCAAGCGGCTCCGCCGTGGTGTTGGGTAGAGGGGCGACGCCCGGCATAGCCTTGCCGACCAGTCTTGTCGACCCTAATACTCTTCAAGCCTCTATCCCATGGCCCTTTGCGATGAAAGCGGACGACTTGTTTGTGGCGGTATTGTCGCCGGACGGCTCAGTTCTATCTAATACTATACCCCTTGCCCGGGCGTTCGTGGCCGCACCAGCTTCGGCGGGGAACCAGACCCTTGGCGACCCGGCTCAGCCGATCGCTACGATCAATCCTGGGGTTGATCCGCAGGAGGTCGCATCTACGAACCAATTCCAGCCCAACGATATCGCAATCACGTCGGTCCGGGGTTACGTGAAAACGACCATCGGCGCTCCTGTGTCGCAACAGATACAAACTCTCTATGCGTGTGGAGTCAATTTCGTTAACGGCTTAGCGATGAAATTCCGGACATGGAAGGGGGGCGTTCTGCTCGAGCTTACGTCGCCGCTTTATGGCGTCCAGGTGGTGGCTACGATGCCTCCAGTTGATCCCTCGGCCGCTCCGCAGAGTCCCACTGCGCTGGCCTGTGCGAGTATAGACGTGCCAACGATGATTCCAGACACGCCGGTTAAGAAACTGCAACCGAAGGCGGATCACGCGGTGGGGACATCGGCAGGTGAGGATTTCAGACAGCCAGCCGTCATTCCCTTTGGCGGCCGCAGACAGTTTGGAGTCTATCAGGATCGCACAGGGAATTACCGCATCCTGACTTCGTCGGAAGCGAGCACTAACGCGGATTACCAGCCAGCTAGCGGCGCGGTTCTCTCGATTTCGAATTTTGCGCCCAATAATGGCCACAATACGATTCAACTGGAGCGGGAGCAGGGTGACACTCAGGCCACAGCAAAGATTCGAACGACGGCTCTCAGCGTGCTCCCTTGCGATAAAATCCGAAAGGAGCTAGCCACACCGCCGTCCTGCGACAGCACCATGAGACCACTTCCGCAATTACAGGCCGTCGCCAACGGGAACGTTGTGGCTGCGAGGAATGTCGAATCAAAATTCGGCACTTTAGGCAACGGAACCGAGAGTCATCCGGAATACGACGCCACGATCTCCTACTACGCAGACGCATGGGGCATCCCGCCGCACTTCTTGAAGGCGCAGGCGATTCGGGAGAGTAACGCGTACCAGTCAGACTTTAGATTCGAATTTACATCCATCAACCTGACGCGGCTCTCTGGCGACGGTAACACGAAGGAGGCGTTCAGCAACACTCAGCCGTTAATCCAGGCACCGCCGTTTTCTCTCTATCTGGTGGCGCCCGCGGGCGCGCAGGGAATCGCCTTGAGGAGCTATCGGGCAGGCACGAACGATGCGACGCAAGCGCAAGAGACGCAATACTTCTTGTACGATCCTCAGAATCAATCCGAAACGCAGTTCGGTTTGGGAGTGGCGGTCAAGCGAACGGTTGGCCCGGCCCTTTCCACGCCGAATGCCGGGCTTTGTAGGTTCCCCGGCCCCGTGCAAAGACCGTACGAATGTGAACCATGGGTATCTGCTTCGATCGAAGACATATCTGGACCAACTCCCGTAAGTCGCCAACAGCTCAAACTCGTGCACCGGGACACCGTTTGGCAAAGGAACGGGCACACCACTACGCGGCCCTTGATCAGCTTTGGAGTGGACTCCCTAACCAATGGCCAAAATGCCCTGCAGGCCGATGAGTTTGCGATTGACTATAATTCGGGGACCATTACGGTTGGTGCGCCATTAGCACCGGGTCGGCGACTCAAAATTACCTACTGGCCGGTGGGGACAGCTTACAATGATAACTCGGGACAGCCGACGGTCGTACCGGTCAATGCCGGGGGCCTCTTGACCGGCGCGCCTGACCTGAACGACCCCAAAGTTGTACGCGAGCTAGATAAATTGAGTTACAACCCAGGCGAAAGACTATTTGATTTTCTCAAGAAGAACGTTGCCAGTGACAGAGCGAAGAAATGGGCGTTCTTGACGACTCCTCTGACGGGAGATTTCTTCGTTGAATTCACCGTGGATGGCAACAATAACGCGGTCCAGCCGCGCGACCCGCGCTACCAATTCATTACTTCTCAGCCTTACGCCTCTTCCTCGTACGGATACTTGCAATTGACACTGATCCCTTTTGACCAGAGCAAGAAGGGCCGCCAGCTCTCGGCGGCTTTTGACCCCACTTCGTCCAATACACCCATTTACCAACTTATGACACTGGTCGGCAAGAATTTCGATCTTGCCGCTCACTTCCATCAGATTACGTTCAGTAACACGCCGCCACTTTGCGGCCCTACCAGTTGTAATGAGAGTCTTTGGGAGAAACAATGGAGCGGTGTCATCCAAATTTACAATTCCACAAAAAACACTGGCTACGGCCAAGCCGTTGTCGCGAGTGGTGTGCAGAATTATGCGCCCAGTGAACCTCAGTAAATTCGCGTGGGGCATCCTCATCGTGCTTTTCATGGCGCCTTTGGTCGGGGCCGAACCGAAAGTCCGTCATCTCGGCGCAACAAATCGAGACGCGACAATGGCGTGTGTCCGAGACCTGTATGGGAAACCCGCCTTGTGGGACAGGGTGGAGGCGAACTTTTTGATTCAGCCTTGCCCTGCCACGCGACAAGAACTGATAGAGGCGTTGAACAAACGGGGCATGCGCCTCTTTGACGCCAAGGACTTCATGTTCGTCACTCCAGAAAAGCTCTTCCATCCTTGTGTTCAACCATGTCTTCAACCAGGGGAACTCTACCCAGGGGGGCCTTTACAGGTCTGGCAAACACTTCGATGGACAACAATGACAGTTCGCCTCCATGTGCAGAAGTTGAGAGACGAAGAAGACCTGCCCGCCCATGCGGATGAGCTTGCAAGGCAGATCCTCGAACAGGCGCGAATGATCCCGCTTCAGGTAACTTACGGGTCGGAGGACGGTTCCCCGAACAAGGGCGCAGTGGACGTGGACCTAAACGCCGCTATTTGGACGGGGCAACTCAAACGATCGGGGCCGACCGAGTCTGTAGTTGCGGTAATCAACGCTAAGCCGCTATTCTCCACCGCCCGGCTAGTGTACGGCGAACTTCGCGGCGGGAAATGCATTGTGCTTTGGGACTCGCCCTTGTTCAACGTCTTGCACGGTGACATCTCTTTCCGGGACCTGCACGCCGACGGCAACCAGGAGGTTGTAATCGAATCGACCAATTGGGGCAATAAGGAATACCCGATGTTGGTTATTTTCGACAGAAATGGGCGAGAAATAACGAGGCAAAAGGAGTGCGATACGGCCATTGCAGCCGATGCTAACTTTACGGCAGAGGACGGCACCTGCGCCATCTTTGGCACGGACGTTCAATTTAGTAGCGATACGCGAATGCCCAGGGATCCAGACGATCAGAGCGCAGTTCCTCCCGAAGAGATTTACGTGTCGGAATGGTACGGCGATGGCAAGAACCACGTCTTCAAACTAAACAAGGAGGGCTCTTATGTTCCTGGCGCTCCCATGTTGGGCCCGTTCCCGCCTGAACCGCTACCACCTCCTACCCCCGACCCAGCGCAACTGAACCAGCAGGGCATAAAGTTCATGCGGGCGAAAGACTACGCCACTGCCGAGGGCAAATTCATGCAGGCCTCGATCCTTGTCGGGGACAAAAATCCGGAGTACGCAAATAACTTGGGGTTCGCGTACTACAAGCTGGAAAAATACGACTTCGCGGTCTACTGGTTGAAGAAGACGATTGAGTTGGATTCTAAACGATCTGTCGCTTACCTGAATCTTGGCGACGCCTATGTCGCGCTCAAGCGCAACGCCGAGGCACGCGAGGCATATAAGAAATATCTCGAACTTGCCCCCGACTCCCAAGCCGCGCCTGCCGTAAAGACAAAGCTCGACGGCCTGCCTCCAACGCCATGAATTGGTGTGGAGTGGTTTGCTACCCAGGCCCAAAATCGCAGATTAACGAAACGGTCGCCGCTCGATGAGCACGCCACGCTGTGGGCCGACCTTACCTAGACCAGCTACACCATGACCTTCACGGATGGCACCAGGAAAACCTTCAACAACAGTGGCTACCTCACCGCCATCACCGATCGCAACGGCAACAAGACCGCCGTCAACTACGACGCCGCCAATCGCATCACCAATGTCAGCGACGCGGCCGGTCGCGTTCTCACCTTCAACTACGGACCGGCGCGCCAGGCGCAATCCATTCAGGATGCCGTCGGCGTCATCGCCACCTACACCTATGACTCCAGCGCACGTCTTACCAAGGTCGTCTATGCCGACGCGATTTGTAGCTGGCACCATGTACACATTCGCTTTGCGTAGGCATTGACCCTAAAAGGCGCGAGCAGCCTATGCGCGGCCCTGTGCTGCTCTGCTTTCATAAATTCTTTGCATTACCGCCTCAGCCGTGAACTCGGATTGCGCAATGGCTAGAGTACTGCGTGAGTGTGGATCAGCGAACAGAATCAACGCCCCGCGTGGGCCGTGCTGAATGCCTTGAAACTCAGCACCCAATGCCCCAAATACGTGGGCGTAATAGATTGCGCTGTCGCTTTGCATCTACGCAGGATACACAATTTTCTCCGTAATGCCATACGCGCTTTTCTAAAGGAGCTGTTCCGGACTGGAACTTGTGTGGAGTTATTCCGAGGCAGTATTAAGCCAATCTGGTTTTGGAAAGCCAGACCAACCGCCGGGAATAGCCCGAGTGCACAGGGGTTGCGTACGTGTGAGAGGATTTTAAAAGGGTCCGCATCGATCAGCGCCGCGCAATGAGCAGCTAATTTCACCGTGAACGGCTTCGCGGAAGGATCAAGCTCCCCGTTGGTTGTCATCATCTCCCTCTGTCTCTCCCGCTTGCACCGAGGCGACGGGGCGGTTGTTACTAACAGAGCGCCAGCGATTCGACGATTCGGTCGTGAATGAAATTCAGTTCGGCGGATGAAATCGCGTACGGCGGCAGAACATAGATGACGTTTCCGAGTGGCCGCAGGAGCACCCCTGCATCGATGAAGAACTTGTAGAGCATGGGCCGCAGCTTGGATGCATAACCTGGGTCGTCCGCACGGAGCTCGATTGCGGCCACTGTGCCGATCGATCGGACATCGCCGACGGCTGGATGCCCTTTGATTGCGGCAAGCCGGGCACTGTGAATCTCGGCGATCCGGCGGATACGATCGAACACGGGCTCCCGTTCGAAAATTTGGCAGGTCGCGACCGCGGCTGCCGCGGCGATCGGATTTCCCGTGTAGGAATGGCCGTGGTAGAAGGTGCGGGCGCGGTCCGTGCTGACGAACGCCTCGTGAATCTCCGCGGTGCAGATCGTCGCGCCCATCGGGAGCACGCCGCCGGTGAGTCCCTTTGAAAGGCACATCAGATCGGGGACGACGCCGGCTAGTTCGCAGGCGAACATTTTGCCGCAGCGGCCGAAACCGGTCAGGACTTCGTCCGCAATCAGCAACACGCTGTGCTCGGCGCAGAGCCGCTGCACTCGCTGCAGGAATTCGACCGGATGTACAATCATGCCGCCCGCGCCCTGCAGCAGCGGTTCTACGATCACAGCGGCAATCTCGCCATGCTTTTCTTCGAGCAGCCGCTGCAGTTTGTCGACGCAGTCGATTGAGCATGATGCGCGCGTTTTGCCGACCGGGCAGCGGTAGCAGTAGGCGGAGTGCGCGCGGTGGACCGGAAACAGCAGACCGCGAAATGGATCGGTGAACGCGGAGGTCGCGCCCACGGACATCGCCCCGACCGTGTCGCCGTGATAGGCGTGATCGAGCGCGACGAATGTCTTCTTCGCTGGGCGGCCGAGGTTCTGCCAATACTGCACGGCTATCTTCAGCGCGACCTCGACGGCGGTTGAGCCATCGTCGGAGAAAAAGATGTGCGAGAGAGTGGCGGGCAGAATCTTGCGCAGGCATTCGCGCAGCTCTTCGACAGCGTCGTGCGTGAAGCCGGCGAGGAGCACATGATCGACTTGGGCAGCCTGAGCGGCGATGGCCGAGATGATGGCCGGGTGCCCGTGCCCGTGGAGGTTGACCCACCAGGAGGAGATACCGTCGATCAGGCGGCGGCCGTCGTCGGTGTAAAGGGAGACGCCTTCGGCCTTTGTGATGCGGATCGGCGGCGGATCGAGTGCTTCTTGCGTGAACGGGTGCCAGACTTGCAGGCCAGGGTTCATGTGCGGAATACCTTCGGATCGAAATTTCTGCGAAAGACTCTGAGGAGCGCGCGGCGGTGCAGCTGTTTCAGTTGCGGAACGACGCCGACGACCGCGACGCGTCCATAGTGTTCGATGGCTTCGCGGTTTTCCCGATTCGGCTTACCCACCATGATGACGCCGTGAATGTCCACAGACGCGGCGCGCAGAGCGGCGAGCGAGAGCAGCGTGTGATTGATCGTGCCGAGCGTGGTGCGCGTAACGAGCAGAACGGGCAGCCCGAGATGACGCATCACGCTGGTCATCAGTTGTGTGCCGTTGATCGGAACAAGCGCCCCACCCGCCCCCTCGGCGATCAGATTCTCGCGCGGTGGGAGATGGGGCATCTTGATTCTGCGCGGGTCGATGCGGACTCCGGCGCGACGCGCGGCAAGGTGCGGAGATACGGGCGGAGCGAAGCGATAAACCTCCGGTGCCGTCCGCAAGGGGGACAGTTGGGCGAGCCGCATGACAGTATTGCGGTCCGTTCCTTCCCGTGTGCCGGTCTGGATCGGCTTCCAGTAGATCGCATCAAGCGCGGCGCAGAGTAGTGCTGAGACCACGGTCTTGCCGACGCCCGTGTCCGTTCCCGTGACAAAGAATCGGCTAGACATTCACGACGCTTGCGGAAGCGGATTGTGCCAGGAATTCGCAGGCGGCGACAAAACGGTTAATATCGTCCATCGTGATCCTGCTGGTGAGCGAGACGCGCAGGCGCGCGGTGCCGGGAGGGACGGTCGGCGGGCGGATGGCTTTCACCGCGAATCCGCAGCGGTACAGTTCGCGCGCAGCGTGCAGCGCGATTTCGTTACTGCCAAGGATAACTGGAACGATGTGCGTGGCGCTGGCGCCGGAATTGAGGCCGGCGGCAGCGAGTCCGTGGCGCAACGCCGACGCGATACGACGAAGATGCGCTCGCTCATCCTCCGCGGCGCGTGCCATGGCGAGCGCCGCGTGAATCTGTCCGGCCAGATAAGGCGGCATCGCCGTGCTGAAGATAAAGGTTCTCGCGCGATTGATCAGATAGTCTTTCAGAGCGCTGCCACCGCACACAAATGCCCCCGCGCTGGCCAGCGCCTTTCCGCAAGTGTGGACGATGGCGAGCATTTTCCGCTCGAGGCCAAGTTCAGCAGCGATTCCTCGTCCTTGTGGGCCGCAAACTCCGGTTGCATGCGCTTCGTCGATCACCAGTTCGGCGCCGTACCTTTTTGCCAACCCAAGCAGGGCGGGAATGGGCACGACATCGCCCTCCATGCTGAAGACGCTCTCCGTCACGATGATGCGGGCGCCCGAGCTGTTTTGGTTATCGCGAAGCGCGCGTTCGAGAAATTCGAGATCGCCGTGCGGATAGACAATTTTCGCCGCTCCGGAGAGGCGGATGCCGTCAATCAAGCTCGCGTGGTTGAGCGCGTCGGAAAAGACGGCGTCGCCGGGCTTCAGCAGGGAACTTAGCAGACCGACGTTGGCGGCGTAACCCGAGCCAAAATAGAGCGCCGTTTCGGTTCCAGCAAAGGCAGCGAATTCCGATTCGATACCTTCCCATTGACGCGAATTGCCGGAAAGCAGCCGCGAGCCCGTCGAGGCGACCGTCTCGGTGCCTGCTACCGCTTCGAGCACCGAATGCTTGAGACGCGGATCATCCGAAAGGCCGAGGTAGTCGTTCGAGCAGAGATTGATCCCCGCTGCACGGTCAACTATCTCCAGGGCACGAAACTGCGCCCGCTCGCGGAGGGAATCAAGTTCGCACGCCATGCGCCGTTCGAGCGTAATGCGGGGCACGTCAGGCACCCTGCATTGCCTTCATGCCGATATTTTCGAGGAGTCGCTCGTCGGCGCTCGCAGCAGGGTTTGGGGTGGTCAGGAGCTTCTCGCCGGTGAAGATGGAGTTCGCCCCGGCGAGGAAACAGAGCGTGACCGCCTCGGGCGACATCCGGCGCCGCCCGGCGGCGAGCCGTACGCGCGAGGCGGGCATCAGAATTCGCGCGGTTGCGATGGCCCGGACCATGACCAGCGGGTCGAGTTCCTCTGCGTTTGCGAGCGGAGTCCCCTCGTTCGGCACAAGCATGTTGATCGGCACACTTTCCGGATGAGGATTGAGACGGGAGAGTTCGTGCAGCAGGCCGACGCGGTCTTCGTCGGTTTCCCCCATGCCGAGAATCCCGCCGCAGCAGACCGTGATGCCTGCACTGCGCACATGCGCGATGGTCCGCAGACGGTCTTCGTAGCCGCGTGTGGTAATGATGTTGCCGTAGAATTCGGGCGACGTGTCGAGATTATGGTTGTACGCGGTGAGGCCAGCGTCCTTCAGTCGCTGGGCCTGCGATTCGGTGAGCATGCCGAGCGTGCAACAGACTTCCATCTCTAGCGCTGCGACGGCGCGCACCATGTCGAGTACGCGATCGAAATTCTCGCCGTCCGGGACCTGGCGCCAGGCGGCGCCCATGCAGAAGCGTGTCGCGCCTTCCTCTTTCGCGCGCTGGGCCGCTTCGCGAACCGCGACCGGATTCAGCAGCTCCTCGCGCGGGACGCGGGTCTTGTAGTGCGCGCTCTGCGAGCAGTAGGCGCAATCCTCGGGACAGCCGCCCGTCTTGATCGAGAGCAGCCGGCAAAGCTGGACTTCGTCGGGCTTGTGGAAAGCGCGATGCGCGAGCTGCGCCTGGAAGATTAGCTCGGGGAGCGGTAGATGATAGATGCGGCGGGTCTCGTCGCGCGTCCAGTTGTGGCGAATCTCCATCGGCAGGCATCCTCGTTTCGGATTTCAACGATATCAAAAAATCGTACTGCGCGAAGCCGAGAAAGCTGCAATCGCAAACTCGCTCGGAATCTACCTCGACAAATGTTTAGGACTGTAGCCGTCTCTGCATTGGAATCGACCAAAGAGGACCGCGCTTTGGCACGGAGTCATCGGGGAATCTCAACGGTCAGCGGCGCGAGCAATTTAGTTTCCGGCTGCC
>Ga0210400_10003877_pt1 | contig 13110 bp, 18 predicted proteins | sample IncBWH26MmetaG_FD_155456 | JGI IMG/M metagenome (GOLD analysis project Ga0210400, IMG submission 155456) | Forest soil microbial communities from Barre Woods Harvard Forest LTER site, Petersham, Massachusetts, United States - Inc-BW-H-26-M | ecosystem: Environmental > Terrestrial > Soil >...
GGTGTAGCGATTTGTCAGCCTCAGAGCACTCCAATGCCTCAAACTCTACCGACTTTGCCACAGTCTAATGTACCAGCCACCGTGCCGGGCTTTGGAGGTAAGTGATGAAGCTAGATCACGAGCAGTGGCAGCAGGCTATATCAGATGTCTTTAGCGCTCGCGGCTATTTACCGAAGGAGGTACATGTCGATCTGATCGTGCTGGACGAGGGCAACCAGGTAATTATTGTCTGCGACCATAAAAACCAGCGGCATATCAACGTGCCGATCGAGACTAACGCGCTGGAATGGCCGGTTGAAAAGTTAGTGCGAGTAATAGAGTCAGAGATCGACCAAGCTGATATGGAGGAGCGGGGGTATGTATGAGTGATCAAGAAACCCTAACCAATAAATAGATTATACTTGACAATCTGGCAATACTGTAGTACAATGGTAGTGTTATGAAAGATAACACACAACCACTAAAAATCTACCGTGACGGCCAACTCAGTCGCTACGAAACTTACGCCCCAGTTATAAAACGGGCTATAGTTAACTACCTAAACAAAGTCGATTACTGGATAGCTACGAGCGGGCAGTGGCCGAGTGAAACCGAACGTTAGTCAGGTTTGGCGGTAGAGCGGACGTCCTCGATGCTATAATGCGTTTATGGGTGAGATAACACTAAAACAATACATAGATAAATGTTTTCGCTGGTTTAAGGATTACGTTGATCGTCGGTTCGCTGATCAGCAAGCGGCCGTCGCCGCTGCTCTGGCCTCAGCGGAAAAGGCAGTTAATAAGTCTGCCGTAGAAATTGAAAGTTGGCGTAAGGCCAGTAATGAATGGCGCGGCGCTATGAACGATCGAGAGCGCAACTTTATGCCACGGCCAGAAGCTGAGGCAGCTTTTAAGGATTTGTCAAAACAGATCAGTGAATTACGAACTACTAGTGATACCGATACGGGGCGCGATACCGGTATAAGCAAAACTTTCTCTATTTTGCTGGCGGTAGGCCTAGCCGGACTAACGCTTATTAGCGCCATCGCCGCGGTAGTCAGTATTTATATAGCTTTAAGGCCCCATCCATAAGTCCGGAGGAATGTTACGAAAATATTACTTAAAAAAATATATATCAACACTTATGCTGATGGCGAGCAAAAAGCAAAGCACTAAAATAAATAAAAAGATTTTAGGAGTGTTGCCTATTTTTTGTCTCATAGTTTATTGATTAATCTACCAACCAGTATGCCCGTCATGATCATGCCGATTAAACTGATTATTCCATAAATCAGTTTGTTTTGAAAGTTAAGTTTCGTATTGACTAAAGCGAAACCGTCGTTGATTTGCTGCTTGGTGGCGAACTCGTTATCCATAGTTTTAGCTAGGCTATGGACGTCATCGGAGACATTGTTGATTTGGCGGTCGTCCTGATCCAGGCGGTAGTTAATAAACTCCTGTTCAGTTTTGGGGATTGGTTCGGTTTGGTATTCGCTCATGGCTGTGTTTATTTTGTTTAATGGCTGATATTATAGCAAATAGAGCTAAAGCGAAGTCGCGGAACCTAGACCGATTGCCCAAGTAATATTAACATCACTGCAAGCAACAAGGCGACATAAAATAATAGGTGCTCTCCGGCGTGGCTGTCATAACCACTGCGCCGGTTTTTTGTCTAAAATGTAGCTTCAGGTAGCGTCGGCTCTGCTGACGTTGGAGTAACCTTTTTACTTGACCACCAGTGCGCTTTGCTAGGACTAATACCTAATAACTTCTCAATACGTCTAATACGTTTATGATGGTGTTTTGTTATGCCGTATAAATCAAAAATATCGGCTTCGTCTATGTCGGTGCGAGCATCGATAAGATTGTCGTTTTCGGCGATGGCTATACACAGCGGGCATTCCTCGTTCCATTTGGCCGCGTAAATAATTTTGCGGTGGTTGTTCTGGCAGGTGCGCAGGTTGGACATTTAGTAAGCTCCAAACCAGTGCCCGAAGATGTAAAGATAGACTATTAGGCCAGTTAAAATTAAGATGATTTTTATTATTTTCATGGCTAAATAATTATACACATTTTGGGGATAAGTCGTCTCTTTGGTGGATAAGTTTGGTTTGCCAAGCATGGCTGGCGAGAGTATTATATAATTCCTACGGTGTGACTAATCATGCGCCGTGTTTAATAAATTAACTCAGGGGTTGCACTCCGAGGCTTGTGTTGGTATGCTATTAAAGATTAGTTACACATTCTCTTGAAGAACCCCTTAAGCATACGAGGGGTTTTTCTATGACTCAAGACGAAGTGGAAGATTTGTCGCCCGAAGAACTAGAAGCTATGGCTGACGCTCAAGAATGCCGGGAAGTCGATGACTATCAGCAGGAGCAAGTTGAGTGAAGCGTAGAATGTTTGATCAGTCCATTGTTGAAAGCGACATCTTTTTGGATATGCCCCTGTCGTCACAGTCGCTTTACTTTCATTTATGTATGAACGCTGATGATTACGGTTTTGTGAGTCCGAAACGTATTATGCGAATGCTGGGTGCCACAACTGACGATTTGCAAATCCTAATAGCCAAACGATATATATTGACATTTGAGTCAGGAGTTGTTGTTATAAAACACTGGCATAACAACAATACGGTGCGTAAAGATCGTGCGCAAATGACGACTTACACGCTCGAATTTAATAGCCTTACCTCTAATGAGTTTGGAGCGTACACAGAACGTCGCAAAATAAAAATGCCGTTAATAAAAAAACAACAACATAAGAAGTTAATTAACCAAAAAGTTAAAAATGACAACCAAATGTCACCCGAGATTAGATTAGATAAGATTAGATTAGATAAAACTAATAATACTAACGTATTATTGGCGGACAGACCGCCAGACAAACGAAAACCGGAAATTAATTCAATGTTTGAATGCTGGCGACTGAACGTTGGCTACGATATTGAAGCAAAGGTACAAGCGAATCGCAGAGCGTGTAGTAATTTACTTAAAAAACATGGAGAGACAAAACTTACCCAATTAATTAACGGAGTTGCTTTAGCGCATAGTGATCAATATGCACCGCGCATATCCGATTTTTGTGATCTACAGTCTAAGCAAAACCAGTTAATCGCTTGGGGTAACTCTCGGAAAAATACAGCTGGAAAGGTTGCTAAGATACGATGACGGTAAAAACATTTGAAGGCCGCGAGTTTTATGTAACCAGAGAAGAAGCCAGATTAATATCGAAAGCTATAGATGGAGGTAGCGAATTTATAACTATTGGCGTGGACATAATCAACCGGCGTTCAATTAGTGGCATTTTCGACGACAGTAGCGAAGTCGGTAAACCAGTAGAATCAATCGGCCAACTACTTAGTCCAGGCGAGAAGCAACGAGCTAAACGAAGTACGGTTGCTAAAATAAGGGAACAACTTAAACGGAGAGGTGTTATTAACTAATGTGGTATAATTACCTTGTTAAAGCAAAAAAAGAAAGTGTGAGATATGATCGCAGCAGGCATTATCATTTTGGTAATATTGGCGTTTGTGGCGGATGTTTGGTACATAAGCGGCGGACACAAAAAGCTATTGGATGGGTAGCATGAACTACGACTACGAAAAGGTTTTGGCTGACGTGGTTAACGACATTAGGGCCGACAAGTCGATTATGCAGCCTTGGAAAAATAAAGCTATGGCCAGGATTCAAGAGGCTGCTGTGTTTGTTGATCATGGTAAAAAAATTAGTTTGGCTAAACCGCCGGAAGGTCTACCCTCTGCTGGGCCTAAGTTTCCGACACCTCAACCACTTGGGTGTATTTGCCAACCAGATATGCCACCACGCAAAGATTGTCCGGTACATGGTCGTGTATAATCTTGGATGATGGAAACTCGGCAAAAGTCGTCTGACGAAAAAACCCAAACAGGAATACAGCCCTACAAGCAAGCCGTTTTTGATCAGTGGTTAACCTGGAAAGCTTGCGCCGGGCTGATCGTTGACGAGGAGAATAACCATATCTACAAGATGACATTAACTGATTTTTGTCAACACTTTGGTATCAACCGTGATACGGCTAGAAAATGGCGCAACAAGACTGCAAACCTGGGTAAGCTTATCGAGCAGCGCCGGGACGAAATAGCGCCACAAGCTAAGGTCGGCATGGTGTTTAATCAAATGTTTTTAACCGCTATGCAGAGCCAGGATAAGCGTGCCGCGGTTGACGCCCAAAAGGCTTACCTAGGTCATTTTGGTAACCTGAGAACGCCGGTACAGCGCCAGGACGTTAAGGTCGAAGGTTTAAGCTGGGCCGATCTGGCTCAGAAAAAACGAAACGAAAACAAAGTAATCGAGGGTGAGGTTGTTGATGCCGACGCAAACCATAGCGCCTGAAGACTTTGATTTTCTTCACGACCTCTACCTCAAAAAACCAGAGGACTTTGTAACCGAAGTGCTAGGCGCTAAGTGCTGGCAAATGCAAACCGATATTGTCCGTAGTGTCTTCAAAAACAAAATCACGTCCGTTAAGACCTGCAACTCGGTTGGCAAAAGCTTTATAGCCGCTAGGATCGTAGTTACCTGGCTAATGCTTTACGAGGACTCCGTAGTCGTTACGACCGCGCCGACATGGGCGCAGGTAACGGACGTACTATGGCGTGAGATAGCTAGCACGGTTAAGTTGTCTCGCTACAAACTAACTGACAATGAAGTGCTGCAAGCTGGCTTAACGCTTGGCGAAAAGTGGTATGCCGTCGGTAGGTCAACCGCTAAACCTGAAAACTTTTTTGGTTATCACGCCGATCACTTGCTGGTGGTGGTTGATGAAGCTGGAGGGGTTGATGAGCCGATCTTCAAGGGTGTGGCCGCTATTACACCAAACATCAATGCTCACATTTTGCTGATTGGCAACCCAACTAAACCAAGCGGCACGTTTTTTAATTACTTCGATAAGCCGGAACTGGGAGCCAAACGCTACACGATTAGCGCTTTTGACAGCCCGAACTTTACAGCGCTTGAAATTAAAACGGTCGACGATCTGGTAGCTATGTTTACGCCGCCGGAAGACATCGACCAGGTAGATTGGATCGCAGCGGTTAACCAGGAAATCCAAAACAGGCTTGACCCGACCTTCGCGGCTCTAATCGATCCAGCAACGGTTTATGGCCGCTATCACGAATGGGGTGCCGATAGTCCGGCTTGGCAAGCACTGGTAATGGGTGAATTTCCAACCGAAGGCGATCAACAACTTATCTCTACGGACTTGGTATTGATGGCTATGAACATGAGCGGCATCGACGAGGATAGCGGTAAAACCTACGCCGAGCTGTCTGGCTGGGACATTAGCGACGGAGCACCGGAGTATGGCCTGGATATGGCACGTTACGGCAGTGACAGCACCGTGTTAACTCCTCGCCACGGTGGCTGGGTTGAAGACCAAATCGCTTGGAATAAAACCGATTTGATGACATCGGCGGATAAAGTTATAAACATCATCGACATACTGAATCCTAACCTACGGCTTAACATTGACGATACTGGCAATGGTGGTGGCACGACTGACCGGCTGAGGCAGATCAGCAAAGAGCAAATTGGTTTGGGTAAACCTGTGCATCAATACCAACTGGCAGCTTATAACTTTTCTAGCAAGGAGATGATGAAGCAACCTGAAAAATATCACGACATTACCAGTGAGCTTTACTGGAACTTAGCCGGCTGGTTTAGGCGTAAGCAAATCGCTATCCCCAAAGACATGCAACTGCGTGACGAGTTAATTGCCCGGCGCTGGGGCGTTATGCCTAACGGCAAAATTAAAGTCGAGTCCAAGGATGAATACAAAAAACGCACTGGGGGCCGATCGCCTGACCGCAGCGATAGTTTAGTTTTAGCCTTTGCCGGAGGTTTAAGGCCAATACGTCAAGCGGCAGAATACCAAGCTACCGACAGTAGCGAACCAATCCGTCAGCCCTACACGAGTGGCTTAAAGCGGGGAAGCTGGTAAACTAAACTCAAATGGCTACAACTAATCAAGCCCTACTACCACCCAATGCCACTAGCCAAATCGGTGCCAGCGGTACTTACTTCTTCAAAGGCTACATTACCGCCGAGGAATATAGCATTGATCTGCAAGGTAAGTACGGCCTGCAAGTCTTTGACGTTATGCGCAAAAGCGACGCTACGGTTCACGCCGCGTTGCAAGTATGTAAAAACCCGATACTTGGCTGCGAGTGGTTTTTTGAACCGGCTAGCAATGACGAGCAAGATCAGAAAATCTGCGACCATGCTAACTTTGAATTCTTTGAGCGCAAGCTGGATTACTGGAACGTGCTGCGCGAGGGGCTAGGCTTTTTGGAGATGGGTTTCTTCATCGCCGAGCTGGTTTACGACACCGAGGCTAAATGGGAAGGGCAAAGCTATATTGGCATAGACAAGATCGCTAGCCGTAAACAACGCTCAATCCTCAAGTTCATGCAAGACGACGATACGCCAGGCATTACTCAAATCCTGCCAAGTGGCCGTACGGCAATGGGCGGTGGCGGAACTACCGCTAATATTCCCCGCTCTAAGCTGCTGTATGTGGTTAACGACCAAGAGGGCGATAACTACTTCGGTATTAGCTTGCTGCGTTATGCCTACAAACCCTGGAAGATCAAAGACGCTTTGGAGATTATGAACGCCGTAGCGCTAGAGAATATGGCGCTAGGTATCCCCTACATCAAGAAGGGCATGAATGGCGAGACGATTGACGAACCTGAACTAGAAAAACTGCGTACCCGCTTACGCCAGCAGCGAGTCAACGAAGAGGCGTTTTTAGAGTTCCCAGCGTCAGTTGAAGTCGGTTGGATGGACATGAAAGGGCACACGACCAAAGATGTTATGCCAACGATTGAATACCAAGACCGCCAAATATTACTATCCGTATTAGCTCAGTTCTTGTTACTTGGCGCTAATGACGCTGCCGGCAGCCGGGCGGTTAGCCAAGATCATAGCCGACTGTTCGTTAAAGCGCTCGACGCCGTGGCTAAACAATGGGAGTCGGCTTTTCAACGTGACGTGGCTAACAGATGGGTTGACCTCAACTATTCTAATCTGCCAAATGGCTACCCTAAGCTTAAGCACAGCACTATTAGCGACGAGGATGTAACCGAAGTTTCTAAGGCCGTGCAAATGTTGATGAGCGCCGGTGCTGTTCACCCTGATCGTGATAGTGAAAACCGCTTTAGACGAATGCTCAATATGCCTGAGTTAACCGAAGAAGATTACGAAGCTTACGATAAAAACATTGCCGCTAAGGCTGAAGCTGAAAAGATTACTGTGGCGGGTGTTCCTCCGATTGGTGGCACATTACCAGCGCCAGACCCAAACGCTCCGGTGCCACTAGGTCAACCTCAACCGCCGCAACCAGCACCCAAACCACCCGCTAATGCTACGGAAGCTATCGCCCAAGCCAAACAAGCCCAGCAAAAACTGATGCGACTAGTAGGGGCGTAAATGAACACGCTAGAACGTGAGGCTGTACGTTTAACGGCTATGTTAGCTGCTACCGAAAACTTTGCCCCAAGCTACAGTAATACTCCCGAACAGCACGCCCAGCTGATTAAAGCCGAAGCCGAATTACAGCTAGTGTTAACCAAGTTTTTCAAGAACATGCAGTCTAAAGTCCATGATTTCGTTAACTGGCAGCACTACGAATACCAAGTCGGCCAAAACAGACATAACACGCTCGACAGGCAAAAGCTGGACTACAACATTGACGTCATCGTTAACGACGAGCAGATTGATAACAACGATACGCCGTTTATAAAACTTACGCTCAAGACCATTGAAAAAGCTACTAAAGCTGGTTTTATTGCTGCCGAGCTAGCGCCTAAAGCGCCGACGCTTGGTTTGCCTGGCGTCAACGCTATCATTCAAAACCTGTCGACTAAACATGTCGCTAGTCTGGTAGGTAAAAAAGTCCTGAAAGACGGTAGCATTGTCGATAACCCGAATACCGCCTACAACATCATGGATACGGTTAGAAACGATATTGCCACGAGCATAAAAACCAGTCTTGGCCTTGGCGAAACAACCGACGAAGCTGTACAGCGTATGTCGGACATCATTGACCCGGTTGATCGAGCCGAATTAATCGCTCAAACCGAAAGCGTTAATGCCTACAATGCTGGGCTTATGGAGTTTGGTAATCAATCTGATGCAGTTGGCAAGGAATGGGAAACGGCTGGTGCCGAGGACGAATGCGCCGATAATGAAGCTGAAGGCCCAATACCGTTTGATGATGATTTTGTTAGCGGCGATAGCGAACCTACCGCCCATCCTAGGTGTAGGTGCGCCCTTAGACTGATCTACCAGGAAGAGTGGGATGCCGGCGGATACGGTTGACAAAAACTGAGTCAGCTAGGATTATTAAAACAACATGGCTACATGGACATCAAAATACATAAACTCCTTACCAAACAGTAGCTTTGCTTGGATAGACAGCAAAGGCGGTCGTCATTTACCGTACAAAGACGCAAACGGCAAAGTTGATCATAACCACACCGCAAACGCTCTAGCTCGGCTTAACCAGGTTCAGGGCATGAGCGATACCGAGCGAGCCAGCGTCAAAGCCAAACTCCAAAAAGCCTTAGCTCAAACGCAAGCTTCACTTGACGACGAAGAAAAACTGACCTTTAGCGCCACCGCGATTACGCTTGACAGCGAAGGCCACGTACCGACTAAGTTTCCATTGTTCGTAACTGGCGACTGGAAGAATAGCGTCAAAGGCAACTTCAAAGTAAACCTCGATCACTTGAAACAGATGAAAGAAAACTTTGATAATGGCGTCGGCTTTCCAACAGAAGATGCCAGCACTGGTTTAGCTATCGATTTTGCTCACAACTACGCTGATGAAGCCGCCGGCTGGATAAAAGGCCTTGAGCTGCAAATTGACCCAAGCGACGACACCAAAGCCACGCTTTACGCTAATCCGGTCGAGTGGACAGAAACCGGCTCGCAAGCTATTCAGTCCGGCAAATTCAAATGTGTATCTCCTATGGGCAGCTTTGGCGAGAAGAACGGCAAGCTGTCAATGTGGGCGAATCCAACTAATCTCAAAGAGAAAATTGCCAATGTTATCGAGGGTGCCGGGCTAACCAATATACCTTTCCTGAGAGGCATGCCGCCAATACGTGCTGATCGCACTGGACATTTGACACAGGATTTTGATAATGTAATATACGTCTATGACCTCGAACAAAAACCAAAGGAGCCAAGCATGAATTTGGATGAGCTACGCGTAAAGGAACGAGACGCACTAACCGTCCCTGAACTAGATTTTATTACCGAAAAGAAAACCGAGCTAACCAAAGAGGAGCTTACCAAGTTCAAACTCGACGCTGAAGACGAAGAGGAAGAAGAAGAAGAAGGCAACGACGCCGACAAATTATCCGACGAAGAAAAGCAGACACTAGCCGCCATCAAAGACGGCAGCAAAAAGGTTGTCGACGCTACAACCGATACTGTGGAAAAAGACCGACTTAATCGCATGGAAAGCACAATCGATAAATACCGCAACGAGGATGTACAGCGCACCTTGGACAAACACGTTAAGCGTGGCGCTATTAAGCAAGATCAGGCTAAACTCGATGGTTTCTGGGGCAAGCAATTACTGGAAGCCGCTAATGAGGACGAAGAAAAAACCGTCAAAGACGCTCTTGACGCATTGCCCGCTAATGAGCAGCTGGCTAACGAGATTGGTACTGGCGAGGATGTTAATGCCGGTTCTACCGCTCGTGAGCAACTTGACGTATTGGCTAGAGAAAGAGTCGACAAGGCTGCCAAAGAAGGCAAAGAGCTGCTTTACTCTGACGCTCTGAAACAGCTTTACCGAGAAAAAGAAGACCTACGCAATCAAGACCGCCAAGAACAGCTAACTAAGGCAGGAGCATAACCATGTCGCAATATTCAACAGGCCGCGCATTATCAATCATCACTGACGCTGACTTAAGCGCGGTTGATTCAGGCGGCGTACCAGTTAACTTGTTCCGTATCGTGTCTTTGGCCGCTTCGACTGCCAACACTACGCTTCGCAAAGTCGTTTTAGCTACTTCCGCTACTGACGCTAATATCATTGGCGTGCTTAACAACAGCCCGGCTGCCGGCGAGGTAGCCTCGGTTATTGCCCGTAACGCTGAAGGTACCTTTAAGGTCAAGGTTGGCGTTAACAGTGCTGGCGTATCGATTAACGATCTTTTGACTTGTGATACTGATAGCGGCGCGATCACGACTACCACATCAGGTAACATTGTTATCGGTAAGGCTATGGAAGCTGGCGTTGCCGGTCAGGTAATCGAGTATCTGCCAATCAATCACTTAGAGCAATCATAAACTAGAGAAGGAAAACAAACATGCAAGGCCAATATTTTACCCCGGATATCCCACTAACCAACGTTTCACAAGCGTTCTTCAACGACCCGACCCAGTTTATTGCCGAACAACTAGCGCCTATGGTAAGTGTCCCTAAAAAGACCTTCAACATCTGGTTCTACGGTAAAGACACCCTGAAGCAAGCGCTTGATGACACTAGAACTCGTTTTGGTGAAACCAATCAAGTTCAGGGCAACATCCAAAGTAAAGCCTTTGGCCCGCTGCGTGGACACGAACTTAAGGATGGTATCGACTTCGACCAAGACGAAATGGCTGAAGCGCCACTAGACTTCGAGATCGACATTACTAACTTGTTAAGCGAAAAGCTAGCTATCACTAAAGAGTTGGCTGTCCACTCGCTACTTTCTAGCACTTCCACAATTACCAACAACGTAACTCTTTCCGGTACTAACCAATGGAATAACTACGCTAGCTCGGCTCCGCTTGACGACATTCGCTTGGGTCTTGATACCCAGCGTTTGTACGGCCTAAAGCCTGCCAACACGATAGCTATGAGCTACGAGACATATAGCTGGCTGTCTAGGCACCCACAGTTGATCGAATCCGTTAAGTATGCCGGTGTCGTATCTCTAACTCAGGAAATGATGCTTAAGCTGCTAGCGCAGTGGGGTGTACAGAACTTGATAGTATCGAGCGCTGTTTACGACTCTGCCGCTGAAGGTTTGGCTGCGTCTAACGCTTACATCTGGGGCCAAGACGTAATTCTAGGCTATGTTACAAAAACACCAGGTCTGCGAACAGTTAACGGTGCTTACACCTTCACTCTGGAAAATGGCCGTTACGTTGACAGTTGGTTCGAGCAAGGCAAGAAAACTAAGTGGATCAGAAATAACGACTACTACGTTCCTCAAGTAGTTGGCGCGGAGGCATTTTATCTCATAAAGAGTGCGATCGCATCAGGACTATAAGGTAGGCCAATATGAACACAATCGACATTGACCTACAACCTCAAAAGAACGAAGTACGCAATCTGGTAATGACTAACTCTGGCTACATCCGTCGCCAGAAGTGGACTCACCCGGCCGTCAGTTCGGCTACGGCTATCATGCCAGCCATCATTACGGCTGCTAGTATTCCCTCGGCTAACTTCTATACCTTTACCGTAACTAGCGCTAACGCTACGGCTGCGGCTACCTACACCAATAACGGCGTTACATATACTGTTCTAGCTACTATTTCCAGCGGCACAACCCTCTACTTAAGCGGTAGTGGTGCGCCAAGCGGCACGACCTTAACTAAGGCTTCCGGCACTGGTGACGCGACTATTACCTTCTCGGCTGCCACGGCTGGTTTTGGCCAACCGGACTTTCCACGCATAGTCACGATTGTTAGCACGGGCAGCGACCATGACGCCGCAGGTGTAGTTACTGTTAGCGGTACAGACATTAGAGGCGCTGCTATTAGTGATGCAATAACCTTAAATGGCAATACCAGCGTTAATGGTGTAAAAGCCTTTAAGACCATTACCAATATCGATACTTCAGCCTGTACGGCTATAGACGCTAATGCCGGCGTTGAGGTTGGTACTGGGGCGGCTTTAGGACTTGATCGGCTAATGGATGCTGACGAATACCTGCAAGGCTCGTATGACGGCACCTTTGAAGCCACAAGAGCTACTATTGCCTATAGCGCGACTGTTATTAGCCAGAATACCGTTATCTTTAACACCACTTTAGGTAATACACATACTTTCCGAGCCGTCTATGTCACCAAAGAATTAACAAACTCTAACGCCACCACTAGCTAGGAGAAATAAACGATGCCATACAAAGTAGTATCTCAACTTAATCGCAACGGACAACTTTACAAACCCGGGGAGATCATTAGCGACCTCGATGCCGAAGCGGCTAAGGAATTACTGAGCTATGGCGTGATTGAAGATACCGAGGCCGCAGCGTCAGAAACCAACACCGAGACCCCGCCAGCACCTAGCGCAGAGGAAGAACAACAGCTTGAGCGTGGCACCGTTGACTCTCAGGTTAACGAAGCAGTTAAAAAAGACCTAGCCGACAACGAACGACTAGCCCAGACACCCGGCGAAGTCATAGTCAACAACAAGCCAAGTGGTATCGTGGCTAAAGCTAAAGCGGCTCTCAGTGGCGATAAAGCACCTAGCGCAGAGGAAATCGCCAAAGATCCGCAGCTGCAGCAGTAAATAAAGCGCTAATGGTAAGGGCGTGATCCTGAAAGGACAAAACCTTGAGATACAAAATCCAAAAATACACATCGTCCGTCACCATCCCGCTAGGCTCTGGCAGCATTCAAGATATACCCACCAGAGACATTAATGGCCTACTTAGGGCTTTAGTTATCACACCACCAGCTAGCCTAACTGGCAGCTCTTATTCGGCTCAGGTCGGCGATCTTAATACGTTTTCAACTCTTAGCGCCGGCTCAACGGCTACAAAACTGGCTGACGCCAATAACTACCCACTAGCAATACCGGTAGCCTGCCAAGCCAATAATCCTTGGCTGACCATCGCTGTAGCTGGCGACACAGGCGCAACTGGCGTACTGACCAGCAACAACACCAATGTTAGCAATGCCGACACCGTTACCATTGGCTTATTAGCGGGTGGCACTAAAGTTTATACTTTCAAAACCGCCTTAACCGAAGCTTATGCAACTGGCACTGTAACAGATGGCAATGCCACCAATGTTAGCGATGGCGATACCCTGACGATTGGCAGCACGGTTTATCGCTTTAAAACAGTTATGCTGGCCAT
>Ga0210400_10003878_pt1 | contig 13108 bp, 13 predicted proteins | sample IncBWH26MmetaG_FD_155456 | JGI IMG/M metagenome (GOLD analysis project Ga0210400, IMG submission 155456) | Forest soil microbial communities from Barre Woods Harvard Forest LTER site, Petersham, Massachusetts, United States - Inc-BW-H-26-M | ecosystem: Environmental > Terrestrial > Soil >...
GATATTGCGGGCGGCATGAATGCGATACTTGCCGACGTGTTTGCGCTGTATCTGAAGACCAAGAACTTCCATTGGCACATGAGTGGGCCGCATTTTCGCGACTATCATTTGCTCCTCGATGAGCAGGCCGACCAGTTGTACGCCATGACGGATCCCATCGCGGAACGCATCAGAAAGACCGGCGGATCGACGCTGCGCTCGATCGGTCACATTGCCCGAATTCAACGTGTCAAAGACAATGATGCGGAATATGTCGACCCAATGGATATGCTCGCGGAACTGCGCGAGGACAATCAGGCGCTGACGACGCGGCTGCGCGAGGTGCACGAGATGGTGGATGAGCACCGTGATTTTGCCACCGCGAGCTTGATCGAGGGCTGGGTAGACGAGGCAGAGCGTCGCACTTGGTTTCTGTACGAGACCAGCCGCAGTGTTGATTAGTGCTCTCATAGATTCCTTATGAGACCACGCACATGGATGTCTCTCGGACTCATGCTGTTGGCAGCCACGCCACCGGTCCTCGCCGCTTGCGATCCCAGGGATCCGCTGGACAGCGCGGGTGGGAAAGCGGTCGCACTATCGGAGCGGCAGAGTGATCTGGACACCAAGGAGGCAATTAATCGCCTGGGGATTCAGTACGCTCGCGGCCGAGGCGTGGTTAAGGACTACAAGCTTGCGCTCAGAATGTTCAGGCAATTGGCATTGGACGGATACACACCGGGCATGGTGAATCTCGGCACCCTATACGCGATGGGACCGATTGGACTGAGGAATCATCGTCGGGCATACGCGTGGATTCGCGCTGCGTTGGCGCTCGGTGTGCCCGAGGAGGACTATGACGCCACGCTCTTCAAATTAGGAGTGATCGCGGGAAGACTGGGCGCAGCAAAGGTGAGCGGCGCGGAGCGCCTCGCGATGAGTATCATTGAAAACATCACGAGTCATTCTGACTCGACAGCCGAGCAGTACGCTGATATTCCACTGACTCGGGAATCGTTCCCGAGCACTTGCTCATTACCATTTTCAACCCACGAGAGCTAAACGCCACTGCGTACCTTCAGCGTCACTCTCCCCCCAATATTGCGCTGCGCAGAGGCTCTCGTGGGGTTTTTATTTTGAAGATAGGATCAGTCTTGCTTCGTCGGCGAATTCAGGATCGCGATGAACTCTGCGGCAACGGGCTGGTATCGCTGGCCAATTCGGTTTCGTCGACTTCTTCATCGCCATCAGGATGTGCCATAGGCGGGTACTCGATTCGGAGGCGCAAATCGTTTGCTACGCTGAATAGTCCCGCCGCTAGAATGAAGGCGAGGCCTACGAACAGTCCGACGATGATCAATGTGTTCATAATCCCTCAGGGCAAGATTGCGGTGCTTCGGGGAGTCTATTTTGCGACGGTGAATTGCCGAGGTCTTTGATCAAAATGCTGTGTTTTGTCTGCTCGCATCGCGAGAGGATCGAGGCTGCGCTGCACGCTGCCGGCAGGATTTGGCGGTGCGTGCGATGGAAGCTGCCGCCGGGAAACATAGATATCCTTTCAGGACAATAACTTACAGCTTTGACGCTAAGTTTCAGAATCGGTCGAGCCGCCACGCCGTGCTCTTCTATTCATTGAGCCGGGGATTTCACCAAACCCAAATGTGCGTATTGTAGCTTTGGACGCATGGCAACGCTGCCATCAGGAGGCCCGTATCGCATGAGCAACGAACGATCAAAGACAGCCGCACCGGTCGGCGAATCCGATTCTTTGGACAGAGAACTCTACGAAAGACACTTGCTGATCGACAAGGTAGTCGATTTGGCCGGTGCGACCCCACATGAGCGCTTCGAGGCTTTTGCGCTCGCTGTGCGCGAAATTCTGGCGCAACGCTGGGTGGAAACCGAATCCACCTATACGCGCGAAAACCCCAAGCGAGTGTATTACCTGTCGATAGAATTTCTCATCGGCCGATCCCTCGCCAACAACGTGGAGAATCTTCTATTGGGTTCCGATGTCAGGCGTGCCGTAAAAGAGATCGATCTCGATTGGCCGGCAACTTTAGAGCAGGAGGCGGAAGCGGGACTCGGCAATGGGGGTCTCGGGCGGCTCGCGGCGTGTTTCTTGGACTCGATGGCTACCATGCAGATTCCGGCGATGGGTTATGGACTCAGGTACGAGTACGGTATGTTCAAGCAAGTCGTCCGCGACGGATGGCAAGTTGAATATCCGGACAACTGGCTGGCGCGCCATGATCCGTGGGAAATACGCCGGGTGCGTGATCAAGTCGAGATTCAGCTCAACTGCTCATTTGAGGTGCGCGAAGGCACCTTGCGTGCCATACGCGGCAAACCATCGCACCTCATCGGCGTTCCCTACGATCGCCCGATCGTGGGTTACGGGGGCAAGACCATCAACACGCTGCGCCTATGGGCGGCGAGAGCGCCGGAATATTTCGACTTCCAGTCCTTCAGTCATGGCGAGTTTGTAGGCGCGGTTGCCGAGGCGCTCGAAGCGGAATCCTTGACCCGCGTCCTGTATCCCGATGACTCGACGAGCCTGGGGCAGGGCCTTCGCTTCGTGCAAGAGTATTTTCTGGTGGCCTGTTCGCTCGCCGATATCATCCGCCGCTTTCGGCAGCACGAAGCCGATTGGCGCCAGCTCCCGGAAAAAGCGGCGCTTCAGCTCAACGACACCCATCCGAGCTTCGCTGTCCCAGAGCTCATGCGCATTCTGTTGGACGAAGCGCACTTGGATTGGGACACGGCTTGGAATCTTAGCTGCCGCACCTTGGGTTATACCAATCACACTTTGTTGCCGGAGGCCCTCGAAAAATGGCCGCTGGAGTGGTTCCAACTCCTCGTGCCGCGTCAGCTCGAAATCATCTTCGAGATCAACCGACGCCTGTTGGACGCGGTGCGAAACCGGTTCCCGGGCGACGAACAACGCGTGCAGCGAATCAGCCTGATTGAGGAAGGAACCGCAAAGCACGTGCGCATGGCCAATTTGGCCATCGTCGGCTCTCACAGCACCAACGGGGTCGCGAAGATTCATTCCGAGCTGCTGCGCACGACCACCGTCAAGGATCTCGCCGAGATGTTTCCGGAACGCTTCAGCAACAAGACCAACGGCGTAACGCCGCGTCGCTGGCTGTTGCTGGCAAATCCGCCGCTGGCCGGCTTGATTACCGATCACATCGGCACTGCTTGGATAACGGATCTCGATCAGCTACGGCGGTTGAAGCCGCTCGCCGACGACGCGGATTTTCTCGATAAATTCATGCAGGTGAAGCGCGAGAGCAAGAAGCTCTGCGCGGAATGGCTCAAGGCGAAATTCGATTTCAGCGTCGATCCCCACACGATATTCGATTGCCATATCAAGCGCATTCACGAATATAAAAGACAGCTTCTCAACGCGCTGCGCATCGTGGTGCTCTACAACCGATTGCGGGACAAGCCACGAGCGCACCAGCCGCCACGGACTTTCTTTTTTGCCGGCAAGGCCGCGCCCGCCTATTACGTGGCAAAGCTCATCATCAAGTTCATTGACAGCCTGGCCCGCACAATTGCGGCAGATCCGGCTGCGAATGCACAGCTGCGCGTCATATTCTTGCCCGACTACGATGTCTCATTGGCGCAAAAGCTGATACCTGCAAGCGACGTCTCGAATCAGATCTCCACCGCGGGCTATGAGGCCAGCGGCACCAGCAACATGAAATTCATGATGAACGGTGCTTTGACGCTGGGAACCCGCGACGGTGCAACCATCGAAATGGCTGCGGAAGCCGGGGAGGAGAATTTCCTTCTGTTCGGCCTTACCGCAAAGCAGGTCTCCGACAGTCGCGGCTGGTACGATCCGCGCTGGCACTACGATCATGATCCGGAGACGCGCGCGGCACTCGATTCGATCAAGGCTGGTCATTTCAGCGGCTCTGACCGGGGACTCTTTCGGCCGTTGTACGACGTGTTGATGCAGGGCGACCACTACATGCACTTGGCGGATTTGACGTCGTATCTCGAGGCCGATCGGAAGATGCTCGACTGGTACGCGGACCCGCGTGGCTGGGGACGCAAGGCGATCCTGAACATCGCCTCCTCGGGCCGCTTTTCCAGCGACCGCACGATTGCCGAATATGCGAAGGACATTTGGGGCGCGAGCGCCTGCCCCATCTCATGAAGTGCCCGAGGTCTACCGAGCGAAACGGGTTTTGACAGGACCTGCACTTTGCAGTACAAAGTTCACATGAAAACACTCAGGCCGACAGTTGCAATCATAGAGCTGCTCCTGATCGTTCCCGCGACGCTCTTCATGGCCGCGCTCTTCCTCCGCGCCGTTCAGCCGATCATGGGAACCGGGCATTTGATCAACTGGTTCAGCCGCCATACGCTTGTCGGCCTCGGTGTTTTCCTCTTCGCGATGCCGCTTGCGGCCGGTATCGTCGGCCTGGCCGTAATTCTGCGCAGTTGGCGTCGCGATGCCGCGCTGCGGCGAGATGCTTTGGAGGTTTTCGCAATCCTGCGCGCGAACCTGGCGTACCTGCTGATCGCGATATCCACCCTGACGGCGGGGGGTATCCTCACGATCGTTGCTCTGCACATGATCACTGAGTAGCGGCAAACGCGTCCCAGTGTCGTTCTGAAATCTTGAGGGTGCCACCAGATGCGCGTGAAGAGCGCTCGCCACTTCGTTGCATTCGGTGCGCTGGGCATGATTCTGGTCGCGGCCGCCCCGAGCGTACAGGCCGGCGACGAGACCTTCCATGACGTTGTGTTCGCGGACTACTCAGGACGATCGAGTAGCGCGGAACTCGCTCGTCGAATGCTGAGTCCTTTGGCGGCGCTGCAACTCAAACGGCAGATGGCCCGCTCGGGGAAGCAAATGGTCGAGCAGCCCATCAAACTCTCGGAAGAGAAATTTATCGTCTACGTTCCCTCGCCGCGTCCGGCTCGCGGCTACGCGCTCCTCGTGTTCGTGCCCCCGTGGGAGGATGCGCGACTGCCGTCGGGGTGGACGCCGGTGCTGGATCGATACGGCGTCATTTTCGTGAGTGCCGCTCGATCCGGTAACGATGCAAGCGTGTTCGACCGCCGCGAGCCCTTGGCGCTGCTTGCTGCGCATAACGCAATGCAACGCTATCCTGTGGATCCGGAGCGCGTCTACATTGGCGGGTTCTCGGGGGGAGCTCGCGTCGCGCTGCGCCTCGCCCTTGGATATCCGGATGTATTCCGGGGCGCCATCGTCAATGCCGGTAGCGATCCGATCGGGGATTCGCAAATTCCCATACCGCCTAAGGATTTATTCCTACAGTTTCAGGGCACGCACCTGGTTTATGTCACAGGTGAGGGCGACACATCTCAGCTCAACGAAGATTTGTCCAGCATGCATTCAATGAAGAAGTGGTGTGTCTTTGACGTCCAAAGTCACGTCGTGCGCTCTGGGGGTCATGAGGTTGCCGATTCCACCGCTCTTGCCTGGGCGCTGAACGTGCTCTTGCATGACGCGCGTCCCGATCCCAAAAAGCTCGCCGCTTGCAGGCTGGCTATCGAGGAGGAACTGAACATCAAGATGCAGGAACTGGATTCGTTGGTCGCCGCCGGCCATGACGATGAAGCACAAAAGTTGCTGCTCAAAATCGATGGGCACTTCGGAGGCCTGGCGGCTCCCCGCAGCATTGAACTGGCGCATTGACCCATTCAATCACCCGCCCTAAAGGGCAAATTTCCCCGCCTGTTGATCGTGCCACAGAGCGCGATCGGGAAAAAACCCTGCCCCGATCGGAGGAGAAATCAACCACACGGGGAGCGCAGGATTAAAGATTTTCGCCCAGCCGGACAGGTAGGAAGACGTCTTGAATAAGAAGCCACAGCGCGCGAGCAATAGACAGGTTATCAAGGCCTCCCTGCCGATCGCCAGGCCCGGATGACCACTGAAATGAACAGGCCGATTGCCTACCGGGAGATATTCCGCCGGTGCCACGAGCACCGGAAGTTTGAACGGCCAATTCTTGAAATACTCGACAAATTCAACCTCATCCGTCGCCAGGAAAAGTGCCGTCAACTGAGGCCTGTTGCCCGCAATTGTCGCCACGCGTTCACATACGGCGGACCACGGAACCTGGCCAGCTTCATGCACTTTATCGGTCCCTCGGTAGTGAACAGCCAAGGTTTTCTCTGAAATACCGATTCTTGTCGCAAGCGACTCGACATCGGTGCGTACTGCCGCCGCAGGACGATAGCGCCCGTTGAATATTTCACTCGCCTCGGCCAACGATAGTCGCATTTCATATCGCCGCCTGAATCCCAGTTCGCTTCCATCTCGGATTTTCGAGGTTCGAATACTTGCGCGCTTCGACAGACGGTCAGCGATCAAGGGTGATGGTTTTGCAATTTGTTCAAAGAGCCCGGCAAACCAGTCTACGGTTTCGGTCTCTTCGCCATAAATGCCGCCTTTGGCGCTGATGTCCGGATAGAGGCCATGGTCCCGACAATACATAAGGATGAAGAGAATCATTTGCATGATTGCAAAAAACCCCGAATTCCCTTGTATTTCTACCGAGAAGATCCCTCTGTTCAGTCGCTGTTGCGTTTTCACGGCAAGCCGCTTGGGTGCGGCAACCGTATTTTTGAAGGCGTCACTGCGCCTTATTTTTCTGGCGAAGCTTAGTAGCCTTGAGGCCATGAACCATTCTTTGGCGGAAGGTTGATCAATGCTTCATCGAAGACGCGGTCTTGGGCGCATTCGATGACACCGAGCGTCAATTCGTTCGACCCTACAGCGATAATCGCCAGCACATCTCGTGACATCGCAAGGAGACGGCGGCGCACATCAGGGTCCAGCATAAAAACCCAAGCGGCAGATTCGCACGCGTCGATGATCAGCAGCAGCTCAAGCCTCAGCGTCTCCGCGGCGAGATCCAATGACGAGCTCTCGGGAGTTCTCGAGCGACCACTCAAATGAGCCAAGTGCTCGAGTTCCAGCCAAATGCGGCCGCACAATTCGACAAGCGCTTCGGCGCAACTCTCAGCCTGCAACGCAGGCCCTGGCGCACGCCTTGCGGGCGTCGCAACCCGCGCAGATCGAATAGGGTGCGCACTAATCATCGATTGAATCCATGCGTCAACACCTCTTCGCGTTGAATGGGTCGCAATGATGGCTCGCGCGGATGACCAACGCGCGACGATTTGGTGTCGTGTATGAAACATCCACGCCAACGTGTCGTTCCTCCGCGACAGGGGATTGCACCTGACTCGAGAGCGGCTAGAAGCTCACGCGGCGCGGATTGCCGTCGCGACCGGCAATCGGGCGGCCCGCAGTGCGGGTAGCAGTCCGCCGACCAAGCCCATTACCAGCGCCCACACGACGCCAATCACTCCCAGGGATGGCGTCACCGCCAGTTGAAAGTTATAGCCGAAGGGACTGGCCGACAGTCCATTGAAGAACACCCATGCCAGAGCGGCTCCCAGCAAGGCGCCCGGCAACGCAAACAACAATGACTCGCAGAGAATCGAGACAACAATCGCCCCGGAGCCGAATCCGATCGCACGCAAAGTGCCCAACTCCCGGCGACGCGAGTCAACAATTGCGTACAAGGAATTCACCGCGCCCAGTGTCGCGCCAATTGCCATGATGGTGCCGACAAAATAGCTGGCGAAATCCAGGATGCCTTGCAGGCCTTTGAATCCCTCCTCCACGCCCTCGCGCTCGCGCCGTGCTTCAAGGTGTAGCGTCGGATTGGCCTGCAGCGCAATGCGAAAGGCATCGTAGTCCGCCGGAGATTGCAACATCACTGAAACCACGTTGTAAGTGTTGCGGTTGAATGCCGACAGGAGAGTTTCGACGTCCGTGTAGACCTTGCACTGCTGGGATTGCCCCTCGTCAAAGCTCCCGACTATGGTCCAGTCGATGCCGCGAATCGAGCGCCGGTCGCCGATGCCGAATCCGGTGAACTGGCGGGCGCAGGCGTTGTTCGCGATCATCTCGTGCAAGCCGCGTTGAAAAACTCGCCCACCGGTAAAATGAATTTCCGGTTGATGCTGGGTAAAGTTCGCGGTGGTGCCCACGAGCGGAAAGAAGATTCGGGTGCCCGTCACGCGCCTGCCGGCCTCGATGGGAACCAGCGACTCGAACACCGCGATGGGTTCCCCGTCCGTACCTTTTTTTATACCCGGCAGATCACGGGCGACGACAGCCTCATCCCTGGGGATGCTGCTCTGGAATTCGCGCGCACCGACGCTGGTCAGCGTCACACGGTCGTCGCGCACATTGCCCATCGCCTGGCGCCGCGCCCCGGTGCCCATGGCCAGCATGGAGACCAGCACGCCAACCGCGCAGGCCACGCCAATGATGATCGTCAGGACCGACCCCTTTCGCTGCCCAGCGCCGGACAGGTTTACACGCAGAATGGCTAGAAATTGCCGGATGAAATTCATAGCGCTTCGCTAGCCGTTTGCGAGTGCGGTCGCGACCTTGAGCCGCGCCGCCAGAGCGGCCGGTATTGAGGCGCTGATCAGTGCCACCAGCACGGCCAAGCCCAAGCCGAACGCGACGACGATCTTAGGCATCGACAGTCCTACTATGAAGATTGCCGCACGCGGCAAGACCAGCGCTGCGAGCGCGAGCCCAAATGCGGCAGCGGCGACGCAAACCAGCAAGGCTTCCACGAGTATGAGCAGGAACACTGCGCGATCGGTGAAGCCGACTGCCTTGAGAACCGCAAGCTCCAACGAGCGCTCGCGGACCGATTGAATCATCATGGTGGCGGTTGCAATGAGCAGTGCCGCCAGTGCCGCCGCGACGATTGCCCTGATGAGAAAGTTCATGTCGCCGATCGACTGCATATTGGACTGCGCGAGTTCGTGCAATGACTCGGTTTTCGTTTCCTGGGAGGAGTTTGCGAAGCGGCGGTCGATTTCATCGGCCACCATCACCGCCTGCTTTGGATCGGAAATCGCAACGTTGAAATGTTGAACCGTGCCCTTGCCAAGGGCGCGGGCCTCCTCGAGGTAAGCCAAGTTGATCAAGATCATGTAGCGCCCGCCGCCGACGTCGCTGTCGCTGAAGGTTCCCACGACATCGAACGCCCAGTTGGTCGACCCGCTCATCTGCGCCGTCTGGGACATCAAGGGGATACGATCGCCGATTTTCCACCCGTACTTCTCCGCCAGTGCATCTTTGACCAGTGCTCCCGTGCGCAGGCTCTGGAAGGCCGCGAGATATTCGGGTGCAATCGTGTAAGTAAACGCCGAGGGCCAATCCTTGACCAAGCCGATGGCCACAACTCCCAACCCTTCGGTGGGCTTTTGATAATGGGCGCCGAAAATGTCCACGGGAACGACCAAATTCACCCCGGGTACCGACTGGATCTGCTGGACCGAACCGGATGGCAGAGACTCGGCAAGAAAACTCAGGCGGCTGTGCACGATCAAGAGATCGCCGCGCGCCGCCGCAACGACATGATCGACACCGGTTTTCAGGCCCTGCAACATGCCGAACAGCGCAAAGGCGACGCTGACCTGGAAGAAAATCAATACCGTCCGCCCAGGTTTGCGCCAGATGCCGGACCAGAAGAGTGGTAGAAGTCTCATGCGGGCGATCCGGCATCAATAATACTCCAGGCCCGCGGAAATCTCTTCAGCGCAGCGCGAGCGTGTCGCGGCGCCACGCCACGTCCTGCCACCAGCCGAAATCGCGCAATAGCTCCGGGCTGCTCGCCTGTCGAACCAGGGCGAGATCATCCAGCCTGAGTTCCTCAAAGCGGCGCCGAAATCGCCCGCGGTCCTTCACCTCGCGAGCAATGAGAAGGCGCCTCGAGCCGGGCGCGAAACCGGCAAATTCCACATAGCCTTCTTCCGGATCGTCCGCTCCGGGGGAGAGCACGTCGATTGTCCAGACCCCGGCCTTCGCATGAAACAGCCAGAGTTCGCGCCAGCTCTCGAGCGGCTGCACCGCGAGCACGAGCGCGGCGCCCTTGGAAATCGTTTGCGCAGAGGCCATCCATACGATCCCGTAAGTGCACCGTCGCGCGAGCAATACCGTGCGTCCCGCACGTGCTTCGGAAAGTGCGATACACGTTTGGCCGGGATCTCCCGGCGCTGCGCTGAGCAACAGCGGCTCCGTCCGGGGTACGGGTACAGCGAAGGCCCAGCGGACAGCGCTGACCCTCAGCACTGCGTCTTCGTACTCGACGTGGCGGTCATCACCGAGATCACTCGCGTTTACGGCGAGAAGCTCGGCGTGCGCACGCTCCGCCGCCAGCCGGGGCGAATCGCCGCGCCGCGCCTGCTCATAGGCAATCGATGCCAGAACCCCGGCGCGCCGGGCGTGAAGCCGGCTCCTGGTTAATATATTCAATTCCCGCTCGTTGATCTCGTCGAGCAATTCCCGGTGTTCATCGTCGAGCGTCGCGCGCAGCACAGGGCCCAATTCCGGATCGATACAGTCCGGCCGCGTCAGGCCGAGTGCGGCGTGCGCTCGCTCCTCGGAACTCGCGCCGGCCTGCGCCAGCACGCGGCGGAACAGCTCTCCGTCGTAGCACACCTGCATCCGGCCGCCACGTTCGAAACTTCGCATATGAATGCCGAACTGCTGCACCACCTCAAGGTGCGCGGCGACCTCAGCGGCGTGGGAGCCATTGCTTGAGGCGGCATCCGCCAGCCGTTCGGCCATGCGGGCGATGGCATCGTAGGGCTCGGCGGTGAGCGTTCGTGCCGGTATGGCCTTAAGGTAAGCAGCACCATAACTGATCCCAAGCGCCTCGGATCCGGGCGTCTCGCGCAGGAAACGCAGCACCGCGAGCAGCTGCGGCGCATCGGCCTCGCTGAGTCCGACCGGACGGACCATATCCGCACGCAAATAGCCGCCGCGCTCGCGCCGATAGTTGTAGACCTTGAGGTATCCGGCGCGCTCGCCGCGGATTTCCAGCACATCTCCCTGCGACAGGGCCGTCAATTCCGCAGCGCTCGAGCTCGGCGCCGCGCGGATCCGTGTGTGATCCTGGACAACAATTGCCAGCGTCGCGGCAAAGGCGAGGATCACCGCGCGTGCTCTATCTTAGAGCTCGCGTCGGCCGCTGCATCCTCATCGGCGCCCGCTGAGTCTCGGGCGCCGATGAGGTTGGAGCCGATGAATCGGCCCGCCGCGGGTGTCGGCGCGATGATCACCTGCACCTTGTCGGAGAGCTTGTCGGCAAGTGTCTTTTGGATGAGCAGTGGGTAGTGCGAGATCAGCGCGCCTTCGCGCTCCATTTGGCCTGCATTGGCCTTCCCCACGAGCTCGAGCCGGTACGCTTCTGCATCGGCGAGCTTTTGACGCGAGTCCGCCTCGCCTTTGGCCTCGATGCGGCGCGCTTCCGCGCTGCCCTCTGCGGTGCGAATGCGCGCGACCTTCTCCGCCTCCGCTTCAAGCTTTCGTTGTTCGATCTGTTTCTGCCTGAAGGGCAGGATATGCTTCATGGTCTCCTCCTGCGCGCGCGCCGCAATCACTTGCTCGACGCTCGCCGCTTCGGCCGCCGTTTGCCGCCGCGCCTTGTCGGCCTCCGCCTCCAGCTGCATCTGTTTCACCTGCGCTTCCTTGAGCGTCAGCATGTATCCTACCTTCTCGGTCTCGAGTTCCTCCGCGAGGAGCTTCTCCATTCCCGCCCGATAGTCTCGCGGCAGATCGACGTTGCCCATATCGACTCCGCGCAGCAGAAGCCCGAGTGTCGCGAGCTTAGGTGTTAGCTCGGTCATCAATTCCTGTTGAATCTCGGCACGGCGGCTCGAAAAGATCTCGCGCACGGAATATCGGGCGAACAAGGGAAAAATGACGCCTTGGACGGCGGGGTGTACCAGATCGGCGTTGATGTCGTCGGGAAACTCCTTCGACATCTGCGCCAGGCGCTTAGGATCGACGGTCCAGCGGACGGCTAAATCGATGCCGAGCGACAGCCCCTCGACCGATTGAAACGGCGCGGCGCCCGTGGCGCTCGCACTCTCGATCGGCCGATACACCTGATCCCGAGTCGAGTACCGGCGGACTTGATGGATCGCGGGCAACGCGAGCACCGCGCCCGCGGTGTAGACGCTCACTGAGCCGTCGAGCACGTTCGTGCGCACGAGCACCTCGCCGCGGCGTACGGCTGCAAACGGCGGGTGTACATAGAGACCGTAGGCGAGGAGGGCAAGCAACCCAGCGATCACGAGACGCCGGCGGCGACGGACCGCGATCGCAAACAAGGCGCGGACGGCCGCGGCCGTTGCGCCGGCCAGTCTATGAAGGGGTTCGATGAGCGCCTGTTGCACGAACTTGAGCAGCGCTTCTAAGCGACCGGACATTTTCTGTCACTCCCACTGATGGTAACCGAGCCCTAGTGGAAGAGTCTCGCAGTGGTTTATGGCAAGGCGGTGCGGCAATTGTGGCGCGGTGTGGCAGGGCCGCTGAAAACCAGGGTTCTTTCAATCGCCGTGCGGAGAGGGGCCGTTCCGACAGATTGTTTGAGGTGAGACTGCGCCGGACGCCGTCGCGTTCGAACGCCAGCTGGCAACTTGGTAGCAGTTGTCATCGATCCATACGATCCAATCGCCGCTCGCGGTCTTCATTTGATCGCCGGCGTGGTGCTCGCGAAAACCCAATTCGTCCAATGAGGACGATACGGACAGAGCGCTATTCGAAGTCTGATTCTTGCGAATCTCGTACGCCCGAACGGCGCGGTGCGCTTCCGCGATCCAATTCACGCCCGATCCACGACCATCAGGTGCAGATGAGGTGCCCGAATGTATAGACGTGCCCGGCTGCATCGAAGAATTGAGCAAAGGCGGTGCAAGCGCTACCGCAATATCGGTGCTCAAACGCCGCGGCCGATTATTTTCAACGACCACTTTCGCAGGCTCGATGGGAGGCAGGGCGATCAACGCCATGGGGTGCTCGGGCGATTCGGCAATGTTCAAGGTTCGAGAGCCCGCAAGCAGCAGGACTAGCATCGCCACATGCAGCGCCAAAACCATGCAAAGGATGGCGGGTCGTGACGCCGCCCCGGTATTTCGCTCGTGGATGTCCAGAGTTCACCCGTGTATCTGATGTGCGGGCAATTGTAGACTCAATCGAGCTGGTAAGGTTCCTGGCATATTGCAGCGTCGCGACAGAACCATCATTTTA
>Ga0210400_10003879_pt1 | contig 13107 bp, 12 predicted proteins | sample IncBWH26MmetaG_FD_155456 | JGI IMG/M metagenome (GOLD analysis project Ga0210400, IMG submission 155456) | Forest soil microbial communities from Barre Woods Harvard Forest LTER site, Petersham, Massachusetts, United States - Inc-BW-H-26-M | ecosystem: Environmental > Terrestrial > Soil >...
GTCCTAAAACGCGACGTAAAAGCATTTGCCGTCCCGCGTGCAGGGTGGGCGGAAGCGTTCGAGCAGTTCGGAGTCCCGAAGGGCCACACTGGACCTGCCGAAGAAATGTTTGAGAGCGTGAACGCGGGATGGATGGAGCTCGGAATCACGGGTACGGAGCACGTAGCGGGTACGACGTCCGCGCGCGATGTGTTTGCGGCAGCACAGAACGCCGTCAAGGCGTAAGTCCGGGGCAAGGTGAATCAGCCCGGTTCCTTGGGAACTGCGGCGCTCACGTCAAGAAAGATCGGGGAAAGTTCTTTTTTGGGTGCAACGCGGAACCGGACCGGTGATCGTCCGGTTCCGTCGTGGCCATGGTTCGCTCGAAGGCGAGCGCCGATCTGCCGCGAGTGGACATGATCGAGGGCGATGCTCGTGACGAGGGCACCCTCACCTGTTCTCTCGTGGTGAAGGGTGCAGAAAGCCCTCGATTAATGCACGACCCGGAGGCCGTCCCGCTCATGCAGCGCGTTGAATTCAGTCGCGTACAAGAGCCGACTTATTGCAGAACGATTTCAAACCATTTAAACCGCAAGAAGAGGATCGCTTTTAATATGAAAACTGAACACACAATAGATAAACCCGCGCGGGCAGGTCGAGCAACTCAAATAGCCGCGATGGTAATAACCGGCCTTGTCGCCTTCATCTGGGTGTACTTCGGAAGGTTATATCTAATTCATGATCCCGACGAATGGAGGATCGCCAACCAGCAGCTCGGCTACCCGCTCTATATCATTCCTCTGATTGGCGCGACCCACATCCTTGGTGGCGTGGGCCTTCTGATTCCCAATGTGCCTCGATTGACTGAGTGGGTTTATGCTGGTCTCGCGATCAATCTTTCACTCGCGTTCTATTCACAACTGAATGGCGGTGGCAGTACTTGGGATAAATTTGATCCGATTCTCGTCATGGCGTTCGTCTTTGCTTCGTATGTATTAAGACGCTGCATGCGCTCAAGCAGGTGGTCGATATGAAGAACACTCTCGGCGGGCAGTTTTTACAGGCACGTCGCGGAGGCCCAACGAGGGTCCGGCCCGTCACTCATCCGAAGCCCTAAACGTACAAGTCGTCCCTTAACTTCTGGGCAGCGAAAGCTCAAATGGCGAGAACAGGCCAACTCACTCATTGAGAGTGGCTTGCGGAGAAGAGCAGGATAGGTATCAAGAAACGGGCTTGTGGGAAGTTGGCATCGTTCTCAAGCGCAAACAACTTAAGTTAACGCTTCTGGGGTGTAGCCCCGCTTCCACAGAGTTTCTGGAACAGAGCACAGCCGTCGTGAATAGGCCTCTAGTGCGCCAACGGCTGATTTGCGCCAAGCAGCAGCCCGATGCCGGCGCGGTTGCGCAACTCCGACAGCAGCGCGGTGGCGGCGTTCAGGTAGGTAACGTTGGGATCGGACGTATCGGCCCAGACCGCTTCATAGACAATTTTTGCCGCTTCTTTAGCGTCCATGTGGAGAGCGGCTTCCATGCGGTCGGCCTGCTGGCGCGCCTCGCCATAGCAGCTATGGCAAACCGCGGCCGGTTCGGTGGCGCCGCTGTGTTGGTGCTCGAGAACGCACCGGAATGTGGCTGCGGCGTTGATCTGCGTGTGGGAAGCGAAGGCCTGTGACTTGAGTTCTTTCAGGAAGCGTTCGCGGTCGTCGTCGATTTGCGCGCCGGTCGCCGGTTGCGGCACGGCGGAAGGCATTGAATGTACCACCGGCTCGGTGGACGAAACACGATCCGGCGACTTGCAGATCGGACAGACGTGCATGTCAGCAGGATAGTAGGCGTGACAACGCGAACAAGGCAGTCCGTAGCCGATGGCTTTCTTTTCAGAGTGGACGCCGGACGCGGATCCCGGCGGCACCCGCCGCTCCGGGTTGGCTGGGCTTACTGGGGTGGATATTGTAGCAGGGTTAACGGACTTTTCCCGAGCTTGCTTGGCAGCGGTGGTTTCCATATCGAATGTTCACCCCGGCGGCTCCACGAGCGCCGCGTTTTCTTCTCATATTTTAGGTTTGTTGACGGACGAAAGGCGATGCACGTCAGTGCATACAAAGGTATGGCCTATGGTTCACGTAGTTCGGTCGTACTAGTTATTTCGGGGTTGTGATCAGCCGGACAACCTCCTGCATACGAGCCCGGTAAAGGTTCTGGCTGGGATCCAGGCGGGAGGCAATTTCGAGTTCTCCCAGGGCCTCTTCGTATTGGTTAAGGGCCATCAGGCAGGCGGCCAGGGAATAGTGATTCTGCGCGCTCGGCTCGAGGTGGAGGGCTACACGAAATTCCTTTTCAGCCTCAGCCAGTTGTTGAGTATTCACCAGCGAGGTGCCGAGATAATGGTGGGCGAGGCTGGATTCGGGATTGAGCGTAACTGCCTTTCGGAGGACGTCCACGGCCTCCTGGTCTTTTCCCGCGAGAAGCAGGGCCTGTCCTAGAACGCGATGTTCGGCCGCTCCCGTGGGATTGGCGGCGATGGCGGCCTGCAACTCGCGAATAGCCGATGGGTAGTCCCGCTTGGACATGTAGGCGCGAGCCAGGCAGTTGTGACCGCCCTCCCACTCCGGACTCTGACGGTAGAGGTCAGTGAATTCGGTAATGGCGTTATCAAAGTCTTCCTTGTCGCAAAACGTATTTCCCAGGTTGTTGCGGACGCTGGCTTCTTCGGGTTTGAGACGCTTGGCGGCACGATATTCCGCTATTGACTCGTCCAGCTTGCCCTGATCGTGCAGCACGACGCCAAGATTGCTGTGCGCCTCCCAAAAGTCGGGGCGCAGGCTGAGGGCGTGTCGATAGGCGATGGCGGCGCGGCGCAAGTCTCCCCGATCGCGGTTCGTGATTCCCATGTCGAAGTAGACGTCCGCGTTCGCGAGCGAGCCGGCGGGTTCGCGCGTGAGCGCTTCGTCGAAGGCGTGCAGGGCGGCATCGTAGTGACCACTGGAGTAGAGTGCGAGTCCGAGATAGCGGTAGGCCTCGGCGTTGGCAGGATCCATACTGAGGGCGGTGCGCGCTTCCGCGAGGGCCTCATCGGAATCCTCGGTCCGGTAAAACAGGTAAGAAAGCTGGCTGTGGGTTTCCGGGAAACCGGGCATCAGGCGCGACGATTCCGTGAACGTGTCGAGCGCCTCGTCGAACCGCGCCTGCCGGCGCAGAATGGTTCCGAGGACAAAGTGCAGCAGCGCGTTATTCGGCAAAGCACCATTCGGCGAAGCGCTGTTCGACGAAGCACCGTCTGTATCGTCGCGGAGCAGGGCCCGAATCTTGTCTTCGGCGGCGGCGAAATTCTTGTCATGAATCAGCGCGGCAATCTGGGCCGCCGGACTGGAGCAAGAGCAGGCGGGGCCGGTGACTGACTTTCGGTCCCGACTCCGGTCCGAACTCAGACGCCCGAGGCTCTTAATCAAGCCCGCGTCAGCCCCGGCCTTTTGCAGGGCGCGGGTGCATTGGGTCGTGGCATGGCAGGAAAGGTTCGGGGCAGAGTTCGACAATTCGTTCGCCAATTTGTCCGGCGATTCGTTCCGCGTTTGGGCCAGGCGCTGGATCCGCGCGCTCGAAATGCCTCCTGCCAGCCAGAGGAAAATGGTGTCGGAAGCGGGCGTCGACGCAGCTTGTTCAGCACGCAAAGAAGTTGCCGCCAGCAGAAGAAAAAGCGTTCTCAGAATACAGCGTTTCACGAAGCCTCCAGCGGTTTGGCGGTTTTGACGAGAATTGCCCTATGGTCAAAATAGTCCGCCTGCGGCATCGCCGATAGGTCACGGAAGTAATTTTGAGGGACATGGCCCAGTGCGGGGACTGGCCATTGTGGCCGGAATCACCCAAGACTGCCGGGGACCGGTTGGGTTACACTATAGAGTGGCTGTGCTGCCGATGTTTCCGGTCGGCATCGTCGGTTCGGAGGCTTTATGTTTGAAGGTTTGTTTCAACCCATGCACCTGCTGGTGATCTTCGCTATCGCGCTCCTCGTGTTCGGCCCCAAGAAACTGCCCGAGTTGGGTAAGGGTCTGGGCGAAGGTATTCGCGCGTTGAAGAATGGTATGAAGGATCACGATGCCAAACCTGAAATCAAGGCTGAAACCAAGCCCGTAACGCCTGAGAACAATCCCGAAAACAAGGCCTGATTCCGGGCAACATCCGGTTTGCCTGCGTACCGCCTTGTCGATAGTTCGACATAATTTCGACGTAATTTCGACATAATTTCGACATAATTAAGCATCCCCTAAGAATTGCGCCATTGGACAGTGCTGTAATCCCCTCCTGCCTTGTGGGATCCCATTGTGCCGGCAACCTTGCAGCAGAAATTCCAATCTACTTGTTCAACCATTTAGGAGGCCTCTGGTGCACAGAAAATCAGTGGTAATCGTTCTTGTGCTGTGTGCGATTCCGGCACTGGCCGATCAGGTCGTCTTGAAGAATGCTGACCGGTTGACCGGTTCGATCACGAAGTCCGACGGCAAGGTACTCGTGATCAAGACCGACTACGCCGGCGACGTAACCGTGAAATTCGACGCGATCCAAAGCATAACGTCCACGGGCGACCTGAACGTCAGTCTGGGTGGCAAGACGGTGGTCGGTCCGGTGACCACCAGCGGCGATGATGTGGTGGTCGCAACCCGAACCGCAGGCCCGGTCGAGGCACCGAAGGCTTCCGTCACCATGGTGCGCAGTCCGGCCGAGCAGGCGGCTTATGAGAAGAGCCTGCACCCGGGACTCCTGGAAGGCTGGAACGGTGGTCTGAATCTGGGGTTTGCCCTGACCCGCGGCAACAGCGAGACCAAGAATCTGAATATCGCCTTCAATGCCGTGCGCAAGGGGTTCCACGACAAGCTGATCCTATACACAAACTCAATTTACGCCACCAACGACCTGCCGACAGCCTCGCCCCACACCACCGCGAACACAATCGGAGGCGGTGCGCGCTACGATCACGATTTCGCCCCGCGTGTGTTCGGGTTTGTGAATGGCGATTTCTATCACGACGCCCTGCAGCACCTCGACCTGCGATCCACAGCAGGCGGCGGTATCGGCCTGCATGCGATCAAGCGCGATGCCACTTCGTTGGACCTGCTCGCGGGCGTGAACTACACGCATGAAAGCTACGCGGCCTTCGTTCTTCCACCGAATCCGCCCGGTACGCCGGTCGCCGCTGTGACCCACAGCCTGGCGGGCGCGACGCTGGGCGATGCCTTCATGCATAAGGCCGGGAAGGGCACGGTGATTACACAGACCTTCTTCTTCTACCCCGACCTCAGTCAGACCGGACAATACCGCGGCACCTTCAATCTCGGCACAGTCACCAAGCTCAACAAGTGGCTGGGCTGGCAGAACTCGCTCGCGGACATCTATGTCAGCAATCCGCCGAGAGGGACTAAAAAGAACGACCTGCAGCTGGCGACGGGCCTGAATATTTCCTTCACGCACTAAGAGCTATGCTCGTGGAGCGCCGGGGGCCCCGCCGGGCCACCACTGCGCTGGACGGGCGAGACGCCCGTCGCTCCGCCAGCGGTCCTCACTTTGCGCTTTTGCTATCCTAAGCGCGTGCCGCGCCCCTTTCTGATCGACACAGATACAGCCTCCGACGATGCCGTCGCGCTCATCATGGCGCTGCGTGCGCCCGACGTTCGCGTGGTAGCCATCACGACCGTCGCCGGAAATGTCCCTGTTCTGCAATCGACGCGCAATGCTCTCTATACCGTAGAACTCTGCGGAGCGAACGTCCCGGTCTATACCGGCGCCGACAAGCCGCTTCTGCGCACCTATCAGAATGCAACCTGGTTTCACGGCCGCGACGGCCTGGGAGATCACAACTATCCTGCGCCGCGTCAATCTGCGGAAAGTGCGCACGCAGTCGATGCCATCATCGAAGCAATCGAAGCAAATCCCGGAATCGTCATCGTCACGCTGGCGCCACTCACAAATCTTGCGCTCGCGCTGGCGAAAAAGCCGGAGATCGCCCCGAAAGTTGGACGCTGCGTGATCATGGGCGGCGCGCCGTGCTGTGAAGGCAACGTGACGCCGGCCGCCGAGTACAACATCTGGGTCGATCCCGAGGCCGCGCGCATCGTCATGCGCAGTGGCTTGCCGGTCGAACTCGTGGGCTGGCATCTTTCCCGCGGAGACGCCGTAGTTCGCGAGGACGACATCGCGCGCATCCTCGGATTCAACAATCCGCTGGCGAAGTTTGCCATCGAGTGCAACAGCCACGCGCGCAAGGCCTACAAAGTGCAAACCGGCGAAGACGGTATTTCGCTTCCCGATCCGGTGGCCATGTCGATCGCGCTTGATCCGAGTATCGGGACGGATTGGAGCGAGCACTACATCGACGTCGAAACTCAGAGCGAGTTGACGCGAGGCATGACCGTGGTCGATCGCCTGAACGTGGCCGCCGATGACAGGAATTGGCCGGTGTGGGCGCCCATCCTCGAAAAGAAAGCCAAAGCGAGAATCTGCTGGACCATAGACAACCAACGCTGGAAAGCAGCGCTGTTTTCAGCTCTAAGATAACGATCTCCCCTGTGTCCCCTGTCTCCCTGTGTCCCCTGTGGTTAGCTTTTGGTTCTAGGGTTTTTGCGTTCATCACAAAGTGTCGGCCGAGCGGTCTGATATATTTAGCGCTTCTTCGGAGGTATCCCATGTCCCGGAATGTGCGCTGTGGTCTGATTCAGGCAAGCAATGCGCTCGGCACTAACCGCTCGCTGCCAGAGATCAAGAAGGCCATGATCGACAAGCACCTGAAGCTGATCGAGCAGGCCGCAAAAAAGAAAGTCAAAATTCTCTGCCTCCAGGAACTTTTTTACGGTCCTTATTTCTGCGCCGAGCAAAACATTCGATGGTACGACCTCACCGAGCGAGTTCCCGATGGACCAACCACCCAGCTAATGCAGAAGATCGCGGCCAAACACAGCATGGTGATCGTGGTCCCGGTGTATGAGGAGCAGATGCCCGGCTTGTACTTCAACACCGCCGCGGTCATTGATGCTGACGGCAAGTATCTAGGCAAATACCGCAAGCATCACATCCCGCACGTGCATCCCGGCTTCTGGGAGAAATTTTATTTCACCCCGGGAGACCAGGGTTATCCCGTCTTTGAGACGAAATATGCTCGGGTCGGAGTGTACATCTGCTATGACCGTCATTTTCCCGAAGGCGCACGTGTGCTCGGACTGAATGGCGCGGAAATTGTTTTTAATCCCTCCGCCACCGTCGCGGGACTCTCAGAATATTTATGGGAACTCGAGCAGCCCGCACACGCCGCAGCCAACGGCTACTTCGTAGGCGCGATCAATCGCGTGGGACGGGAAAAGCCGTGGAACATCGGCGAGTTTTACGGCAAAAGTTATTTCTGCAACCCGCGCGGCAAGATCTTCGCCCAAGCCAGCCGCGATAAAGACGAAGTGCTGGTCGCCGATCTCGATCTCGACATGATCCAGGAAGTAAGAAGGGTCTGGCAATTCTATCGAGACCGGCGTCCGGAAACGTACGGCGCTCTGACGACGCAGACGGGGCAGACGGCGGCTGCGGACTAGCAACCTATTGCCACAATTCTGAGAGCTGAGTGAGTGCTGAATATGACAGCGAGAGAATTCTTTACCACAGGGAGCACCGAGGAACACAGGGAAAGAACACAGGGGAAAAACCATCCAGTCACGTTTTCCCCTGTGTTCTTCCCCTGTGTTCCTCTGTGTTCCCTGTGGTGAGGACTTTCATCAACCAGATGCAATCTTCTAGAATTGAAACAAGCCCGCTCTATAACAAAGACCTAGCGCCAGCGACCCCAGAGCGTCGCACCTGGGGCACCTACAGCTTCGCCGCCCTCTGGGTATCGATGTCGGTCAATATTCTGACCTACATGCTGGCCGCCAGCCTGATCCAGGGAGGAATGAACTGGAAACAGGCGGTGGCAACGGTCTTCATCGGCAACACGATTGTCCTCATCCCGATGCTCTTGAACTCGCATCCGGGAGCGCGCTACGGAATTCCGTTTCCCGTGCTGGCCCGCGCCTCCTTCGGAGTGCTGGGCGCAAACTTTGCCGCGGTCCTGCGCGCCCTCGTAGCCTGTGGATGGTTCGGCATCCAGACCTGGATCGGCGGCGAAGCCATCAACACTCTGATCACGACGCTCGCACCGGGCTGGGCGCATGTCGGCCACGGAGCTGCGATTTGCTTCATGGCGTTCTGGCTCATCAATCTAGCCGTCATTCTCAAAGGCATCGAGTACATAAGATTTCTACAAGGAATCAGCGCGCCGGTTCTGCTGGCGGTCGGTCTCCTGCTGCTGGCGTGGGCGTACAAGTCAGCCGGCGGATTTGGCCCCATGCTCTCAGCTCCGTCGCGCTTCGTGAGCTTTTCTGATTTCCTGAAATTCCTAATCCCCGCGCTGAATGGCACGGTCGGTTTCTGGGCCACCGTGTCGCTGAACATCCCGGACTTCACGCGGTTTGCGAAAAGCCAGCGGCAACAGGTGATCGGGCAAGCACTCGCCCTGCCAACCACCATGACGCTCTATTCGCTGATTGGAATCCTCGTGACTTCGGCGACGGTGGTGATTTACGGAACCGCGATCTGGGACCCGGTGCAACTGTTGAGCCGCTTTCATTCGCCCGTGGCCGTAGTGATTTCGCTGCTCGCGATTCTGCTGGCGACGCTGAACGTGAATATTGGCGCGAATGTAGTGTCACCGGCCAACGATTTCTCCAACCTGTGGCCGCGAAAAATCAGCTTCCGCACCGGCGGCATAATCACCTGCTTCATGGGAATCGCGCTGATGCCGTGGAAACTCCTCTCCAGTTACAGCACATTCATCTTCGGATGGCTCGGCGGTTACGCCGCTTTCCTCGGTCCGGTGGCGGGCATCATGATCTGCGACTACTTCGTGATCCGACGGCGAGTGCTCGTGGTCGATGATCTCTACCTGCGCGGCGGCGTCTACGAATATTCGCGCGGCTTCAACTGGCTGGCGGTGTTGGCGCTGGCTTTGGGTGCGGGCACGGCGCTGGTGGGATTGGTCGTTCCTGCGGTGCGGATTCTGTACGACTATTCTTGGTTCGTGGGATTCGCGGTTTCGTTCGCGGTGTATTACGCGTTGATGAAATCACAAGAGTGAGCGGGAGATACCAGCGTCGAAGAGATTGTCGTGAGTGAAAAACCTTCAACAACAGTTATCCGGTCTCAATTTCTATTTGGGTGATCCGTACAGATAAGGTGGCGTCGGGAACTGGCACTTCCGAGCGAAATCGAGCGTGATTTTTGGAGGCTCGTGAACCGTCCTAAACAGATTCAAGAAACCTAGCCCGTTCAGCGCCTTGTCTAATGTGATGTCCTTTGCCTGATCGGAAGTTTGTTTGCCGTGCGGAGCGTCCACGAAGCAATGAGCGTCTGGGTTACCAGTCAATTCGAGAGTCAGCGACGTCTGACAGAGGTTTGTTCCCGATGCTGCCAACTTCGACAATTGATCGTCGATCTGAGACTGTATTGTTTTCACCAACTCCCCTGTAGTGAGTTTGTAAAATCCTGCTTCATCGATGTGAATGGCTTGCGCGGCTTGAAATTGGCAATCTAGCAGCCGAACGAGAGAGCGATCAGCCTCAGCCCGCACGGATTCCCATAACCGATTGAAAATCACAACTGAGCATCCCTCCGGGTCTTTGTCGCCGCACGACTCATGCAATGCCCGATTGTCTCCCCACAGGCCGAACTCATTACGGACACCGGTGCCGAAAGGCCGATATAAAGTCCAAACAACTTCCTCTTTGGGGTTGCGAAGTATCCAGTCGAGATCCTTCGGCTTCAGCCATTTTGTTTTAAGTACTTGAACTGCCTCATCGACAGTTTTCGGCTTTTCTGCCACGGCGGCAGCAACACAGAGCGCGGTGATTATTACTGTCAAACGAAGTGCTCTCATGGAAATCCCGGCAGACAAAGCATATTACACGGCGAGTAACTATTGAAATATCGCCACTACACCAACGGTTTATCCACGAAATGCAGGAAAAGATCTCCTTCTTCTTGTCCTTCTCCAATGTGTCCTCTCATCAGCCTCACTCCTGAAACGTCACGCACACGCCGTTGGGGTCAATCGCCCCGAATTCCTTGGTCCCCCAAGGCTTGGTTTGCAACGGACCGTTGGGATGCACCTTGCCGCCCCGCTCCTGGAATTCGGCATACAGTGCCTCAATACCCTGCACGGCCAGACGCACCATGGTCTGGTCGCCGACCTTCCGTGCCAGGATTTTGTCGCTCATGCCAGCGATGTGGAGGTACGCCTCGCCACGGTTGATCCCTGCATAAGTTGGAGGAGTAGCGTCGCGAAAAGTTTCCTTGAAGCCGCAAATCTCGGTCCACCACTTTAGAGATTCCGCAGCGTCGGCAGCGGGCAGAACGGGGATCGCGCCTTTGATAATCGATTCCATAGACGATGAATAAACAAATCCAATTCTGATTTGCCAGGCCCTAAGCGCGGAACGCCGGCAACACTTCCTTCTTATACTTCTCCAATGTATCTTCCTCATCTCCGCACATAAGATAAATATTGAACTGAGTAACTCCCGCGCGAGCCAGCGCACGAAGTTTTTCAATATGCGCCTCAGCCGGACCAAGCAGGCAGAAGCGGTCGGTCACCTCATCCGACACAAAGTTGCGGTTGCTGCTGTCGACTTCGCAATGATGAAGGTAATCGTACTGCCCGCGGTCGCGTATATAAGAGGTCAGAGCCGGCGGAAGTTCCTCAGGCTTGTAGCGCGAAACCAGATCCACGACATGGTTCGATACAAGCGCAGGGAACCAGCGCACCCGTTCGCGGCCAACTTTCACATCGTCGGAAATCCAGACCGGTGCAGCCGCCATAATCTCAATCTTCTTCGGATCTCTTCCCGCAGCCTCAGCACCCTTCTTGACAAAGCTAACGCACCACTCGATCAAATCCGGATCGGCGAACTGCAAGATAACGCCATCGGCGATTCGTCCTGCGAGTTCAAGCACTTTCGGTCCGTATCCCGCGACCCACACCGGCGGAACGCCGCCAGTCGCCCACGTCAGACGCGCTTTTCCATCCTCGTACCCGATCTCTGTGCCGCCCGTGAGATCGCGGAAGTCTTTTACCGACTGCTCCAGTTGCGCAACCGTCACCGGCTTTTTGCCCAGCACTCGCCGAGAACTGTCGCCGCGGCCGATGCCCAGTTGCATGCGTCCACCCGAGATCAAGTTCAGCGTCGCAAACAGGCTCGACGTTACCGTGATATCGCGAGTCGCCGGATTCGTCACGCAAGTGCCAAGCCGCATCTTCTTCGTGTTGGTGGCCATGAGCGTGAGCATGGGATAAGGTTCGAGCCAGAGAACGTGCGAATCGAAGATCCAGCCATACTCAAAGCCAGCTGCTTCCGCCTGACGCGTGAGTCGGACGATGCGATCGACCGGCATGTCGGGCTTGATGGTAATGCCGAACTGCATGTTATCTCCTCAATTAGACAATTAGACAATGGAGCGACGGGCGTCTCGCCCGTCCAGCACAGTGGTGGCCGGGCGAGGACGCCCGTCGCTCCACCGGCAAGCTCGAAATCGGCGCTCGTAAGTTCGCGAGTTTAGCATAAAATCTCTACTTCGCCGCTGGAGGAGAAAGAGAACCATGGGCTTTGACACCATCATCGTTAACGGTCGCGTAGCGACCGCCACCGACACCTACACCAGCGACGTCGCGATCAGTGATGGAAAGATCTCCGCCGTTGGACAAAGCCTGCCCCGAGACAATGCGGGAAAAATTATCGATGCGGCCGGCAAGTATGTGTTTCCCGGCGGAATCGACGTTCACACTCATCTCGACATGCCCTTCGGCGGAACCACGAGCGCGGACGATTTCGAAACCGGCACGCGCGCCGCGGCTTTTGGCGGGACGACGACGCTGATCGATTTCGCCATCCAGTACAAAGGCCAAACGCTGCGAACGGCTTTCGATACCTGGATGCAGAAAGCGTCCGGCAAAGCGGTTTGCGATTATGCGTTTCACTGCATCATTACCGATCTCGCGGACGCGCAGCTCGATGAAATGAACGCTCTGACGCGCGAAGGTGTCACCAGCTTCAAGTTGTTCATGGCATACCCCGGCGTGTTTATGCTGGACGATGCGAGCATCTTCAAAGCTCTGCGCGCCACATCAAAGAACGGCGGACTGGTCTGCATGCATGCCGAGAACGGCGGCGCGATTGACGTGATCGTGCAGCAGGCGCTGGCGGAAGGAAAAAAGGCTCCGAAGTATCACGCCTTGACTCGTCCAACGACGGCGGAAGCGGAAGCCGTGTCGCGAGCGATTGCCCTCGCCGAAATGGCTGGCGCGCCGGTCTACATCGTCCATTTGAGTTGCAATGAGGCTCTGGAAAAGGTGCGTGAAGCCCGCGACCGCGGCCTTCCCGTTTACGCGGAGACGTGCCCGCAGTATCTGTATCTGTCCCTTGAAAACATGGACGCGCCCGGATTCGAGGGTGCTAAATATGTCTTCACTCCGCCGCTGCGGGAGAAGTGGCATCAGGAAAAATTGTGGAACGGTTTAAAGACGGATCATCTGCAGGTGGTTTCGACCGATCACTGCCCCTTCTGTTTCAAGGAGCAAAAAGAATTGGGCCGCGATGATTTCACCAAGATCCCGAACGGAGGTCCCGGAATCGAGCACCGCATGAGCCTTATCTATTCCGGCGGCGTTGCCGGGGGACGATTCAGCGTGAACCGTTTTGTGGAACTGGTTTCCACAACGCCCGCAAAACTATTTGGCCTGTACCCGCGTAAAGGCACGATCGCGGTGGGCAGTGACGCGGATCTCGTGATTTTTGATCCGGAGCGTAAGCACACCATCAGCGCGAAGACTCACCACATGCGCGTCGATTATTCGATGTTCGAGGGGATTCAAGTTACGGGCATGCCCGATGCCGTGCTGTCGCGTGGCCGCGTGGTTGTGGAAGGCGATAAGTTCCTGGGGCGCGCGGGCGCGGGAGACTTCCTGAAACGGGCACTATATTCTCAACCTTAGCGCGTGGCGGAATGATTTAAATCTGCGATACAATCGCGCCCTGTAAAAAATCAAGACTTGAGGAGGCCGAGCGTG
>Ga0210400_10003880_pt1 | contig 13105 bp, 12 predicted proteins | sample IncBWH26MmetaG_FD_155456 | JGI IMG/M metagenome (GOLD analysis project Ga0210400, IMG submission 155456) | Forest soil microbial communities from Barre Woods Harvard Forest LTER site, Petersham, Massachusetts, United States - Inc-BW-H-26-M | ecosystem: Environmental > Terrestrial > Soil >...
GTCATCCGTGTTCCCTCACTGCGCTCTGATCGGGCGGAACTGCTCCAGGCCCCGCGCATCGATGTACGCCACCTGATCGTACTTGCCGTATTCCAACCCCACTGCCGCGACTCCCGATTGCAGGACCTTGTCCACAATCGCGCTCGGCACGTGCACGACCACGAGATAAGCCCGCTCCAATCGATATGATTTGCCTTCAATCTGATCCGGCGACAGGTCAGCCGTCGGCGCCGGTGACCCGCGGCTCCCCGTGGACACGCCGAGTCCCACCGTCAGCGTAACCAATGCGCAAACTGCGGCAATCTTTGCGATGTTCATAATTGGCCCATCATTGTTGATATTCCGTCGGGTTATGGCCATCAGCGCTTCGGACCGTCGGTTCCTCGGCTGAAGCCGTCAGTGCACAGGTCTCAGAAATCCCTGCAATGCAAACTCAGCCACACGGTGCCCAAGATCGGCACCTACTTCGATTGACGAGCGAAAATGAGCCCCTGCGTAGATCCTCGACAGCGAGATCTCATCCGCAAGCGTCGTATAGGATGCCACGTAGCGCACGGCGCCCGGCAGTGCATCGCTCGTGACCGCGATGCCACCGGCCGGCGGAGGGCCTTCCGCCGCCAGCACCGTGGTCAGCGCGGCAATGATCACGCAATGCCCGCACGGGTACTCCGGATGCATCGGCGTCTTGAGGAGCGGCTCCCAGTCTGCCTGCCGTTCGGTGGCGTCGTTACCGTCCTGATCGCCATTACGAATGGCCGTGATTGGGCGCCAGAAAGTATAAGTCAACTTGCCGTCGACCATAGCGGAGGTCGCATCAGCGACCGCCATCGCGACGAGCGCATAAAGGCGAGCGTTCTGTTCGAGGGTTCGGCCGGGCGCCGCCGCGACCTGGCGGACGATGGGCCATTGTCGCCACTGCGAATAAAAGGTTGCGAGACGAGTCCATTCATCGGACCGCGCCGCGCTGTTGCGCGCTCCAAGCGTTCGGGTCTCATTGTAATCACGCGCCCAGGTCTTGCTCGCGAGACTCACCGGAGCCTTCGGGCGGAATTGCGAGATGCTAGTGAGGAGCCAGGGCTTAGCAGACCAGTAGTATCGCGGAATCGTCGTCGGAGTCGTGGGTACCCACACCCCGGGCGGCGCGGCGGGTCGATAGGGCGTTGGCGTACCGGCGTTGTCCGCCGCGCGCGCGGCCACCACTTGCGCCGCGGCGCGCTCACCGATATCGATACCTGCGGCACGAGCGGGGGTCTCCGGTATCTGTGCGAGCGCCAGCTGGTAGGCATCGTCAAGCGCCGCTTTGCGATCCGGGAAGATCTGTACCAGCGCTGCGTGGCCGGCTGCCATTGCCGCGGCCGGGGCCGAAGCGCCTGCCCGCAACGGCGCCAGTGTCGCTCGAAATGGTGAATAGCGCGGGTTGACGCCATTGACGGCCTGAAAGATCGCGACCGCCACGATCTCTTCAGCCTCGCTTTTCGGTGACCACGCGTCTGACGACTCCGGGTGCGCGGCGCTATCGGCATTGCTGGTGACGGATGCGAGGTCGTTCCAATCTATCACCGCGTCGGCACCTGCAGTGCACACGCTGATTCCGGCCAATGCCGCGACCAACGCAGAACACAGTATGATTCGCGACATGTCTGATACCTCCCTCCTAGAGTTTTTAGCGTCGGGCGAATCATAGCCCACCCCCGGCCAGCATTCCTCCAAGACGGCTAGCGAGAGATTTGCGCACCACCCTGAAGCAGGCGTCAAAGGCAAAGATTCAGAGCTAAAGCGCACAGTTGCCGGCTCCGTCGCCGTAGCTCATCCTACAGAGAATACTCGCTTCAAAGGGATGAGGGATGTCCGGGGATTCGCCATTGTCCGGCGACGATGCTACGCACTCGAGCTCTCCGGGCGATGCGGATCACCTTCCCCTGTCCAAGGACGTATTCGTTAGCTATGCGTCACCGGATGTGGCGGTCGCAAATGCCCTCGTTGAGAGTCTGGAGAGGCACGGAATCCGGTGCTGGATCGCTCCTCGGGACGTTACGCCGGGAGCGCTCTATGCCGACTGCATCATCCAGGCCATCAATGAGGCGAAAACTTTGGTGCTCGTGTTGTCGGCGAGTTCAATCGCGTCAAAGCATGTAGGGAAAGAGGTAGAACGCGCCTCCTCGAAAGGTCGGCCAATCATCCCTTTAAAAGTGGACTCTGCCCAGCTGACAACTGCATTCGAGTACTTTTTGAGCGAGTCGCAGTGGATAGACGCGGGCGCCGGTGGGATGGACGACGCCACGGCAAGACTCGTGGAGGCGGTGCGGCGACATCTTGATCCCTCGGCGACGGTGCTCGGTCATCTGAAACAGCCGATCAATCGGCCCAGGGGGATGGCGACGCGTGCGCGATGGATAGTTGCGGTCGGTGTGGCGGTGCTGTCAGTCGCCCTCGCCTACTTCGTCATAGAAGAACCCTGGCTGCCGAGGCACATCGCGGAGCAGAAATCGGCGGCGCAGCCCGTCACGGTCGCCTTTACACCACCGCCACATTCCATCGCAGTGCTGCCGTTCGTGAACATGAGCGGCGATGCGAGCCAGGAATATTTTTCGGATGGAGTCACCGAAGAGTTGCTCAATTCGTTGTCGCGCTTGAATGAACTGCAAGTTGTTGCGCGGACCTCGTCGTTTTCTTTTAAAGGGCAGAACGCCGACATATCCACGATCGCCCATAAATTGAACGTAGCCGCGATTTTGGAAGGCAGCGTGCGACGTGCCGGTAACACGGTGAGGGTTACCGTGCAGCTGATCGATACTAGGACCGGTTTTCATGTGTGGTCTCAGACGTATGACAGAACGTTGAATGACATCCTGAAGGTGCAGACGGACGTGGCCACCTCGGTCGCACATCAGCTCGAAGTCAATCTCGGCGGCGACGAAGCGGACAAAATCGAACTGGGGAGCACGAAGAACCCTGCAGCCTTCGATGCTTACTTGCGTGGCACGCATTTGCTGTTGAGGGGAGACACCGACGAAGCCGGAGGCCGGGCGGCCGTGATGGCGTTCAATCAGGCCGTTGCGATGGATCCCAGCTATGCCCTCGCCCATGCCGGCCACGCTGCTGCGCTTGCCAACCTTGCCATCTTTAACGCCAAGCCCGGCGAGCGCGCGAGCCTACGCGAGCAAGCGAAGGAAGCGGCAGAGCAAGCCGTCGCGCTCGCCCCGCAGCTCGGCCAAGTGCACTTGGTACTTGCGGAACTCGATGCATTTCTGCTGCTGGATTACGCTGCCGCGGCCCCCGAGTTTGATCGCGCCATGGCATTGTCGCCCGGCAGCGCCGGAGTGCTCGAGGCTTTCGCAGGGTTTTCCGGGCAGTTGGGCCATGTCGAGGCTGCCGTGCAGTCTGCTCAACGCGCCGTACGTCTCGACCCACAGCATGTTGACGCGTATATCGGGCTCGGCCAGGCTTTTTATTATGCGCACCGGTACGACGAAGCGCTGGCGACCCTGCAGCATGCGGACGCACTCGTCCCGCACTCACACTATATCCAAGCGTTAGTCACAATGGCGGTATTCGCCTCTGGCCAAACCGAACAAGCGCAGCACCTATGCGAGACCGCCTCGACGCCGCTGGACGACGACTTTCGACATCATTGCCTGGCCGAAGTGTACCACCTGTTGGGAAGGCAGGCGGATGCCGAACGCCACCTCGCGGAGCTCAAGGCCGTTAACGGCGATGGTTCTGCGTACGGATATGCACTGATTTACGCGCAATGGGGCAACAAGGCCGAATCCTTGCGCTGGCTCAACACTGCGCAGCGGCTGCACAGTCCCGGCCTGCAGTCCCTGCGGGTGGACTGGGAGCTTGATCCAATCCGGAATACGCCGGAATTCAAGGCGATCGAGGCGCGGATGAATTTTCCACATTGAGTTGGCGTTTAGTTCGCACCTATCCAATATTGCCAAACGGATTTAATAGTCAAAGATCCCTCGCCGTGCGAGCATACGCGCGTCATTCGAGGGAACGAGTGCATGAAAAAGTTCATTATCACGGTTGCAGTCCTCCTCCTGCTCTATCCCGTTGCGGTCTGGCTGCTGGGATTCGCCATAGAACAACGTATGGAAAGTCTCGCCGACCAGGGACAGCTGATGGTGCCGCAGCTGCATCTCGTCCAGAAGACCCGGCACGGTTTTCTCACCTCCGACGAGGACTCGAGTTACGCGCTGGGGTCGACACTCAAGATCACCCGTCATTATCATCGCGGCTGGTACAGCTCCGTGGATGACGGCACGGTCGAGATGTCGAGCGCGGCGCTCGATGCGTTGCCCGCTCTCAGGCCTGCTGTTGCAACTACCGCGAACGACGGCTCCGAGCACACACCCTTTCGTTTTTCTCTCCGTACGGTAATTCACCATGGCCCCATCTGCGGCTCGAAGTGCTTCGCGCTGGCCGGTGCAGAGACCCACGTGACCTTCACTGGTCCGTTGCAGGCCTCGCTCACACAACTTTTCGGCAGCGAGGAGCCGATAACGATTCGCAGCCGGCTCTCCCTCCTCGGCGGGGGCTCGGCCACGGTGTCGAGTCCGGCATTTGAGCACGCGCAGGTCAGTCAGGATGCGCAAATTAGCTGGGGCGGCCTCGACAGCTCGATGCACTATGGCGCGCGACAGGATTGGTACGACATCTCCGCGAAGGCACCGTCGCTGCGCCTCGACGGACCGAAGGGCACGCTTCAGATCGATGAAATGAGCTTCGACATCCGCAGCAAGCGGCTACTGCGGACGCTATACGAGGGCGACTCACGCATCGAGATGAAGCGCGTGAGTGGGGCGGGCTCGGATAAGGCTCAGCAGGTCACCGTTAACGACTTGCTCTTCGTCAATAATAGCCACGCGCAGGATGGCTTCATGAGCGCGAGCTACCAGCTCGGCGCGGGCCCAATCGTCACGCAGCCGCTCATGCTCTCGAGCGCGCATATGGACCTCACCTGGAAGCATCTCGGTCTCAGGTCGCTCGAGGCGCTCGCCGAAGCAATGCGTGCGGCAGGTCAGGAGCAGAATGCTTCGATCACGCCGGCCGCTCGCGCGCAGAGAATGATGGCCTCGGTCAAACAGCCGCTCGAGGCGCTGCTCGTCGAGCAGCCGGAAATGGATGTCGACCGCCTGAGTGTGGCGAGCGCGCAAGGCCAAGGACTGGTGACCGGCGTCATTCGCTTAGTCGGTGTCAGCGCCGGAGATTTCGACACCCCCGCACTGCTTCTGCGCAAGCTCGACGTGCGTCTCGACATAGCGATCGACGAAGCGTTTCTTTCGAGTCTGCCGGGCGCGGGGGCAAACGCCCTGACGCAGCTGCAACCGATGATAGATCAAGGCTACATCACACGCGCGAACGGCGCACTACGCACGCAGATCCTATTCCGTGGAGGACAGCCCACCTTCAACGGCAAGCCTTTCAACCCCTCGGCGATGCGGCCCGCCGTTCCGCCATCCCCCGGAGGACCGGGGCGGTGACGTCGCTTTGGCTAGTAAACACTGTTGAGAAGGACTGCGCGTCTCCTTGAAACGATTCGATCGGTGACCGAGAACCATCCGGATCGGGCTGCAGTCGGCCAGACTCGGCCATTGACCGTGCTGAAATCATTGCCGAACACCTGCCGTTCGATGACGCAGAGAGCCGTGTCGGACCATTAAGTCTTGTTACGAAGTAGTCAACTGATTGCAACTCTCCTGCGACAATGCGCCTACGCGGATTACTCGTATTGACTAATATCGCAATAAGGTACGCAATGGCGGAAAACGTCCATCGGTCGCTGACTCGCATGAAGCGAAAAGAGAGAACGTCGAATGAACGGAGTCTCAAAATGGCTCGCGGCTCTCGCGTTGCTAGCGGGTCCGGTGGTCGCGAACGCCGACCTAATTTATAACTACGCAGCCGACTATATGTATGACTCGAGCACGGGGTTGTACTGGCAGATCGGGACCGTACCAACATCCACGTTTGTGCCCAGCGGGTCACGTCAAATAGCTGGAACGCAGTTGGGACAACTTTTCAATGAAGTGGGTGCCAACTCTTTTTCGGAAGCTGCTTACTCAAGCCAAATCGCAAACCTACTATCGTTCTTCACGACAGATGCGCCTGCCCCGCCGAATTTCGGCAACATTCCTGCAGAAAATTATGTGCTTCCCTGGACAGCATTCAGCACTGGGACATCGTTTAACTATATGACCGTAGGTTACTCAGGGGGTCCATCAACGCCATGGTCCATAGATTGGACACTTTCCGAAAACGCCACAATTGGCGCGTATGGCCCTGCGTTTCCCTATCCCTATAACGATTGTGGAACCGGACTTTGGTTCGCGTGCGGAAGTCAAGCAGTGAACGCATTCCTCATATCGGATATTGTTCCTGTTCCACTCCCTGCATCCGCATGGCTTATGGTAAGTGGACTTGGCGGACTTGGCGTGATGGTCCGTCGACGGCGTCCCTCCTAAGCTCGCATCGGTGCGGCGATGAGAAGCCCGGCCGATGACGCCGGGTTTCTTTGTGCGAGCCCTGCCCGCTCGCGGAGCCACAAATTCAATCTCCCGAAACCGGTCGTTGACCAAGGACAGCTGCGGGTCCGATAGCACCCGGTCGCTGCCGCGTCTGCTAAGTCACGGGCAGCAGGCCGCCACTTCCGGACGATCGCCATACCGAAATTGACGCCAATTACCGGACGAGCGCCGTACATCTTTGATGCTTCGATAACGCCGCCGCCAACGGCGGCAGGTAAATTTTCACGTCACGCGGTCGGAGAGAATAAGGACGCTAAGGCGCAGGGACGTTACGGGATAGCTGGTCTAGACGCTCGAGTTGAGCGAGCTGTTCCCGGAGGAGCGCGGCCTGTTGGCGCAGTATCGGTGCCTGGACGCGGGCTGGGGCGCCAACGACCGTTCCTACCGAATCGAAGAACTTGGTGATACCCCTTCCAATGACATTATCGTGCGCATGCTTGCTGTTCGTGCCCATGTTGGCCAATTCGTCAGCGTTCATCTCGTCCTGAAGAGCGTCGGTCTCCAGTCCGGTTATTTTGTTGCGCAGATCCCGAATGCTCACTCGGCGCTGGACGAGCTCGATAGCCCGGTCGTTCACAGGGGCACCCGAGTCGCACAACTCATCGCCGCGTTGTTCCAGGTCGACGCACAGATTCCGGAGATTGGTGTCGGCGTCGGTGTTGCCCAGGTTGTCAGAAAGGCGGTACCACGCTACGGCCAAGGCATCGTCTTGCTTGACTCCTTGCCCGTACTGATACATCCAACCGAGCTGATTCTCCGCGGCGGCGCTCCCGAGCGCCGCGCCCCTGTAGAGCCACGACCAAGCCTGGCCATAATCGACTGCTACACCAACGCCATTCTGAAAGTTGAAGCCGATGTTATCCATGGCCGCGGCATTGCCATGTTCCGCGGCTTTGTAATACCAGGAGAAGGCTTGGTCGTAACTTTGCGGTTGACCCCATCCTTTCTCTGCCATGAAGCCGAGATTCGCTTCGGCGTTGGAGTTACCGTGGCTGGCAGCGCGGCGATACCAGTCAAAAGCCTGATCGTAATCTCGCTTGACCCCGCACCCGCACTGATATGCGTAGCCGACTTCATTCTCGGCATCCGCAAGATTCTGATCCGCCGCCTTGCGGAACCATTCGAAGGCTAGCTTAAGATCACGTTTGACCCCCAGGCCGCTCTGATACATTGCTCCAAGGTTGTACTCGGCTCGCGCATAGCTCTTGCTTGCGGCCAAATGGTAGAAATACAGGGCACGCTTGTAATTGAGCGGTAAGCCAGCCTTGTGTTGATGCATGTAGCCCAGTTGGTTCAGCGCTGGAGCATAATTTTGGTCGGCGGACTTGCGATACCACGCGAGCGCCTGGCCGTAGTCCTGGGCGACTCCGCGGCCGTCGAAGTAATGGTTCCCCAGTGCGAATTGTGTCTGCGCGTCCCCTGCTTCGGCGGGCCCGAGAAGAGTGTAGATCTCATTGTCCGCGGAAAGTGGCGTCGCGTCGGACGGCGCTTCTACCGGTGCCACCGCGAGTTCCTGTGCGGGCGCTTGGGCACGGACGGGGATAACTGCGGCGAACGCCAAGAAAGCCGCCGCCATGGCAGCGCTCGAAAGAAGCCCTTGAGATCGCCTCGCGCCACGTAAATCGCACTCAATAGTTAAAGCTCGCACGAAAGCGCCGCTCGCGGATTGATTCTTGAAACAATGCGGCGCCATAGCTTCGATGCCCATCGACTCAGGTGTCCTGGCGGCCCAGCCGACCTTAGCCGTAGATTATTCCTGCGCCCGAAACCTTACCGGAACCCGGTCTAAGTTCTGGAATCCTGGAAGCGTCAGCCGCATGGACTACAGCCGGCTCAGAAGCTGCCGCTTCCCTTCTACCTCCAGCTAAAATACCTGGCGGGCTCGCTGCATTTTTTCCATAACGGAGGAGATTAATGATGCCATCACAGGGGAGTGCCACGGCCGTTGGCATCATCGCAGGCCTCGTCTCGTTTGCCGTACTGGGCTGTCTTGAGATGCTGCTCGTGGTGCTCCTGCTTGGCGGGGACCCAAGCAACGGATTTGGATTTCCGTTTGTTCTGCCGGGAGCAGGAATGATTTTAATCCCGGCGAACATAGTAGCCGCTATGCTTATCGGCAAACGCGTGTACAAAGAGCAACGCCGTAAGGCCGCAGTATGATGATTCGGGTGAGAGACCCGTAATTCTTTGCTGCGGCTTGCCGGCTCTGTCGGCATGGACGGCGGCGAGCGCGAGGGGTCACAGACCTGTCGCGCTGAGTTGCGCGACATGTCCTCAAGAATTTGATCGATTGGTCGATTACAAACCGATGACATTCCTTCCGAGCCGCGCGGACCCGTGCCGCTGATACCCCTCAGGTGGGGAGTAGCCGCGGTGGTTTGTGCCCTGTCCTTGGTAACCCGCGCCTCATTGGCCATGCCCGCCGCCGTGTATAACCCCACCGGATTGCCCGTCTACCCGAACATCGACAACGCACGGCTCGACGATCGATTGAGAACCGATGATCTCGGCCGATGGTGTATTCGCCTTTCCGCCAGAAGCTTAGATTCTCTTGAGACGGTCGAGAACTGGTACCGCCATGCGCTCTCGACTGCCAGCGAAACAAATCTGCGCAATGATGGAGACTATGAGAGCAGCTACGTGGAGCTTGATGGCATCAAACTCACCATGAACCTCGCCTTCGTCGCCGTGTACAAAGCCTCGAGGGGGGCGGCAACCTCCATCGACATCGTCCGCTGCGGTGCTCTTCGGTAACAGATCGTCCCGCTCGATCGCTGTTATCGAGCTTGCGTGCGGCTACTTCGTGTCCCGATATATTCGTCTCGGCGACCGATACAAATTGTGGCCGGGCGCTCAACTTGCCTCGCCGCCACGACAGCGTTCCTGGCGCAGCGGGACCGCGACATACGCCTACTATTTCGGCGTGGGGATCGTGGGTACGGTGATTATCTATTGCCTGGCTTTCTGATTCGCGCGACTGCGCAAATGTGTCCTACAGGCACATGGGTAATTGGGTGGTGCCCCGGGCCGGAATCGAACCGGCGACCTAGCGCTTAGGAGGCACTCGCTCTATCCACTGAGCTACCGAGGCCAAGAACCGACGGCCGGATCCGCACGAGTCCGGCCCCGGGAATTTGGTGGAGGAGAAGGGGATCGAACCCTCGACCTTCGCATTGCGAACGCGACGCTCTCCCAACTGAGCTACTCCCCCTTAAAAGGGCCCGGAATATTAGCAGTTATGGCCGCCCATGCCAAAGTATCGCGCATGCGAGGCTCGAAGCTACGCTAGGATGTAGGTAAGGAGGGGATGACATGATCCAAGCAGGCGAGCGAGCGCCGGAATTCACGCTGCCGGATGAAACCGGAACGGACCGATCGTTGACCCAACTCTTGAGTGCCAGCGCGCTCGTTCTGTATTTTTATCCGGCGGATTTCACCCCCGGGTGTACCCGCCAAGCCTGTACCCTGCGTGATCTGCAGACCGAAATCCAACGTGCGGGTCTGCGGGTCGTAGGCATCAGCCCGCAGAGCCCGGCATCGCATGCCAAATTCAAGGCCAAGCACCAGCTGCCGTTCGTATTGCTGTCGGATCAGCAAAAAACCGTGGCTAAAATGTACGGAGTCAACGGCCCTTTAGGCATCGGCGTGCGCCGGGCCACGTTTTTGATCGACGGCAGCCGCCGGATTCGCGATGCGGTGCTGGCGGATTTCAGGATCGGCCGTCACGTGGAATTCGTTCGCAAGGCGGTCATGCTGCGCGCCACGACCATGTCCTAGACACTTGGGATCGCGGCCACGCGGCGCGCATCAATAGTTCAATCGCAACAGATTGGCATGGCCGATTTTCGGCACCGTGACGATGTATAGGGTGCCATATTCCTCGGCGCGAATTTCCGGCACGTTCGAGTAGCCGCTCAATGCCGCAACGATCTGAGGCAGGGTGTCGGCATGTGCGACGATCAATATTCTGCCGGCCGCATGCTCATGCAGCACGCTCCGCGCGAGCGCGGCGGGATCGTCGGCCGGCGCGACGGTCTCGGAGATGCCGAGGCGCGCCGCCAAGGGCGCGGCGGTCAGACGGCTACGCATTGCCGGTGATACGTATATCGCATCGAGGTGACCGACGACCTTGGGATCGCCGAACATCTGCGCGAGCAGCTGGGCGCGCGCTTCGCCCGCCTGGCTCAGCGGCGGATCGGTGGCATTGACGCTCACATCCTTTTCGGCGTGGCGAACGACGACGATGGTGGTTGAGCCCGCCGTCCCCCAGAGCCACACGGCAAAGATCAGAAAACCAAACGCCGCCGCCGCGGCCAGCGCCGTTAACCAGATCGGCGTCAAAAAGGGTCGGCGTTGCAGGGCCGCGTGGTCTTTTTTCATGACAATATGATACCAATGAATGCCGCTGTCATGCCGCGACTGCATGTCGTCATCCTCGCCGCCGGATTCTCCTCGCGTTTGGGGCGCCCGAAGGCGCTGGTCAGGGTCCGGTCCCGCTCGCTGCTGCGCAGAACCCTCAATTTGGTGGCAGGCCTCGATGCGGCGAAAATCGCCCTCGTGCTCCCGCCGCGGGCCGCGCGTCTGCGGATCGAAACGCAAGGTTTCAAGGTGGTTTTCGCCGTCAATTCGGCACGCGCCGCCGGCCTGTCGACCTCGGTACGCCGCGGCATCACGGTATCGCGTCGCTCTGCTGCTATTCTGATTTTGCCGGTCGACCTGGCCACTCTCGACCCGCGCGATGTGGCCCGCCTCATCTCGCGTTGGCGCGCGGCGCGCCGACGGCTGGTTGCGCGGCGTATCGCGGGGCCGCCCGGCGCGCCCGACGGGGGCACGCCGCTCATTTTACCGCGCTGGCTGTACACCCGGGCGCTCGGGGTTACGGGGGATACCGGGCTGCGCGAATTGGTGCGCACTCTGCCGGCGCAGCAGCGAGCGATGTTGGATCTGCCGTCGGCAACATTGGACGTCGACACGAGCGCGGATCTGCGCACCGCGCGACGGCAGCGCCGAACCCAAACTAATTCCTAGCAGTCTGCACCAACCGGTATCCGACTGCCGTTTCGGTCAGGATATGTTTGGGCTGCGCGGGATCATCCTCGAGCTTCTGGCGCAGATGACCCATATAGACCCGTACGTAGTGCCCATCTTCGATGTGCGAAGGGCCCCAGACCTCGCGCAGGATTTGCCGGTGCGTGAGCACCTTGCCGGAATTGGCGATCAAAAGTGTCAGCAAGCGGTACTCGATCGGAGTCAGGTGCAGCGGGGTGCCGCCCTTGTGAACGGTGCGCATGCTCAGATCGATCTTGACGTCGCCGAACTCGAAGATCGAGCTCAAGCCCGTGCCGGCGTCGCGGCGGCGGCGCGAAGCGGCGCGCACCCTCGCCAGCAATTCTCCGACCCCGAAGGGTTTGGTCAAATAATCATCAGCGCCGGCATCCAGCGCCTCGATTTTATCCTGCTCCCCGACCCGGGCTGAAAGCACGATCACCGGAACACTGGACCAGCCGCGCAGGTCGCGCAAAAATTCCATGCCGTCGCCATCCGGCAGCCCGAGATCCAAAATGATGAGATCCGGCTTGCGCGTCCCGGCATCGACCAGCCCCTGCCGCAGGGTTTCGGTTTCGTGCACGCTCCACCCTTCGGTTTCGAGCGCGGTGCGTACGAAGCGGCGAATTTGTCGCTCGTCCTCCACCAGAATGACCACCGGCAGCAGCTCAGACATCGGTGCCCTCGGCCTCCGCGCTGGCCTGCGGGGGAACTCCCAGCGGCAATGTGAAAGTGAAACGGGCACCACCGGTGGGTCGGTTGGCGCCGACGATCTTGCCCTGATGCGATTCGACGATGGCACGACAAATGGCGAGACCGAGCCCTACGCCGGGCGTCGCCGATTCACGTACGCCGCGGGTGAATTTCTGGAAGACCGCCTCCTCGCGCCCCGCCGGCAACCCCGGCCCATCGTCCGACACCGACACGCTGAGCTGATCGCCGATCACCTCGGCGGCCACCGTCACCCTACTCCCGGGCGGCGTGTACTTCGATGCGTTTTCCAGCAGGTTGACCAGCACCCGCTCGATCAGCAGCGCATCGAAACGCACCAGGGGCAGGTCGCGCGGAATTCGCACCTCGACCACATGCCGCTGCAGCGCCGCATGCATCGCATTCAATGCCGATCCGACCACCTCTTCCAGCGACTGCCACTCCAGATTGAGTTTGACCTCGCCGCTTTCGATGCGCGCCATGTCCAAAAGATTGCTGACCAGCGCGATCATGCGGCGCGCCTCATCCTGGATGGCTTGCGAGGTCTCCAACTGCGGCGCCGACAGTGGGGGTTTGGTCAGCGTCAGGGACTCCGCCAGGCCCACGAGAACGGTCAGCGGGGTGCGCAAGTCGTGCGACAGCGCGGCCAACAGGGAATTGCGCAGGCGCTCCGATTCCATCCGCACCAGCGCATCCTGCGCGACTTCGACATAGTGGACGCGCTCGAGCGCGATGGCTATCAGCGCGGCGAACGTGTCGAGCAACTGGCGTTGCTCGGGTATGCGCAGCAGCCGCCGATTCTGCGCTTTCACGGC
>Ga0210400_10003882_pt1 | contig 13101 bp, 14 predicted proteins | sample IncBWH26MmetaG_FD_155456 | JGI IMG/M metagenome (GOLD analysis project Ga0210400, IMG submission 155456) | Forest soil microbial communities from Barre Woods Harvard Forest LTER site, Petersham, Massachusetts, United States - Inc-BW-H-26-M | ecosystem: Environmental > Terrestrial > Soil >...
CAAACTCGACGGCGCCGCACTCAAACTTTCCGACGTCATGCTGAGACGGCCTTCATTGGATGATGTATTTATGAAATTAACCGGACACGGGACAGAATAATGACATCTTTTTCTCAAACAATTTCCGATATCCTGGTCATGGTCAGGCGCAACCTGCTGAAATATGAGCGGCTGCCGCGGCTGATTGTATTTTCGTTCATCCAGCCCGTGATGTTCGTGCTGTTGTTTGCTTATGTATTTGGGGGTGCTATCAAAACTCCGGGAGTAAACTACATCAATTATTTACTGCCGGGAATTATTGTCCAGACAGTGGTTTTTGGCGCGATGCAGACCGGAGTTGGGCTCGCTGAAGATATTACGCACGGCATGATCGACAGATTCCGCTCCTTGCCCATGGCCAGATCCGCGGTATTGGCCGGCCGCACGATTGCCGAAAGCATCCGCAACTTTTTTGTGATTCTGATCATGATTATCGTCGGTTACATTATCGGATTTCGGATCGAGCATGGTATTTTAAGCTTTACTTATGGCATACTTTTGACCGTGCTGTTTGGTTTCGCGTTTTCCTGGATTTCGGCCGCAGTAGGAATGGCGGTGAAGGACGTGGAAACCGCTCAAAGCGCGGGATTTGTCTGGATTTTTCCGCTGGTTTTCGCCAGCTCGATTTTCGTCCCGACCAGCACTTTGTCCGGAGCAATCAAGGTTTTCGCCGAACACAACCCCATCACTTATACTGTAAATGTAGTGCGTGATTTGTCGCTCGGCCTGCCGGTGGGGGACAATATTTGGTATTCATTGGCTTGGATTTTTGCAATTTTGATAGTGTTTGTTCCGCTGGCTGTAAATCGCTACCGCCAAATCAAGTAGGCTTGTCCAGTAGTGAAGTTTGATATTTTTTCGCCGCAGGCGATCAAACTTCTACTACTGGATTGACAAGTTATTTTTCTGATTTTACAATTAAGACGGTAATTAAAATTCATTACCATGTTGGGACACTAAAACCCAAGAAGGCGGCCCTAAGGGTCCGCCTTCTTTAATTTATGCTCGAACAAATCAACGAACCAATCCAAGTCGTCACGATTTTCAAAGATAATCAGCTTATCCCGTTTAAGTTTTTGTGGCAGGGCCGGGAAATCATGGTTAAAAAAGTGAATTTGAGCTATTCGCGGTTCGAAGGCCGCGTGAAATACTACTTTTTCGCCGTGTCCGACTCGGTAAATTATTTCAAACTGCAGTTTAATACGGATGATTTAAGCTGGACGCTATTAGAAAGTTATGCAGACTAATTAACAATTTTCAATGTTCAAGGTTCAAACAAAATTCAATGTTCAATTTTCAAATTGATAATTGGCGTTTGAAAATTGTTTGAATTTTGAACTTTGGTTATTGAACATTTTATGCAAATGGATTTTCCCAAGATTCTTCTCGTTGATATGAATTCGTTTTTTGCGTCGGTCGAACAGCAGGCCAATCCTTTCCTGCGCGGCAAGCCGATCGGGGTGGCGGTCTCGCCGCATCCGACCAGCTGTCTGATCGCCACTTCGAAAGAAGCCAAAGCTCTGGGCATCAAAAACGGGATTTCTGTTTACAAAGCCCGGAAAATTTGTCCGAAAATTCTGATAGTTGAATCTGAGCCGGGAAAATACCGCGAGATCAGCCGCCGTATCAATCGCATCTTCGGCGATTATACGGATCGGGTGGAAAGCTACAGCATCGACGAATCTTTTTTGGATTTGAGCGAATCAAAGTCCAATCCTTTGCTGGTCGGGGCGGATATCAAACGCCGGATCAGGGAAGAAGTCGGGGAATGGCTGACTTGTTCGGTGGGAGTGGCGCCCAACAAATTTATGGCCAAACTCGCATCCGATATGCAGAAGCCGGATGGCCTGACCGTGATTTGGCGGGACTCTTTGGCGGAAATTTATAAAAACAAAAAACTCACGGATTTGTGGGGGATTGCGAGAGGCTGGCAGGCAAGACTGGCCAAGCTGAATATTGTAAGCCCTTTGCAGCTGCTCGACTATCCGGTACAAAATTTGATTTCCGTATTCGGCAAGTCCGGGTATTTTATCTGGGAAAGAATTAACGGGCTGGAGATTGACGAATTACGAATTACGGATTGCGAATTGGAGAACCCTAAATCATTCGGCCATTCCTGGGTCCTGAATTTCCGTACCACTGACAAGGATCGGCTGAAAATCGTAGTTTTGCGCCTGGCGGAGAAAGCCGCCCGCCGCCTTAGGCGCGGAGGGTTTGTGGCTTCTGGTATGTATTTATCGGCAACGATGGCTGATAGCAGCTACTTGCACCAGTCAAAAAAACTTCGATTCCAAATAGAAACTGGCTTACAGCTTTATGACGAGGCCATGAGAATGTGGGAATTTTGGAATTTCAAAGAAAACGTCATGCACATTGCCGTGGGATTTACGCATCTTTCGGCGAAGACCTATCAACTGCCGCTATTTCCTGACAAGATGGCGGCTTTGACTCCGGCCCTGGATTCGATCAACGACAAATACGGCGAGTTTACGATTCGATCCGGAATGCTTACGCATACTTCCAGCTTTGCCCCGGATGCGATTGCGTTCGGTAAGTGAGTGATTACAAATCAATGTTTATATCTTGTCAAATTTTTGTGATATTTCACAGCTAAAAATTGTGAGGTTTGTACATTGATTAAAAAATCTCCATAGTTCAGAATATAAATACTCCAATTAAATAAGTTGGAAAGGAGTGAGGGAATAAAACAATTTAATGATTAGTCGTCTTAATAAGAAATATAGTGGGCTTATCTAGATGACTAGAATGGGTGAACACTTCGGTCCTGATTTATCGGGACGGAAGAAATCTGTACAATCAGATAATGAAGTAAGTGCAAAACCCCGTGGTTAATTAGCGGGGTTTTGAGTTGATCCCGTCGGATCTATCAAGCCTTATCTTTGCACATCAAATCCACAGGAACTCTCACTTCCCACGAAAATCGGCGCCCTGGAGACGCTTTTTTGATTTGATGCCGATAGTGCGGGAAAAATTGGAAGCATTTAAAGTATCAGTACGAGGCTCTGACTTAATCTGGTTGCCATTAAGCTTACTGGACCAAGCCAGAGCCTGCCGTATAAAATATGAAAACCGCCGCAGGCCTATTTTTTTTGCCCAGTATATCAAGTTTGATAACGGTTTTTGAGTCCATTTTTGCCAAATAACAGCTTGCAATTTTAGATAATCTATATGCAAATATTAAAGTTCGTATTTTCAAAAATCATTAAAGGCAAAAGCATCGAAGTTGTATTACTGGGTTTATCTTTATTTCTTGTTGCTAACGCTGCAAACGCTGAAGTTTTGATTCAGCCGGCTTCTGATTACAAAGCTGCAATAGTGGCCAACATGGATAGAGCGACGGCGTTTACTTTTGATTTTGAGGGAAATTATATTGTTGCAAAAAACATCGGCCTGCTCGCGACGAAAAACAGAGCGGCAACCAATGTCTTCGATGTAATCAAAGTCCATTCCGATGGCACATCCCAATCACTTCTGGATCGTACCGGCCAAATCATCACCAATCTTTCTTTTTATCAGGGCAATGTCTATGTCGTCAGCCGCGGCCAGATTTTTAAAATCGCCAAAGGCAAGCTTTCCGACGTCATCTCCAGCCTGCCGGTTTACGGCGATTATGCCAACGGCAACGTGATTTTTTATGGCGGATATATGTACTATGCCGTGGGCACGGCCACTAATTCCGGCATTGTGGGTGCGGACAATTCCTGGCTTTCTACGTACCCTTTTTTTCATGACGTGCCGTGTGCTCCAGTTCAGCTTTCCGGAGTCAGTGTAGAAACAGATAATTTTTTGACTGCAGCCAAAGGCGCCAAAGCCACGACCGGCGCGTTCATGCCATTCAACACCCCGGCATCCGCAGGCCAGACGATTTACGGCATGAGCAATTGCTCAGGTGCTGTGATCAAGGCCAGTCCGGATGGATCCCAGAGGCAGGTTTATGCCTGGGGTTTGCACAACCCCAAAGGTCTGAGCGTGGACGACAACGGACAGTTGTGGGTGTTGGATTCAGGCATGGAAGATCGGGGAGTGCGGCCCATCAAAAACGGCAAAGACGCGCTGTATCAAATTTCACAGAATACTTGGTATGGCTGGCCGGATTTCAGCGCCGGAATTCCTGTGGATCAGCGGGCAGTTTTGTCTCAGACCCCAAACAACCCGCCGCAGCCACAAGGAGTATATGATCTCAATCAGTTCAAATATCTGCTGGTATCGCCGAAGAAATTTTCTGGCAACGCGATCGCGCAGACTGCGGATGACAAACTCATTGAATTAAACCTTTCCGACGAAAGTATATCAGATTTTCTGACTGTCAAAGGTGCGAAAATTATCCAGTATAAATTTGGGCCGGATGGCAAACTTTATGTCTTGGTTGATTTGCAAAATGGCAAGACGCAATTATATTCCATCGAAAATACCAAACCCGCGGCTGTGGCCGGGATCGTTTCTACCAAATCCAAAAATTCTACCACGCTGAATTGGATGCTCGGTTTGGCTCTTGCGATTTTTACCGGTAGTGCTGGATTTTATGTAATCAAAAATTTAAAGCGCCCAATCGAACCACTCTAGCAGTTAGTAAGGATTGGTTCCAGGCGGCCCGTAGAACCATGAGACAGAATCCTGATTTTGCAAAACATAATTAGATGCAGATACAGCCGGCACTGATCCATTGACTGCGTACTGCCAGCCTGAAGAGCCACTTGGCCCATAGCCGCCGATGGATGAAACAAAACTACCGAGCGAAGTCTGCCGGACATTCAAAGCTAAATTGTTTTGCGAAGCAGCCGTGATCAGTGCTTGAAGGGGAGTCAGGCCCGTAGTCGGCAGGCTGACCGTGCCTTGAAAAAGATTTGTAGAATTGTATGTGATTTTTAAATTAATGCTTCTAGTACTCGTGGTAGAAGGAACCGAAGTTGTTGTTTGATTCGGACTGGATTGCTGTCCATCATTTGCATGAACCACAGGCGTTCCTTCGCTGCCAGCATTCTCACATCCTTTTTCATAAGTTTTGACGAAATACAACTGGCCGTCGATTTTCACAATCTTGCCGCCTTCGGGCGGGAAGGCAAAGTTGGTATGGAAAACCGGCACCAGGCACTTGCCGATCAGACTTGGTCGCGTATTAGCTGAAGCAGAGGGGGTTAGAGTTGTTTGAGCTGGCGGGTCAGAGCCCGGCGCCACCGGTGTGCCATTATTTCCAGCATTCTCACATCCTTTTTCATAAGTTTTGACGAAATACAACTGGCCGTCGATTTTCACAATCTTGCCGCCTTCGGGCGGGAAGGCAAAGTTGGTATGGAAAACCGGCACCAGGCACTTGCCGATCAAATTCAGGTCAGAATTGCCGGTATTGGTTGCAGTAGTAGTAGTCGGGTTGACTGGTGGCGGTGGGGGCGGAGGCATGGGTGTATCTGGCGTGGGAGTTGGAGTTTGAGGTGGTGGAGGCGGAGGATTCGTGGGATTTGTGGCTGATATAGTTCGCACCGGAACGCCGTGACCGGATAAAGCGATGACAGCATAAGCCGTCACAAGCATCGAGCCGGTGCCGTCGTTTGGTTTCCATTTAAATAATCCTCCGGATACCTGCAAGCTGTCCAGGAAAGCAGTCGCGCTGCTTGGTGCACCGCGGCCGGCGATATTGTAACCCATAATCACCCAGGCGGTGGACGCGCCGTCGGCTGGCGTGCCTGGCATAAATCCGTAGCCGCCCGATGAGTCCTGCGTTTTGGAAATATAATCAAACGCGCCCCCAGGTGCGCCACCGCTCAAAGAAAGTGCGGCGATGGCCATGGCGGTGGTGTTGGAATCAGAGCCGACATTTGTACCAAACCCCCACCCGCCGTCAGAATTTTCGTGGGACAAAATAAATTCCCTCGATTTAGAAACCACGTTGTCAGAAATTGCTGCGGACTCCAGCGCGAGCATTCCGAAGATGTCGTCGTTCAATAAACTCGCATCGCCGATTTGACTGCCGTCAAACATCGCTTCCAGTTTCCCGATCAAATCTTCAGAGCCATAGGTTCTTGGATTTTCTCCGATTGCCGTGATGGCCAAAATTCTTTTCTCGATGTCCGTCGCAGATCCGGAAATAGGCGAGCGCAGAAAACTTTGGCCCGTAGTTTGATTGACTGCGGCGTGCGCCATGATCGACCATTCTTCGTCGGAGGGAAGAGAGCTGGTCGCCTGATCAAGATTCGCGCCATGAGCAAAGTTGCTGGTGACTAAAATGGCAGCGACCAGGCCCGCGGTAAAGATAGAAAAGATTTTGTTAACGTGGGTCATATTTTTCCACTTCGAGCGATTAGCGAGAAGTCGCTTTGGAAAGAGATCTCTCACTTACGTTCGAGATGGTTCTAAATTATAATTCGAAATATAAAAAGTCAATTGGAAAAAAGAAAGGGGAGAGCGGAGCAGGCGCTCTCCTTAGGTCACTCTTGGAATCTGGTTGTCGGGGATCGCAATCAGTGGAACGTTCAACGAGTACTGATCGGGTCCACCGACGCTGAGGGGAGTGTCGCCCAACCAAAATCTCCAGTTGTTGCTGTCGTTGATGTAGATCTGGTAGGCGTTGAAGTTTTCATAGCGCACGCTTCGAGCGCTCGTGAAACCCTGATTCTGCACACGAGTCAGCAGGCTCGTTGTTGGCACGTTCGGTTGCGTCGGCACAGCAGTCGGCGCGCTTGGAGCTGGAGCTCCCGAACTGCCGTTGCAGCCATGCTCCGCAAAGATCAAGGCGAAGCTCACGACGCAGTAGTTGAACATGAATTGTCTGCGATCCACGATTTATCCTCCTTCGGAAACGAAAACAAAAACCTTATCCTGAACAGGATAAGGTTGATTTTAAAGAAAATAAAATCCGCCTCATCCTGCTCGGGATGATTTGACAATAAAAGTTAATTTTTCGGTTTTCCGACTAAGCCACCTCTCTGGCTCTTCGAGCCATCTCTCCTGAAAGGAGAGAATAATTTGAAAGTGACAACACGGTTGCGGCACAGTGAGGGAATCGAACCCTGCTTGCCCGGCAAAATTAAAATTTAATCTAGAAAGAACGTAAAACAATACTAATCCCAAGCAAATAATTTGTCAACCAGAAAAAGTATTGACGGCGGCCGGATTTTCTGCTATAATATGTATAGAGAGTAAGTTTTCCGCAAACCAGCGGAAAGACAAGCGAATCGAAACAAAAACAAATGAAAAAATAAGCAGTCAATTGGGGAGGGGAACGATCTCAGCATATGAGCGATTGTTTTACTGAAATTGAATTTATGCTTGATCCGCAGTAAGGTCATTAGCATCTGCTTATTTCCGGCCTGGAACACAATCATTAGGCTTAACCACCGAAGATTTGTTCTGGACGGGGAATAGAATAAGATTATCAGTCCGCCCCGGTCTTGCCAAAATCGCAAGTGTCTGGGCAAAAAAACTGATGGTCTCAAACAAAAAGATTAGGCTCTCTCACCTAATCTTTTTGCATTATGTATTGACTTTGGACATTTTCCTTTGTACGATATAAAGCTCAAGGAGGAAGGTGTTCATGCCCCAGAACAAGAAAAGAGAGACGCGATCGCCTCGAAAGTCGGATGCCTTTGGTAAGGTTAGGAAGCTTACCGTTCGCCGAATCGATCACGATTACACAAAGATTCCGGACGTATTATATGATCTTCCGAAGTCCAAAAAGAATTCGAGATCGTAACCCAAGGCGCGTCGTGAGAATCAAGTTATTCTCCGATGCGCTCGTTTTTATTTTCAACTCTATGTCATCCCGACCGACCTCAAAAGAATTAGATCAAGCGGGAGTGGAGGGATCCCTCTTCTGAGGACTAATCCTTGTAAGAGCGATTCCTCGCCTCCGCTCGGAATGACAAAGAAGTTTATATTTTTATTACCATACTTCCAAAATTTTTCGGAACTTTGGAAAAAACTTTTGGCGTTTGGGAAACAAGAATCATGTCTTCGATGCGGATGCCGGATTTGCCGGGAAGATAAATTCCAGGTTCGACAGTAACAATGTCACCGCGACGGATTAGGTCTCCTGAGTTCGGCTTGAAATTCGGTAGATCGTGAATTTTTTTGGTCACGCCATGGCCCGTGCCGTGGACATAAAATTTTCCAAAGCCTTTTTGGTTGATAATGTGCCGGGCAGCGAAGTCGACTTCGTCGCCAAATTTTCCAGGAGCAACTTTCTTGATGGCGGCGAGTTGGGCTTGCAAGACGATGTTATAAATTTTTTCATCCTGTTTGGTTGGCTTGCCGAGAAACAAAGTTCGCGTGAAGTCAGAACAAAATCCATTGACCTTGACTCCGTAGTCAAACATAAGAAAATTATTTTTTCCTATTTTAGTTTTGCCTGGCTTGTGATGAATCTCGACTGCACTGCGGCCGAATGAAACAATTGGCGGAAATGCCATGCCTTGGCCGCCAAGTTTTTTGGCCTGCGGCTTGATAAAGTTGGCAAGCTGAATCTCAGTCAGATTTTTCTGGCTTCGCAGGATTTTTAAAAGCTCCCAAAAAATCTTGTCGATTATCTGGGAGCCTTTGATGATTGATTGAAGTTTATTCATGACTAGAAGGGTGTTCTAATAACCATCCCGGAATTACGCAAACCAAGGATTAGGCTTGGCGGAATATCCGGGATCTATAGAAAGCTTAATCAAGATCCCGGATCGCCGCATTGTGGATTAAACAAGTGCGGCGTCCGGGATGGGTTCAGTGCTATATTATTTTACAGAAGCGACTACTGCTTCAAATGCTTTTGGGTTGCGGACGGCCAGTTCAGCCAGCATTTTTTTGTTCAGGCCGATTTTCTGTTTGCGCATACTGCCCATGAGCTTGGAAAAATTGGTGCCCTGTTCGCGGGAAGCGGCGTTGACCCGGATAGTCCAGAGTTTTTTGAAATCCCGCTTGCGCAATCGGCGGTGGCCGTAAGCGTAGGAGTCGGCGTGAAGCAGGGCTTCTTTGGCCGCGATCGCGTTGGTGCGGCGGCGGTTGGTAAAGCCTTTGGTGCGCTTAAGTACATATTTTCTTCGTTTGTGGGCGGCAACGCCGCGTTTGATCCTTGTCATATTACTTTCCCATTATTAATCCTAATTTCAAATTGGCCTTGTTCATGACCAAGTCCCGTCTTTTGTTCTTCGTAGTATTGCCGCTCTCGCGGGAATTGAAATGCGCCTGGCCCGATCGGCGGCGCATAAGTTTGCCACTGCCGGTTTTCCAGAAAGTTTTCGCTACTCGTTTATTGGTCTTCTGCTTCATGAGGTTAGTAAATAGTAATAAGTAATTAGGATTGTTTTGATTGAGGGCCTGTAATCACGGAGATAGTGTTGCCCATTTTGGTGGGGCCGGCTTCGGTGACAAAGGGGATAGTGATTAATGTCAGGAATCTTTTGATAAGGGCGAATGCCAGTTCAGGATGCGCTTGCTCGCGGCCGCGCATGACTACGTCAATTTTGACTTTGTTGCCTTCCCCGAGAAATTCTACAGTTCGTTTGGCTTTGAAATTGAGGTCGTGTTCGCCGATGCGGACTGAGAGCCGGATGCCTTTGAGAGTGACTTTCTTCACTTTTTTTCGGGCTTCCTGCGCCTGCTTGTCCTGCTGGTAGCGGTATTTGTCGTAGTTGAGGAGTTTGACTACAGGCGGGCGGGCTTGCGGAGATACTTCGACTAAATCCACTTCTCTTTGTCTGGCCAGTGCCAGAGCGTCTTCGATTTTCATGATGCCGACCATTTTGCCGTCAGCTTCGATGACTCGGACCTCGGGAACGCGTATTTGATTGTTGATGCGAGTTTTTTGTGCTATCGCAGTTTTATTAATGTAAATCACAAGAATTATAATGGAAAAAGCTGTTTCCGTCAAGGCTTGTCAGAAGGCTAATTATAGGGTAAAATAGATCGTTGTGGGGCTGCTAAGCTTCGACAGAAGTTCTTTGATAAATACCGCAAGTCCGATTAGCCTAATCTCTCGGTTAAAAAGATAAGGCAAATCATAAATGCCAATTCTTTGGTAAGCAAAGTCAAAGCCGCTTTTGCTGTTTTGACTCCTGCTCTGGCTGTTGCTTAATTAAGCGATAACCCATCCGCTTTGCTAAGTCTGTGCGCAGAATACGGGTGTTATATTTCAGACTCAAGATCAATGCCGCTCGACATTGGTACGAAAACTCAGAGCTCACCTCAAACTGCTTTCGTTCGCTTTTATAGTTTAAGGAACATTTTAAGCGATCTAAACTTGTAGAAATATTTAGCAAAATCTTTTGGACGGGAGTGCAATTCTCCCCAGCTCCACCAATTAAAAAACAGCATTTGTATGCTGCTTTTTTTATACCCGCGTTCTGATCGTCCGATCCAGCGAGCGTTTGAGCTCCTTTTTTTTGATCGATTCGCGCTTGTCGAATTGTTTTTTGCCGCGGCCCAGGCCGATTTTGAGTTTGATCCGGCGATGCGAGGTATAGAGTTCGAGGGGAACCAGAGTCAGGCCTTTTTCTTTTGTCCGGCTTTGCAGTTTCAGAATTTCTTTTTTGTGCAGGAGAAGTTTGCGCTCGCGGTTTTCATCGTAGCCGTCGAGATTGGAAGCTTGCTTGTATTTGCCGACATAAGCGTTGCGCAAGAAAGCTTCGCCGGCCCGCACCGTGACGTAAGCGCCGGTGAGGCTGGCCTGTCCGCCTTTGATGCTTTTGACTTCATGGCCGGACAGCACCAAACCCGCCTCGATCTGGTCTTCGATCGAGTAATCATGGAAAGCTTTGCGGTTCTGGGCGAGCGTTGTCATAGGTTAATTCTACCAGTATAATGTGTTTATGTTAATGAAAGAAAAAATAGCTCAGCTAGTCATTGATGCGGCAGGAAGTTTGAATCTCAAAGTGGACGATGTTTTGCTGTCCAAAATAGCAGTTACATATCCTGATCCGAAACTTGGCGACTATGCGACCAACGCCGCTTTGATTTTGGCGAAAGAGGCCAAAATCAAGCCTTTGGATTTGGCTCAGCAAATTGCCGAGAAAATCGAAATGACTGATTTGGAAAAAGTAGAAGCTGTGGCTCCAGGATTTATAAATTTCAAATTGAAAACGGAATTACTGCTGTCGTCTCAGGCAGATCCGGAACCGATCGGCGATAGAATTTTGGTCGAATATTTTCAGCCGAACGTGGCCAAACCCATGCATATGGGATTGATGCGAACAGCAATTATTGGCGATGCAATTTCCCGCATGCTCAAATTTCTCGGCCACCACGTCGAATCTGACACACACATGGGGGACTGGGGAACGCAGTTCGGTTTGGTGCTTCTGGCATACAAAAAATACGGCAACCAAGGCATGCTCGAATTGGATCCGATCAACGAGCTAAACAAATTGTATGTGAAAATCAATGAAGAAGCGGTAAAGCATCCTCAAATCCATGAAGACGCGAAGCAAGAGTTCGTAAAATTGGAGAGGGGAGATTCGGAAAACCGCGCGCTTTGGAAAAAGTTCGTTGATTTAAGTCTTGAAAAGTTTTTAAAAATAAACGACCTGATGGATATTCAGCCATTCGACAACCACTGGCCGGAAAGTTTTTATGAAAACAAAATGCCGAAAATCGTGGTGGAATTGAAAGCGAAAGGATTTTTGAAAGAATCGCAAGGCGCACAAATCGTGGACCTTGAGAATCAGGGATTGGGAATTGCCCTGATTGTGAAATCCGACGGCGGTACGACTTATTTACTGCGCGACCTCGCTACCTTTATTTACCGCAAGTCTTTGGGATTCCAAAAACAACTTTATGTGGTGGACGTACGGCAAGCTCATGCTTTTCAACAACTGTTCGCCATTCTGAAATTGCTAGGACATATGAAGGATGGGGAAGCGACGCATATTGATTACGGATTTATGAGTTTTAAAGGCGAAGTGCTGAGTACCCGGAAAGGCAACATGGTTTTGGCCGAAGACGTGGTTGCCACAGCTGAAGAAAAAGTTGCAAAAATAATTGCAGAAAAAAATCCAAATTTGGCGGACAAAAATTATGTCATCAAATCCGTGGCGCAGGGCGCTTTGAAATATTTTGATTTGTCGCACAACCGCCACAGCGACATTGAGTTTGATTGGGACAAAGCGCTGGATTTCGAAGGCGACAGCGGGCCTTATCTGCAATACGCTCACGCCAGGCTCTCAAGCATCTTGAGAAAATTTCAAATTACAAATGACAAATTTCAAACAAATTCCAATTTTCAAATTCCAATTTCCATAACGTCAACCGAACGGCAGGTGCTTTTCCAATCCTCAATTTTGCCGGAAGTAGCGGCGGACGCCGTGAAAGATTTTATGCCGAATGTTTTGGCAAATTATCTTTATAACTTTGCCCAGCTGCTGAACAAGTTTTACCACGAAAGCCCCGTGATCGCCGAAAAAGATGAAAAAGTGAAAAATTTCCGCCTGGGTTTGATTGCCAAGGCCAGAAGTACCCTCGGGAAGGGATTGGACCTGCTGGGCATCGAGGCCTTGGAGGAAATGTAAAGAAGTTGTATAATATATAAAAGATAATTAACTATCGAAATAAATGAAAAAAATGCTTATTTTGGCTGGTGCCGTACTGCTCATCGCGGCGGCATGTAACAGCCAACAGGCTAGCAACAATTCTGCCCCATCGGGAGCCAATCATCAAACTGGTACCTCCGGTTCAGCAAGCTCAGGCAGTTCGGTCGACGCCGTTGTTAATGACTTGAATGCAAGCGTTAGCAATGAAACAACTGTTAATTCGCAATCAGACACTGATCTGCTCAATTCCAGCTCAGTAGTCAATGATTCAAACGGAGTATCAAATGCAAACTATTAAAAAAATTGCACTCGCCGCGGCGACTTTAAGTTTGTTGGCAGCGCCTTCTGTTTTAGCCGCCACTACGGCACCCGCCAAAACACCTGACAATTTTTGCACCAGACTCAACAACACCGCAAGCGATTTGAATACCAGGCTGTCAAAACTTTCTGCTGACCGTGGAAATGCCAGGCTGGCCAATCTTCAAAGTTTAAGCGATCGCAAGACCAAGCGCGCTTCTGACGTGGCGACTATACGCACCGA
>Ga0210400_10003883_pt1 | contig 13098 bp, 13 predicted proteins | sample IncBWH26MmetaG_FD_155456 | JGI IMG/M metagenome (GOLD analysis project Ga0210400, IMG submission 155456) | Forest soil microbial communities from Barre Woods Harvard Forest LTER site, Petersham, Massachusetts, United States - Inc-BW-H-26-M | ecosystem: Environmental > Terrestrial > Soil >...
AGTGTCCGGCAAAGCAGATTCGGAAGATAATGAGTAGCCCACGCACCAGAATGGCGTCTACCACACTTATTCCACCTACGCGCGCGGACTGGACGGCCTATGGGGCGCATACCAATGGCTCGACCGCGCCCCCAAGGGGCGCAACGAGACAGGCTACTGGTGGCACCTCCACGACGAGTACGACAAGCGCTGAGCGAAGTCGTGGGTGTCGTTACCCGCGTAAAGGTCATAAAATTGCCCCCTTTATGCTGTACTCTCTCTTATGCTTGGAAGGTCGTTGGAATGTTACGGCGAACATGAGGAACGGCCACCAGTGATTGCATCCAGAAGGAGAGTTATCGCTGTAAATCCGGTGTAGATACAGCGATGACCAAGTTGGGAGACAATCATTGATTGTAGTCAGGAACGAGCTACTGAGGACGCGGCCCGGCCACCCGAACAGCGCGAGCTCGACGCGCCGCCGGGCCTTGCACGACGCGCGCCGCCGAGACGAGGAAAACGGCTTTTACGACCGCTGACCGAGCGTCGGCGGATTGGGAGAGTTTGGTTCGGCAGCTTGCTCGCTGGGCTTGCGCGCTCCATCTCTCGGGAGTACCAGATGGACCAACCGAGATTTGGGAGCGCTGTGATGACCGATAGAATTTCCGATTTCCCGGAGGCTCCGGCCGAGGCCGTGAGCCCTTCCGGCATCAATCATCTCGTCCTCAATGTTCGCGACATCGACGAGTCGCACAAATTCTGGACGGAGATCGTCGGCTTTAAGCAGGTCGGCGAATTGCATCCGCGGGCCGACCGGCCGACGCCGCCGAAGATGCGCTTCTACAGCGCCGTCAATGACGGCAAGTTAACCCACCATACCGTCGCCTTGGTCGAGAGCGCGAACCTGCCGCCGCCCAGCGATTGGGTTCTGTCCAACAGCCAGGTCGCGATCAACCATGTCGCGCTGACGATGCCCAATCGCGAAGCCTGGCTGAAGCAACTCGCCTTCCTGCAGAGCAAGGGAGTCAAGTTCAACTGGCGCGTCAACCATGGCGTGACGCACAGCGTCTACGTCAACGACCCGAACGGTTACGGCGTCGAGTTCCTCTACGAGATGCCGCGCCAGATGTGGGAAACCGACATCGACGGCGGGATCAATTGGCTCGAAAACCTGCCGACCGAGGGCCCCGAAGCCCTGGTCGACCGCACCGACACGCCGAGCTTCGGCCATAAGGCGGCAGCGGAATAGGCTGGCTGGGGCGGGAGTATCCGAGCCGCCGTGTGGCGGGATTTTTTCAGGATCCTGCCAGTATATTTTTGCATTGTGGTTGCGCTGCTTTCGGTCTTCTGTGCGGAGGCAGCTTCCCCAACACCGCCGGCCGCGGCACGCAGCCTATACGCGGTCAATCAAGCCGCGGCCGATCGAGGATCCGTCTCGGTCTACGATATCGAGGGCGGGCATCGACTGGTTAAGACCATTGGGACGGTACCCAATATCGGCGACGTCAGAGGAGTGGCCGTCAGCGCTGTAACTGGGAAGCTATACGTCGCCTACCAGGATGTTTCCGGCGCCGGAATGGTCTATTGCCTGAACGTCTACGATGATGCGGTTCTATGGAATAGAGCGGTCAGCCCCGGTGTCGATCGGCTGGCGATCAATCCGAACGGAGAGCTGCTTTACGTGCCAAGCTGGGAGGGCGGTTCGGCCGACTACATCAATGTCGTCGATGCCAATACCGGGGACATTGTTCGACAGGTGCACTTCTCGAGCCGATCGCATGACGCTCAATTCCCGTTATCTGGACCGATTTTCCAAGAGACGAAGGCCGACGACGGCAGCGGCCATTATTTATATCTCATCGACCCGGGCAGCTACGCGGTGTCACGCGTCGGTCCTTATTCGGGAATCCTCGGTCCTTACGCGGTCAACAGCACGAGCAGCTACTCTGTGAATAATGTGAGAGACCTCTGGGGAATGCAGGTTGCCAACCTCGAGACCGGTCAGATCATCACCGCCGGCATCCCCGATCACCCGCCGGGCGATCCCGGGCTGCTGCACGGGATCGGCTGGACACCTGACCAAACCGAAGTCTGGCAGAGTGGCAGCCGGAGCGACCCGCATGTTTACATCTGGGCTATGCGTAATCCCATGACCCCGGTCCTGAAGGATCGGTTGACGTTGCGAAGCGGTCGCGGATCACACTGGCTGACCTTCGACATCAACGGGGACTACGGTTATATCGCCCCCAACAAAAACAGCGCGGATGGAACCGAAATTTTCGATGCCCGCACCCATAACTCAGTCGGCGTGATCGGATCGTCGGAAGACCTGCTCGAGATCGATTTCGCGAACGGAAAGATCAGCCAAGCCGGTGATCAATACGGCATTGGGAGACGATAAGCCGATCCAGGGCTTGCTGAAAAGAGATGTCCGGCGGCGACTCCCGCTCCAGTTCGCAGCTAACCTCGTTTTGATGCTGATCGATGCCCAGGCGTGTGGGGCCGCAGGGGTTCGCTTGCGGCGCGCACAGGCCTCGAAGCCAGGGAGGGATGGACGATTTCGACCATGATGAGGAGGACAAATCAATCCACGTAATCCGCGCAAAATGGCCGCTTTCCGACGTAACCGCTTGATGATGTTGTGTTCTCGAAATTGGCATGAATTGTGCCCAACGTCGGCCGAGCTTCTTTGCTCGATCGCGTCCGGGAGCCAGCGTGCCCGATTACAGCGTCATCGCGGATGTTTCTTCGACGTTGCAGACGCTGTTGACGAGCGCGTTTGCGCCGCTCGATCCGGCGGCTCCGCCCGTGGCGCAGATCAGCGACCTGCAGGGAAACATCTCGACCGATCCCGCGCGGGTCACGATCTTTCTGTTTGAGGCGGTCGAGGATCCGAGCGCGCGTAATCGTCCTCGCGTCCGGGCGCCGGCCCCGCTGCCTCCACCACCGCCGCCGCCAAATCGCATCTATTCGCAAAAGCCGCCTCAGGCGCTGCTGTTGCGCTACATGCTGACCCCGTGGAGCGGCGACCGGCTGACCGACCACCGGTTGCTCGGCCGTACGCTTCAGATCCTGTACGACGATGCCATTATTGCCGGGACCGAACTGCAGGGAGGGCTCGCCGGGACGGACCAGGCCCTGAAGATCACGCTGTCGCCGCTGACCTTGGACGAACGTGCGCGGGTCTGGTTCGCGATCCAAAAGCCTTATCGCCTGTCGCTCACCTACGAAGTCCGCGTCGTCAACCTGGACGCCGTGACGGTCGACGGGGTCGCTTCCGTCAGCGAACGCGTCACGCGGTATGTCGGGCCGGATCCTGTGCAATGACCCGCTGGGCGACGGTTCCCGCCGATATTGTGCTCTCGTACAGCCCGGTCGGGCTGCGGCTGATAGATGAGCTGACCGGCGCGCCGCCGATCGGCAATGTTCAAGCCACGCTCGACATCCTCGACGCCAATGGCAGCTGGCGGCAGACCGATATTGCGGGAGTGCGGACCGCGAGCGACGTGGTCACTTATCCGGGATTGGAGCGCCACGCCGATCCGACCGGTCAGCAGCCTCGGCAGTATCGTGTCCGCCTGGCTGCCGATTTCTATCTCCCATACTACCGGGCCAGTGCCGACGGCATCCCGTTCACGGCCTACCCGTTCAGCAACACAGATCCCCCCGCCACCGTCGTCCAGACCGCGTCAGACACCTTGTTGGTGCCCGCCCCCAATTATCCCTTCCCTTCGCATGTTCGGGTATTGCGCGGGAGGGTTGTTGACGCTGCCAACAAACCGGTTCCGGACGCCTATGTGACGCAGAGCAACAGCGAGCGCGCCTTGACCGACTCGCAAGGCAGCTTCGCGCTGCCGCTGCGTTGGCTGGCAGCCAATGCACAGGCGTCGGTCGACGCGGTGGACGAGCGGACCGGCCGCACCGGATCAATACAGATCGAGCTGCCGTCTTCGCTAGGTCAAGGCCAGACGATTGTGATCAGCTGAAAGGATTGCGCAATGCCCGAATACCTGAGCCCTGGGGTTTATGTCGAAGAGGTCGATGCCGGCCCGCAACCGATCGAAGGTGTGAGCACGAGCATCACCGGAGCCGTCGGGGTGACGGTATTCGGCCCCACCAGCGGCAAGCCCATTCTCGTCACCAGCTTTGCCGAATTCATGCAGAACTTCGGCGGGTTCCTGCCGGCCCCGCCGAGCGCCATCTACAACCAGTGGGCGCCGAACAGCAATGTCGAAGGCGGCCAATGGTGGCATTTTCCGCTGGCGGTGAAAGGCTACTTCGACAATGGCGGCCAGCAGCTCTATGTAAAGCGCGTTTTCAGCAGCACCTCGACGCCCGCAACCGCGAATCTTGGCAACGGCATAGTGGCGGAGATTGTCAGCGACACCGTCGCCAATGCCACGGTGCTGCAACTGCGTCACCTGATCAACATCGATGAGAATTCGCAGGTGCAGATCGTCCGTGGCGACACCGGCGCTCAAATCGGCGCCAATTTCGCGGTCGCCTCCTACAATCAGACGACGGGGCAGATCACGCTGGCCGCGGCGGTGCCGGCCCCGCTGATGGCAAAGCGGGGCGACTTCGTCCAAATTTATGCGATCCAACCGCCAGGCGCCAATCCGACACTCACATTTACCGCCGCTGCGCGGGGCGATTGGAGCAACGACCTTGCCGTCCAGGTCCGGCCGATGGTCGGCAACATAATGAATATTCTGCCCGATCCGGCGATCGCAGGGAACAATCCGGCGCTCACCACGGTCGTGCAGACAGTCAACACCGCGGGGCCACCGGCGACCACCACGGTCACCGTGGCCAGCGTCGCCAACCTCAACAACAACGATCATATCCTGGTCAATGGCCGAGAGTTCACGATCAGCAACGTCGCCGCCGGCCCCCCCGCCACGTTCACGATAACGCCGCCGTTCACCGGGGCCCAGTCCTGGGCTGCCGGCACCGCAGTCCGACGCCTGCGGAGCGCCAATACTCCGGGCGCCGGCCCCGTGATGAACGTCTGGGGAGCCAGTTCGCTGTACACCGGAGCGATCGTCGAACTCGACAACGGGCACCGCAAGGAGACGTTTACGGTTCTCAGTACCGCCGCCAATCAGGTGACGCTGTCCGGCAATCCAGCCAATAACTATTACGAGACCCAGAAGCTTCGGGTCATTGAAGCGGAAGTGGATGTGACCTACCAGCCGGCCGGCGGCGGCGCCGTCACCGAAGCGTTTACCAACCTGAGGCTCATCAACGACGGCACCGCCAGCTATCTGGTCAATTACGTCAATCAGCAATCGGCATTTGTAATGGTCGCCGAAGGCGCCGGGTTTTCCCGCAACCAATTGTCACGGTTCCCGATCGCTACCACTGGAAGTTTTCAGGCGATGGCCGGCGGCCACGACAATCTGGCAGATCTCACTGTCGATGATTTTGTCGGCGTGGACGGGGGCAGCGGCGCCCGCACGGGCATCCAAGCCCTGGAGGACCAGACCGACATCAGCATTTGCATCGTACCGGGAATGTGGTCCGCTACGATCCAATCGGCACTGATCACGCATTGCGAAGCTCTGCGCTACCGCTTCGCGATCCTCGACCCGCCGATCGGCGAGAGCATCCAGGGGATCCAGGCTTTTCGCAGTCCGCTCGATACCAAGTTCGCGGCGCTCTACTACCCATGGATTGAGGTGCGGGATCCATCGGTCGGGATGAATGTGTCGATCGCGCCGTCCGGGCACATCGCCGGCATCTACGCTCGCGTCGACATCAACCGGGGCGTCTTCAAGGCGCCGGCGAACGAAGAAATCCTGTCCATCACCAAGATCGCGCAGGATGTGAACAAGCGGGAGCAGGACGTGCTGAACCCGATCGGCATCAACGCGCTGCGCAGCTTCCCAGAGCGCGGCAACCGGGTCTGGGGCGCCCGGACGGTTTCTTCGGAGAGCGCGTGGAAGTACGTCAACGTCAAGCGGCTGTTCATCTTTGTCGAGGCGTCGATCGACGTCGGCACGCAATGGGTCGTCTTCGAGCCCAATGACGAGCCGCTATGGGCGCGCGTGCGCCAGACGATCACCGATTTTCTGACAACGACCTGGCGTAGCGGCGCGCTCCAGGGCACCACCGCGAAGGAAGCATTCTTCGTGAAGTGCGACCGCACAACCATGACCCAGGACGATATCGACAATGGGCGGCTGATCTGCGTCATCGGCATCGCGCCGGTGAAGCCGGCAGAATTTGTGATCTTCCGGATCCAGCAGTTCACGCAGACCACCGTGACCGCTTAGACCCGCTTTCTTGGAGGCGACGACAATGCCACCGGTTTATCGAGACGATCCGTATCCGGCATACAACTTCGAGCTCCTGGTCACCGGCATCAGCGATGACGGGAAGGCGGTAAAGGGCTCGTTCATGGAAGTCTCGGGCCTGAGGGTGGAGATGCCCCCAATCGAGTATCGCAACGGCAGTGAAGACATCACGGTACGCAAGATCCCGGGTCTGAAGAAATTCACCAACATCACCCTCAAATGGGGAATCACCGGCGACCTGATCTTCTGGAACTGGGTCGTCTCCGGAATGAACGGGTTGGTGCAGCGCGCGCCGGGTTCGGTAGTGCTGCTCAACGAGAACCGCACCGAGGTGATGCGGTGGAATTTCACGCGTGGCTGGCCGTGCAAATGGACCGGCCCGAGCCTCAACGCCAAGAACAACGAGATTGCCATCGATACCCTGGAGATCGCTTGCGAAGCGCTCAGCGTCGACGGTCAGCAGGGATGATCACTTCCCCGTCCATCCCCGGGCTCTATTACACGGCGGTGCGCCCGGCCGCGTCGGCCTCTCCACTGCGTACCGATGTGGCAGGTTTCTTCGGGCGCACAATGCGGGGACCGGTCGGCGTGGTCGAGCGCGTTGCCGGCTGGCGCGAATACGGCATGGTGTTCGGCGGCCTGTCCGAGGACTCGATGACGCCCTACGCCGTCAAGGGATACTTCGACAACGAGGCCCAGGTTGCCTACGTCGTTCGTCTGCTCGGCGCCAGCTCGCAACGCGCATCGGCCACCTGGCAGGCCGGCTCCTTCGACCAGTCGGCTGGCCATCTCAATCCTGATTGGCCCGGCGCGAGCGGTCTGCAGGCTCTCCAATTCCAGATTGTCGCCAGCAGCCCGGGAGACTGGGCAAATCAGACGTCGGTCGATGTCCGATACTGGGCGACAGGCCGCTTGGGTAAGCCCGAGGTCGAATTCGACATCAACCCGCCGATGGAGCCCACGGAAACCCTCACCGGCATCGATCCAAGCTCGGTCGATGCTGCGGTGAACAGCCAATCCCAGTATGTCCGGTTGACTCCGATGGCGCTGCCACCCCCGTTGCAGCCCGGCGACCTGTCGCCGCCGGGCGCTCCCGGACCACGTTACTACCAGTGGCCGAGGATCACGTTGACCGGCGGAACCTCGGACAGCCCAACCAAGAACGATTATCTCAGTGCGATAACAGTGCTGGGCGACCAGAGCGAAGTCGCGCTTATGGCGTCCCCGGACGTTTACCACCCGGGCCTCGGCGACGCCGCCGACCGCCTCGATGTCATCGTGACGATGTTGACCCAGGCCAGCCGGCTCGACGACCGCCTGGTCGTCATAGACGTGCCTCCCGATCAGGCCGACCCGACCGCTGCCGTCAATTGGGTCGACAAGAATCTGCGGCAACCATTGACTGAGACGGTGCTGCGCAATGGCGCGGTCTACCATCCGCGACTCCTCGTTCCCGACCCGGTCAGCGCCGACCCGCAAGCGTTGCGCTGCACGCCATGCTCCGGCTGTGTCCTTGGCGCGATCAGCCGCCAGGATGTCCGGCTCGGCGCCTACTTCACGCCAGCCAACACGCCGCTCGATGAGGTTCTCGACCTTTCGACGCACCTCGACCTCCGCGAACAAGCGCTCATCTACAATAGCGGGATCAATCTGCTGACGTGCTCGCCGAGTCGCGGACTGTTGGTCTGGGGCGGACGGGTATTGGGCAAGAGCTCCCCCGGCGGGTTCGTCGCGCATCGCCGGCTGATCCACCTTCTCGTCCGCGCCATTCGGCGCGTCGCCGAGCCCCTCGTATTCGACACCAACGGACCGGAGCTGTGGCTGTCCCTTGTCCGCAGCATCACGACGGTATTGCTCGAGGCCTGGCGCGCCGGGGCACTGAAAGGCGAGCAGCCGAGCCAGGCATTCCAGGTGATCTGCGACGCAAGCACGAATCCGCCTGACCAGATTGATCACGGAATGGTCGTGTGCCAGGTGCTCGTCGCTCCGGCCGTGCCGATGGAGTTCATCACCCTGCGCGTCGCGGCAAGTGCCGACGGCCAGCTCGAGGTCTTTGAATCATGATGGTCGAAGATCCCCTTCCGTCATACCGCTTCATTGTTACGCTGCTCCCGGCGGACGCGTATCTGCCGCCGTCACAGGCGGCGCTGCTGCCGCTCGTCGCGGCCGGCGAATTCATGGAAGTCAAGGGGCTGGGCGCCGACCTCGAGATCACCGCATATGCCGAAGGCGGCGTCAACGACCACGTGCATCAACTCCCCGTGCGGCATTCCTGGGGCCGTATATCGCTGCGGCGGGGGGTGGTGCGCGATACCGGGCTGTGGTGGTGGTACGTCGCCGGGCTGACACAGTCGCTCGGCGCGCGCCGCGACGGTTCGGTGATTCTGCTGACACCGGCCGGCACATTGGCGATGAGCTGGAACCTTTCACGCCGGCCTGGCGGCCAAATGGGTCGGGCCAGAACTGAATGCGACGCAGAATGCGGTCGCTATCGAAGGGCTCGAGATCGCCCATGAAGGCTTGGTGCCCGTCATTCTGTCAGCGCCGGGAGTGCCATAGCAATGGTGACAATTCATCACCTCGAAGTGCACCTCGATGTCGAGGGTGACGGTGATGAGGCGGTGTTTGCGCGCATGTTCGACAAACACATTCGTAGATGGCATCGGCTGGCCGAGGAGGCCAAGATGCAGCAGCGTTGCGCCGACGATTACCGCGCGCTCGGCGACCGGCCGGAACGGGACTGAGCCCGATGTTGAGCCCGGTCCAACTCGCTGGCCAGAGCCTCGTCCAGGCGTATCTGGAGATCGTTGCGCCGAATCTCCCCGATCCGGTCATTCCGCTGCGCTTCAATCCCACCGAGTACCAGCTGCAGAAGGCGAACAATTTCGCCGAGATCGCTATTCCGGGTCTCGAAACCCCACCCATCCAGTTCGTGCGCGGTGCGAGCGAGAAGCTGAGCGCCGACGTGCTGGTCGATACTTCGGACACGCTGGACGACGTCCGGGTTGCTTATGTAAACAAACTGCGCGGCTTGATGAACATCGACCGCGAGCTGCACGCACCGCCAATCGTCCGGTTCATCTGGGACACCCAAGTATTCCTCGGCGTGCTCGACAGCCTCAACGTCACATACGTGTTGTTCACGCCAGAAGGCGTTCCGCTTCGCGCCAAGCTAAGCTTGAGCATGAAGGAGTACCGGCCGGTAGAAATCCAGATCAAGCAGAACCCGACGGCTTCGGCCAATTTCGACAAGACTTACGTCGTTCGCCGCGGTGACACGCTCAGTGGCATCGCCTTCGCGATGTACCGCGACAGCAGCGCCTGGCGTGCCATAGCGGCTGCTAACCAGATCCAGGATCCGCGCACATTGGCGCCGGGCCGCGCGCTGCACATACCCGCGTTGAGCTGAGGGTATCGAGCATGGCCGCTTCACTGACCTCGTCTGGGCTACCGGCAACCGGGTACTACGCGCCGGACTACCTGATCGACGTGAGCGGACAGCAACTCGACCCGGCGACAAAGGGCGATGTTCTTGAACTGAAAGTGACGATGGATCTCGACAATCTCACTCATTTCGACCTTACCGTCAATAATTGGGACGACACCCAGCTCGCCTTTAAATACAGCGATACCAGCACCTTCGATCTCGGCAATCTGGTGCATGTTCAAATGGGCTACGCGCCGGCGCCGGGCGCCGCCAAGGATCCGCAGAAAGGGTACACGGGGGGTCTGGTGTCGATGGTCCATGGGTTGATCACCAGCATGACGCCGCGGTTTCCCGAATCGGGACCACCGACGCTGGTTGTTGGCGGCGAGGACCGGATGGTGAAGCTCAAGGACCGCAAACCGCGCGATGGCGAGAAGAAAAAGTTCGTGGACATGACGGATTCCGAGATCGTGCGCGACATCGCGACGCGCAACTCCCTGGTCTGCAAGGTGCAGGACACCGCCGAAAAGCACGACATCGTAATTCAGAAGAACCAGGACGATGCGGCGTTCCTGATGGAGCGGGCCAAGCGAATCGACTTCGACTGCTTTGTCGACGTCGACCCGGATACCGGTTTCGACGCGCTCTATTTCCAAGCCCCGACCGATGCGCGCGACGGCAGGAAAGTGCGGGTGTACGTCTTCGAATGGGGCAAGAGCCTGATCAACTTCAACCCTGCGTTGACGCTCAACCGCCAGGTCGGAAAGGTCACCGTCAAGGGCTGGGATCCCAATACGAAATCGATCATCAAATACACGGCCGGACCCGGCGACCTGCCCACTTCGAGCGGCAGCGACAACGGTCCGAGCGCCATCCAGACTCGCTTCGAAGACCGCGAGGACATCGTCGTCGACCAGCCTGTGACCAGCCAGCAGGAGGCGCAGGCCCTGGCAACCGCGCTGCTGCGCGAGCGTGCCTACAACTACATCACCGCCAGTGGCCAGGTGATCGGCCTCCCCGACCTTCGGCCCGGTGACAATATCGAGGTGAAGGGCGTCGGCCAGCGCTTCAGCGGGCAATACTATGTCACGAAAGTCGAGCACAGCATTGGCAGCTCGGGCTATCTGTCGAGCTTCGAAGTGCGCAATTATAGTGACGGGGGGACGAAGTCATGAGCGCCGTGTCGCGCACCCGGTCGACCGACAAACGCTTTTACGGGGTGGTGCAAGGCATCGTCACCGAGGTGAACGACACCGACGGCCAGGAAGGACGCGTCAAGGTCCAGTTTCCGTGGTTCGACGACCAGATGGAGACCGAATGGTGCCGTGTGCGGCAATTCTACGCCGGTAACGGCTACGGCGCCTTCTTCATCCCCGAGATCGGCGACGAGGTTCTGGTCGCGTTCATCCACGGCGACATGCGGCTGCCTATCATCCTCGGCGGACTGTACAACGGCCAGGACAAGCCGCCGACGCACCGGGCCGAGGATCTCGACCAGAAGATGATCCGCACCAAGGGGCAACACGAGCTGCTGTTCGACGACACCTCGGGCAAGCAGCGGGTACGCGTCACCACGCAGGGCGGGCAGGTCGCCGACCTCAGCGACGCCGATCGTCGGATCACACTGCAGACCAGCGGCGGGCAAACCGTCATCGCCGATGATTCGGCGGGTTCGATCACACTCCACACCGGTGCCGCCACGATCACCATCGATGGCTCTACTGGCACGGTGACAGTGTCGGGCGCGGAGGTTGTTCTGGATGCACCCAGTATCGCATTGGGAGGCGCTGCGGCGACGCAGCAGCTGGTGCTCGGTGACATACTGCTGGGATTATTCAATGCCCATACGCATATCTGCACGCTGCCGACATTGCCGAGCGGTCCGCCGGTCCCGCCATTGACGCCGGCGGTGCTGTCGGTGGTTTCGAAGACGGTGTGAAACGATGGCGCAAGCCGCCTTTCTCGGTACAGGCTGGCGCTTCCCGATCCTGCCGGATCCGGGCGGGAACCTCGGCTTTGTCAGCGGCGACGACAATGTCGAGCAGTCGCTACACATCCTCTTGATGACGCAATTGGGCGAGCGCGTCATGCGCTCCGACTTCGGCACGGGATTACCGCGGCTCGTCTTCTCCCCCGGCAGCACCCAGTATTTGCGACTGCTCGAACGCGCGGTGCAGGACGCGGTCACAAATTGGGAGCCCCGCGTTGATATCAATCAGGTGGCTGCAGAAGCCGACCCGGTCGAACCCTTCAAGGTGGTGGTGTCGATCACCTATACAGTGCGCCAGACGAATACGACAAACAATCTGGTCTTCCCCTATTATCTCGGCACGACGCAGGCCGCGTGATGCCGCTTGCACCGATCCTGCTCGATACGCTGAACTGGAGCCAGATCGTTACGGCGATCCGCTCGCGGATCGTCGCCGACTCCGCCAATAACTGGACGCTGCATGCGCCGGTCGATCCCGGCGTCACGATGCTCGAGTTGTTCGCCTGGCTGCTCGATCAGCGCATCTATTGGATGGACCAGACCCCCGATGCTCTGGGTCTGGCAGTACTGTCGCTGCTCGGCGTTTCGCCGAAGCCGGCACAGGCGGCAGTGACCCTACTGCAGCTCAGCGACAGCGCGGCGCCGCCGCGGTCCTATCCGCTTGCGGCCGCCCGCACCCTGATGCGGCTTGCCGATTCGAATCCACCCTTGCTGTTCACCATCAACGACGACGTCATTGTTTTGCCGGTGGATACGGTCGGGATCACGGTGGGGTCGGCGGACCACTCCGACGATCTGCGCCAGGGCCACCCGATTCCGTTGCTCCCCCCGGAAGCGAGCACAGGGCAAGTTACCATCACCCTCAGTCTCGACAGCCCGATTCCGCAGACGGTGTTCGGTGAATTCTGTTCTCTGGGGATCGTGCTTGCGACGCCGACGGACATCATCCCGGCGCAATGGTCGGCGCAGGCAGTCTCGGGCATTCCGGCGGCGGCGACGGTGAGCTGGTCCTATACCAGCAGCCAAACCGGCACAGCGCTCGCCTTTCCGACCGCTCAGGTCCAAGACGGCACGGCCGGATTACGACGATCGGGCATCGTGCGACTGCCGATCCCACACGACTGGCAGCCCGAGCAACCGGTCGGCGGTGCCACGACGGCGGCCTACAGGGTGTCGCTCCAAATCACCGACGCTCACTTCACGTTTGCGCCGCGCCTCCTTTCGCTGAACCCGAATGTCGTGCTCGCCCATCACAGCTGGGGGAGGACGAAGAACCCGGCGACGACCGGATGGTTGCCGCTGCCTGGCAATGTCATCTCCCTCACTGCCGCGCCCAGTGCTTCCAGCCTCAAGGAATACCCTCCGATCGAGGATACGGTTGCGTTGCAGATCATCGAACGCGA
>Ga0210400_10003884_pt1 | contig 13093 bp, 10 predicted proteins | sample IncBWH26MmetaG_FD_155456 | JGI IMG/M metagenome (GOLD analysis project Ga0210400, IMG submission 155456) | Forest soil microbial communities from Barre Woods Harvard Forest LTER site, Petersham, Massachusetts, United States - Inc-BW-H-26-M | ecosystem: Environmental > Terrestrial > Soil >...
TGGTTCGTTCCTTAGGCTTCCTGCGGTTTTTTACTGCTTTCGTTCCAGTTTTATTGTTCACATTTTCGCCCGTAGCAAGCCACGCGCAAGAAATCTCGTCCGCGCCGGAGCAAACACAGTCCGCTGCGAGTAACAGTTCGACCTCGCGTTCCAGCACAAATGCCACGCCGGATCCTGCGGATTTGGAAGTTTCCTGGCGCAAGATGCCCGCAAGATTCTTGCACGATGAAAAAGATATGTGGCTTTTTCCCGTGAAGCTGGGCGAGGGCAAGAACTGGATTCCCACCGCAATAGTTGTGGGCGGAACCGCTCTGTTCATCAAAGAGGACCCGCCACTCGAGCGCAAAGTACGGCAGACCGATATCTTTAGCGAATACAACAAGGTGCTCAAGAGCTCTGTCAGCGGCGGAATCATCACTGTGGTTCCAGTAGGCTTCTACGCCATCAGTCTGCTCCGTCACGACTCCTATGGCCAAGGCACGGCGTTGCTGGCCGGCGAAGCGGTTGCAAATGACGCGATACTCATGGTCGTTTTGAAAGCTATTACACGCAGGGCGCGGCCCTCAGAATTCCCGCCCAACGGCGCTTACAACGACACCTTTTTCGCCACGCACAATTCGTTTTTGGGCAAAGGCAGCAGCTTTCCGTCCGGTCATGCCATGATGGCGTTTTCGGTTGCCGACGTTTTCGCGCAGCGCTATCGCCACCATAAATGGGTGCCTTACGTCGCCTATACGTTGGCTACGGCCATCAGTTTCTCTCGCGTAACTACGGGCGCGCACTTCCCTTCGGACGTCTTCATTGGCGCGGCCCTGGGGTTCTCCATTTCGCACTTCGACGTGCTACGCCACTAAGTTCCGCCTTTTAGTCGACGCCGAGCCTGCTACTCTGTTTGCTCCGTGGGAAGCTCCATTCTTGAAATATCGGTAGAGAGCGCGGCGGCAGCTGTTGCAGCCGAGCGCGGTGGTGCGCACCGCATCGAACTCTGCGCGGACTTGCGCATGGGTGGGCTTACGCCATCCGAAGACCTGATGCGCGTCGTGCGCGGGCGTGTGCGGTTGCCGGTCTTTGCGATGATCCGGCCGCGCGCGGGTAACTTCGTTTACTCGGATGAGGAGCGCATGCGGATGCGGATAGATATAGCAATGGCTCAGCGAGTGGGAATGGACGGAATTGTCCTTGGCCTGCTCGCGCGAGGCGCGCGTGTAGACCTCGAGCGCACCCGGATGTTGGTGCTGGCTGCGCGGCCGCTGCCGGTTACGTTTCATCGCGCGTTCGACGAGGTCGCTGACCTGGACACGGCACTCAGAGACGTCATCGTGGCTGGTGCTGCGCGGATCCTTACATCGGGAGGGGCTACTAGTGCGCCTGCTGGAATCGAAAATCTTGCACGCCTTGTGAAAGCTGCGAACGAGCGCGTGATTATTCTTCCGGGTGGCGGCATCAATGCTTCCAACGTGGCGCAGATTGCCAAGCAAAGCGGCGCGCACGAAATTCATTCGGGATTGGGCAGTGTGCTCGCGTACGGCCAGGAAGACTATGCGTTGTTCGAAAACGAAGTGCGAAAATTGGGTGAGCAGCTAGCCTCAGCGGGGTAAACGTTATCTTCGGCGATGTACACACATATAGAAGGGTCGATTACGTCCTAAAACAAAAACTCGAATTAGAGATGCGGAACAGTCAGCAGCCATTTCGACGTTCTACTTCCGGGGGATAGCTGAGGCCAGCTCGCGATATTCACGCATCGGAAAGGTCTTTGCGTCTTCCGTGAGGACCTGAATGCAAACGTGGTCCGCGCCGGCGGAGTGATGCTCGCGAATGCGATTCAGCACGGTCTTCAAGTCGCCCCATGCAATCACAGCGTCGATCAGCCTGTCACTTCCTCCGCCGCTGATATCGCTTTCCTGGAACCCGAGGCGCAACCAATTGTTCGTGTAGTTGGGCAGGCCGAGATAAATCGCGATAAATTTCCGGGCAATCGCGCGGGCCTTCGCCGGATCAGTTTCCAACACCACGGCCTGCTCGGGGCATAAATAAGGCTTGGGACCCAGTAGTTCGCGGGCCTGTCTTGTGTGCTCCGGGGTCGAGTTGTAAGGATGCGCGCCATCTGCGCGTTCCGCGGAAAGCTTCAACATCAAGGGGCCAAGAGCCGCCAAAACGCGCGGCGGTTTCGACGCTGGTGGCACCGATTGATACGGAGCTTGATCCATCGCGTCTAAATAGGCGCGCATGGTCGGAACCGGTTTATCGTAACTATGCCCGCGCACCTTTTCGACCAGGGGAACGTGACTCACACCAAGCCCAAGCAGGAATCGATTGGGATACGCCTCGAACAACGTTTTCTGCCCCGCCGCCATAGTAACCGGATCGCGACCGTAAATATTCGCGATCCCGGTAGCGATGACGATGCCCTTCGTTCCAGCCAGGAGCAGGCCTGCCTTTGTGAGCGCCTCGCGTCCAATAGCTTCGCCAAACCAAAGCGCGCCGTAACCCAGCTCTTCCAATTCGGCAGCCGTCTCTTGCATGCGCGCCGCCGGCAAGATATCGAGTTGAAAGGTCCAAACCCCAAACGCGCCAAGCTGCATCGGTTTTTGAGCCACAGCTCCCTCCGTACGGCAACCAAGCTACTATGATGAGCCAGGCCGCTCAATCGGCACAAACAGACAAAAGGCGCCACAGATGCACAAAGGGCGCAAACAACTGCGCCCTTTGTGAACACCAGCGTGAAATTCGTTTTAAGCTTTTTGCGCGTGGCGGCGGAGGAATGTCGGCACGTCGAGATCGTCCGCGGGAACTTCGCGGGCGACTTCGCGAACATTTTCCTGGACCTGATGGACGACGTTTACATGCTGCTGCGGCGGTGGTTCCGGCACTTCTGAAACTTCGCGGCCGGCCTTCCAGGTCTTCGGCAAGAATGAGGGGCGCTGCTGCGCTTGTTTTTTGTTGGCATCCTTGAAGCCGGCAGCGATCACAGTAATCTTGATAGTGTCTTTCATCTGATCGTCTTGCACAGCGCCGAAAATAATGTTGGCATTTTCGTGCGCCGCCTTCTGTATGACTGACGATGCCTCGTGCACTTCATGCAAGGTGAGGCTGGAGCTGCCGGAAATATTGATGAGGATGCCCTGCGCGCCCTGGATGGTGTTGTCTTCCAGCAGCGGGCTGGCAATGGCGCGATTGGCTGCATCGACAGCGCGGTTTGTACCCGTGGCAACGGCAGTGCCCATCACGGCATAACCCTGGCCGTGCATGATGGCCTTTACATCCGCGAAATCGCGATTGATGATGCCGGGCACAGTGATGATGTCGGAAATCCCCTGCACTGCTTGGCGGAGGATGTCATCCGCGATGCGAAACGCATCGAAGAAACTAGTGCCTCGCTCGACCGTTTCCATCAAGCGCTCGTTGGGAATGACGATGACGGTATCGACTGCGTTGATGAGCTCTTGCAACGCCTGCTCCGCTTGCAGCATGCGCCGCTTGCCCTCAAACGCGAACGGTTTGGTGACAACAGCAACGCTGAGCGCACCCAGTTCACTTGCGAGCGAAGCTACTACGGGCGCGGCACCGCTGCCCGTGCCTCCGCCGAGCCCGGAGGTAATGAAAATCATGTCCGAGCCTTCGAGCGCCTCGATAATTTTTTCCGTATCCTCGAGCGCAGCTTTGCGGCCGACCTCAGGGTTGGCACCCGCGCCCAATCCCTTCGTCAGCTTCGCGCCGAGTTGCAGCTTCACCGGCGCCTGCGACAACTTCAGCGCCTGCAAATCCGTATTCGCCGTGATGAACTCGACGCCCTCGACTTTGGCCCGAATCATGCGATTGACGGCATTGCAACCGCCACCGCCCACACCGATAACCTTGATCTTCGCCGGCTGAAGCTCCTCGCTGAAGCTCATCCGGATTCCTGCTTCTTTGTTCATGCGCCCCTCGTTCTCTCCAAGTTGTTGCGCGCCATACGGGTGGGTTACGACGCGCTGGCAAACATGGACTTAAGTTTCGATACCAAATTTCCAGCGCGCTGCGGCGCCGCCCGCCGCGCTTTCGCGCCGTATAGCACGAGACCGACAACCGTTGCATATTCAGGCTGGGCCACCTGCTCGGGCATATCAGCGAGGCCTTTGGGCTCCGCGATACGCATGGGCAAATGGAAGTACTGCTCCGCAAGATCGATTAGGCCATTCAGCTTCGCGCCGCCGCCCGCGAGCACGAATCCCGCGGGAATCTGCCGGTCCAGCCCGGCGCGTTGCAAATCATCGCGAATCAAAGCGAGCAATTCCTGGGCGCGCGGCTCGATGATGTCCGTAAGCTGGCGCGCGAAAATTGTGCGCGGCGGGCGATCTCCTACGCTCGCGATTTGGATCGGACCATCTTCTACCAGCAATGACAAAGCGGCGCAGCCGTGCTGGCGCTTAATTCTTTCCGCTTCGGGAATTGGCGTGCGCAGACCGACCGCGAGGTCGTTGGTGAAATGATCGCCGCCGACGGGCACCGCACTGGTATGGCGCACCACGCCTCCGCCATAAACGATGAGTTCGGTTGTACCGCCGCCGATATCAAGCAGGCAGCAGCCAAGGTCGCGCTCGTCTTGGGTCAGGCACGATTCGGCGGACGCGAGCGGCTCGAGCACTGTATCGCTGATCAGAATTCCCGCGCGATTCGCTGCGGTAACGAGATTTTGTGTGGCGGCAATCGACGACGTGACGAGATGAACGTTGGCTTCGAGGCGCTGGCCCACCATACCGATGGGGTCGCGAATGCCCTCTTGCGCGTCAACGAGAAATTCATGCGGCAGCACGTGCAGCACTTCGCGGTCGGGTGGCAAGGTAATGTTGCGTGCGGCGTCGATCGCGCGACGTACGTCTTCGCGCTCAATGTCGCGCGGGCGATGGCCGATGCTCACGCCACCGCGGCTGTTCACACCGCGCACGTGTCCGCCGGCAACACCGATCACCGCGGCTTCCACCGGCACGTTGGCCACACCTTCCGCTTCTTCGACGGCGCGGCGAATCGAACTCACCGTCGAGTCCAGGTTTACGATCAAGCCCTTGCGCAGCCCCTTCGATTCGGCGGCGCCGAGCGCTAGAAACTTCACCTGTTCGTCATCGATTTCCGCGATGAGCGCGGAAGTCTTCACGCTGCCGATGTCCAGCCCAACCAGATATTTGTCTTTCTTTGCCAAGACTGCTCCTGCTCTGCTGCTATCTCGTTTTCGTCGCGGAGGCGGTGGTTGTATCCGGGTTCAGCACCACCTGCTTCGCGTATTGCAAATCGATGGAGTGGACGTGGCCATTGCTGGCTTGCCACTGCGCAAAATTTTCGACCACCATGCGATATTTGCCGGTGAAATCGCTGGCACCGAAGTGGATCGTGAGCGCCTGCGGATCGCTTGGATTGGCGATGCCGGTCATGACCGCGCGAAGATCCTTGGGGTTGGCGAGATCGATTTCGCTGACGCGATCGGACGAGCCGGAGCGCACCAGATCAATATCGTTCATGAATTCTTGATAGATTTGCATGCGCTTGCCACGTTCTTCGCGGGGCATATTTTCAGAGAGCCCGGTGACAATCGGGAATTGCAGATCTTCACCGCGCGGACGGTCGAGAATGACGCCGTGCGCATCGACCAACGCGAGTTCAGTGCCATTGCGCAGAAACGCGATCGGCGTCCGCTCGGTCAAATCAATGCGAATGCGATTGGGAAGAATGCGCTGCACGGTAGCGGATTCCACCCAGGAGATTTCTTCGAGTGCGCTGCGCCGGATGTCCAGCGGAACGCGCAGGACACTGCGGCCGCGGTCGCGCACAAACTGCTGCAGCACCGCATCGCGGCTGACGATGTGGTTACCGTTGATCTCGATCTGCTCAGGCTTGATCAGCAGCATGGGCTGCCCGTAAAGCAAAAAGCGGCCGGCGGTCCATGCGGCGGACGCCCCCGCGATGCCCACCACGCCATAAAATAAAACGCGCCGGTAGAATGGCCAGCTCCGCCCGCTAAATTTTTTACGGCGAATCTCGACAGGTTTCTGGCGGCGCAAATAGCGAGGCTCCTCGTCACCGAGCAATTCGGGGCGGTACGTATCGGCGTCCGCTGCGTTGCCACGGGCCATGGTCTTCACGCGTTCCAAATGACCACCTCGTGCTCGAGTTCTACAGCAAATGTCGTGTGTACACGCTCACGAACGCTATCGATGAGCGCGAGCATGTCTTTGGCGCTCGCTTTGCCGGCGTTCACGAAAAAATTGGCGTGCCGGTCGCTGACGCGCGCGTCGCCCTGGCTCAAGCCTTTCAGGCCGAGCTCATCGATCATGCGTCCCGCGGATGCCCCTGGTGGGTTTTTGAAGATGCAACCGGCGCTTTTTTGGCCGAGCGGCTGGCTCGAACGCCGCTTTTCGTTGCAGATACGAATCCCTTGAAGAATTTCTTTGTACGGTTTGGAGGGAAGTTCCAGCTTCACCGCGAGCATCATATCATCAGGTGCAAACGAAGTGTGGCGGTATTCAAAGGAAATTTGCTCGCCTCTGAGGATTTCTATCCGGCGGGCGGCGGCGCGGTAGAGCTTGACCTCGCGGACGTAGGAGCCGATCTGCATACCGTACGCGCCGGCGTTCATGCGCAAGGCGCCTCCCACCGTGCCCGGCACGCCGATCAGCCCCTCCATGCCGCCGAGGTCGTGCTTGGCGCAATAGGTCACGGTGCGGCCGAGGTCCGCGGCGGCATCCACATGCGCGATATTGCCTTCGATCACCAGATCCGGATTTGGCTGGCCCAATTGCAGCACAACCCAGGGGAGTTCGCCGTCGCCCACAAGCAGGTTTGAACCACCGCCGAGGAAACGGTGCGGAACACCATGGGAATCGAGCAGCCTCAGGAGGTCCGGAATTGACTCGTGCTTGGTAATGCGCAGCAGGTCGGTCGTACCGCCAATACCGAGCGAGGTGAGTTCCGTTAGCGACGAGGCGGGGCGAAGCTCGACAGCGAGGTCCGCAAGCGCCGCAACGATTTTGGGGTCTTCAACGCGCATGGGGGGTCGGATGCTCTGTTCCCAGCAGAACCATTAATTCGTTGCTGGCCCGGCTGATGTTGCCCGCTCCGATGGTCAGTATGGCGTCGAGGGGACGCGCCTCGCGCAGCAGGAACTCGATGCCTTTCTGCATGGACCCGAAATAGAAAACGTTCTTGTGCCCAGCTTCGAGAATGGCATTGGCCAGCGCTTCGCCGGTAATGCCAGGAATGGGCGGCTCACTCGCGGCGTAGATGTCGGTAAGAACCACGACGTCGGCTTGATTGAAGGCGCGGCAAAATTCGTCCCAAAGGTGCTGCGTGCGGGTGTAACGATGCGGCTGGAACAGTACGAGCAGGCGGTTGAACTTGCAAAGGCGGGCGGCTTCGAGCGTTGCACGAATCTCGGCCGGATGATGGCCGTAGTCGTCGATCACCGTGATGTCGTTGACCACGCCTTTGATGTCGAACCGCCGACCAACGCCCGCGAATTTGCCGAGGCCTTCGCGGATCAGCTCCGCGGGCACGTTCAGATATAGCGCGACAGCGGCGGCGGCTGCGGCGTTGCGCACGTTGTGCATTCCCGGTGGATGAAAGAGCTGGAATATGCCGAGGTCATCGCCTTTGTAGGTCAGGCGAAATTCGCTGCCCAGCCCGTCAAGTTTTATGTCGCTGATGACCAGGTCCGCCTGGCTTGATGTGCCATACGTGATGATCGGCCGCTTCACATTGGGAATGATGGCCTGCACGTTGGGCTCATCGAGGCACAGAATCGCAGCGCCGTAAAAAGGAACGCGATTGACGAACTGGATGAAGGCGTCCTGAATATCTTCAAGTGAGGAATACTGGTCGAGATGCTCGCGGTCGATCGTGGTCACGACAGCGACCACCGGCGCCAGCAGCAAGAAGCTGCGATCGCTCTCGTCCGCTTCGACCACGAAGAATTCGCCTTTGCCGAGACGCGCTGTGGTGCCGGCTTGATTCACGCGTCCGCCAATCACAAACGTGGGATCGAGATGGGCCGCCGCAAGCACAGAAGCAACGATCGAGGTCGTGGTCGTTTTCCCATGCGCGCCAGCCACGGCAATTCCGTATTTAAGGCGCATCAGCTCGGCCAGCATTTCCGCGCGCGGGATAACGGGAATTTTTCTCTTGTGCGCTTCGACAACCTCGGGATTGTCGGTCCGGATCGCGGAAGAAGTGACCACAACGTGCGCGCCTTCAACATTTCCTGCTTTATGGCCTTCATGAATTGTGGCGCCGAGATTCTGCAACCGCTCCGTTATATTCGACGGCTTGGTGTCCGAACCCGAAACCGAATAACCCAGTGTCAGCAGCACTTCGGCGATGCCACTCATGCCGATGCCGCCGATTCCTACCAAATGAATACGCTGAAAATTGCGGAACGAGACCATCATGCTTTTATCCTCGGGCTACCCTCGTGCACTCTTCAATCATGTTGACGATGTCGCGTGCGGCATTCGGCCGGGCCAGGCTTCGCGCGGCACACGACTGGCGTTCGATTTCCCCGGGCTGGTCGAGGAGGGAGAAAATTTCGCTGCTGAGGCGTTCGGGCGTGAGCTCCTGCTCCGGAATCACGCGGCCTGCGCCTGCGCGCGCCATCTCCTGGGCGTTGCGCAATTGGTGGCTGTCAGTGGCGTACCCGAAGGGGATAAAGATGGCGGCGCGTCCGGCGGCGGCGATTTCCGCCGCGGTGATGGCGCCGGCTCGGCAGACGATGATGTCCGCCCACGCGAAGCGCTCCGCCATGTTCGTGAGAAAGGGCACGACCTCCGCTGGAAATTCGCGCCGCGCGTACGCGGTGCGCACCGCATTATAATCGCGTTCGCCGGTCTGGTGCACGATGGCCAGTTCGTTTTTTCTGGCGGCAAGGCGGTCCATCGCGTCCACGACCCTACGATTGATCACCAAGGCGCCCTGGCTGCCTCCGGTGATGAGCATGCGAAATGGTTTTTGCGGCGTGCGCGGCGCAATCGAGAAAAACTCAGCACGCACGGGACAGCCGGTGACCACAGCTTTGTCGCCCCAGGCCCGCGCCGAGATGTCATAGCCGGTGGCGATGCGCTTGGAAATTCTTGCGAGCACGCGATTGGTGAAGCCTGGCTCCGCATTAGGCTCAAAGATCACGTTCGGCACACCTCGCAGCCAGGTGGCCAGCATCATCGGACCTGCCGCATAGCCGCCGACTCCAAACGCGGCGACTGGCTTGTGCTTGCGCAGCACTCCGAGTGCGTCGGTGAGACCGGAGCCAAGCATCGCGAGATTTTTAACCAACGTAGTGCCGCCTTTACCCTTTAGGCCTGCGACGCGCAGCGTTTCCAGTGGCAGCCCAGCCTGCGGCACCAGCTTCATCTCGATTCCGCGTTGTGTTCCCACTAGCACGACTTCTCTTTCGCTTCCTCGTGACATCCATTCCTTGGCGATAGCAATCGCCGGAAAAACGTGCCCGCCCGTGCCGCCACCGGCGATCAAGAGCTTCATGGCTGGCGATCCTGCCGAGTAGGGGCGGAGCACGGTGCGCCCCTGCGTGCAAGGTCTATCACCATGCTGGCTCCCTCGCTTGCTGCGAAATATTCAGCAGCACGCCGGTCGCCAAGAGCATTACCAGCAAACTCGAACCACCATAGCTGACAAACGGCAGCGGAATCCCTTTCGTCGGCACCATGCCGAGCACCACGGCAAAATTAATCAGGGCCTGGCACAACACCATCGCCGTGATTCCTAGCGCCAACAGCCGGCCGAATCCGTCCGGAGCGCCGAAGGCCGCGCGCAATCCGCGCCACCCGTAGACCGCGAAAAGCGCAATGACAATCACCGCGCCGAGGAAGCCCAGCTCTTCGCAAATCACGGCGTAAATAAAATCTGTGTGTGCTTCCGGAAGATAGAAAAGTTTCTGCTTGCTCTCCATCAAGCCGACGCCGGTAAACCCACCCGAGCCGACTGCAATCAGCGACTGCAGCAACTGAAAGCCCGCGCCTTGAGGATCAGAACCGGGATCGAGAAAAGCCATCAGCCGGGCCTGCCTATACGAAACGTGCGTAATCAGCAGGTAGAGGATGGGCAGAGCCGCCACGCCGCCCGCGACAAGCCACTTCCACGAAAGCCCCGCAACAAAAAGCACGGCTGCGGCCACCAGCACGATATCCACCGAGGTGCCGAGGTCGGGTTGCAAGAGGATCAGCACGACGCAAACCAATATCGGCCCTGCCGCCGGCAAAATCGTGTGCAAGAAATCTTCTTTGCGGAACTCCATGGACGAGGAATTGCGGCGCTTCAAATCCAGAAACCATGCGAGATAAAGCACGACAGCCAGCTTCGCCAACTCAGAAGGTTGAATGCCGACAGGGCCGAATCGGATCCAGCGATGGGTCGCGTGCGATTTGTCGAGAAAAAACGCGCCGACGAGCATCAGCAACACAAGGAAAATTGTTGGGTACACAACCGCGGGCTCGCGCAGCCGGCGATAATCCGTGCGCATCAAGGCGAACATGCCGAGGAGCCCGAGAATCAACCACGCAGCCTGGCGCAGCAGAAAAATGTATGAGCGACCGTACTGCTGATCCGCCGTGACGGCCGACGCGCTGTAAATCATCACCGCGCCCAGCAGGCACAGCGCCAGCGTCACACCAAACAGCCAGCGATCATTTTCCAGACGTCTCGGCACGTAGGCTCACCTCCTCGCCGAACTCGCGCCACAATTGGTGCTCGGCAGCTCGTTCGCGCGCTGCTTTAGTTCGTGGACCAGCGCTTTGAAGACGCGCCCGCGATGCTCGTAATTCTCAAATTGATCGAAGCTCGCACACGCCGGCGCCAGCAGGACGACATCCCCGGACCGCGCCGCGTGCGACGCGATTTCGACGGCACGTTCGAGAGTGCCCGCCCGCTCGATGGCCACGCTGCCGTCAATCTGGCTCGCGATTTTGTCAGCGGCAGCGCCAATCAGCAGTGCCAAAATCGACTTCTCCCGCAACGGTGCCTGCAACGCGGTGTAGTCGCTTCCCTTATCCTTGCCGCCGAGAATCACCAGAATGCGGCCGGGGAACGAATCCAAAGCCTTCAACGTCGCATCGACATTAGTCGCCTTGGAATCGTTGTAATAGCGCACGCCATTAATTTCGGCAACGAATTCCAGGCGATGCTCGACTCCGGCAAAGGTGCGAACGCCTTCCGCAACCGCCTTGGCGCACGCCCCTGCGATTCGCGCTGCGGCAATCGCCGCCAGCACGTTTTCAAGATTGTGCGCTCCCGGCAGCGGCACTTCATCACGCTTGACCACCAGCTCTTCTTTACCGTCATCACGAAACACAATATCGTCGCCGCGCAGAAACGCGCCCTGCGCAGCCCGCTGCTTTCGGCTGAACCAGTACACGTGCGGACGCGTGGGTGCGAGCGGCGTTGTCGCCGGGTCGTCCGCATTCAAGACCGCAAAATCTTCTTCGCGCTGGTTCTCAAAGATGCGCGCCTTGGCTTTGCTGTAAAGCTCCATAGTGCGATGCCGATCCAAATGATCGGGCGTGAGGTTGAGGAATACGCTGATGTCTGTGCGAAATTCCTGAATGAGCTCGAGCTGAAAGCTGCTCAATTCCACGACTGTGACGGTGTCATGCGCCATGCGAGCAACACAGGAAATCAGCGGCGTACCAATGTTGCCGGCGAGAATGGTTGGCAACGATGCGGTGCGCAAGATGTGCTCGACCAGCGAAGTCGTCGTAGTTTTCCCATTCGAGCCGGTGATGCCAATTAGCTTGCCTTGGCGGAAGCGGTACGCGAGTTCGATCTCGCTCCAGATCGTTATGCCTTTCGCGCGAGCGGCTTGCAGCAGCGGCGCGTCCGCGGGGACGCCTGGACTGGGAATGATCAAATCCTGCTGCAAAAATGTGCTCTCGTTATGTCCGCCAAGCTCCAGTTTCGCGGCGGCATCACGCAATTTACCCACAGCGTCGCCGATTTCATCCTCATTCCGTGTATCCGTGGCAGTGACCGCCGCGCCACGTTCGGTGCAAAAAAGCGCCGTAGCCACTCCCGTGCGCGCCAGTCCCACCACCAGCACGCGTTTATTCTTCAACTCGACCGGGCCCGGCATACTTACCTCAATTTCAACGTCGTCAACGCAAACAGCGCAAATACCAGCGCGACAATCCAAAAACGTACGATCACTTTCGACTCGCTCCAACCCAACAATTCAAAATGATGATGGATAGGCGCCATGCGGAAGATGCGCTTGCCCCGCAGCTTGAAGGAACCGACCTGCAAAATTACGGACAGCGCCTCGATGACGAAAATTCCGCCGACAAAGAAAAGCAAAATCTCTTGCTTGATGATCACGGCGATGACCCCAAGCGTTCCACCGAGCGAAAGCGAGCCTACGTCGCCCATGAAAACTTCGGCTGGATGCGCGTTGTACCAGAGAAATCCCAGCGAAGCGCCCACCAGAGCGCCGCACAACACGGTCAGCTCGCCTACGCGCGGGATGTACTGAATCTCGAGATAAGTCGCCCAACGATAGTTGCTGCTCACATAGGTCAGCACGGTCAACGCGCCGGCGGCAATCACCGTGCACCCAATAGCCAGACCATCGAGTCCGTCTGTAAGATTCACCGCATTCGATGCGCCGGCGATCACCACGGAAACGAAGATCAGGAAGGGCACGAACGCGAGCGGCCACAAGTGCGGCGAACGCAGCAATGAATGGACGACGAGGTCCGGATGCACGCGCTTGAGAAACGGAATCATCAGCTCGGTGGAATATGCACTCCGCGTGGCAAGGATGAGCAAACCAATGCCAACCAGTGAGCTCACAAATATTTGCAGCAGAAATTTGTTTTTGCTGCTGAGCCCGAGATTTCGCTGCTTCGATACTTTGGCGTAATCATCGATGAATCCGATGGCTGCGAACGCCAGCACCGCGAAAAGCGCGAGCAACACAAAGCCGTTGGTCAGGTCGGCCCACAGTAGCGTGGGCACTACAGTCGAAAGCACAATCAGCACCCCGCCCATGGTCGGCGTGCCGGCTTTCTTTTGGTGATTCTGCGGCCCTTCTTCACGAATGTACTGACCAATCTGCAGCTCCCGC
>Ga0210400_10003885_pt1 | contig 13091 bp, 12 predicted proteins | sample IncBWH26MmetaG_FD_155456 | JGI IMG/M metagenome (GOLD analysis project Ga0210400, IMG submission 155456) | Forest soil microbial communities from Barre Woods Harvard Forest LTER site, Petersham, Massachusetts, United States - Inc-BW-H-26-M | ecosystem: Environmental > Terrestrial > Soil >...
CAGTCTCCTGCCTCGGATGCTCCGCCCGAGGCCGCTACTTTGCGCTTATGCAAATCCTGCAGCGCGGCCACTTCCGTGCTCTGCTCCACCAGCGCGCGAATCCCGCGCGCTGCGGCGTGCGCCGCCGCCAACGTGGTAATGCACGGAATGTTGTAGCGAATCGCCGCGCGCCGAATCGATTTCTCGTCGTAGAACGATTCGCGGCCCAGCGGCGTGTTGATGATCAAATCGATCTTTCGAGTCTTCACCAGGTCAACAATGTTGGGCCGGCCTTCATTCACCTTGAAGACCGACTCCGCCTCGACGCCCGCGGCCTCCAGCGCCGCGCAAGTTCCCCGCGTCGCCAGCAAACGGAATCCCAGCGCGTGCAAGTCCTTGCCCAGCGGGCCAACGTGCCGCTTGTCGCGATCGTTCACGCTGAGAAAAACGGTGCCCTTGCGCGGTAAGCGCTGGCCCGCCGCAAGTTGCGCTTTCGCGAAAGCCTGCCCGTAGGAACTCGAAATGCCCATTACTTCGCCCGTGGAGCGCATCTCCGGTCCCAGAATCGTGTCCACGCCGCGGAATTTGTTGAAAGGAAACACCGGCGACTTCACGGAATAAAATTCGTGCACGGCAATTTCCGAAACGCCGTTGTGCCGTACAAGCGGAAGATCCATGTCCGCCAATTTTTTACCCGCCATCAAACGGGCCGCGACTTTCGCCAGAGGCACGCCCGTCGCCTTGCTGACAAACGGCACAGTGCGCGAAGCGCGCGGATTCACTTCCAGCACGTACACCGTGTCGCGCTGAATCGCATACTGCACGTTCATCAGCCCGACTACTTTCAACGCCAACGCAAGCCGCTTGGTGTACTCGCGAATCGATTCGAGCACCGCCGGCGTCAAGCTCACCGGCGGCAGCACGCACGAAGAATCGCCGGAATGCACGCCCGCTTCCTCGATGTGCTCCATGATGCCGCCAATCACCACATCGGTGCCATCGGCCAACGCGTCGACATCGACTTCCGTCGCCTCTTCCAGAAATTGGTCGATCAGCACGGGGCGCGCCGGTCCCATCATGGCCGCTTGCGCCACGTATTCCTGCACGGTGTTGACGTCATACGCGATCACCATCGCGCGCCCGCCAAGCACGTAACTTGGCCGCACCAAAACGGGCATTCCGATCTCGCCGGCAACGCGCGCCGCCTCTTCCGGAATTAGTGCGGTGCCATTGCGCGGCTGCGGAATTTTTAGTTCTTCGAGCAAGCGGCCAAAGCGCCGGCGGTCTTCGGCGAGATCGATGGATTCCGGCGTGGTGCCAATAATCGGCACGCCGTTGCGCTTCAATTCCAGCGCAAGATTCAGCGGCGTCTGCCCGCCGAATTGCACGATCACGCCTTGCGGCTTCTCGCGTTCGACAATAGCCAAAACATCTTCCAGCGTGAGCGGTTCGAAGTACAAACGGTCCGAGGTGTCGTAATCCGTCGAAACCGTCTCCGGATTGCAATTCACCATGATCGTTTCGTAGCCGTCTTCGTGCAGCGCGAACGAAGCATGGCAGCAGCAGTAATCGAACTCGATTCCCTGCCCGATGCGATTCGGCCCGCTGCCCAGAATCATAATCTTCGGCCGCGCCTGCGCGTCGGATTCGTCCTCGTCTTCGTAGGTCGAATACATATATGGCGTGAACGATTCAAATTCCGCCGCGCACGTGTCCACGCGCTTGAAAACCGGCGCGACTCCATAGCGAGCGCGTTGCAAACGTACCGCCGCGGGTGTCGTCTTCCAAATCTGCGCCAGGTATTCGTCGCTCGTTCCGTGACGCTTCACTTCACGCAGCAATTCGCGCGACGCCGTTTCCACGGTGACTCCAGCCGCGCGTCGGTTCATCGCATTCAGCTCTTCCAGTTGGTGGATGAACCACGGATCGATTTTCGTCAGCTCGCAAATTTCTTCGGCGTGCAACCCACGCTCTACCGCGGTGAGCAGCCAGTGAATGCGATCCGGCCGCGGCGTCGACAATTTCTCGCGCAGCAGTGAATCCGGCGTTTCCGCCGGCGCGCGCCACGGCGTATGCGGCTCGAGCGAGCGAATTCCCTTCTGTAGGGCTTCCTTAAACGTCCGGCCGATGGCCATCACTTCGCCGACCGATTTCATCTGCGTGCCAAGCGTAGTGTCCGCGCCGGGAAATTTCTCGAACTGCCATTTGGGAATTTTCACCACCACGTAGTCAATCGTGGGCTCGAAGCACGCCGGAGTCTTCTTAGTGATGTCGTTCGGGATTTCGTCGAGCGCCATTCCGACCGCGAGGCGCGCCGCAATCTTCGCAATCGGGAACCCGGTGGCTTTGCTGGCCAGCGCCGAACTGCGCGAAACGCGCGGGTTCATCTCGATCACGACCATGCGGCCATTTGCCGGATTGATCGCAAACTGCACGTTCGATCCACCCGTTTCGACGCCGACCTCGCGAATAATCGCTGCCGCGGCATCGCGCATGCGCTGGTATTCCTTGTCGGTCAGCGTTTGCGCGGGCGCTACGGTGATGGAGTCGCCGGTGTGCACGCCCATCGGGTCAAAGTTTTCGATCGTGCAGATGACCACGAAGTTGTCGCGAAAATCGCGCATCACCTCGAGTTCGTATTCCTTCCACCCGAGCACCGACTCCTCGACCAGCGCCTCATGCACTGGGCTCATGTCCAGCGCGTGCGAGATGGCCTCGCCAAACTCTTCGCGGTTGTAAGCAATCGAGCCGCCCGTCCCGCCCAGTGTGAAAGACGGCCGAATCACCAGCGGAAATCCAAGCTGATCGCACAGGCGCAGCGCATCCTGCGCATTGTTCACCAGTGCCGATGCCGGCACTTCCAGCCCAATCTTGCGGCAAGCATCCTTGAACCACAGGCGGTCTTCCGCGACTTTGATCGCTCGCGGGGATGCGCCAATCATCTCCACTTTGTATTTTTCGAGAATCCCGCCCTCGCTCAATTCCATAGCAAGGTTCAGCGCCGTCTGTCCGCCCACGGTCGGCAGCAGCGCATCGGGCTTTTCCTTCGCAATAATTTCCTCGAGATATTCCTTGGTCAGCGGCTCAACGTAAGTGCGGTTGGCCAACTCCGGATCGGTCATGATCGTCGCCGGATTCGAGTTCACCAGGATGACCTTGTAGCCCTCGGCGCGCAGCGCCTTGCAAGCCTGCGCCCCGGAATAATCGAACTCGCAAGCCTGCCCGATAACAATCGGCCCCGACCCGATGATGAGAATTTTCTTAATGTCTTTACGTTTCGGCATAGTCTCCGTCAGGGCGCGGCTTTAGCCGCGCCTTGTGCAGCGGCCTTCTTCGGCAGTTGCTGCTTCCCATCGCGTCCAAAATCTGTCATCCCGAGCGTAGCCGAGGGACCTGCTTTTCGCGGATAGGGAGAAAACCACTCGGCAGCGAGATCGACCCACGTTGGGTTTGTTGCCTGAATAAGCTCCGCTCTTTTTTCGCGCGTCCAGGATTTAATTTGCTTCTCCCGCGCTATTACGGTGCGGACGTCCCGAAAAGTTTCGAAGTATACGAGACGGTGAACACGATATTTAGCCGTAAAGCTGGATACTTTTCCTTCTCTATGCTGACCAACTCGCGCCATCAGATCGTTCGTAACTCCCGTATACAATACGTGCGAGCGGCTGGCGAGAATGTAGACGTGATAGTTCTTTTCCATGCTTACACCGTAAAAGCAGGTCCCTCGGCTTCGCTCGGGATGACAATTTTTAGGAGCTGCTTAAAGATTTGAAGCCTTGCCCTAACGAATTTTACGGGCTGACTAAAAATTGGAAGCCGTGCCTTAACGAACTGCTCCAGCGCCCGCGACGGTCCGCGGCCGCTACAGTTGCCAGCCCGAGCATCGCGCCACATGCTCATTTACGTGAGCTCCCCGGCTTCTGAAATTCCTGCATCATGTCGGTGAACTGGGTGAACAGGTAATGGGAATCGTGGGGGCCGGGGCTGGCTTCTGGGTGGTATTGCACGCTGAAGAGCGGCTCGGACTTGTGGCGCATGCCTTCGTTGGTGTGATCATTCAAGTTTACGTGGGTGATTTCCACCTCGCTCGAGGGTAGCGAGTCTGGGTCCACGCAAAAGCCGTGATTTTGCGCGGTGATTTCCACTTGCTCGGTGAGCAAATTCTTTACGGGATGATTCGAGCCGTGGTGGCCGAATTTCAGTTTGAAGGTTTTCCCGCCTAGCGCGAGGCCGCATAGTTGGTGGCCGAGACAAATGCCGAAGACCGGGATGCGGCCGATGAGCTTGCGAATACTTGCGACGGCGTAATCGATGGGCTCGGGATCGCCTGGGCCATTGGAGAGAAACACGCCATCGGCGCCCATTTCCAAAATCTCTTCTGCGGTAGTTTGTGCGGGCACTACCGCAACTTCGCAGTGATGGTCGACCAGCAGGCGCAAAATATTTTGCTTGATGCCAAAATCGTATGCGACGACGCGGAAGCTGCGCGCTTCGCCGCCGGCCCCCGCTTCGCCCATTTGCTCGGTCCAGGGCGAAGTCGCCAAATCAATCGAGCCGGTGTTCCACATGTACGTTTTCGCGCAGCTCACGCGACTGGCCAGCTCCTGCCCAGCCATGCTCGGCAGCTGCTTCGCTTCATGAATCAATTGATCCGCGGGCGTGCCGTCAGTGGAGACCACGCCGCGCAGCGCGCCCAGTTTACGAATGTGGCGCACCAGCGCACGTGTGTCGATATCCCAGATGACCGGAATCTGGTGGCGATTCAAATAAAGCTGCGCCGTTTCCGCGGAACGCCAGTTGGAGCTGACTTGCGAGAATTCGCGCACAATCAAAGATTCGATATAGGGCTTTTTCGCCTCTTCATCCTCGAGGTTGGCGCCAACATTTCCAATGTGAGGGTAAGTGAGGCAGACAATCTGCCCAGCGTAACTCGGGTCGGTGAATACTTCCTGATATCCGGTGAGGCTGGTGTTGAAAACGACTTCGCCGCCGCGGCGCGTGATCGCGCCGGCCGCGCGGCCGTTAAATACGCGCCCGTCTTCCAGCGCGAGAATAGCGGGTCGGTGCGGAACTTCCGTCAGTGTGTCCTCCCAAACTCATTGGCAGATATTCTACCTTCATTTCGTCTTCGCTTCCGTGGTCGAAGTGGAAGAAAGCGAACCGAAATGATCCACGGGCCAGTAAGCGAAAACGGCCCGCCCGTAAATGAAGCGGCTGGGCACGGGGCCAAACACGCGCGAATCGTTGGAGCTGATGCGGTGATCGCCCATCACAAAATAACTGTCGCGCTGGACGCGCATGGGGCCGAAGTCGCTCAGATCCTCGTATTGCGGCGGAACGTAAGGCTCGGCGAGCGGCGCGCCATCAACATACACGATTCCCTGACGAATTTCGACGACCTCGCCGGGCAAGCCGACGACGCGCTTGATAAAGGATTTTGTGCGGTCCAGCGGATACCAGAAGACGACCACGTCGCCACGCTCGATGGGCTCAAAGCGGTAGACGAACTTGTTGATGAAAATGCGCTCCTGGTCGGAAAGCAGCGGCGCCATGCTGGTGCCTTCGACCTTTACAGGCTGGTAGAGGAACACGATGATGACGAGCGCCAGTCCGATGGCGATAAGCAGGTCGCGCGTCCAAACACGGATTTCGTTGCGCAAAGAATGCGCTGTGGGCGACCCCGAGGGCGAGGCGCTAACGGCTGGCGACGCCGGGTCTGAGGATTCCGGAATCGCTGAGGTCGGAGGTAATTTCTCTTCCGCGCTGTCCATTTTTGGCTGCCATGTATTTATAGCACGGGGGTTACGCGCCGCGCTAGATTTGGTTTCGGAGAGGACGGCCCTCTGCTACACCATCGGATGGCCGACCTGGTTAATTGGATTCTTTAGCGGGATGGAATGTTGCCACCATTTTATCTCTGGTGAACGGGCTCGCGTTGAGGTCCTTCGGCTATCCTCATCGGATAGCCTCAGGATGACACCGCGCATAGTTTGGCGAAAAGTTGAGACTCCTGGCACGATTCACTCGCCGAGCGCGTAGTTGATGGAGGCGAGGGCGGCGACGACGGCGGTTTCTGTGCGCAAAATCAGCTTGCCTAGTGAGGCTTCGCGGAAGCCGGAGGCCTGCGCGGCGGCAAATTCGGCATCGGTCCAACCGCCTTCGGGGCCAATGGCAAGGACAGCCTGCTTGCGCGTTGGCTCGGATTGCAGAATCTGACGGAGGGCGGGAGCGTCCGGCCGCTCGGAGAGCATGACTTTTGCGGCGGCCGCGGCTTGCGCACCAAACGCCTGCGTCGGCTGCGACACAGTTTGCAGCACCGGCACACGCACCCGCCGCGATTGCTGCGAGGCTTCGGCAAGGATTTTCTTCCAACGTTCGGCGCGCTTCCCTGCCGCGGCGAGCAAGGTTTTGTCGCTGCGCGCCGAGGCCAGCGGAACGATCGAGCTCACGCCAAGTTCGGTGGCCTTTTCGAGGGCCCACTCGAAGGCGTCGAATTTCACCACGGAGAGCAGCAGCGCGACATCGATAGCCGGCGGATGTGCGGGAATTTCGTCGAGCAGCGCGAAGTCAATGCGGTCTCGCGAAACCTGTTCAATTCGTCCTAAGCGGACGCGTTGGCCATCGCTGAGTTCATAGAGCTGACCCTGCTGCGCGCGCAGAACGCGACCGAGGTGATGGGCCGTGTCGCCATCAATTGCGGCGGTGTCGCCGTTGAATTGTTCAACAAAAAATCGTCGACGCACGCGTGCGATTGTAACTGTGGCAGAGAGAAAAAGATAACGCAGAGACGCTGAGAACGCTGAGGCTCGCAGAGAAAAGCCTGAAGAACCAGCTTGAACGTGCTGGCGAAAAGCCTCAGGTCCGAAAGGCGGACCTGAGCCACAGGGATGTAACAGAACGCTGAGCCAAGGAATCAGCCGAAGATGTCTTTGACTTTGTCGAAAAGCGAGGAGCCGCGCTCGGCGGGATTGTTCTCCACTTTGAGCGATGCGCCGAGCTGTTCGACGAGCTTGCGCTGCTCGCGCGTGAGCTTGGTGGGCGTCAGCACGCGCACGTGATAGTACAAGTCGCCCTTGCCGCCGCCGTGCGGGTCCGCCAAACCTTTGCCGCGCACGCGAAAGACCGCGCCGCTTTGCGTGCCCTCGGGAATTTTCAATTTTTCCTCGCCGCCCAAGCCGGGCACCTGCAATTCCACGCCAAGCGTGGCTTGCGCGATGCTGATGGGAATGGTGCAGTACAAGTCCGCGCCACGGCGCTCGAAGAACGGATGCTCCTTCACGTCAAGGACGACGTACAAATCTCCGTGCGGGCCGCCATTTGGACCCGGCTCACCTTCACCTTGCACGCGCAGGCGAGTGCCGGTGTCCACGCCGGGCGGAATCCGCAGCTCGATCGTTCTTTCTTTCTCGACGCGGCCTTGACCGCGGCACTCTGTGCAGCGTTCCTTAATGATTTGGCCTGCGCCCTGGCAGGCGGGGCAGGTGCGCGTGATGGTGAAAAATCCCTGCTGGTAGGCGAGCTGGCCGCGACCGCCGCAAGTCTGGCAAGCGGCCACGCCGGTTCCGGCTTTCGCACCCGTGCCATTACAGGCGGCGCAAAATTCCTGGCGCGGGATTTTGATCTTGGTGTTGACGCCGGTCGAGGCTTCCTCAAAGGTCAGCGACATGTCGTAGCGCAGATCAGAGCCGCGTTGCGCGCGACGGGAGCGGCCACCGCGCCGCCCGCCGGAGAAAAGATCCTCGAAGCCGAAGAAGTCGCCGAAAATGTCGTGGAAATCCTGGAAGATGGTGCCGCTGAAATCGACGCCGCCACCCGCGCCGGAAAGGCCGGCATGGCCGTAGGTGTCGTAAACCTGGCGCTTTTCCGCATCGCTGAGCACGCTGTAGGCCTCTGTGCTCTCGCGGAATTTCACTTCCGCTTCGGCTTTATCTTCCGGATGGCGGTCCGGGTGCCACTTGAGGGCACACTTCCGGTACGCGGCTTTGATCTCCTCGGGCGTGGCCGTGCGCGCGACGCCGAGCACTTCGTAGTAATCGCGTTGTTGGGTCTTTGCCATTTTCCTGTTGTTAGTTCCTAGTTCTTAGTTGTTAGTTAAAGCGAATCGGGCCCGAAAACAAATCTCCCCGTCATTGGTTAAGGCCAATTTGAGTCGCAAACAATAGTCGTCAGTCGCCAAACAAATTTCGTAGTCGTTAGTCAAAACCTTGGATACGATCCAACACTTTATTTCAAGTTGTTAGTTAAAACGACCCAAGCAAAGCAAACTGCCCGAGCCGAACCGACCTGGAGCCCAGAGTAAACCGATCTTGGCGCGCGGCGCAAAAAAGGGAGGCGCGCTCGAATCGTAAGAGTCACTCACTCAGTTCCGCCGTCGTTGCTCTTACTAAAAACTAAGAGCTAATCACTAAAAACTGCCTTCAGTGCACGCTACTTTTTGATGCCGGCGTCGCATGTACGGCTACACGCACCATCGCCGGGCGCAGCACGCGCCCGTGAAATACGTAGCCGGGCTGATAAACCTGCAGGATGGTGCCGTCCTCAGCCTCGTCGGTTTCCGTGCGCTCCACCGCTTGATGAAGATGGGGATCGAAAGGCTGGCCGACTGGCTCGACGCGCTCTACGCCAAGCTTCGTGAGGTTGTCGAGGAGTTGCTTGTAGATCAGCTCGAAACCCTTGCGGTAATTTTCGTACGCCGCTTCGCGGTGCGCGGCGAGCGCGTGCTCGAAGCCGTCTACGATCGGGATGAGCGCTTCGATCACTCGAGCAGTATGACGCTTGGAATCTTCGGCGCGTTCCTTTTCAATGCGTTTGCGGTAATTATCAAAGTCCGCTTGGCGTCGCAGCAGCGTCTGCCGCAGATCTTGCAAATCGGCGGCCAGCTTGGCGACCTCAGCGTCTGCCAATGCCGAATCGGAGGCAACCGCCTTGGCCTCTGCGGTCTGCTCGACTCCGCTGGAATCGTCACGATCGATGTTGATGTTAAAGTCCTTATCGAGCACAGTTTGCCTCTTTCCTGCCGGGAATAAATTAAATTTTGCTCAACGCTTCGCTGAAAAGCTGGGCCACGTACGCGACCGCGGTCATGGCGCGTTCGTAGTGCATGCGCGTTGGACCGAGAACGCCCAGCGAGCCTTGCACGAGATCGTTTCTCATGTAGGGCGCGCTGATGAGCGCGAGATTTTCCCCGCGCTCGGAAATTTCCTTCACGCCAATCTGCACGTGCACGGGTTCGGGACCCTCGATGCACGCGTTTAGGACGGTCACGAGGCGATGCTTTTCTTCAATGGCCTCGAGCAAGTCGCGCAACTGGGCCTGGCTGGTGAAATCAACGGCGCCAACCATCTGCGCGGTGCCTTCCACGTGCACCTGGCGCGCCAGATCGTCACCGAAGACGGACGGATCGCAAAGGGTCAGCGCGCTCTGCACGATGCCTTCGTAACGCTCCCGCTCGTTGGCCAATTTCTGCAACAAATCCTCGCGAATCGTCTCCAGCGTCCAGCCGGAATAGTGGCGATTCAGAAAGTCCGCGGTGGCGTCGAGCTCCACCTGGGAAAAGCGGCGGCTCGGGCGCAGCACCTTGTCGCGCGTGTTGCCGCCCGATGAGATCAGCACCACCACGACGCGGCCGTCGGGCAAGAGCCACATGCGCGCATGCTCGAGCACGGTCTTGCCCATCGGCGGAGATACGATGATTCCCAGGCCATTCGAGACTTCCGCCAAAACGTGTCCGGCGCGCTCGGTGATTTCCGCGGCGTTGGTCGGAGTGCCCATTTCGCGGCGTATCCATTCCTTGTCCACCGCAGTGATGGTGGCCTGGGAAGCGATTTCCTGGGCGAAAAACCTGTACGCCGCCGCCGTGGGAACGCGGCCGGCGGAGGTATGCGGCTGATAGAGGAAGCCGCCATCCTCTAAGTCCGCCATTATGTTGCGGATAGTGGCGGTGCTGAGGGTTTCCTCAAAGCGCGCAGAGATCACCCGGGACGAAACCGGTTCGCCACTTTCGATATAGGTGCGCACGATGTCGGCCAAGATCTGCCTATTACGGCGTTCCTGTAGCGCAGCAGTCCTCATAGCACTACTTTACTCCCTTGGGCTCACTATTATTGTAGAAATGCTGTCAAGTAGGGTCAACGCGCGGTCTGCGGCGGTGTCTCGGCAATTAGCGTTTCGGGTGCGCGAGAGAGAAGGACGAAACCGCCACCTTCACTGATATCGCCAGCGGTGACCAGGGGGACAGGAACGCCCTTACCCCCGGGCGAAACCGGATACAGAAAATTCATATCGCGGGTAAAATCGTCGTCTGTTCTCAAAATAGTCACCCGAGAGATGGCGATCTGATGTTCTGAATCCAGTCCATCGTGTAGAGCCTGGGCGACCAAGTGCGTGGCGTCGAACTTACCCATTTCGTCGGCCCATGGAGCCGAGACGATCAAATTCCAACTTGAGGTGGAGTTTAGGCCACCGCTGTTATAAAGCATGGCCAAGGTAAGCTCTCCGTGTTTGGAACGGAGGGTTTCCAGAACCTTGTGAACCCTATCTACCAACGTGCCGATATACACGTAAGAACTCCGTCCGGCCGAGAGCGAACCGCGTTTAGCAACTTTTGCGCCGACTGACGATCATAACTGCCTTTGGGATTATATCGCCACTCCGGTTTCCACTCGATGAGGGAAGACCAATTAGCGACGAGAGCAGGGCGAGCAGAGGTCAAATCGTGACCCATGCCTGCAAGCAGACCCAAGTCATCGAGGACGTGGGACTTCATGGCATCTCGCAGGCGACTTCCTTTCTCGGGATAGTCGTTCACCCCCAGACTAGCGCAAATTCTGGCTTTCAAGGCTAGTTCTACAACGTAGCCGCATAGGTAGGCGCAGCCATCATACAAGCCTGTGTTAAACAAGACTTCGGCTTCCTGCAGGCGAAGGAGGGCTAGCTCCCGCAACTGATTCCTGGTGGCCATGACGTCGACAAGGCAGAAGATACATCATGAGGTACTTATATTTCAAAGAATTATTCCCTGGGCTTTAGCCGGTCAATTCACTCCGCGTTGTCGATTTGGGCGCGCTGGAGCTTGTCGGAGTAGTCGATGTAGAGGGTCTTCCACTCCGTGTAGAAGTCAATGGCGGCGATGGCGGCTTCGCGGTGGCCGTTGCCGGTTTTCTTGGTGCCGCCGAAGGGCAAATGCGTTTCTGCGCCGATGGTCGGCGCGTTGACGTAGACGATTCCGGTGAACAAGTCGCGGATGGCCTGAAACGCGCGATTCACGTTGCGCGTGTAAATCGAGGCGGACAGGCCGTACGGCACGCCGTTGGCGACGTCGATCGCTTCTTCAAGGTTCGAGACCGGGATCACCGACACCACCGGGCCGAAAATTTCTTCCTGCGCGATGCGCATCCGCGGATTGCAGTCGCCGAACACGGTCGGTTCATGGAACCAGCCCTTTGCGTACGGACCATCGGTCAGGCGATGGCCACCGGTGAGGAGCTTCGCGCCTTCCGTCTGGCCGATTTGTACGTAGTCCATCACGGTCTTGAGTTGCTGCTCGTTAATGCAGGGTCCCATGTCGATACCAGGATCGAGACCATCGCCGACTTTGAGCTTCTTGGCGCGCGCGACAAAACGCGAAGTAAAGTCGTTATAGATGGCTTTATGAACTGCGATGCGGCTCGCTGCCGTGCAGCGCTGGCCGGTGGTACCGAAGCCGCCCCAGATGGCGCCGTCAACCGCGAGGTCGAGATTGGCGTCTTCCATGACGATGATTATGTTCTTGCCGCCCATCTCCAGGCTGCAGTGCTTGAATTCGGGCGCGCAGGCTTCGGCGATGAGCCGGCCGACAGCGGTCGAACCGGTAAAGCTGATCACCGGAACATCCAGATGCTCAGCTAAGGGCGCGCCAGCGCTGGGCCCGTTGCCACTGACGAGATTCACCACGCCCGGCGGAACTCCGGCTTCGTTGAGGATCTGCACAAAATTGTACGAAGACAGCGGCGTGTCTTCCGCCGGCTTCAGCACCACGGTGTTGCCGCTAATGAGCGCGGGCATGATTTTCCAGGATGGAATCGCCATCGGGAAATTCCACGGGGTAATCATTCCGCAGGTGCCGATGGATTGCCGCACGCTCATGGCAAATTTATCGGGCAGCTCGGACGGCGTGGTTTGGCCGAATAGCCGCCGCCCTTCGCCGGCCATGTAGTAGGTCATGTCGATGGCTTCCTGGACGTCGCCGCGCGTTTCGGCGAGAACCTTGCCCATCTCGCGAGTCATGTCTTTGGAGAACTCTTCCTTGTGCTGGAGCAACAGCTCCGCGGCACGAAATAAGATTTCCGCGCGCTTGGGCGCCGGCACCAACCGCCACTTTTTATAAGCAAGATTGGCGGCATCGACGGCCAGGTCGACATCTTCGGCGGTTGAGGAGACAAACATGCCGATCAATTCGTCTGCGTTGGCCGGATTGCGGTTCTCGTAGGCGTTGCCGCTCCGCGAATCCACCCATTCGCCATTGATAAAATTCTTGTAAACACGTGGTGCGGCTGCCGTCGCCATACTGCCTCCTGGAACGCTGCGTTGAACTGTGGTCCTTTGCGGGTTGGAACGTGGATACTACCGCTAGAAACTAAATTGTACTGGCGGAGTGGAATCAGCGTCAAACGCGGGGCGGCGTGTGCTCAAAGGGCTGCTTGTCATACTTGGCTTTGGCGATTTCAACCGCCAGAACTATCGGGGACTTTGCATCCCGGTAAGGCCACGGCTTGCCGATGTATTTTTGGGACATCAGATCGTAGTACTTGAGCTGGGGGTCCGGGCGGCGCTCGGTGACGCGGCCTCGCATTTGTGCCTCCATGTACGGATCGCGAAAATCCACGATAGAGATTGCAACGCGAGGATCACGTTGCGTGTTTTTGCCTTTGAACGAGGTTGCTTCGGTGCAAATCAGTAGGAGATCGCCTTCGCGCGCGATCCAGACCGGAGCGCTGTGCGGCGAACCGTCGGGCATCAGCGTGGCCAAATGCACGAAGTTGGGCTGGTCGATCAGTTTCTTAAGGTCATCGGAAAGCGAAATGCCCATGAGGTCATCTCCTTTAGTCCGGGCCTAGCCGTTCGGGGTCAGTGGC
>Ga0210400_10003886_pt1 | contig 13091 bp, 15 predicted proteins | sample IncBWH26MmetaG_FD_155456 | JGI IMG/M metagenome (GOLD analysis project Ga0210400, IMG submission 155456) | Forest soil microbial communities from Barre Woods Harvard Forest LTER site, Petersham, Massachusetts, United States - Inc-BW-H-26-M | ecosystem: Environmental > Terrestrial > Soil >...
GGCGCGCGAATCTGTACACGCTCGAAGGCGGCTAATACCGCCTCTGCATTCGACAAGGAATAGTTGTAGGTGCCACTCGACAACTTCTCACCATTTCACGACGTTGATTGCGTGGCTCGTGGTCGTCGCGATCCATGACACCGGCTGCGTCAGCCCTTGCGGACACGCAATCGCCTGACCGGCTTCGAGGATCGATGTCGGCCGCCCGCCGCCCGCCACCGCCGTGGTGATGAACGAGATCGTGATGGATTCCGCAGCGCCGATGCCCTGCTCCGTCGCCGTGAGCGGATTAATGATGGCGCAGCCGTTGATGACTTCGTTGGCGTTGAACAACGTCTGCGCGGTCGCTCCGCTCGCAAGCGTCAATGCCCCGGAGGGTGCCGACACGGTAGTTGCGACCCGCTGCTGATTGAGCGCCGGACCGCCGCCGAGCACGATGATCGTCGCGACCAGCCAGAACAATGTCGATAATGATTTCATGGCGATCCGATCCCCGCCTGTATGATGGTCCCGCGAATGGTTCCGGTCCCCGCCGTCACGATGAACCTGATCGCCGTCACCGGATCGTTGATCGTGCCATCGACCGACGAGGTGCCGGCAATGCCGTTGAGCACCGGATGCGGAAATGGATTGGGAAATAGAACACCGGCCGGCAGATTGTTCGGATCATCATAGGTATATTGCGCACCCCATGTGACGGTCGTGTTGGAACTCGTCACCACGCCCGACAGCGCGATGTTCGTGGGCGTCGCATGCCAGTTCATGATATACCACGGCGTCGAACCCGTGCCGTCCGTGCCGAACGATGTCGTTCCCGCCGTCGTCGCCAGCGCCGTGATGCTCAGCACCGTCTTGAAATCGAGGTTTGATTGCGTCGTTGAGGCATTTGGCCCCGTGATGACCTCCGTGATCGGAAATCCCGCGAGGTTCGTACCCTTGACGGTGAACGTGTTGCTGCTTTCGTTTCCGGTCGTGGTGACGAGCAGGCGACGCTGCGTATCGAGGCTCACGCCGGTCGTGGTGATGAGCGGCAGAATGCCTGGACCCTGGATCGGCGCGACGTTGACGATGTTCGTCGAGACCGCAGCCGCGAGATTGTAGGTGACGACGATCGGCAGGGACACGGAGGCTCCTTATTTCCGGCGCGACCGATCCGCCCTGTGGCGCACGGCGCCGCCGTCCATTCGCATTTCTTCGTGCTGCTTGATGCCAGGAAACTTGCGATGCACCTTGGCGCGAATCTCCGCTTTCAACTCCGGATGAAACTGCGAGGCCCGCGCGATGGCGTTCCTCGCATGCGCTGCATCATTGATCGGGAAGGACCTGCCCGGCCCGGCAAAATCCTTGCCGGGAAGCGCGTTACGTCGCTTGGCGGTCAGTTTCGACATGGCCGCCTAGTCGGGATGCCCACCGTAGCTGTCCTCGGACGACGGCGATTTTCCGCCGCCGCCGTGGCTCGCATGCGCCGAGCTGAGCGGCGAGCGATCAGCTCCGACGCCCCCGCCGCGCTTGCGCCCCGGCTTCGGCCGGTCCATGCGATGCCTCGTCGCCTTGCCGTGAACATGGCCGCCATCCTTGCGTTTGACGGCGCCACCCTTCTTCTTCTCGTCGCCCTTGTCGTAGGGCTCCTCGCCCTTGGCTTCCTTGAGCACATCGGGGTTGCCCGACGCGACGAGCCCGACGCGACCGCCGCCCTTCTTGCCGTGGTGATGGGACTTGTGTCCACCCTTCATGATGGGGTCTCCTTCAGACCTGAGCGGTGCCGAACATCGGCGCGAGATTGTTGGGCGTGCAGGATATCTGATTCCATACACCCGGATTCTGTATGATGGCAAGCCGGTTGACGTTGTTCGTCGTCATCACATTGCTGATAGCGCTGCCGGCACCATTGACGTTGACCTGAATGGTGCCTCGCACGTCGGCGGTCGTCTGTGTCGCGGCCGTATTGAGAAGCGCCGTGGTGATGCCGACCGAATTGCTGACGGCGGTGCCGCCGGCGTAAACCTGCACCTGGACCCATTCATCGGCGCGGAACGGGAACCCGAAAGTATCGCCGATGCCGGCATATACGTTCTGCGCCACCGTCGTGGTCGGAACGAGCGAGTTGATGTACTTGAACGCCTTCTTGCCGAAGGACGACGTAACGCTCGTCGTGGCATTGAGCGTGATCAACTCCGTCATCGGCGTAAACCAGGCGTCCCATCCGCTGACCAGGACCGCAACCGCAGTATTCGCGGCCGTCGCGATGCTCACCCAGATGTTGCGGGCGAGCATTTCGCTGGGATTGAGGACACGCGTGAAGCCCGCCTGGAGGCGATTCGCCGCCGCTATGGCGCTGACCGCCGAAGGACCAAACTGCGTCGCGGGCGGCAGGAAATTGCCGCCGAACAGATTGGCGGCCCCGATCGGAATCCCGAGCGCGGTCGCCGGCAGGTTCGACCCCACATAGACCGTGGTCGTCCCGGAGGTGGATTGAATCTGCGTGATCAGGCTCGCGGTGCCGGCGGCGTTCGCGACGTTGCCGAGGATGACCCACTGCCCGACCGTGAACTTCGTGCTGTCGGGAACGGTGACCGCCGACGAATTGGCGACCGTGGTGCCGGTCGTGAACCCGAAGTCGAGCGCGATCGGCGCAATCGTGAACGATGTCCCGACCGGGATCGGCACCCCGTAGGCAACAGAGGCGGCGCCGGACGAGAAGTTTGTCACCGCAACGGTAGACAACGCCATGGCGACGTTGGCCGTCACCGCCTGAGCGGCCGCAAGCGTGGTGGAACTGGTCGCCTGGGGAATGGCATCGACCGTCCACATGTCGCCTAGATAGAGGATCGCAGGCAACTGCCCAGGCCGGAAGCCATCCTTCGGAAACGGCACGCTGCGCGGATCAGGCCAGCAGATACCTTGATAGAACGAGGACGGCCCGTCGAGCGGATCGATCGGAACCTGCGACCCCGGCGAGGTCGTAGCATTCGCGTTCTCAAGTGATCCCATCGCATTGACGGGACCGCGGAAATTGGAATCGGCCATCTGCCGTGCTCCCGGTTACGAGGTCGGGAATTCGCCCCACGCGGCGCGCGGGTCGTTGATGCCGAATGAGTAACGTTCGTATGCCTTGACAAGAAGATTGTCAGTGACGTTATCGACCCACATGTCAGATTCGTAGGGAATACGCATCATGTGGATCATCCCCTCGATGTTCGTGGTGAGGAACCACGCGAAGTTCGAGGTGAGGAAGTCGAGAACGATGAAACCTTCCGGCAGACCGCCGCTCAAGGTAAGGATGGCGTTGACATCGTTGTCGGCCGTGCCGGGCCGCAGCTCGGTCTTGCTCAACCGGATGGCGATGGCTTCGAGGTTTGGCGGCACGATCAGTCGCCGGGCGCGAGCGAGAATGCGAAGGCCGCGCTCGTTGACGAATTGCGTGCGCACGTTCGTCATGTCGGCGAGGAGTGTCGACTCGTTCAGGCTCTTCGGCGTCGAAGACGTATTCGGCCACGTGCCGCCGTCGTATGGGTGCGCCGTCGAGAAGAAAGCGACGCCATCGCCGACCTGTGCGGCATTGTAGGTTGTGCCGAGATTCAGGATGTTCGCGGCCTGGATTTCCTTGAATTGCGCGAAGGCTTCCTGAAGCTTGAGATTGGTCGGGTTGAACTGGGCTTTGTAGAGATTGTCGTCGATCGCCTTGCGGGTGATGGCATAGCCGAGCGCTACCTCGATATGCACGAACGCCCAGGTGAAGCGCTCGCCCGCGTTATTGTCGAACTGCGTCGCGGCGCCTTCGTCCTTGAGATACGGCAGCGCCACGAACGCCATCTGCGTCGAGCGCTCGACCGCCATGTTCGAGGTGTGCGTCTTGAACACCTTATCCCACTGCCGCGGGATCATGTCGTATGAGCCGCGGACATCAAACAGTCCGGGGATCAACTCGGAGCGGATATTTGCCAATGCGACGGGCATTTAGTGAGTCTCCCCTTACCAGCCGACCGGCGACTTGAAGATTTGATTGTTGAAGGTGACGACGACCCAGTTGTAGTTGGTGGTCGGATCGGAGCCGTTGCCGACGCCGGGATAGAGACCGACAATCTTGAACGGCAGCGCGCTCGCGGACGTGCCGCCGGCCGCCGTTGCGGTCGATTGGTCGAGCGTTGCGATGGAGAAAGCGCCGCCGGTCGTCGCCGGCGCGCCGGTGGTGAAATTCGCCACCCACCCGATGTTCGCCGACGTGATGGCGGTCTGAAGCGACGCCACCAGGAACTTGGCGTTCGGGGCGTCGATCACGTAGCCGATGGCCGTGGTGGATGCCGACCCGACCCAATACGGCGACCACTGTGTGACGCCGTTCGCGGCCACGTATTCGCAGCCGACGAAGATGCCGACGATAGGCCCAGCCGTCGCAAGCGATCCGGTTGCCTGGATGATGAAAGGCGCCGTCGCGGCGGCCGTCGAATTCTGGATGACCGGATCGCCAAAGCCGATCAAGGTCGAATAGGTCGATTGAATCGGATAGGTGGACATCTGGTAGTCGGGAGCGCCCCCGGACAAGAACCCGATGTGCCTGAAGCCGAATTGGGCCTGCGTATTGGCCATGCGCGAACAAGCTCCACGATGGGGCTCGTCCAGGCAGGCTCTGCCAAGGTCCGAAGTCCGGGGAAATTCGCAACGGCTCGCTGCGGATATTCAGCGTCAGATCGCGGGCACCGCTGATCTTCGCTCTTCGCTCGACCTCTCGTGACTCACGGGAGGAAATATCTGATCATGATTAGAGGGGCGCAAAACGCTGTCAAGGGGCGATGTGAATAAATCTTACACCGCTCGCGCGTGCCGCCCGTTGCGCCCGCTACGGCGCTTCGCCGAGGCAACGGCCACTACCGTCTGGGCAACGTCGCGCTCCGCTTTTGCCGCTTCGCTAGCCGTATGCAATGCCTCTTGATCATGGACGAGCCGAACACGCTCTGCTTCCGCCGCTTTCTGTGCCGCCGCCTCTGCTTTCGCAGCCGCGTTGGCCTGCGCCTGCTGCGCTTCCACCATGTCGAGATACCGTCCGCAGTAGTCGAACGGCCCAACATGGCTGATCCGATGACCGACAGCCGCCCAGACGGTGCCCCCGCACTTGTTCCAACGCATGCAGAATGACAAATCCTCCGACACCTGGCCGCGCTCTGGAATGTCGATCTTGTCGAAGCAGCGAATCAAACGCTTTGCGCCGGTATCGCGGAGCATCCCGGCCGCCGGATGCAGTTCGAGCCGCGTATCGACCATTTCGGGAAACTTATCGAGCATGATGCGGATGGCATCGCGATGAATCAGCGTGCACCCCATGCCGACGCCTTCGACCCGCATGAAATTACCACGACGTTCCGCTTGGTTCTCGCCGGTCCCGGAGCCCGCCCACGACAGCGGCATCTTGCGCTGAGGATAGATAGCGCCGATCACGGGCTCGCCGAAGGTAAGCATGTCGAAGACGAGATCGGGCGCGAATCCCATATCGGCATCGACGAATAGGATGTGCGAGGAATCCAGCAGCGTGTCATACCAGATCGTCGTCGCCATGCTTCGCAACTCGGCGATGTCTGGAAACGAAAGCGTCGAAATGCCGCCGCCGATGCCCTTGGACGCCAAGGCCGCCTGCACGGCATGCGTCGTCAGGAACGTGGTGGCGGACACTTGCTGACCGAACGCAGGAACAAAAACAAAAACCTTGTTAACCATGGACAGGTTCCTTGTGGAGAGATTCGGACTCGGTTGGATAGGGCCACATGTCGTCGAGCGGCGTCGGAATGAACTTGCCGTCCCTCGTGCGGGACTGGACGCGAGGGGCGATCACTTGACCGGGCGCCATCTCAAGAATGACAAATTCTGGCAGAACATCCCAAGCAGCCCACCACGATAGGGATTCTGCGCTCGGGAGCACCTTGCAAAACAATCCAAAACCTTCCGCGAGGTCAACCAAATCCGGGATAGACAAGCCGGACTTCACTCCCGCTACGCTCTCCCGCCCAAAATGGTTATTCTGCGCAATTCGCATGGTCGCGTAGCCATCATTTGCAAATACGAAGATCGATATCGGCAACCGATGATGCGCGATCGTTTGCAATTCTTGCAGATTCATCATCAAGCCGCCGTCGCCAGTGAGGCAAATGATCTGCCGCGAAGGCGCCGCCCGGCAGGCACCGATCGCCGCCGGCAGACCCCAGCCCATTGGAGACACACCGGATGAATGAAACAACCGCTGGCCTTCCTTCAGGCGAAGGCGCTGCATCGCCGGAATGAAACTAAAACCAACGTCCGTCACCACGATCGCACCGTCGTCAAGGTGCTCGTTCAGCAGCTCGACGAAGCGATAGGCGTCAACGCCAGCGCCGGCCGGCGTATCTACCCAGCGCCCTACCGGGCACGGTTTATCAAACCAGAACTCCTCCAACCGCGGCACCGCGCGTTCGAGCAGCCGCACCAGGAAATCCCGGGCGTCCGCCGTCACCACGAGATCGGCGCGCACCGTCGGCTTGTCGCTCTCATTGCGATCAATATCAACGATGATCTTCTTGGCTTTCGGAGCAAACAGGTTCGCATGGTGCCCGATCTGCGCCACCGACAACCGCGTCCCGATCGCAAGAATCAAGTCGGCGTTTTGCACAGCACTGTTGCTCATCCGGTCGCCGAATATCCCGCAGCGGCCGATATAGCAGCCATGATCGGTCGGAATGATATCGCTCGCGTTCCATGACGACACGACCGGAATGCCGAGGCGCTGGACCAACTCGCGCATTTCGCTGCACGCGCCGGCGAGCCGCACGCCATTGCCGATCAGCAACAACGGGCGCTCAGCTCGGTCGAGCATCGCGACGACTTCGGCGGCTTTCTCGCGAAGGTAAGTCGTGTTGCCGATAACGGCGACTTCGGCATCGTTGAAGCCAGTCAGGCGCTCGGAATCGATTTCGGCCGCCTGTACGTCAAGGGGGATTTCCACCCACACAGGTCCGCGGCGCCCGCTCATCGCAGCACTCACTGCACGTTCGAGGTGATACCGGATCATAAACGGTTCGAGTACCGTGATGGCGTACTTGGTGACCGGCTGCACGATCGACACCATGTCCAGCTCGTTCATGCCGAGCTGGCGGCAGCCGGTGTGCTTGACCATCGTGTGGCTCGTGACCTGGCCGGCGATCACCAGTAACGGGATCGAATCCACATAGGCGCAGGCGAGGCCCGTCACCGTATTGGTGCCGCCGGGACCCGCAGTGACGTGCACGACGGCGATATCGTTCGTCACACGGGCGTCGGCTTCCGCCGCGAAGGTCGCGGCTTGCTCATGATGGAACGCCATCACGTCGATGCCGGGATGATGGCAGATCGAATCATTGAGGTGCATCGCGCCGGCGCCGCACACCATATAAACGCGGGTGCGATGCGCCAACGCAGGCGCGTAAGGGCTTCCGCGCTTACTCAGATCGGCTAGGAACCCAGCGACGTATTCGGAGACTTTCATTACACAAAACCCATGTGCGGCGGCGGCGGCGATGTATGAAACGACACCGCGCCCTTCACATACTTGTCGAGCCACGAATTACTGTTTGTTTGTAAACAATTCTCCCCGCAATCCCTGCTTGCGTCGAACTCTTCGCTTGCTAGATATCCGAGCACATCCCAATAGCGCTCGCTGTCGTAGATTTCCCGAAACCGATCGCGCGTGATGTTGCCGATATGAAACTTGGCATAGCGGGAGTTGAATTTCTGGCCGCACGGAGCGATCAGACCATTTCCCGACATTTGCAGGATGAAGGGCGGCCCGTAACAACGCTGATAGTCGCGCCGCCCCTCGTCCGCAATACGCGACCACTTCACCGCAACGCGGAAGGTGTCATCTCCCATCGCCTCCGCTTCGGCAAACAATGGGAATAGATCGCTATAGCGCCGATAATCGACGTTGAGCGCCTTATCGGCCGAGTCGGCGCAATGCTTCATGATGGCATAGTCGGGCCGGATTTCCTTTGCCAGTCGCGCGAAAGGCAAAATCTGGTCGCCATCCTGCGGCATTACCACGAACTGCATATTCACGTTACAGCCGAGGTTATCGCGCCGCTTGATCTCCATCGCCGCCTTCACGTTGGCGATGACGCGATCGAACCACACTTGCTTCAGGCCCATGATTCCGGCCCAACGCTTGCGCTCGCCGCCTGAGAAGTTGAAGCGCAGATAAGACAGCGACGGCATGATGGCTTCGAGCACGTCGCGCGTGAGAGCAACGCCGTTCGAACTGATGCCGAGCTGCAAACCTAGCTTGGCTCCGTACTGAATTGATTCGGCATACCACGGCACGCCCGTCGATTCGCCGTCCGAGATCAGAGAAACCCCCTTTACGCCGAGCGCCGCAGCATCTTCAAGAAACTCAAATGCGTGCTTCTTGGTGATGACGGTATCTTCGCTCGCTTGAAGCGCCGCGTAGCAGAAATTGCAAGCCGCCTGGCACTTGCGGGTCCACGCTACATCCATGGTTATAGGCGCGATCTTCTCGCCGCGACGCCATGCCTCGACCCGCTCGCGATACCACCCGATCTTGGTGCCGTCTAATTGGAGATCGTGGACGGAGCCGCCCGGTTTGGCGCCAACGATGTGATCAGTCAGTTCAGGAAGAGATGCGGTCACAGCTTCGCCCTCTGTTGCGCCGTCATGGCGCTGCGCAGCTTTGAATCATCGCCCTTGGCCTCTTTGAACACCTCGACACGAAGCCCGGATTGCGCCCGGATACTGCGCTCAAAATCCAGCAGCGCCACACCCTGCACGCTCGCCGGAATGGCTTCGCCGAACCGCACCAGCACATGAAGCGGCGCGAGGATATCAGCCATGGACCGCCTCCTTCAAGATCGCGTGCAGCCATTTGATCATTTCAGTAGCGCCTCGACGGTTTGCAGTATCTCCTTGCGCTCGACATGCCGGCGATGCCCGACGATCGAAACCTTGATGGCGCCGACCACGTTGCCGACGAACGCTGCCGCTTCAAGGTCAAGGCCGGCCGCCAGCAGGGGAGCAACGACCGCCATCACGGCATCGCCGGCCCCCATGGTATCGATGCCGTTTGTGACGAACGGCGGACATTCGCCGTCGTCGTCGCCAAAGCAATAGGAGCCATACCGACCGCGCGTAACCAGCACCTCCGGCACATCGTCGAATCCATTGCGGATGGCCGCCGCCACCTCGCGCAACGTCTGTTCCCGCATACGGGTCGCAAGCCGCGCTTCCGGTTCGTCAAGACACACGAAGTCGGCACGCGCCCACCGCGTGATCGGGTTGAACCCATAATTTCCGGCATTCGTTTGCGCATTCACTGCCAGAAACTCGGCGTTCCGCTCGATCACGCTACGCTGCTGCGGCGTAATGAGACCGTGACCGAAATCGAACACCACAACGACATCAGCCGCATTGACCTCACCGGCGAGCCTGCATTCCCACTCGGCATGAATCAGCGGGTGAACCTCGATCGTCCGCCGGTCATACACCTCGAAAATCTTGCGGTTGAAGTCCCGATCGACGAAGCGGGTTTTCTTGATGGACGTGGACGGCGTGACCAGCGTGACCTTCTTCCATTCCGCCTGCTTCGACGCCGCGACGACGCCGCCTATGAAGGATTCCTTGCCGGTTTCGACGGTTGCGAGGGCGAATTCCTTGGAGGCTTTGCCGAGGGCTTCGACGTACCGGTATTCGTCGATGATGGTTTCGCCGACGAAGGCGATATTGAGCGAATCGGCACGTTCAAAAGCCTCAAGTATTCGAGGGAGAAACTCGTGCTGCCGGGCGGCTTGAAGATAATCTTGCACCCCATCAGGGAACCTTTCCATATTGATCAGGCGCGACGACGACCAACGCTCACCGGCCGTAAAATGAATGCGGCCGCCGCAGGCCAGCGCAGCCGAAGCCTCCCGCGCGAGCACAGGATCGTCGCTGCCGTTGTAATCCGGCCCCTTGACATACACAGCCGGCCGCAAGCGTTTGATCACATCGACGGCGTTCGGCTCGTCCGTGATCACAACCTTATCGACGCAATCGAGTGCCCGCAACGCTTCGGCGCGCTGCTCTGCCGTGAAATGGGGCCGACCTACGCCCTTGCCGACGTGGGGATCAGCCGTGACGCTGACCACAAGCTGATCGCCGAGCGAGCGCGCTTCCCGTAGGTGACGGATGTGACCGAGGTGGAGCAGATCGAAGCAGCCGTGCGCGAGAACGACCCGCTGCGGCAATACATCGTAGGCAATGTCAACCGCCCGAACTGCCTCGCGCCAGTCTGCTTCCAACAGCGCCGTCATCCCAGCCTCGCCAGCGCCGGAATGAACGGCTGCGGTATCAACACGTCGCGGAACGCCGCCGCTTCGCTCTTGTCCATGCCGTAATCGTCAAGCAGATGCGGGATCATGGCGATTGCCGATTGCTTGACGCGCTGATAGCGCGCATCGGCGAGCGAGAGGCCCGAGCGCATGTCATGATGGCGGCCGGTCGCCCGCACGCTGTCGTTGATCCACTTCGAGCGATGCTCGATCAGTGGATAGTGCGCCCGCAGGCACTCCTTGCGCCATTCCGGTTCCATGAATCCGGCGGAATCGATGATGTTTCTCGCCTGCGTCCGCCGCATGCACTTTGCGGCATCGAAGAACGTCGCCCACCAGCTGGGCTCGCGCATTTCCTGGGTATGGCCGGCGCCCGATTGATCCGTGCGCACATCGGCGAACGAAATCCGCCCGATCAAACGCGCAATGTCGTCGGTCCAATGATCCCAGAACCAATAGGGGAAATACGGCGGGCACAGATGCCCGAGCGCACGCGCGAAGCCGCGCGTCGGCGCGATCACGCCGGAGAACGAGGCATTTGCCATGTGGCCGTACACCATTCCGATTCCGTCGGGAAAACGCGCCGCTGCTTCCACGATCCGCTCGTCATAACCAGGCGTCACGAACGGATCGTCATCGCCTACCACGAGGTACACATCGGCCTCCGACCGTAATTCGACGATCCGGTTCCATTTGGCCGCTATGGTGTCCTCGCGCTCGCGCACATCGATGAATACGAGACGGCCAGCATCGTTCCACAGCGGCTGCGCTTCATGAACGGCCGCAATCGTCGCGGCATCATCGGCGTCCACCATCACCCACAATTGGGTATCAGGCAGCGACCACAGCGCGACGGAGCGCGAGATGGTATCGACGACCTGTTGCGGCCGGCCGCGGGTGGCGAGCGTGATCGCGAGCCTCATTCACCGGATTCCGCCAGTTGATGGGCCGGCCGCGGCGCCTCGACCATATTACCGCCTTCATCCGCGTAGACGCCACGCCCAAGATTCATGTTCACGTTGCCGCCCGTGCCGCGATAACGGCCGCCCATTTCGAAAGCCGTGCCCTTGGTGACGCCCGACAGTTTCAGGGATTCGTTGCGGTCGCTGATCAGCCGCTTGGCATTGCGGATATCCTCCGCCCGAGCCTGATCGCACAGCACCTTTGGCCGCTCTTCGAGCCGCTGGCCGCCGCGGATGATCGCACCCTTGGTGCCGACCGGGGAGAAGCGCCCGGCGAATCCCTCGCGATCCGCATTGACGGGGCGCCACCCGTTCTCTGCCATCATGAGGTTCTGATCGGTCAGCACTTCGGTATCGCCGACCACCGTAACGGCGTTCCACTGCATTTCCCAGCCAGGCTCGATCAGTTCAGGCGGGATCGCGAATATGTCGCCGACGCCAGTTCGCTTGCGAGTGAGGATTTCGCCATCGCGGCCCCGCACCACGGCTTCACCGCGCGACGGATCGCGCCCAGGCTCGCGCAGGCCGGAACGAGGGCCGCGGCGCGGCACCCCGCGAGCGGGAACGCCGGCCGCTTGCACGTCGTCGGCGGGATCGATGTTGAGTGTGGTCATGGCTATTCCTTCGTGATGAACTTATAGAGCCACCGCAGGCGCGGGCGGCCTCGCACTCATAGCCTCATTCCATCAAGCTCTTGTCGTAGGCCCCTTGTTTCGTCAGCTCGCGCTTGCGGCGCGCGAATTCCTGCACCCCGATCGGCTCGCCTTTCTTGAACCGTTTCTGCGGCGACGGATCATCGTAATTCCAGATATGCGTGCCATCGGTCGCCGCAGCCGCTTCGCGCCGGCTCAAGGTCACCTCGTTGTCGCTCATGCGCGCTCCGCTCGATCCCGCACCGCCGCCGCCATTGACGGGCGCCACCGGAGGCGCGGCACCGCGGCGCGGCGGCGTCTTGCCGTTGCCGGCAACATTCGCATCCTTGCGAAGCCCGATCCGGGTTTCGACGTGCGCAAAATATTCCGCCGTGTCCGGGTCCAACCCCTCACCGAGCGCATGATTATGCGCGCGCGTGAGCAGCACAGATTTCTTCGGGTCCGTCACCCAGTCGCGATGCTCGCGCATCCAGCGCGCCGTTGGTTCCGTGAATTTCGAGACGTGGGCCTCGAAAGCATCGGGCGGCGGCTCCGTCCGCGTCTGCGTCGCGGCCCTGTCGGGCGAAGCCTTGCGGGCTTCGAGATCGGTTTTGGCTTCATCCAGTCGCAGTATTCGCGCTTCCGCCTTGGCGATCTTGCGCTGCGCTTTCGCAGCAGCGGCAAAGTCGCCCTTCTCCATGGCAGCGGCATATTCGGCTTCCCCGGAATCCGCCTCCGCTTGCGCGGATTGTAGTCCCGTCGATACCGCATCGGACTGACTGTCCGCCGCTTCCGTCTTGGCTTCGGTCGCTTCCTTGCGGGCGCGCTCGGCAGCGGCCGTCGCGTCTGCTTCCCGCCGTCGGGCCGCCGCCAACTCTTCGTCACGCTTGGCATCACGAGCCTGCAATTCGGCGTATTGCGCTTTCAGCGCCTCGACCGCCTCATCGCCGCCGGCAGCGCCATCAGCCTTAGCGCTGTCCTCGATCTGAACTACGATCGTGTCGTCATCGTCAGCCATGCGACTTCACCACATCCGCGACGGATCGGCGAGCCGACCCTTGATCTGCGTATCCTCGAAGAACCGGCAGGAGGTGCCCTCGCTCTTGCCCTTATCGATCGCGAATAGCTCATGACCATCGCCCGGGCGATACCACACCCACTCGCCGGGATTGATGGTGACA
>Ga0210400_10003889_pt1 | contig 13082 bp, 15 predicted proteins | sample IncBWH26MmetaG_FD_155456 | JGI IMG/M metagenome (GOLD analysis project Ga0210400, IMG submission 155456) | Forest soil microbial communities from Barre Woods Harvard Forest LTER site, Petersham, Massachusetts, United States - Inc-BW-H-26-M | ecosystem: Environmental > Terrestrial > Soil >...
TGGCTCCGCGCTGAAGCAGGAGTGCAAGAAAAAATACGGCACATGGATTGGATTCGCCGGCCGCGGTGAAATGATCCCCAACGAAAATTGTTATTGCGAAATCGATCCGTCGGCCGTCGATCAGTGGGGCATCCCCGTGCTGCGCTTTCACTGGAAGTGGAGCGACAACGAAATCAAGATGGCGAGGGACATGCAGGAAACGTACAAGGAGATCGTGGAAGCCGCGGGCGGAATCTACCTGTCCGAGGCGAAGCCGGACGGCCGGCATCCGTACGGGATCGCTGACGGCGGCATGATCATTCATGAAGTCGGCACCGCGCGCATGGGCGAGCGCCCCGCGACTTCGGCATTGAATCAATACTGCCAGGCGCACGATGTAAAAAACCTATTCGTGACCGACGGCGCAAGTTTTGTCACCAACGCCGATAAGAATCCCACGCTGACGATCATGGCGCTGACCTGGCGCGCTTCCGACTATTTGCTGGCCGAGGCGAAGAAAGGAAATCTGTAAGCGGAAATTGCGAGGGAAGATCGACGATGACCATTTCGCGACGAGACATTCTGAAGTCACTCACCATCACGGCGATCACCGGGTCGGTGCTGCGCGTGATCCCGCTGGAGGCCGCCGAATACGCTCATCGCATGGTGCGCGCGGAAAAAGCCGCGGCCGAAAATCAGGTCTATTCGCCAAAGTTCTTGTCGGCTCATTCTTATAAAACGCTGCAGTCGCTCTGCGGGACGATCATTCCATCCGACGCCGACGCCAAAGGTGCGATCGAAGCCGGCGCACCGGAATTCATCGATCTGATCACCAGCGAGAACAAGGAATATCAAGTCGCGCTCGGCGGTGGCCTGATGTGGCTCGACAACACTTGCATCGATCGTTTCGGCAAGGCTTATCTCGATTGTGCGCCCGAACAACAGAAAGAAATTCTCGACCTCATCGCCTACCGCAAGAATGCAAAGAAAGATCCCAGCCTCGGCCAGGGCATCGAATTCTTCGGATTCCTGCGCAAGCTTACCGCCGACGGTTTCTTTACCAGCGAGATCGGCATCGAATATTTGGGCTACATCGGCAACACCTATCTCAAGGAATTTCCCGGCTGCCCGCCCGTGCCGGGACTCTTAACCTAGCGACACTCGACGTATCTGTCACAAAACAAGGGAGATTTGGTCTCTTGTGGCCTATACGAAATAGGATATAATTATATCCATTAATGGAGCCACAAAGATGAATGCCGCGATTGCCATTCCCGATCTTGGTCTTGACCTTCGCAAGTTGCCAGACCTGGCGGACCCTGCCACGCGCTTGCGCTTGAGCCCGTCTGCGATCACAGCATTTTTTGCCATCGTTGAAAAATGGCAACTGCGAAATGAAGATGCCATGGCTTTGCTCGGCGGCGCTTCGAACGGACGCTACTTCGAACTGAAGAAACATCGTAAGGGGTTGCTCTCGCAGGACGAACTCACGCGCATCTCGCTGGTGATCGGTATTTTCAAAGCGCTGAATATTCTCTTCAGTCAACGCCTCGCCAATCAGTGGACGTCGCGCCCCAACTCGAATCCCATGTTCAACGGCGCCCCACCTCTGCAGTTTCTGACTCGTGCCGGAGTCCCCGGTATGCTGGGCGTGCGCCGCCTGCTTGACAGTCGTCGCGGTGGACGATGACTCCATGTCCGGCATCACTCTCGGCACTATTCTGATTGACCGGCGCGATACTCATCGCCTGATCCCCGCCCAGTATGCCGATGGCGGCGCTTCCGTGCTCGCGCGCCTAACCGACAATGATGAACTTCTCGAAGGCATCTTCGAACTCGACAACGCGACCAACGACCGTCTGCTCGCCGAATCGCGCTTGGCCCCGGGCATCGACGAACGGGAGTTGGTCTTCGGCATCCCATCCTATCGCATCATCAATGCCGCGTTCTGTCATCCAGCGCCCGGCGGATCTCGCTTCAACTCCGCGGATCGTGGTGCCTGGTATGCGTCGTTCGAGCTGAAGACGTCGCAACTTGAGGTCGCCTATCACCGCCATCTGTGGTTGCGAGAAACCGCGTGGGAGGAAGAAGACACCGCCGACTACCTCGACTATCGAGCCGACTTCCGCGCGGAGTTTCACGATTTGCGAGATTCCGCTCAGCTGGCCAAGCGTTACGCCGACTGTCTTTCACCCACCAGCTATACCGCTTCGCAGGCGCTTGCGGCTCAGTTGCTGGAATCAGGTTCTGCGGGTATCGTATATCCCAGCGTCCGCCGGAGCGGGGGAACCTGCATCGCGTGTTTTCGTCCCGTGCTGGTCACCAATGTGCGCAAAGGCAACGTCTACACGATCACCTTTCCGGATTTCAAAAGTCTGCCGACCATTCGCCCGGCGTAACTGGTGGCCTGAGACGGACAACGTCACCCCTTCCCGAACGGATCCTCCAGCGACAGCGGTTGCGGCGTGAATAGTTCCGCGCCGTTTTCTGTGACGTGCATGTCGTCTTCGATCCGCACTCCGAACTCTCCGCGGATGTAGATTCCCGGTTCGTTGCTGGTGGTGATATTCGCTTGCAGCTTGGTCGAGTTGCCGCGCACCAGATAGGGCCACTCGTGGCCGTCCATGCCCATGCCGTGGCCGAGGCGATGAGTGAAATATTTATAATCCGGACCATACCCCGCGTCGGTGATTACTTTACGGGCAGCGGCGTCGACTGAGCCGCACTCGGCTCCCGGACGCGCCGCTGCCAGGGCCGCTGACTGCGCGCGCAGCACAATGTCGAAGACTCTTTTCATTTTGTCGCTGGCTTGCCCCGAGGCCTTGCCAACAAGAAACGTCCGCGTGATGTCGGATTGATAGCCTTCCACACTGCAGCCGTCGTCAATCATTACGATCGAGCCCTCGCGGGTCACCTGCGGCCCGGGCAATCCATGGGGATACGCCGTGGCCTGGTCGACCATGACGCTGGCCTCGCCGGGAAATCCCAACTGGCGGTAAGCCGCGTCAATCAGGCCCGATGCGTCGGATTGGGTCATTCCCGGGTGCAGCGCGCGGAAGACGGCCTCGTACGCCGCGAGCGTGACCTGCGCGGCCAGCCGCATCAAGGCGATTTCGTGAGCGCTCTTGATCATGCGGCATCCGGCGGTGACCGGAGTCGCGCTTGCCATGGTCGCTTGCGTCGCGGCTTTGGCAATGCCATCGGCAAAAACGAAGCGGATGCTTTCTTCGATCCCGATTTTTCCGGTGGCGATGCCGTGTTCCTTTAATCCTTGCGCGATGAGCTGATACGGATTCTCGTCTTCCTGCCACACTCGCACCTCCGGCTGCTCGCCGTCGGGCGCGTTGCCGATCTGCTCGTGCGCCCGCCCTTCTTCGAACCCTGGACATACGTAGAACGCCGCGCCCTTGGCTGGCAACACCAGCGCGAATGCGCGCTCCCCGCCCCACCACCGGATGCCGGTGAAGTAACGCAACGATGTGCCCTCCATCAGCACGATGGCGTCGAGAGCGTTCTCGCTCATCAGCTTGCGAGCGCGCTGCTGGCGTTCGTGGCGCTCGTCTTTTGTGATTGGAGTGGCTTCACTCTTGCGCGACTTCAATTGCGCCAAGGACGGCGGCAGGGAAGTATCGTCAACTCCCGTCGCGGCAACCATCTCCAGCGGACGTGATGCCGCCGCCATTCCCGCCACACCGCCCACTTCCAGAAATCGTCGCCGCGAGATCATGAACGCTCCCAGGTTGAAGAATGCAAGCTTGAAGAATGCAATCGGGACATTATAGGGGGATTTGAGACTTGAAAGGGCAAGCGACCGGCTTTAGCCGCGGAGGTATATGCTCGTTCTCAACTCATGGAATCCGGTTTCCAATGCGCTGCTTGTGGGGAGTGGAACACAACTTCGGTCGACGAATCCGCGGGACGCCGCCAGAACTACGTCGAAGATTGCCAGGTCTGCTGTAAGCCGAACGTGCTTCGCGTCGAGTACGACAATGCATCGCAGGAATTCTTCATCACCGCGGAGCGGGAGTGACGACAAGCAAGAGCGCTAACCACGAAGGACACGAAGGTTCACGAAGGGAATGCAGGGCGATAGAGAAGGCCTTCGTGGTGGTATTTGGCGGTTTATGTTTTTTTCTCTATCATCCATGTTTCGCGCTGCTCTTACGGCCGCGCTATAGTTAGAAATTCCCGGCATCGGACATCAGAAAGGATCGATCGCAATGGCAACCGGTTACAGCGCTGGCAGGATGGTGGCTCACAACATGGTGACGACCCAATTCGAACTCGACGGCTTCCACGTGACGCGAACGCTTGGGGTTGTGCGCGGAATCGTGGTGCGCTCACGTTCTGTATTTGGAACCATCGGTGCCCAACTCCAGACACTGGTCGGCGGCAACATCACGCTGCTTACCAACTTGTGCGAGAAGACGCGCGCGGAAGCCTTCGACCTGATGCTGCAACACGCCGCCGAGTTGGGCGGGAACGCCGTGGTCGGCGCGCGTTACGACGCGACTGAAGTGATGCAGGGCGTCACCGAAGTGCTGGCCTACGGCACGGCCGTGTTCGTCGAGCCGGGCAAGTAGAGGTGAGCGGAACGCAGTTTTCAATCCGATTCGGACGCTCCCGCTTTGCGGGCCTTGACCTAGCTACTCTTTGTAGACATAACCCGCGACCAGCGCCGCCAGGATGGCGCCCAGCCACATCTCGATCATCCAGCCAAGAGGCAAGGCGCGGCCGACGGCCGACCATGTAGCCTGCGCGAAATTGCCTGGGAAGCCCGCGAAGAAGCCCACCAGGAATCCAATCTTGAGCGCCGTGCCGGGGCCCGGTCCCAGAACTTGGCGGGTCCAGGCATAAAGATGCGCCACCGCGATCGCCAGAATAAACAGGAGCACGACCCACGCCGCCGTGAAGTAGGGATAGCGCGGTGTTTTCAGGAACCAACCAGCGTGCTGGGCCGCCACATAGCGGAACCCGGTGATGTAGTGGTATACAAAAAAACTCCACAGGTTCCAGACCACGCCTCCCGCCAATCCGCCCAACCAGATTCTGCCTCTGTTGAGTTTCATGCAGTGCCTCCTCGATGATGGGTCTTAGAACACGGCCCAAGACGATATTCGCGGAAGTGTACACCCAATCCGTCAACGGGAGGTATTTCTACGCAAGGAGTTTAGGCAGCGTTTGCCGGCGCTGGGCGAAGGTGCGTTCCATCTGGCCCCGGACGAAGAGCGCGTTCGCGATCGCGCCTAGAAACCCGAATCCAATTTCATAGTCAATCACGTCGCGGACCAGCGTCCCGTCGACCTCTCCGCGAGTCTCCGCACGGAATTCGTGGCGATGATGCCAGCTCTTGAACGGACCTTGCTCCTGCACGTCAGCGAAGTAATGATTCCATTCGAAATCGGTGATGCGAGCGATCCACCGCGCGCGGATCGGTAGAAAACGAAATACGCGAAACGATGTAACGATCGTGGAGCCGGCCCCCGCCGCCTTGTCGCCTGGAGTGCCCGGCGGCGGTGGCGGCGCAGGGATCCGGTTCAGCACGATCAGCTTAGTGCTGCTCGACGCGGGCATGATCCGCGGCAGATTCTCCGGATCGGAGAAGAATCCAAACACGCGTGCGAGCGGGAAGGGAACCCACTGCTCGAACTCGAGGTGATACGGCATTGCCTGTCGTCCTAAGTGAACCAAACGGCAAACGAAAACGACAGAGGACACCAGAAGATTCAGAGGGACGCACGAGGTCTCTGCACTGCGCTCGCTTTCGCTCGCTTCGGTCGAGAACGACAGCGCTCTAGGAGCCTGTGCTCTTAGACCATCTTAGAAATCCATCCACAAGAACGCTGGTTCGACCACCCTCATCCCGCTTTTCCACAAGAAAATCCGCGCCAGTCGCGGAGATCAAGCAGAATCGTAGCGAAAGAATAGCGAAGGAACCAATACCGTAAACCCAACCCATTGTGGTCCTACGAGTGGTTAACCACAAGCCTCGGTATTTTCTCGAATCAGTGCTGGAGTGGGAATGCGACCATCAAGTTTCTGCTTGACAATAAACGACTTACGGTTAAGATCGTGGTACAAAGTGGAACGAAGTGGACCGAACAGTAAGGGCCGTGGGATCTTGGAGCTGAAAACGAGGAGCCGGTGGAAAACCGACCCAAAAGCACGATAAACAGCCCGAATCGCCCGAATCGCCCGAGTTCGACCTTGCTTTGCGCTATTTTGACCTCCTTTGCAGCAACTGTAGCGGCTCACCGACATGTTTCGCGGCAATCATCCAACCCGGGTCGACGAAAAGGGCCGTCTCAAGGTCCCGGCCGAGTTCAAGCGGGTGATCGACGAGAAATACGGTCAGCAATTCTACATCACAAGTTTGGATGGAAAGGTTGCTCAAGTATATCCCTTCGAGGAATGGGAGCGGATCGAGCAGAAGCTGGCGGGGCTCTCCAATTTCAATCCCACGAAGAAAAAATTTCTCGACCGCACCAACTATTACGGGCAACAGGTCGAGATGGACGGGCAGGGACGGTTGTTGCTGCCGCAACTGCTGCGCGAGTCGGGCCAGATTAAGGGCGAGGTAGCGGTTCTGGGGAATTTGACGTTTCTGACGGTCAGGAACCTGGAACTGTTCAAGAAAGAGATTACAGAAGAAAAGTTTACGCCTGACGATGAGAAGACGCTCGACGAACTGGGCATCTAGTGGGCGAGGGTTCAACAGAAACCCCTCAGGGGGTTGGGCATGGTGGTGGAAGAGCAGTGAGCCTTCCGGCAAATCATGTTCCCGTTCTTTTAAAAGAAGCGATCGACTTTTTAGCCGTGCGGCGGGGTGGGACCTATATCGACGCCACGGTGGGCTTGGGCGGACACAGTTACGAAATCGCAAAACGCCTCGGCGCACCGGGACATTTGATTGGCTTCGATAAAGATCCTGCAGCGCTGGAGATTGCGCGCGAAAGGCTGACCGGGGACGATTGGCCAGAGATCACGCTGTTGCAGCGATCCTTCGCAGAGATCGCGAAGGGAAACAAAGCAGGGACCATCGACGGTTTACTGGCCGACATTGGAGTCAGCAGCCTGCAACTGGACGACGCGGCGCGCGGATTTAGTTTTCAGGCGGATGGACCGCTCGACATGCGGATGGACCCGCAGAGTGAGCGTACCGCCGAACAAGTGGTAAACCACCTCGACGAGCGACAGCTTGCCGATGTGATTTACGAATTCGGAGAGGAAAGGAGGTCGCGGAGAATCGCCAGAGCCATTTGCCGGTCGCGGCCGATACGATCTACCGCACATCTTGCGGATGTCATATCAGCCGCGGCCCGGCCAATGAACCAGGCTGAAAGAAGAATTCATCCCGCGACTAAGACCTTTCAGGCTCTTCGAATCTTCGTAAACCGCGAACTGGAAGACCTGCAGGCGCTGCTGAAAGCGGCGCCCCGGATTCTGAAGCCAGGAGGACGCGTGGTGGTGATCAGTTTTCACTCGCTGGAAGATCGCATCGTAAAGGATGCGTTTCGCGAGGGAGCCAGAGAAGGCTACCTCAGTGTGCTGACCAAGAAGCCGGTTACGGCAACTGAATTGGAGAGCGATCGCAATCCGCGGGCTCGCAGCGCAAAATTGCGGGCGGCGGAAAAGATTTAGGCGTCCGGCTCTCGGCGTCCGGCTTCCGGACCCTGATGTGTGCGGAAGCCGGAAGCCGAAAGCCGGAAAGCGGAAGCCGGTTTGAAAAGTTTAGCTCCGGAAAACCAGCCGGAGTTCCCGGCATAGCTGTAATGGCATGCCGGGCCTTAGAGATTGAGAAAGGCGGACAAAGATCCGCTGGGGCGGGATGGAACGGTTGGTCCGGAAGGCGAAAGCCGGGAGCCGGACGCCGGAAATGGGTTCCGTGGTAGGAATCCAAATTTGAGGTAGCGGGAAATGTTTACGGGCACATTAATCAACGATTTGATGGCGGCGGTCGATCGAGTGGAAAACAAGGCGGAGCAGCGGCGCGTCGCCGACGATCGGGAACTGCAAGCAATTTTTTCGATGCAGATTCCAGTGGCAGAGGGCGACCGGATTTTCACCGGACAGGTTTTCATGGGGGCGGCATAACATGGCGGCAGCGGCGGCAACATTTCACGGTGTTTATCCGGAAACGGCGCGTCGTTCGATTTGGACGGGCACGCCCGAGATCTACTTCTCCAAGGCGATCGACAATTCCCGACTGGTCAAGGTGGAAGATCCACGGCGCAACCGCGAGATGAAGCAGTTCGGCACCGCGCTGGTGTGCCTGTTTCTGCTGGTCTTCACGTATGCCTGGCAACACTTCAAGGCGATCGAGTACGGCTACCAGATCGAATCATCCAAGCGTGAGTTAAGCGAGAAGACCGAGATGAACCACGCCCTGCGCCTGGAAGATGCGTCGTTGCGCGATCCCGAACGGATCGATCTGCTGGCCCGCCGCATCGGCCTGGTCCCGCCGCAACCGGGCCAGGTAATCCGCATGGATTCCGCGACGGCCGATGGCCAAGCTCCAGTGATGGCGAGCGTAGTTCCGGTTGAAGTGATGCCGGGACACTAAAGGATTGCGTTAGCGGCGGACGCATTCGTCCGCCCGCCGAGAAAAGCTCGGCTGGGTTTCGGCGGCGGCCTGTTTGTACTTGGGCCGCCATGTTTGTCTGAGGATGAAGTGATCTCAAAATTTCTTGTCATTCCGAGGAGCGACAGCGACGAGGAACCTGCTGTTTGCCGGCGCCGACAAACAGCAGGTTCCTCCCCTGCGCTTCGCGCAGAGTCGGAATGACAAAACTTTAGAGCGGCAACCATGGCTGCGACAAACTCCACTCCCGGCAAGAACTCCCGCCTCTACCTCCTCGGCGCCATAATGCTGCTGTGGTGCGTCGTCATCTGCGGACGCCTCGTCTATCTGCAGATTTTCAGCTACGGCAAGTTCGTCAAACAGGCCGGACATCAGCAGCAGCGCGCCATCCCGCTGGACGCCAAGCGCGGAGTCATCTACGACCGCTCCTACCACGAGCTGGCGATGTCGGTGCTGGTAGATTCCGCGTTTGCCGTGCCCACCGAAGTTAAAGATCTGCCCACCGCCGTTTCTCTCATCACCCGCATCACCGGGGATGATTACAATGTCGTACTGGCGGACTGCCGCGCTCACAAGACTTTTTGCTGGGTCGCGCGCAAGGCCAGCGACGAGACCATCGAACGCATCAATTCCCTGAAGCTGCAGGGAATTCATTTCCAGAAAGAGCCGAAGCGTTTCTATCCCGCGCGCGACCTGGCGGCGCAGGTGCTCGGTTCTGTCGGCATGGAAGATTCCGGCCAGAGCGGCATCGAGCACGAGTTCGACGACCAGCTTCGCGGCCAGCCGGGAAAAATGTTTATCTCGGTCGACGCTCACCGGAAGTGGTTCGCCGATGTCGCGACCCAGCCCAATCCGGGCGACAATCTCGTCCTGACTATCGACAAGAACATTCAGTACGTCGCCGAGAAAGAACTCGATCAGGCGATTCACGACACCCAGGCGATTGCTGGCACGGTGATTGTCGAGAATCCGCACACCGGAGAAATCCTGGCGTTGGCCAATCGTCCAACGTTTAATCCGAATCTGCGCAAGCAAATCACGCCCGGCGCGCTGACTAACCGCGCGGTGAGTTATGCGTATGAGCCGGGATCGACATTCAAACTGGTGACGATTTCAGCAGCGCTGGAAGAAAAGCTCACGAATCCCGACGAAGTCTTCGATTGCCAGATGGGATCGATCGTCTACAACGGCATGCGCATCCGCGATTCGAAGCCGCACGGCTTGCTTCCGGTGTGGGGTGTGCTGGCGGAATCGAGCGATGTGGGCTCGATCAAAATTGCGCTGCGTCTGGGCGAAGATCGTTTCTACAAATACATTCGCGCCTACGGATTCGGCCAGCAGACCGGCATCGAGTTGCCCGGCGAAACCCGCGGGATGACCAAGCCCGTGAGCCGCTGGTCGAAAGTTTCGATCGCCGCGATTTCGATGGGCCAGGAGATCGGTATTTCGCCGATCCAGTTGACCAGCCTGATCTCGACCTTCGCCAATGACGGAGTGTGGGTTGCACCGCGCATCGTGGCTGGAACCGCGACGCCGCAGACTCCACTGCAGACGGTGGCGTTTCATCCCGGCGCGTCGCATCGAGTAATTTCTTCGTTCACCGCCGCCGAGATGCGTGCCATGATGCAGAAAGTCGTTCTCGAAGGCACCGGCCGCAAGGCAATTCTCGAAGGCTACACGTCCGCGGGGAAGACCGGTACTGGGCAGAAAGTCGATCCGGCCACGGGCGCCTATTCGAAGACGAAATACATCGGTTCGTTCGCCGGATTCGCCCCGTTGAACAATCCTCAGATTGTAGTTGCGGTGATTCTGGATTCGGCCGTCGGACCCCACCAGGGCGGTCAGGTTGCGGCGCCGGTGTTCAAGCGCATCTCGCAGCAAGTGCTCGAATATCTGCACGTTCCGCACGATCTGCCGCTGGCCCCGCAGCATCAGTTGCTGTTAGCGCAGTCGAAGATAAAAGATAGAGATCTCGAAGAAGGTACACCTGATCATCCCGGCGAGCCGCTGGAAACCGCAGATGTAAGTGGCACTCCTGCCGAAGCGGCGAAGCCGCAGCGTCTGGCGGGGACGCCCACGCCCGCGACTGCCACAGGCGAAGGAAGTGTAGTGCAAGCCGCGATGCGCGACACCATGGCGGCGGGACCGGTTAGTCAGGAAACTGCGTCAAAACCTCCAGACTCTGACGCCCAGTCAAAACTGCCGTCCACCGGAACCGTAGTCCTCGACGTTGAGCAAGGCGGAATCGAAGTCCCGTCGTTCGTCGGCAAAACCGTGCGCGGCGCGGTCGAAGCCGCCCAGGACCTCGGCCTGCAGCTTGACGCCGTTGGCAGCGGCGTTGCCCGCCAGCAATCTCCGGTAGCTGGAACCCACGTCGCCGCAGGGGCGCGAATCACAGTGCAGTTCGGCCGGTAACGTCAAAATCCCAACCACAGAGGACGCGGAGTAAGTCTAATGAATTCCCCTGTGTCCTCTGTGTCCCCTGTGGTAAAGATTTTTCCCCGCGTTTGACCCGCCGAAAAAGCGCGTGATACGGTAATCAGTCACACCATCTTAGCGGCCACCCGCTGACTGAGGTCTATTTTGTCTTTGGTTGAGGCGACGCCCGCCGGCACCACGACCGCCATCCGCAAAACTGCGCTGAACGCCGTCCATCGCCAGATGGGCGCGAAGATGGTGGAGTTCAACGGCTGGGACATGCCGGTGGAGTATCCCGCCGCGATCGGCTGCGGCATCATCAACGAGCACATGGCGGTGCGCACCGGCGTGGGTATTTTTGACGTCAGCCATATGGGCGACATTCGCCTTGCCGGACCGCAAGCGTTGGCCGCGGTGCAGCATATCTCCATGAACGACGCGTCGCGGCTTGCCATCGGCCAGGCGCAGTATTCCGCGTTGCTCTATCCCGAAGGAACGTTCGTCGACGATGTGGTCATCCATCGCCTTGCCGAGGACGAATATCTTCTGGTCATCAATGCTGGCACGCGTGAGAAAGACTTCAACTGGGTGCGCGACAATACTCGCCAGTTCGATTGTGCCGTCGAAAATCTGTCGGACGACTTCACCCAGATTGCCATCCAGGGCCCGAAGGCCGTGCATCTGCTGCAGAAACTCACCGACGCCGACTTGAGCGTGGTGAAATTTTACTGGGTCACGCGCGGCAAACTGTGCGGCCTCCCCGACATTCTTATGGGCCGCACGGGTTACACCGCCGAAGATGGCTTTGAAATCTACATCCCCGCCGACGAGCCGACCAGCGCCCGCGTCTGGTACGAGATTCTCGCCGCAGGAAAAGAGTTTGGCGTCGTCCCCTGCGGCCTGGGCGCGCGCAACACGCTCCGACTCGAAGGCAAACTCCCGCTCTACGGCCACGAAATTTCCGATACGATCAATGTGTGGGAAGCCGGCCTCGACCGCTTCTGCAAAATGGAAAAGCCTGAGTTCGTCGGACGAGCTGCACTTGAGAAGGCGAAGGCGGCCGGCGTAAAACGATCCTTGGTGGGCCTGGAGATGATAGAGCGCGGCATCGCCCGCGACGGCTACAAAGTACTCGAGGCGAGCAGTTGCGAAATTGGATATGTCACCAGCGGATCACCCGCGCCGTTCTTGAAGAAAAACATCGCACTGGCGTATGTGCCGACAGAGCTGGCCGCCATTGGCACGGCGGTGAAAGTGGAAATCCGAGGTCAAGGCGTAGGCGCGGTGGTAGTGCCGACACCTTTTTATAAGCGGCCGAAGACTAAAGCGTAGCGCCGGCACGATGCTGGCTCTACCAAGATTCGCTAGAAGCTAGCAGGAGCTAGAAGCTTTTATGCCCTACCCTACAGATCGCAAATACACCAAAGAACACGAGTGGATTCAGGTGAACGGCAACTCCGCCGCGGTCGGCATCACCGACTACGCACAGCAGTCGCTGGGCGACATCGTGTTCGTCGAGACTCCGAAAGTCGGTGCCGAACTCACCGCCGGCAAAACCTTCGGCACAGTCGAGTCGGTGAAGGCGGTGTCGGACCTGTTTGCTCCGGCGTCGGGCACCGTCACCGAAGTCAACGCCGACCTCGCCACGTCGCCCGAAAAGGTGAATACCGATCCGCATGGCTCCTGGATGATGAAGCTGACCCTGAAGAATCCCGGCGAACTCGACGGACTACTCTCTGCCGCCGACTATGAAAAGTTTGTAGCGGAAGAGGCGGGACACTGACGTTCCTTCGTGGTACTTCGTGTCCTTCGTGGTTAAAGCTTTGGATACAGCCGAGTCGTAATCCGATGAGTTTTGCATCATATTCAGACGGATCGCGAGCCTCAATCCAAATGACCTCGAGGCTCATCTAAAGAACTTCTTATGCGCTATCTACCCAAGTCTCCCGCCGACCGCGAAGCCATGCTGAAGGCCATTGGCCTGCAATCGGTCGACGAACTGTTCGCGCCGATTCCCGCCGAATACCGCCTGACTCGCGACTTGAACATTCCGCGCCAAATGGCGGAGTCGGAAATCGTCGACTTCTTCCGCCAGCGTTCGCGC